>VFSW01015584.1_pt1 | contig 10432 bp, 8 predicted proteins | sample 5358111 | NCBI WGS metagenome assembly VFSW01 (sample SAMN11554181, study PRJNA540505) | mine drainage metagenome | isolation source: sediment from site ElyBrook_90M | place: USA: Ely Copper Mine, Vershire, VT | collected 2017
GACATGGGCATCGTCTGCGATGGTCTGGGCTACGCTTTGCACGCCCAAGGTCACGGCGCTGTCGTAGTCATTCTGGCGCAAATAGGGAACCATGCGCCGACCGATATCGCCCACCTTGCCATCGGGCAGAATCGACTCCAGCCCATAGCCCACTTCAAATCGGTAATGATGATCGTCGGTCGCAAGAATGAAAAGCAGGCCACGGTCAGTGCCTTTGGCGCCAACCTTCCATTTTTCTTCAAGTCGAACAGCAAAATCGTCGATCGTATCGTCGCCAGTGGTGTGGATCGTGACGACGGCAATCTGCGCGTGGGCCTGCTGATCAATCTGTGTGCAGAGCGCTTCTAACTGACTGCGCGTTGCGGGAGACAGAACCCCGGCAAAGTCGTTGACGTAGCCGGTGGGTTGCAGGTCAGCGACGCGCTCAGCAAGCGCGGAGATGGTTCCGGCTGCGACCGCAAAACTCAACAGCAGCGTGGTCAGAATAGAAACAACTCCCCATCGCCGCTTGCGTCCTGCAGCAGCGATGGGGACAATGGGAGAATCCAGGTTCATGCGGGCAGCAGAGAACATACAGGCTGATTGTACGGCTTCCTGGCTGGTTTTGTTCCCTTCTCCCCGTGCAATGCCCAATCTACTTCAGGTTCAGGCTCTCAGCCTTGCCCACATCTAGGATCACCTTGTTAAGAGACTCCGATACGTTGTATACCTTCGCCATCAGCTGGCGTATATCCGGAGAATCCGTGGACTGTGTTCCAATCTTTGCGCGCTTCCCATCAACCGTTACATCGTGATCCAGTTCTTTCAGGTATGCCTGATCAAAATCACTTCCAGTCAAGGCCTGCATCTTTTTTTCCTGCTTGCGAAGATGACCCGAAGGCTCCTGTGGCAACTTCACCTTGAGCTTGGTGGCAGCCGCTGTGACCTCTGCATCCATTACCTGATGGTCTACGAGAATCACTTTCGCCAAGCTCTTGACATAAGCATTGCTTGTATTGGTCACGGCAAGCTGGCTCAGTCCGGTTTCTGCCTGCCCATTGATTGCAAGATCGCGAAGAATTTCCTTCTCTTGCAGGATGATCATAGCGTCCTTCTGGACGTATGCCGGGTCATCATTCATCGAAGACGGCGCAGCAGGTGGGTTGCTTAGCATCGGCATCGGCGCCACTGCGCCCAAGCCTCCCGGGCCTCCCATTTGTTGCGCCCACAGCGATACTGCTGCAAGGCATGGAGCCAGTGCAAAGAGAACAAAAATTTTGGACTTTATACTCTGCCTTATCATGCAAAATACCTCCTAATCCGATTTTGATATTGGAAAATCTCTCTAACCCGAAGAGTTCGATCCACCACGCATTCCTGCAAAATACACGGGTATTCGACGTATCGCGCAAGCAAATAAGCGCGGCTTGAGCCTAGCAATATCTGCGTAAACATCTCATTTTCCATGGCGATATCCGGGCTGCTTTGTTTACACAATTTAGAGCAGCAGCTCTGCGCGTTGCGTTTGACTCAAGCCAGGTGTGCAGACTCACTCCGGGCATTGCTGCACGGAGTGTTCCCAGCCCTTGTATTCTGATTGTTCCGTAGGTAGTGGACGGCAGCAATATCCACTGGAGGCAATTTCTCTATAACCACTTAGCCAATTCGACGCTATGCGCCGTTGCCCTGATGCTTGCTGCAAGCCTGGTGGGCAGGCTTGATCCGGCTAGTCTCGACTAAAATGCAGAAGCTCCAATGCCGACGTGCCCGCGCCATACAGTGTGAGAAAAGGAAATACGTATTACCGGTCAATCATCAAAAAAACACCGTGCTAGGAGCCACTTGCCATGGTTTTTCCTTTAGTGTGATGCGACCACTCGACGCGCTGGCTGCCAGACAGGTTTTGTTCCCACTTCCAGAGGTTCCCCATCTATTTCAGCTTCAGGTTCTCAGCCTTGCCCACGTTTGCGATCTGTTTGCTACAGTTCTGCGCCGAGCCTTTTACCTCCAACATCAGTTGGCGCATACCTTGAGAATCTGTAGCCAGGATTTCCTGATTCGCGCTGTTCGTATCCTGTGCCACATCATGGCTGAGTTCTTTCAGGTACGCCTGATCGAACTGGCTTCCAGTCAGGGACTGCATCTTCTTTTCCTGCTTGAGGAGATGCTTTGAAGGCTTCTGCGGCAAAGGTAACGCAAGATTGCTGGCGAGCGCAGAGACCCCGCCGTCTAGGTTCTGATGGTCTGCAATGACCTGCTGCGCCAGCTTCTTGACACCGTCATTGCCGGAGTTGGTTAAGGCCAGCCGACTCAGATTGGTTTCTGTCTGCGCATTGTTTGCAAGGTCAAGGAGAGACCCCTTTGTTGCCATAACGCTCGTATCGTCTAGGTCGGATTGCAAGGAACCGCCCGACGATCCAGCGCTCTGCGTAAATGAATTATCTGGATTACTGCCAGCACCCGGTGTCGTGCCCCTGCCAGGCATCTGCGCAAACAGCGATGCCGCCGCAAGACATGGAGCCATCGCAACCAGGATAAAAATTTTGTGCATCGTACTCCGCTGCATCATATAAAACACCTCCTGTTCGATTCTGATATTGAAAAATATCTCACTCCACAAAGAGTTCAATCCACTCCGCATTTTGCACATTACACTGGAATTAGACGAAATGAAAAGCAATATGTTTCAACCACTCAACGATTAAAAGAAATATTGTGAAATGAGCCTCTTGCCATGAATTCTCCAGCACTGGAATGCGACCACCTGACGCGCGAGGTGCCCGGCGTGAATTCCCCGCTCAATCTGGTTCAGGATATTGCGTTTCAACTGGAGCGCGGACAGGTACTGGCGATTCTGGGGCCAAGCGGCGCGGGTAAAACCACGCTGCTGCGAATGCTCAATCGTCTGGATGAGCCGACAGCCGGCAGGGTTCTGCTGAACGGACAGGACACGCGACCCCTACCGCCGCAGGTGCTTCGCCGCCACGTAGGCATGGTGATGCAACGAGCCTATCTATTCCCTGGCACGATCACCGCCAACATCCAATACGGCCCAGCGCAGCGCGGGGAGCATTTGCAAGAAGCGCAGGTTGAGGCGCTGTTGGAACAGGTCGGACTACCCGATACCGCCAGCCGCGATGTGCAAACACTCTCTGGCGGTGAGGCACAGCGCATTGCCATCGCGCGAGCTTTAGCAAACAATCCAGCGGTTCTACTGCTCGATGAGCCGACCTCCGCGCTGGATGACGCAGCCAAACAAAGTGTTGAGCGGCTGCTCGCTTCCATTGTTCATGCGCGGCACTTGACCTGCGTCTGGGTGACGCATGATCGCGCGCAGGCACGGCGCGTGGCAGATTGTGTGCTGCTGCTGGAGGCGGGCAAGGCTGTCGCCTTGGGAACTCCAGGCGACGTGCTCGGAACGCACGAGGATACGCAAAATGCTTAGATGGCTCTTCCACACTGAATTGAGCCTGGGGTTGGCGCAGGCAGCCGTAGTCGCGGTGACGGCGACGCTGGTAGCAATGCTAGCCAGTCGTCGCGGCGGGCCACTGCAACGGGAGATCCCGCTGGCGCTGCTGCGCGGCCTGGCGCAGATTCTGCTGATTGGTTTCGTGCTGGCCATCCTGTTGCGCGGCCCGTGGTGGATGGCGGTGCCGCTGCTGATCGGCATGGTGCTGATGGCGGCTAACATCGTGCGGAGCCGCGCGCGCGCCATTCCAGAGACCTACACGCTGTCGCTGATCTGTCTGGTCGCTGGCGCAGGCGTGGTGATTACGCTGATGACACTGCTGGGCATCATTGCGCCAGAGATCAAAATGCTGGTGCCTGTAGGTAGCATGGTGATTGCGCAGAATATGAACATTCAGTCGCTATTTTTGAACCGCTTTTTGGGTGAACTCCGCAGCCACACGGGCGAGATTGAATCGGCTCTGGCTCTGGGCGCGTCTGCGGATGCCGCCGTAGCTCCTTACCTGCGCGCAGCCTTTCGCGCCAGCTTGATTCCGGCCACAGACAATTTGCGCTCGCTGGGAATTGTGTGGATTCCCGGCATCATGGCCGGCATGGTGCTCTCTGGTTCCTCGCCGGTCTATGCGGCGCTCTACCAATTCGTAGTCCTGGGCATGATCTTTACCGCTGGCGGATTGAGCTGCTTGACCGCGACATACCTGGTTCCGCGGCGAGTGTTTACGGCGCAGCAGCAATTGCGGATACGCGGATAAGGCGGGTCAGACACGCCTCTTCCTAACCTTGGACAGTAGCGCTTGCAAGGATTTGGCTCCCCCTTATATGACTATTTTTTCAGCAATTGCTGCATGACATTATTGAAATTGCTGCGCGTGGTTTGGCTGGGACCGGCCAAGGTGGACAGGGTTCCGGGGGTTCGCACGCCCGGGAGCGTTCCAAAGGTGCAGTCGGATGCCAAAATCTCTAGTCGAATTTCCTTCCAAATCAAGCGGTACATGGCATCCGTGGGATGCACCTGATCAATGGTCGTGATGGGTGTGGCCTGCGTGCGCAGGTCATAGCTCTGGGCACTGACGTGGGTACCGACCGATGCTGTCATTGCACCCTTCTGGAGCCGATTACTGCCATTGACGAGTGCCTCCAAGGAATCTTCGGTGATGCAGCTACCAAGTTCCGCAATCCTGTCCCCCTGGAAGCGCGCGATGCGGGCCAATTCCAAGTTGTAGAGCATCACGCCTTGTTCCAGCTTCTTTAATTCTTCTACTTGTGCAATTAAGAGCCTGAGTTCGGGCAGCGCCCATTGGTTGGTCAGGGCGTCCCCGACGGTGCCAGCCACTTTCGTCCGGAGCATGCGCAGGGAATTTACGCCTAAGCCGGGAACTTTTTTATACATACCCGGTACGGACATTTCGATATCCTTGTTCTTACTGGCCGATTGATATGCGGTGAGAAATTTCTGCTTTGCGGTTTCCAGGCGCAACGAATAGCGGACTGCGGTAAGAGGACGGGCGAGATTTACAAAGATAAATTTGGGATCGGGGTCCTCGGATTTAACCATCAGCTTGAGGCGGTCGCGCTGTACTTTGGCCACAACGTTGGCCACTAAACCCATCTCATTGCTGGGGCGGTTGGCAGTATAGAGATCATTTGCGCCAAACCAGATGATGAAAAGCATGGAACCCAGGCCTTTTCCCTTGGATTTGAATTCATTTTCAAAGGTATCGACCTGATCTTTGAAGGTTCCCAGGAATGCAGACTTTTCCCGAGGCGTGTCTCCGCAAGCGCCGCCTTCGGCATAATTCAGATACGTAAAACTGCTGGCTCCAAGAGAGACAGTACTGGAGGAAGACAAAGTCGTGTGTTCCATACTTCGCGTGTAAGACGTATCTTTGTTATTGTCAATCAAACTCGTCCCACCCGCCTCTTCGAACATAAAATCTGTCCAATTGCGGCAGTCGCTGAAACGACCGGTAGGGCTGACGTACATTTGATTCGTCAGTCGGGCTGCGCGGCCAGATTTCGTGGTCCACTTTTTGCCTATATCGGACAGGCTGTCTCCAAAAACTACCACGGTTTTGATCGTACGAGCCATAAGCACTCCCTGATGGCGCAGCAGCACCTTGCGTTGATGCTAATGGGAGGCCGACACTGTACGCAAATATTTTTCAGTGCAACATCTTTCATGAACAGGAAGAAGCGGCAATTCGCTCCTAGCCTGCATCTGGACGATGGCACATGTACGGGCACGCTGTCGTCTCCTAGGCGCACTTCGTTATAGTGAATAAGGAAGAATCTTGCATGAAATCCAAAACCGCCTTCAATGTTCCCATCGCGCGCAAAGAACCAAAGCAGACGCAACTGCATGGCAAAACGCTAACCGACGATTTTGCGTGGTTACGCGAAAAAGAAAGCGCCGAAGTCATCGCGTATCTGGAAGCGGAGAATTCCTACACCGCCGCTGTCATGGAACCAGCCGCGCCGTTGCTTGGCACTCTCTACGACGAGATGCTCAGCCACATGCAGCAGACGGATGTTTCAGTCCCCTATCGCAAGAACGGATATTTTTATTATTCGCGCATCGTCGAAGGACAACAGTATCCGCTGTACTGTCGCATTCCTGCACCGAAAACCACGGACGCAACTGCGCTGCCTCCCCTGCCACCACCGCAGGGATTTCCGCATGAAGAAGTTCTGCTGGATGTAAACGCTCTGGCCGCCGAGCAGGCGTTCATGGCTATTGGAGCCTTCGTGCTTTCCGACGATGGACATCAACTTGCCTACTCGACCGACACTACGGGCTTTCGCCAGTACACGCTCTACCTGAAAGACCTGCGCACGGGAACAACCAGCGAAGCCATCTCTAAGCGTGTCGGATCGGTTGCCTGGGCGGCTGACAACCGAACACTGTTCTACACCGTGGAGGATGACGAGACGAAACGGCAGTTTCAGTTGTATCGACGCTCTGTCGAGGACGCAAAGAACCAGAGTGTTTTGATTTACGAAGAAATAGACGAACGCTTCAACATTGGTGTGGGAAAGACGCGCGACGGCGCTTTTCTTCTGATGGAAGTTGCCAGCCACACCACCAGCGAACAATGGTTTTTACCTGCAACGATGCCGGATGGAAATTTTCAGCTCCTCGAACTGCGCCGCGACAACATCGAATACTACGCTGACCATCGCGAAGGAATGTTTTATATTCGCGTCAACGATACAGGCAGAAATTTTCGTCTGGTGACGACGCCCGTGACGGCCTGCGGAAAAGAAAACTGGCGCGAGATTCTGCCGCATCGTGCCGACGTTATGCTGGAGGACTTCGACCTTTTCCGCGACTTCTATATTGTCTGCGAACGCGTGCAGGGCCTGCCCCATCTGCGCGTTGTTGATCTAACCAGCAAGCGCGCCCCGCAGGAAATTGCTTTTCCTGAACCAACCTATCGCGCCGCGCCGGATGCGAATCGCGAATTTGATACCCAGACCTATCGCTACAACTATCAATCGCTAATTACGCCCAGTTCCATTTATCAATACAACATCGCCACTGCCGAGAGCACGCTACTAAAACAGGTCGACGTACCCGGAGGATTTAATCGGAATCTCTACACCTCGGAGAGAATCTTTGCGACCTCTGCTGATGGCACCAAGGTGCCGATTTCTCTGGTCTATCGCAGGGATCGCTTTGAGCGCGGCAAGAATCCGCTGTATGTGTACGGCTACGGATCGTATGGATATTCGCTGCCAATTGGCTTCAACTCCAATCGATTGAGCTTGCTGGATCGCGGGCTAGTTCTGGCCTACGCGCACATCCGTGGCGGCGGCGAGATGGGCAAGCCCTGGCACGATGCCGGACGCATGATGCAAAAACAAAATACCTTCACGGATTTCATTGCTTCAACGGAACACCTGCTCGCCGAAGGATATGGCGCTGCGGGAAATGTTGCCATAGAAGGCGGCAGCGCGGGTGGATTATTGATGGGCGCTGTGACCAATCAACGGCCTGATCTTTTTAACGTGGTGCTGTCGCATGTACCCTTTGTCGATGTCATGAACACCATGCTCGATGCCAGCCTGCCGCTTACCGTTGCCGAATATGAGGAATGGGGAAATCCCAACGAAGCCGAAGCCTTTGCCTGTATGCTGGCCTACTCTCCGTATGACAATTTGGAACCAAAAAAATATCCGACCATGCTGGTCAAGACCTCGCTGCACGACAGTCAGGTGATGTATTGGGAGCCAGCAAAATATGTGGCGAAGTTGCGCACCTTAAAGCAGGACAAGAACCTGCTGCTGCTGCATACCAACATGGAAGCGGGCCACGGCGGAGCTTCGGGACGGTATGACTATCTGAAGGAGATCGCCTTCGACTATGCGTTTCTGCTGACGCAGCTTGGAGTGTAAAAAAATATTGATGGCTGCGCATCCCCGGTCTCAAAACGAGACCGGGGTGCTAGGAATTTATCCGCGCAAAGCTTGAGTAAAGCTGAGGTCGCGCTCTTTTTTCTCCCGCGCATTGCTGTCTTCCGACGGAACACCACCGTCGCCTTCTCCAGGCGCGAGAAAAAGATTGGCCTCCAGACCATGCTGCCGCGTGTACAAATCCCAATAGCGACCTTGCTTGGCGTACAACTCGGCGTGATTGCCACGCTCGACAATGCGTCCCGCTTCAATCACCAAAATTTTATCAGCGCGTCGAATCGTTGAGAGTCGATGGGCGATGACGAAGGTCGTGCGGCCCTGCATTAAATAGCTAAGACCTTCCTGGATCAGCGCTTCGCTTTCAGAATCGAGGCTCGACGTGGCTTCATCGAGAATCAAGATGCGCGGGTTGGCGAGAATGGCGCGCGCAATGGAGATGCGCTGGCGCTGGCCGCCGGAGAGCTTCACGCCGCGTTCGCCAACGATAGTTTCGTAGCCTTCAGGAAAACGCTCGGCAACCTCATCGACGCGAGCAATGCGACAGGCGGCAAGAACCTGCTCCTCTGTGGCCTGGGGACGCGAGAAGGCAACGTTCTCGCGAATCGTCCCGTCGAAAAGAAATGACTCCTGCAACACAACACCCAACTGCGTGCGGTAATCGCTGAGCCGCACTGTGGCAAGATCCATGCCGTCGATGGTGAGGCGGCCTGCATCGGGCGTATGGAAGGCGCAAAGCAGACTGATAATCGTCGACTTGCCGGAACCTGAGGGGCCAATGAGCGCCGTAACCGTTCCCGGTTGCGCGTCCAGAGAAATGCCATGCAGCACAGGCTTTTCTGGATCGTAGGCAAAGCTGACATCTTCATACCTTACCTCGCCACGAATCACTTCAAGAGGAACAGTACGGCGTGGGTCTTGCTCCTCATCTTTCTCCGCAAGAATTTCGCTGGTGCGGTCGAGGCCAGCAATGGCCTCCGTCAACTGCGTGCCGATGGCGACAATCTGAAAGACGGGCGCAATCATGTAGGCGAGAAACATGACATATTCCAGATAATCGCCGCGGGTCATGTGACGCGCCACTACCTGCTGCGCGCCCAGATACATGACCAGCGCGCCGACTACGCCCAACACTACGGTTGAGGCCAGTCCCATGATCGACTGCGCTGTCAACGTGCGGATAACGTTATCGAGCAAGCGCTGCACACCGCCAGCGAAGACAGTAGCCTCGCGCTCCTCGGCATGATAGCCCTTGACGACGCGAACGCCGCCGAGAGATTCCGTTAGACGACCGGTAACTTCAGCGTTGATCCGTGCCCGCTCCTTAAAAATTGGGCGGATGGTTTTAAATGCTGTGCGCAAGATCAATGTGAAGACGGAAATTATGGCAAAGGCCAGCAGCGTCATCCGTGCATTGATGTGCAGCAGCCAGCCAAAGGCGAGAACTGCGGTGAGCAAGCCGCCAACAAATTCCACCAGACCGGTGCCGACTAAATTGCGCACGCCTTCGACATCCGTCATGATGCGCGCGACAAGAGTGCCCGTGCGATTTTCGTCGTAGAAGGCAACGGGCAGGCGTCCAATGTGCTGCTGTACCTGGGTGCGAAGATCGGCGATCAAACGCTGCGCGGCCTTCGAGAGCAATTGCGTCAGCGAGTAGGAGGTAATGCCCTGAATAGCAGTCGCGAGTAGAACAGCCCCAACAATCCAATGCAACTGTCCAACTTCGTGCTTGCCCATCACATTGTCCATCAGATATTTCGTGCTGGCCGGAAGCACGAGACCGGAGACACGATTGATGGCCATCAAGATCAGCCCGAAACCAAGCAGGACGCGGCGCGGACGCACCAGCGCCCAAATCTCTGGCAGCACTTTGCGCAGCTCTGGCTTCTTTTTTGTCTCGCCGGAGGCTATATTGCGACTGCCGTGGCCGCGTGGGCTATCTGTCCATGATGGTCGAATCGCCATGCTACGCCTGCCTACGCGCGCGACGCGCAACGATAAAGGAACGTACCGAGAGCAGCACAAAGATCAGGCACAGAATGGACATCGCCAGCTCTTCCCACATGGCGATGGGCCGCAGCACGGTTTGATTCCGCAGCAGCTTGAGGATGTCGCCCATTGCGCGGATTCCTGGAAATAAAAATCCAATCAAGCCAATGGTGACGGCAATGTGCATGAAAAGCATCCGGCGCTTGCTGTCTTCCGTGTTCGCAAGCAGGCCAAACACGCCCAGAACAACGCCGAAGAAGGCAGGAATCAGTGCGGTAGGCGCATGGCTGCCGGTCGCAACAAAGACCGCAAGGCCAAGAATAACAAGCACGGCTGCAAAGAACAGGGTGGTTTTTGCCATAAAAAATTTTCTCCTAGAAACCTATTTAAACCTTCTCTTGGCTCTCAGGATAGTCGCTGAGATCGAGTCCAGAAACAATCGCCTGCACAATGGCCGGAACCGCCTGATCAACAGAAACGCGTAGCGCGTCCGTCGGAGGCTCCAGTGTAGCGATCTGGCTGGGTAAGAGCGCGGGAGACATATAGTGATCCTTACGCTGCGCCAGCCTTGCCTGCATCACCG
>VFSW01015585.1_pt1 | contig 10430 bp, 8 predicted proteins | sample 5358111 | NCBI WGS metagenome assembly VFSW01 (sample SAMN11554181, study PRJNA540505) | mine drainage metagenome | isolation source: sediment from site ElyBrook_90M | place: USA: Ely Copper Mine, Vershire, VT | collected 2017
TGGAGCGTTACCTACCCCAGAAATGACCCACGAATTCGCCTGACGAGCCAAAAATCACTCAGGTCTGCGTAAGGGACCGATTCGTAATACGGCGGATCCGTGATGACGCAATCGATGGATTGGTCCGGGTACGGAAGCCGTGTTGCGGTGCCCCAAACGCGGCGGGGCGCGCACCAGTTTTACTGGCTGCGAGCACCGCGTTGCACGTGTTCCAGTTTATGGATGACCGCCAATCACCTGCAGATCCACCAAACGGATTCACCTCGGAGAAGTCCCATACCATGCCAAGCGCTTGGCGACCGAAGGCGTGCTGGGTTGTTGGCGCAGTCGGGTTCCAAACACAGAACTGTGACCACGCATCGGGCGCACGGCCGAAACTCACCCCGAGTACCGTCATTACCGCGATCCGGTAGTCCACGTCCATTGTATTTTGAAGTTTTCCGTTTAGCATTCGAAAGAGATGCACGAACGTAGCGAGACTGAGCGTTTGCCGATGGCTGAAAAGCATTCCGAACCGATCGAACCCATATCGAACGACGCCTGAAAGTCCGCGTGCGTTTGGCGCCGGCCGATCCGTTGGCAGTTGCTCGTTTGGGATAAGCTCGTGTCCACCTTCACATGCGATCAGCTCGGTCAGCCGCGTTGAAGCAGCGCTGACGGCGTGGTAATCTGTGTCCTTGGCGCATCTAAAATGCTGGGCGTTTCCCTCTGGATCGCGAAGCACAACCGCCATGAGCTGTGTTCCGAGCTTTCCGCGGATGCTAGCGGTTCGAAGCGAAGGGCCGTCATGCACGGTGGCACAAAATGGGCAGCGTGCCTTTCCAGCTTTCATCGTCGCGATCGCGGGATCGAAATCGATGCTCGCGCCGAGTTCGATTTCAAACCGACATCGCATGTGAGCATCGTCTACAACCAGCCGCATCGCCGCGTTTCGACGCGGCTTGTTGCACAGCCAGAGGCTTCAGAAAAGCGGGATCGTCGCATTACAGGAAGGATTGCTGCAATGAATCGTCCTGGCCCAGAGGTACGCCAATGGCAGGCAACCATCGGAATCGGGAGGATAAAAGGACCCCAGTTCCCGGCGCGCCATTTCATGTAACCACGCTCCCCAGTATTTGGAATCGGCCGAAAGCGGGTTCTTGCGGTGCTCTGCCTCGCTAATCTCGACTTCAGGAATGATCTCGTCGTGAGTGACCGCTATCGATACATCGTCACGCGCAAACAATGTCCCGCCGACCCCGCGTTCCTTTTGCAACCTGTTTCTGGCAACCACTCGTTTGATGTAATCGGGTGCAGGAAGACCCGTCGGTTGGCCGTATTTCTGGGGGTAGACGAGCGTACAAAGCTCGATCAGGTGCGCGACGGGATTGATGTCGATCGCGTGAGTATCACTCCCGAGCCGCAGCGCCTCAAGCGGAATTGCGCCCCCACCGGCGAACGGATCGAGAACGCACGGGATGTCGCCTTTCGCCGTCGGGTGCAACAGCTTGTGGGCGGCAGCGATCAATTCACGCGCAGGTTCGATGTATTCAGGCTTGTCGGAATTGCCAAGGATTACAAGAAACTTGATGAATTCAAGGCAGCGGTTGCGCGCCGTGTCGGCGGCTGCCGCCCCGTCGCTGTTCTTGGGCGTGAACTCGGCCCGCGATAACAGCTCCATCACCAACTTTCGGAAGCTCTCCGGGCATTCGGGGTCGTCGGGATCCGGAATCAACGAGGCGAAGACGGCGGCGCGACAAGCGGCCAGCGGCCGACGCGCCCACCAGATATGTAACGTCGAGATCTGGTTGTGCCGAGTGAGCTTCTCACGAGCCGATTGCACGGAGACCTCCCTGAGCGGCAAGGCGACTTCAATCAGGCGTTTGAGCATCGGGAACGATGAGGGGTCAAGGATGAAGGATGACGGATGAAGGATACCGGGCCGCGGCCGATCGGCGTTGCGATCACACAGGCCTTCCTAACCCTTTGGGTCGCGCCACGCCGCCTTTGCGTTTCAGGTGGAGACCACGGAGATATAGGTCGCCCACGTCGACCCGCCCATCGCGGCGATTTTGGGCAATGCCCAATTCGACGAGGTAGTCAAGGACGTCATTGGGCTCGGTCGACGGCGGCCGGTCGGGACCGTCCGGCCATTTGATCGCCAGTGATTTAAGGGCCAATTTGCGTTCGACGGGGACGACAAAGGGGTGCAACTCAAGCGCGCTTCGCACGCGTTCCAGCCAGGGAAACTCCTCTTTGATCAACTCCTGGACGCGGAATTCGGATACCCTGTCCAGCGCGCCGCGGAGCGCCGTGTGGTGGATCAACTGGGCCAGATTCTTGGCGCGCGCGTCGCGCTGCTCGATGACGGCCGCCTCCTCGACGAGGCGCAGTAGTGGTCGCGGGTAAATGCGGCGGTGCCCGTCCTTCAAATGATTCGGCACCCAGCGCGACGCGAATCCCTTGCGCGCATCGGGGCCCATGTACTTGCCAAGCAATCGTTCCAGCGCCGGTGCGAATTCCTCTTCGGAAGTTGCCAACGGAACCGTGCCTAACGCGCCGGCGACGATCGTTCGAGAAACCGAATTGCCGAGAAAGCCTGGCAATGCACCACGCGAGTTCAAGATTCGCTTGATGAGCACGCCGTAGAATTCGCCTATGTCCCAAAGCAACTCAACACGGTGTGCCGCGATCTTGGCGATGTCGGGGCCAAATAAGGCGGCGCGCTCGTACAGATCGCGACGAAGAAAAAGCTTTGGTCGCACGCGTTTCCAGCGGCGGCCGTAGGCCGCCCAGAACTGGACGAGCCCCTGCAGGATTGTCTCCAATGCGGTCCAGTCGCCGGGGCTTACACGGTCGAGTTCGTCGTAGGTTATGAACACGTATCCGTCGGTCGATTGAAGCTTGCGGTCCAATTCGTCAATGGCCGCGAACAGGAGACCTTGCTTGGCGTACGCCGGCGCGAAGACCCTTTCCAAGTCCGACCAAGGCGAACGAAGCAGCGACACCAAGGGGCCGTCGCCAAGCGTCAATTGCGGGTTTGTCTGATTGAGCAAGACGCGTGTCAAGAGCGCCAACCAAAACGACTGCAATTCGGCTGACCCTCGGCCCTGCGCAAAAACACGGATAGCGCCGCCAGGCGGGAATTCCGTGCTCGATGCAGCGAAGCCGATCAGCCAAGCGGTCCGCTCCAAATCGACCGCAAGCCGCGAGTGTTGCTTGGCCATCCGCGTCAATTCTTCGCGCCCCTGGTCGTAACCCAGAGCGCGGAACACTTGAGTCTTTCCGGCGCCCTTGTCCCCAATAATGAGCTGAGTGTCGGGATCGAGAATCCGATAGTGGCTCCGGATCGGCAAAAAGTTTCGTAGAAAAGCCGCTTCGTCCTCTGGCTCGTTTTCCGCCTGACCTTGACTGCAAAGGCCCTTGAGTTCCTCCAACAAGAGCTCATCGTCTGCGCCCTTGCGTTTTGATTTTGTCATGGCAGCTTCCTTCCCACTCGTTCAAGAACGCGCTCGGCAAAAAGTCGAAAATCTCCTTCGGCAAGTTGGTCAGCGATGCTGGCCGCCGACTGGTAGCGCTGCACTAACGGATTGAAACCCACGACGAGCGGAAAGTGCGGTTGCTCCTGGGCATCCTGATCGGGCAGCGTCCAGAGGTCGTCATTGTCCGCCCCTTCTTCCGCATAGTATTCCTCGGAAAAAACCAGGTAAGCGCGTTCCTTGAATTGATCCACGGCATCGTCTCGCTTGCCGGGGTCGGGTGCCATGGCATAGACGAGCGCGCAGGCGAGCTGCTCCTTACCGCGATCAAGGCGGTCACGACCCAGAAAACGCACGACCTGTCGCATGCCGGCCCAGCTTTGTTCCGAGTCGAGTCCGAACAACACATCTAGATGGGCCGTGCCTGACAAGGCCAGGCCGCCCAGGTCGTGAAAGCCGGCGCGGCTGTCGAGCAGCACGTATTGGGCCTTCAATTCGCGCCGCAATTGCTTGAGCAAGTCTACCAGTGGCGATTGGTCGGCGCCGGCTTCCATCAGCGCATGGAGCCGTTCGTAGTCGAGCCGCGCCAGCTTTTCGAGGTAGGCGCCGTCGACGCGCCCGGCCGGAACGATAACCAATGGCGCGCCGCCTTTGATGACCAACGGGTCGTCGACGGTGTAGTAAAAATCCGCCAGGTCGAGATCATTGGGGTGTGCGACAAGTGGCCGTTCGAGCAAGTAGTCGATGACCCCACAAGCCGGTTCGGCGCCGGGAGAAGGCGGGAGGGCGGCCAGCACGCCTGGGGCTTCCAGATCAAGATCCACAACCGCGACCCGAAGGCCAGAGCGGGATAATTGCATGGCCAGTGAAAGCAGCGCCGTGGTTCTCCCGACTCCACCTTTGAATGAATAAAAGGCGATGATCGGCTCGGTTTCTTCACGCCACGGCCAGGGAGGGTTGATCTGTGATGCAAACCAAGCGTCCTTTGAAACGTGACGCTCGAGGCCGCGGATCTCCGGGGGTCCAGGGTCGATGATCGCGCGTTGGGCTTCAGCCCATGCTTTTTCATATAAGCCCCGCTCCGACTTGCTGCTTGCCTTCGTCCACATCCAGATATCGCCACTCCAAAACGGGGCGGCGATTGTTTTCAACACGCCGTCCACGTGGGTTGAGGCAGACGTCACGTTGACTCCCGCGGCGGGCTCAATCAGCACCCGGAGCCGACCTTCCAGGTCCCAGATCAGACAAGCGCGCACAAGCTGTTGCCGCAGTGCTTGGTCCTGGCAGAAGAAGTTACTCGCATTTTCGCGTGCCTCGGCGAAGTGCGTCATTGCGGTACCTCTAGTTTCCCATCCAACACGAGCGGGAAGACGATCCTATCCAAGCACACCTGTGCTGCGCGGACCAGGCGCTGTGCTTCACCCTGGGTCACCTCGCCCGTGGCTTCATAGCGCATTTCAGGCGTCCACCGCTGGAATGTAAAGTCCACGTCGACATCGTCGGGCCGATATCGCGGCATCCCTGGCGACAGAAGCCTGGCGAAAGATAATGCTCTCCCGGCCAGATTCGTGAGGTCGTGTCCCAAGGCTTTCGGCGAAAGGCGGTCGGTGCATTCGATAAGGACCTTGCAGCTGCATTCCACCGCGTAGCCCGCAAGGTATGCGGCGTTGTCGAAGTGGTTAATGTCGAATAGTTGCTCGCTGTCGCGCGCATGACGGAGGGCTGCCGAACCGAAATCCTCGTGTGCCATCCAATTTCACCCAAATTGTCGACTAATTCGTATGCCCCTCGACTGTCGTCCGCGATTGCATGCGCGAACCAGCAAGATACGGGATTTGCCTGCGGATTGGTAGCGGTGGTAGTTCCGCATTCATCTTTTGACAATGGCCACACGCTTCCCCAGGCCACGTAAAGGGAGAGGTTGCCATTCCAATCGTCCTTCTTCGGTTTATCCGCCGCGTGTGCCCAGTTAGCCAACCAAAGCGCTCCCATGCTAATCGTAGGATGCGACCGACGGGCGATCGATCAAGGGCTATCCGGAGCCCAGGGTCGCACGGTCACGCCCAGCTCGTAGGTGAAAAGGCCGATGCTGTCGTGGGCCATCGCCGCGGCACGGAGCCTCGGAGTCACCTCGCGGACCACGATGATCCCACGCACGCCGACATCGTCCGCGGCTGCGCGATGCTCCTTGAGCCAACCCATGTACCGCGATACCTGGCCGATAACTTCGTCGTCCGATCGATCGCGCTTGAGCTCGATCGCAACCAGGTCACCGGTCGATGAATCGCGGGCCAAGATGTCGAGCACGCCAAGCTCGCCGCAGCGCTGCTGCCGGGCGAGAAACTCGAGCGGTGCGCCCCAATCGAGAGCGGTCCAATGCTCGATGAGCAGATCCTCCAGGTATCGTTCCAGGGCCAACGCACGCGCGGCCGGTGCGATGGCGACTTCGGACACGCCGGCGGCGGGCGCGAGCAGTTGGTGCCGCTCTTCCAAATGGTCGAACAGGAGCGCAAGCGTCTCGTGCGCCCAGCCGATCAGCTCCGCCACGCGCCGCGGTTCGTGGACGGGAAACGGCTCGCCATGGCCGTAGCCCCAACGATGTTGGACCAACAATTGGCCCTCGTCCACCCGCGCGTCGCCGCCAAGGCCACCCGCGGCGTGTTGCACCACAAACTGTGCTCGGTCGAGGTGCGTGCCGCGCGCCAGGTCGCAGCGGATCAAAAGCACCTGCGACTGGGCGTTGCCGCTGACGCGGTTCGTGTCGAAAAGGCACTCCAGGGAACGGACCAAAGGGTGGCTGAAGCTGGCGGTCTGCTTGCGGCGATGGAGCTGCGCGGTGGCAAGGCGACGGTCCTTCGCCGCGTGCGACGCGGCGACGAGCCGGTCGAGGAAGTCAACTTGCCAGGTGGTGGCCACGGTGGGGTTCAAGGATGAGTGATAATGGATGAAAGCGGGACACGTCAGTCTTGTTTGACCCAAGACCGCACTTCCTTTTGAATCTTGACGAGCTCGTCTTCGTTAACCGGGCCGACAACGTAGAGCCGGCTCATCCGCAGGTGGAGCTGGCTCAAGTGGTGGATGATGCTGTGTTTGTCCTCGACCAGCGGACGCACAGAGCCATCACGCTCCCGTACGCGAATAAGCTCGGCTGTCTCGTCAGGCTTGATGTCGCGAGCCTCCGACAATCCGACGAATGGGCCAAGCGACTCGAACTTAACGTCCTTGGGATCCTCCCAAATCCAGCGGGAACGCTCGATGTTGAATTTCGAAACGAGTCGACCAACTTTCTCGGCCCGGTCCTTGACGAACAGCGAGTATTCCGGCGCCGTGTCGTGGGACCGATGGCGGAGGACCGCGATTTCATGCACCAGCTTGGGCGGTACCCGCTGTTTTAGGGCTCTGCAGAGGTGCGCGACCTCCTTGGGACGGCGGCGACGCGAGTAGTCGTCGACAATTCGATCGACGTATCGGTCGTCGAAATCGAGGAATCCGTCGGTCAGCACGAGTTCCGCGATTTGCTTACCACCGCGGTGGATGGCCCCTTGTTCACGCAATAGCCACAGGATGTGCCGCAACAGCGACTCGAACGCGAACGTCGTTTTGTGCATGTAGACGGTCTTGTACATGAAGTAGCGGGCCACGAGGAAGTGTGCCGCCGCCGCGGCCGCTTTGTAGGAAACGACGACATCGCCATCATCGGTTACATCAAGATTGCTAAGCAGATAGTGCAGGTCGATTCGCCCGTACGGCACGCCGGTCCCGAGGGAATCACGGACCATGTAATCCATCCGGTCCATGTCGAGGCCTTGTGTCGGTAGTTCTCTGCCACCGTGCCCTCGCTGCCTACTGAAGGACCTTCGCCTTGATCAGCCCAAACTCATCCAGCCGGTCCCAAGCGCGACGGGCGTGCTCCATGCGATCGGCGAACCTCGGTTTGGTGTTGCCGAGCAACCGAAATGCGCCGTTGAAATCAGGCCTGACATTGCCAGGCTGGTAGACAATGTGTCGTACATAATGCAACGAAGCCACCAATTCGAGCCAGTCATCGTCCGTCCCATCAAAGTCATTGGGCGTCCGCCCAAGTTCCGCAGCACGTCCCAAGCGCCGCCTCACTTCCGAACGCAACTCGAATTCTTCGAAATCTCGTTCGCCGTCAGCGATTTCGTCTCGGAGCAGAAAGGCGTCGGCCGTGAGCATGCGGCAGTATGGCCCGTGGAGGTACCAGCCGTAGCGATAGCCCAGGTCGGCGCCGGCAATCTGGGCCAGATAGATGCGCTTCTGAACATTGAAGCGGTTTGAAAATGTGCCGAGCTCGACCGGAAGCAGTCCAAGCTTGTCGAGAACAAGAGCTAGCTCGATTCTCGCGCCGTTCATTTCCCGTTCCTCCGTGTGGGGTGTCCTTGATTTGAGAGCATGATACCCAATCGGGAGCAAGAGTGAAGAAGCAACCCCGAAAAACCGTTCATGTTGGGCGCGTTTACAGTTAGAAAAATCGTTATTTCCGTGTAGTGGACAAACGATTATATCCCATCCGCCGCTCGCGTCCAGTCCCCTTGGCCAATCACGTACCGCACGACGCTGACCTCTTCCTTGGGCGACAGCTTCGAGGCGGGGTCTTGGATCAGGTGCAGCTCAGGGACGGTCTTGCAGTTCGTCACGATGTAGAGCCAGTAATCCGCTCCGAAGCGTTGGGCTTTGATCCACTCGTTGGGCGTGAGGGCGACGCCGCCGACGGCGCCGCGGCCCTTGACCTCGATGTAACGTGCGACCTGACCGCCCGCCAACGACGTCAGGTCCCAGCCGCAATTCTCCTCCTCGACGCTGACGGGCTTGCGGCCGTGGGCCTCTTCGTATTTGACTGACTCGGCCACGGCGATGGCCTCGACCTCCGGGTCGTTTTCCATGCCCTCGACGCTGGCCACGACCTCACGCGGCGGCGGCAGGATCACCGCCACTCCGAGCACTTCGGGTGGCTTTTCCGAAAGGTGCCGCTCCTGCTCCATCTCGGCCAGGCGGTCCTTGAGCCGCTGCTGAAGTTCCGCCCGGCGCGCATCTTCCTGGGCTCGGTTGCCTTGCAGGCTCAGCCGCTTGGGATCGTCCTCCAGCCGCATTTGCCGCAATTGGGCATCGTACTTGGCCAGCTTCTTGTTCGACTCGCTGATCAGGAACTGCAGCGACTTGCGGACGTACTTTTCCTTGATCGCCAGCTCGCGCTCGCGCCGTGTTCGAATCTCGCCGAAATACTCGGGCGTGACCGAATCGAGCGACCAGTCGATCACCGAATCCTCATCCGCCGCCGCCTGCCGAACCTCGGAGGGGGGCCCGGTGGCCGTCTCGGGCGTTTTCAGGTCCAACAGCGCGTAGGGCTGTGTCTTGTGAAAGATGAGAGTTGACGGATGGGCCGCGAGCGATGATGCCGAAGCCGGCGCGGAAAGCTTCGCCTGCACGGCGATGAGCCGCTCGCCGATGGGCTGGCCGCGGCCGTCCTCGACACCGCACTTCAAGAGCCAGAGTACGCCGGGCTCCGCTGCGTCGGCATTGTGGAACACGGCCCCATGTCGTAACGCTACGCCGTAGTCGCGAAGCACTCGCTCGACGATGCCCTCGAACAAGGCGTGGCCAGGACCGACGAACTCGATGTCGGAGTAGCCATCCGATTGCTCCTTGTCGAAGGTCAGCTTGGGGTACGTCTGACCAACCTTGCCGAAGCGGCGCTCCACCGGTTCCGAAAGCTTGCGCAAGTCGGGCGGAACGCGGGCGATCGACCAGAGGCGGGCCGAACCGCTGGGGGATTCGCGCCCGCCGCTTGCCAAACCAATCGTGCCGCCAAACGAGCGATAGGCTTCGATGAAGAATTTTTCGATGTACTCGGGCATCAGCCGCTGCTCTTTGCTGGTACGGCGGTCGGCTTCGAGCTTGGTGAAGTCGATGTACCGTGAGCCGAGCGCGCGGTCGACCATGTCGGCGCGGATGCGGTCGACCTGTTCGTGGTCGGTCTGCAAGTCGATGTCGGCGAGGATCTCCACCATCGAGCGGCGCTTCGCCAGCCAGTCTTTCATCAGCATGTCGAACCGCGGGGCGGGGATGATCTCGCCGATGACGTCGTAAACCCGGTCGCTCCCCAGCGCCTTGCGCATGTCGTCGAGCTTCTTGAGCAGCCTTTCCATCACCTCGCCTTCGCGGGTGTTGTGGGCGACGAGGTTGAAGATGATCACCTCGTGCGCCTGCTTGTAGCGGTGGATGCGGCCCATCCGCTGCTCGAGCCGATTGGGGTTCCAGGGAATGTCGTAATTGACCATCAGCGAACAGAATTGGAGGTTGATTCCCTCGCCGGCGGCCTCGGTAGCAACAAGCACCGAGGGCTTGTGCTCGAAAAACTCGCGCTCGGCTCCGACTCGCTGCTCCAGCGACATTCCCCCGTGGATCATGCAACAGTGGAAGCCCAGGTTGGCGAGCTTGCGGACCAGGAAATCGAGCGTGTCTTTGTGCTCGGTGAAGATCAAGAGCCGTTCGTCTTTGCCCGCCACGTGTGCCGAGACGACTTCGCGAAGCTCCTCGAACTTCGTTTCGGGAACGCTACTTTCGTTATGGCGCGCCTGCTGCACCAGCCGTTCGAGCTCCTGGATCTCGGTTTCGAGCTCGAAAATATTCTCGGCCATCGTCAGCCGCTCGACGATATCGTCCTCGACGCGCCAACGGTCCGATTCGGCGAGGTCGTCAAGATCGTCGGGGATTTCGCCCCCTTCCTGCACGATCTTCCCCAGCTTGTGGAGATCCTTGAGGCGTTTCAGACGCCGTTCAAGCGACAGGCGGATGGCCGCGACGCTGGAGGCCAGTCGCCGCTGAAGCACCGTCAGGGCCAGGCCGACGTTCCGGTTCTGGGCGCTCATCGCCCGCTGGTAGTTATGCTGAACGTAGCTTGTGACTTCGTTGTAGAGCACCAACTCGGGCCCAGCGAGGTCGTAGGGCAGC
>VFSW01015586.1_pt1 | contig 10429 bp, 11 predicted proteins | sample 5358111 | NCBI WGS metagenome assembly VFSW01 (sample SAMN11554181, study PRJNA540505) | mine drainage metagenome | isolation source: sediment from site ElyBrook_90M | place: USA: Ely Copper Mine, Vershire, VT | collected 2017
CCCCGTGCAGGCGCAATAGATCATGTCGAGCGCGGCTCAGCTGGATCGCGGATTCGTGATCGTCGTGGATTACGGCTACACGCGTGAGGAGCAGCTTGCAGGTCGGCATCGCGGAACGCTGAAGGCGATCCGGCAACATTCCGTTAGTGCCAATCCTTACGAAGCTCCGGGCGAGCAGGACATTACCGCAGACGTGAACTTCACGGCGCTGGCGGCAGTGGCAGAAAAGCATGGCATGCACGCGCAAAAGCTGCTCACGCAATCCCAATTTCTTATGGGAATCGGCGAAGCGAATCAGTTTGCGGATGCGTTTGAGGATTGTCGCCTGCCGCAGGAGCACGCCAAAGTCGCGCTGCAGCTCAAACACCTAGTCACTCCCGCAGGCATGGGTGAGAGCTTTCACGTACTGGTAGCCGGTAGGGGAGTCGACCCGGAGAAAACCCCGAAGCTTGCCGGGCTGAATTTTGGCCGGCGCGATCTGGCGAAGCTCCCCACCGGGGACACAGTGGGGCACTGAGGACTTCTGCAGCGCTCCCCTTGGTTCAGGCCGGGCTCTTTTCCTTTCCTGCGGGATACTCGTAGACACCGCGGCCGGATTTGCTGCCGAGGCGGCCGGATTTTACGTACTGCACCAGCAGCGGCGCCGGGCGATATTTCTCTCCCAGCGATTTGTGCAGGTATTCCAGGATGCTGAGGCGCGTGTCGAGTCCGACCAGATCGACCAGTTCGAACGGGCCCATGGGATGATTCAGGCCAAGTTTGAGCGCCTTGTCGATATCTGCGGGTGAGGCGATTCCCTCCTGCAGCATGTAGAAGGCTTCGTTGCCGATCATGGCGTTGATGCGGCTGGTGATGAAGCCGGGCGATTCTTTGATAACTACCACTTCTTTGCCCATGCGCTTGCCCACTTCCACGGCAGAGGCCAGCGTGCCATTGTCGGTTTCGAGCGCGCGCACTACTTCGAGCAATTTCATTTTGTGTACTGGATTGAAAAAGTGCATGCCTACGATTTTACTGGCGCGGTAAGTGACGCTGGCAATCTCGGTGATGCTGAGCGACGAAGTATTCGACGCGAGAATCGTGGCGGGACGGCAGATCTTGTCGAGCAGGGTGAAGATTTCAATCTTCGATTCCAGTTCTTCTGGAACCGCTTCGATGACGAGATCGGCTTCGCGCGCCGCCTCGTCGACCGAACCGGCGAATTCCACGCGGCGGAAAGCCGCATTGGCGTCGGGCGCGGTGACCTTGCCCAGTTCGACCGCCTTGTCAAGATTGGCGCGGATTTCGTTCTCAGCTTTGCGCAGCGCCCCGGGCAGCAGGTCTTCGAGAATGGTGCGGTAGCCGCCGAGCGCGGCGGCGTGGGCGATGCCGCGGCCCATGGTGCCGGCGCCGATCACGGCGATGGTCTCGACCTGCGCCACCTGCTTAGCCCGCCTTTTCCAGTTCTTTCAGCGCGTCGTTGAGCGCGCTGCCGGCGGCGCGCAGATACTCTGCCAGACGTTGCCGCTCTTCGGCGTTCATGCTGGGAATGTAAATGCAAAGGCGCCGCAACGTGGCGGTAATGTCGTCTACGTAATTCATGGAACGGATGAGTTCACCGGTTACTGGCATAAAGGCTCCTGTCATGTGGCCGAAACTTCTATTTTGGACGTGACTATGGATTTAGTAAAGTGACCAGAGGTCCAAGCCAAAACCTTTACCACAGAGGACACAGGGGAAATCTGAGGACGCCGCGGAGTGGACAACTTAGAAGAATTATGAACGTCTGATCAATCTTGTGTCAGAATAGCGCCGATCAATTGTTTTAATGGGTCAGGGGCTGGCCGTCAGAATCTAACAGACATGGATGACAACGTTTTGAAACGCTATATTTTCGCGAGCGATTTCGATCAGACGCTTACCTTCAACGACTCCGGCTATGTGCTCGCCGAACTGGTCGGCATTCCTACGGACGAGTTTGAGCGCAAGGCCAAAGGCATGGCGAAGATCAACCTGGTGCAGCAGGGCGCGGAGCTGACTTATCTATTGCTGCACGATCCTGAATTCAAGGCCAAGGTGCGCAAGGAGCATCTGTACCAGGCGGGCAAACGCGTGCGGCTGAAAGAAAATATTCAGCTGCTCTATCAGTTGCTTGAAGCAGGCATTGACGGGCACTTTTTCGATTTTTATGTGCTCTCGGCCGCGCCCGTGGAAGTGATCCACTCGGCGCTCGAAGGCATCGTGCCCAAAGATCACATCTACGGCACTCAGTTCCTTTACAAGCCCTCGGGCGAGATCGACACCATTGTGCGAGCCACGGCCGGTTACGGAAAAGTGGCGGTGCTCGACCAGTTGCTGAGCCAGCATGTAGTGGGGCCGGACCATGTGATCTACAGCGGCGACGGCAGCTCTGATATTCACGTGATGCTGCACGTGAATGCGCGCGACGGGCTGACCATCGCGGTCTCGGAGTCGCCGGACATCTCGCAAATTGCCAAGCGCACGGTGTTGAGCACGAACGCGCTGGCGGTGCTGGCTCCGATTCTGGAAGAGGTAGCGGGCTGGGAACGGGCGCGCATTCGTAGCTACTTTGAAGCGAACGGGATGCTGATCCAAGAGTGGGAACGGGTGCGGACAGACTGGCTGACATTGCGTCCGGTGGCCAGAGAGGCGAGTGCCGAAGGGGTAGCTTGAGCGGGGTTGCCTCGACGCAAACCCAAAGTTTTCCACGGGCGTTCCTGCAGGAACACTATCGCGGTTTTGTAGAGGCGCAGCGCAGAGCGTGACGCCGCAGTACTTGCCAGAAGATATACTCTGGTAAGTTCTTTGGAGCCTAGGGGTTCGTGGGGCGCTGCCGAAATATCGGAAGCGAGTGTGGTAAAAAAGCCACGCAAAAACAGGCCTCTCGAGAGGCCGGAACGGTCCTCCGCAGGCGCCAAACTTCTCAGATTGAGAAAGATCTGACCATGCTGCGCGACAAAAGTTTGATCCCGCGCTCGCGCCAGCATCAGCACGCGCTGGCCTTGTGTGTGCGGATCGAGCGCGCTTCCCCGATTGCTGACGCCGACTTGCCAACCTGGCGAGCGGAGATTGCGCAACACTTCGAGCAGGAGATCCGAATTCATTTCGCGGCGGAGGAGCAGGTACTGTTTCCGGCCGCGCGCGAGTTCCCCGAGCTAACTTCATTGGTAGAGGAATTGCTCGCGGATCACGCGCGGCTGCGTGAATGTTTTGCGAGAGCGCACGGCATGTCGGGCGAAGATTTGTCCGCGTTCGCGTGGGGACTCTCGTGCCACATACGAAAAGAAGAGCGCCAGCTCTTCGAACGGATGCAGGAGTTGATGAGCGCGGAGACGCTCGCGGGTCTGGGCGCACGACTGGAAGATGCGCTGAAGGACGCGCCGCAGGCGTGCGCTCTGCCGGCGGAGGCGACCAAGGTGCGATAGAAAATGGCCCTAGCTCCGCTCAGCGCTGCCCTAAACGCTGACCCATTTCTTGCAGCGGGACCATCTGAGCGCGCTAAGTTCTTCAACCACAGAGGGCACAGAGGGACACAGGGTAAACCAAAATCGCCGCGTTTGCCGTATGGCGAGCCAGGCGATAGAATCAGGAGAGCCGCGCCATGCGGTGGACGGGGGCAAACGGGCCTAACATGGATTTTGGGGCGTCGGGCGAGGACAGTGCTCCCGCGGGTGAGTTCGATCCAGACAAACTAACCCTTTGCGTGAGGATCACGCTGGCGGCCAACCGCGGTTCGGTAGAGCCAGTGGTTGCGCAAGTGATGGATACGATCCGCCGGGTGAAGTGTGTCGATGGCAAGGAAGATGCCATTGAACTGGCCCTGCAAGAAGCGCTTGCCAATGCCGTGGTCCACGGCGCCAAAGAAGACCCGAACAAAACCGTCGAGTGCATTGTGGCCTGCGAAGAGAATCGCGGCCTGATTATTATCGTGCGCGATCCGGGGCCGGGTTTCGATGTGGGTGCGATTCCGAATTGCACGGTCGGCGAGAATGTTTACTCCAATCATGGGCGGGGGATTTTTCTGATTAACCAGTTGATGGATAAGGTGGAGTTCCGCAAGAATGGGGCGGAGATTCACATGGTGAAGAAGTAGGGCGGCTGCGCTGAATTTCCTTCGGTTTGCTCAGTCGCTGGCTGACGCTCCGCAGCAGGTGAGACTGAGATCCCTCCGCCGCGATGAAAAGCGCGGCGTTCGGGATGACACAATCCAGAGTTGTTCCCAAGAAATCTCAATTCCTATTCTTTTGCGACAATTCCCAGCGACTTCATTTTGCGGTAGAGGTGGCTGCGCTCGAGGCCGAGAGTTTCGGCGGCGCGGCTGACGTTGCCGTGGTTTTCGTCGAGCTTCTTGAGGATGAAGTCGCGTTCGTAGGCGTCGCGGGCCTGATGCAGCGTGGAGAATTCGGTTTTGGCCGGGCGCCTGCTGCCATCGCGATAGACCAGAGGCGGCAAGTGTTTGCGCTCGAAGCGCGTGGTGGTGGGATTCATGATGACAATGCGTTCGATCACGTTGCGCAATTAGCGCACGTTGCCCGGCCAGGAATAGCGCATCAGGACTTCGATGGCTTCGTCGGTGATTTCCCGCGGCTTGCGGCCGTACGTGGAGGCAAGCTCTTTGAGAAAATGGCGGGCGAATAAAGGGATGTCTTCCTTGCGCTCGCGCAAGGGCGGCACGAAAAACGGAATCACGTTGAGCCGATAAAAAAGATCCTCGCGGAAATTGCCGCGGGAGATTTCTTCCTCGAGGTCTTTGTTGGTCGAGGCGATGACGCGGACATCGACGGTGATTGCCTGTTCGCCGCCCACCGGGGCGAAGCGCTGCTCCTCCAGCGTGCGCAGAACTTTGGACTGCGTCTTCAGGCTCATGTCCCCGACTTCGTCGAGAAAGAGCGTGCCTCCGTTTGCCCTCTGGAACTTGCCTTCTTTATCGACCGCGGCCCCGGGGAAAGATCCTTTGTGGTGCCCGAAGAGCTCGCTCTCAATCAGGTCTTCGGGGATGGCGGCGCAGTTGACCTCGACGAAGGTCTCATCCTTGCGCAGGCTCTGGGCGTGGATGGCGTGGGCGACCAGTTCCTTGCCGGCGCCGGACTCGCCGTAGATGAGAACGCGGCCGTTGGTGGGCGCCATCAGGCCGATCTGCTGGCGCAGGGCTTTCATGGGAATGCTGTCGCCGACGATCACGCTCTTGGAGTGAAGCTGCTTTTTCAGGTCAACGTTTTCGCGGCGCAGTCTCTTGGATTCAATGGCGTTCTTGACCACCAGCAACGTCCGTTCGATGGAGAGCGGCTTTTCGAGGAAGTCATAAGCTCCGAGTTTGGTGGCCCGGACAGCAGTTTCTATGGTGCCATGGCCGGAAATCATGACAACTTCCGGGGGATTGTCGAGCGCGCGGATTTTTTCCAGAGTGTCGAGCCCGTCGATGCCGGGCAGCCAGATATCGAGCAGCACCACATCGAACGCGGATTTTCGAATCAGGGCGAGACCCAATTCCCCGCTCTCGGCGGCAGACGCCGAGTAGCCCTCATCAGCGAGCACTCCTGAGAGCGATTCGCGGATGCCGCGTTCGTCATCGACGATCAATATGTTATGCATGCTGAATAGCTGCGGCTAAAGGAGCGGACTCGGGGACGACCGGCAACTCGACGACGAACCGCGCCCCGACCGGCTGATTCTCTTCCACGCGAATCGACCCGTGGTGGTCTTCGATAATGCGGCTCACGATGGCCAGGCCCAGGCCGGTGCCGCGCTTCTTAGTGGAAAAATACGGCAGGAAGAGTTTCTCCTTGAGTTCGTGAGTCACGCCGTGACCGGTGTCCGCTACGGAGATTTCGACCGCATCACGGCTCGCGACCAGAGCGGTGGAAATCTCGATTTCGCGCACCAGAGAATCCTGCAGTGCATCGGCGGCGTTGTCGACCAGGTTGGCGACGGCGCGCTTGATGGACTCTGCATCGGCCATCACCCGGGGCAGATCCGGCGAGAGCGACTTGTGGAGGCGGATTCCATCCAGCCGGCCGTTGAACATCGAGAGTGCATTCTCGATGACTTCATTGATGTCGGCAGGCTGAGGTTTGGAGGCGGGAAAGCGCGCCAGCGTGGAGAATTCATCCACCAAGCGGCGGACGGTTTCGACGGCGCTGGCTATCGTCTCCGCACAGGAGCGAACCACTTCGAGCGAGGCCTGATCCGGAGGAGTGGCACGGTCCAGGTGCCTGCGGATACGTTCCGCAGAGAGCGCGATGGGCGTGAGCGGGTTCTTGATTTCATGCGCCACCCGGCGAGCTACCTCACGCCATGCAGCTTGCTTCTGGGCCTTGAGCAGATCGGAGAGGTCTTCGAACACGATCACGTATCCTGACTTCTCGTCTTGATGCCGGAGGGTTGCCACGGTAATCGCGACGTTCACCGAGGCACGCTGGGCGGGCATTTCCATTTGGCCGGCGGTCATGCCCATGCGGTCGGCGCGGCGCAGCAGGGGCTCGAAATCCTCCAGCACTTCGGAGGGGAAAACATCGGCCAGGGGTGCGCCCAGAAGAATCTGCGGCACCGCGTCGTGAGGGGCTTCGGGGTGAAACATGCGCAGCAAAGCCTGGTTGGCGTGAGTGACGCGCCGCGCAGCATCGAGCGAAAGCACTCCGGTGGGGATGCTCTCGAGGATGGGTGCCATCTGGCGGCGGCGGCGGTCGAGTTCGGCATTCGCCGCCGTCGCGTCGCGGCTGGAGGCTTCGATCTGGGGCCGGCTGGCTTCCAGGTCTTCGGCCATGCGATTGAAGGAACGCACCAGATCGCCACTTTCGTCGGCGCCGCTGATTTCGACACGGTAGTCGAGGCGTCCTCGCGAAATTTCCTGCGTGGCTTCCGCCAGGGCAGCCAGGGGGCGCGTGACCAGCTTGGAGAGGAAGAGCGCGAGCCAAGTGGTCACAAACAGCACGATCATTGTGAGCAGTAACAAGTAACCCATGTAGACGCTGCGCACGCGGCGGCGTTCGCGGGCGAGGTCGTAGTAGCGTTGCTGGCTGGCTTCCACCTGCTTCAGGGTTTGGGCGAGTTCAGCAGGCAGCGGAATCGCGACCAAGATGGTTCCTGTTCTTCCGACCGCGGCGGCGCCCAGCGTGTAGTCGGTGTGATTCCAGGTAAACTGCGCCACGCGGCCTGCGGCTGCGTCGGCCAGCGGCAGCTTCGTACGCAAGAGAGGCCAAGTTGCCGGAGCATTGAAACTGGCCTTCTCCTCGCCGTTTTGCAATGCGAGCGCAAATCCGCCTTGCAACGTGGGTTCGTGCCGCCGGAATGCGTTTGGCAGTCCGGAGAACTGGTGGCTTGAAAAGGCCTGTTGCGCTTCAGCGGATGCGGCAACCACAAGCGCCTCGGAATGAGCGTTCTGGTTGGCATAGTTGGCCAGCAGAGAGCCCATGGCATGGATGTCGGAGCGAACTTCCTCCGCGGGGGTGGAAAACCATCGTTCGATGGACCGGTTCATCAATCCATAGGCGAACCAGTACATAACCACGACCGGGACGAAGGAGAGCAGGAGCGCGCCTGCAACCATGCGCGTGCGGAACTTCGAGCCCAGCACTCCCATGCGGCGTTCTGCGAACAGCTTCAGCAGATTGCGAAACAGGACGAACGTCAGGGCGACGAACAACAGCGAGATGAGGAAGGTGAGAGCCCAGAAAACCAGGATTTCCTCGTTGTTCCCGGGGCGGAGGAAATTGGGATCAAAGGCATTCTGTGAGACCAGTATGGCCAGCAAGAGCAGAACCGCGATGGCGAGCAAAATGATGGCTCGCTTGCGGCTGGAAGATTTCAGAGTGCGGGTTGGAGCCGGTTCGGGCACGGAGTTTGCGTCCCGGCGGAGACTTTTATGAGCGCTTCTCTGCCGGGGCGGACGCTGGGAGTCATTATAGATGCACACCCCGTGGGGCGATATTTCGATCTGTGCGGCGGGTCTGGGCGTGAAAAGCGCAGCGTTCGGGATGACAAGCATCTACTTTGCCTCTACTTTTTCTGTGCGTTTACTTCCTTGGGGTGCGGCTCGCGGTGAGTCCCTGAAGGACCGCGTCGTAGGCTGGCTTCGGCTCGTAGGCCCGGTCGAACAGGAGCGCTCGTCCACGATTGCCGTGAGAATGGGAACCGATCCAGGAGTATTTGTCGGTGAATCCCCAGGTTTGGATCGCGGTGCAGCCCGGATTCTGCAGGCAGGCGTGGACCACTGCGCAATACACCTGCGCCTGACGCAGCAGATCGTTGTTGTGCAGATCGTTGTTGTGCAGGTCGTTGTTGTGCTGATCGTCGTGGTGAAGTACGCGGTCGTCGGAATCCGTGGACGCGGAAATAGGGAGGGACACATCCAATTCCGTGATGTGGACTTGCAGGCCAAGCACTGTCAAGCGGGCGATGTTGGCGGCCAGGGCCGTGGCGTCCAGTTCGGGGCTGGGAAGGTGCAGTTGCAGGCCTACACCGTCGATGGGGATGCCGCGATGCTTGAAATCCTTGAGCATCTCGTAAATCGCGTCTGACTTGCGATTGAGCATTTCGCCTTCGGCCTCGTTGTAGAAGAGCAAGGCGTGCGGGTCGGCATCGTGGGCCCAGCGGAAGACTTGTTCCAGATAGGTGGTTCCCTGGCCGGCAAAACCGATGCCGGGCTGGTTATACCAAATCGAATCGCGGAGCTTGCCCTTCTCGTCCATCGCTTCGTTCACGACATCCCAGGCGAAAACCTGGCCGGCGTAGTGCTTCATGACGCGGTCGATATGTTCGTGTAGCAGCTGAGATAATTGCTGCGCTGTGAAATGGCCTTGGACCAGCCAATCCGGGTGATTGTGATCCCATAACAGACAATGGCCCCGCACCTTCATTCCATGCACCTGGGCGAAGTGGACGATTTCGTCAGCCGGCTGAAAGTCGAAGCTGTCGCGATTTCGCCGGATGACCCACCACTTCAGGGCGTCCTCAGGTTCCACCATGTTGAATTCGCGGGACAGTGTGGCGGCGTAGGCGGACTCGGAAAGCAGTGACGGGCGGACGGCAGTGCCGATCAGCATTCCGACGCGATCAGCAGCCTGCCGCAACGATAGGGGCGTGCCCGATAAAGGCGGACCTGATTGGGCCGAATCTGATTGAGTAGAAAATGGGAGCCCGGCCAGCCCAGCCAGCAGGACCGCGAGCACGCGAATGGACTCGAATCTGGTAAGCATAATTAAAGTATCCAAGGAGCCGCCAGTGCGACCAGCAAGCTACTTACTACGGGGGAGGAACTGCTGTAAAGGGCATCCGTCACAGCGGGGCTGTGACTTTCTGCAGTAGTGTTTGCCCACTCCCACGATCAAACCATGCATATCGTTGTAGATCTGTACGAGAGCCGCCCGCGGAGCCGTGCTCACCGCTGAGGGAGGATGGGCCGTCCCGGGGAAGGTAAGGTTCGGATTCTGCCTGCCCTGCGGCGATTTCCGGTCGCCATTCCGCGTAGCCGTCGGTTGCTTGGCGCCGGTTAGCAGCGCACCCTCGAACAGCTGGCGAATCTCTTCGTAGTGAGTCTTCGCCTGGAGGATTTTGTGCCGTTCGAGAATGCGCCGAGTATAAGCGTCCACGACGAAGACTGGATGGTTTCCAGCGTAGAGGAGGATCGAATCTGCGGTCTCGGGTCCGACGCCGTTCAGCGCCAGCAATTCCTCGCGAAGCTGATTCGTCGGCTGGGCGAAGAGTTTGTCCAACGACCCGGAATACTCCCGATCCAGAAATGCGACGAATGCCTTGAGCCGTTTGGCCTTCTGGCGGAAATAACCGGACGAGCGAATTAAGCGTTCGAGATTCTGTAACGGGACGGCTCGGATTCCCTCCAGAGATAAAAGATTCGCGGCACGCAGGTTCGCCAAGGCTCGTTCTACGTTCGTCCAAGCGGTGTTCTGGGTCAGGAAGGCACCCACGATCACTTCAAAGGGGGTTTGCGCCGGCCACCAGTGCTGCGGTCCCCAGGCTTCCAGAAGAGCGCGAAAGTAAGCGCGAATCTCGGCTTCCTCACCTTGCGCGGTACGACGCGCCTTGGGAGCTTTCATTTGTCGAGTCTAATCGAGCGGGGCCTGGCAGGCTGGATGCGCACAGGATCGGGGCGAGTCTTACCGAAGTGCATGTACTCCGGCCTGCCAATCTTGCGACGCCCGGCGAAAACAACCAATTGGCGTGGAGTCCAGCGGGCCCAACCCATGGCGGACGTAGCGCTTCGCCAGGTCCAAGTACCAAAGTTACTGGTGCGGTTACGCGGTTGCGTTGACAATTTGTGTCAACGCGAGTGCGCTGCGTTTGCTCTCCCCAAAAGGGGCAGCGGCTTAGCGTGAAAGCCTGCCAGAGTGTCAGGCGTCGTTCCACTAGGTGGATTAGGAGATCGCCGTATGTCTCAACGGCTGGGTGACCTTCTCGTCAAAGAGAAGATCAT
>VFSW01015587.1_pt1 | contig 10429 bp, 12 predicted proteins | sample 5358111 | NCBI WGS metagenome assembly VFSW01 (sample SAMN11554181, study PRJNA540505) | mine drainage metagenome | isolation source: sediment from site ElyBrook_90M | place: USA: Ely Copper Mine, Vershire, VT | collected 2017
ACGGACGACTATACGGTCTTCCAATGGGTGCAACTTCATGATTTCTTGCCTCCTGCGCTTTTAGCACTCGAAACTTACGACTGCCAATTTAGCAGACAGGAGGTTCGAGTGCCAACGGTGGTCCCAAAAGGTCCTCCGCCGGCAATCTCAACGGTTCATCGAGCCCGATCCCCGAAGGGTCCCGGCGGCGCGACCCCATCAGACGGACTCGCTGGATTCCTCGCCGCTGATCATGCGCATCAGGAACTCACTGATGCCACGTGCTGAAATATCGACGTATTTCGAGCCAGCGGTGATCACCTGACCGACCGAAGCGGACCAGAAGACCGCCACCATCGCCTGGGCGTCCAGGTCGGCGTCGAGCCAACCCAGCTCCTTGGCGTCATTGACGACCGCGACCCATCGCGCGAACTGGATGTCGAGACGGTCGCGGAACAGATCGCGGGACTTGGGGTCGGCGTGCACGTCGAGCAACAGTTTGATGATGCCCATCTTGTCGTTCATCGACCCCGTCGACCACGCCTTGACCATGTTGTCGCGGATCGCCTTCCAAAAAGCCGCTTCGTCCTTGAGCGACAGAGCCGTCTCGGCGCTGGAGAGGTAGCGGTGCAGGGGTACGGTCATCTTGAAGTAGTTCGCCATCTGCGCCTCGGCGATGACTTGCGTGCGCGACTCGAAGTGGTAGTAAATCGTCGGAACACCAACGTTGGCGCGCTGAGCCAGGTCGTCGATCCGAAAAGAGGCACTTCCAGATTCGCCGATCATCTCGGACGCCACCTCGATCATGTGGACCCTCGTTAACGACTCTTTTTGGTGCACGTCAACCATTCTCGTTCAGCCCTGTAACACCGTCACAGTCTCGTACGTAGGCTAGAACCTCACCACGAAGCATTCGCTACTCATGAGTAGCGCGAAAAAAATCTTCATAATGCCGTTCAACCACGCCAACGGCTTGCTGACAACGTCATAGATTAGCGAATCCGAGGTCCAAAGGACCTCGCTGTCAAAGGGCCAGTAACGACGCGCCCGCTCTCGCCACGTTTCGTCGTAGCGAAGAATGTTGCGCCCAGACCGCGATCTTTGACGGGTCCTGAGCGCGCAGCGGGTCACGCCTACGTATGCTGAATCGAGATCGGAGAGGCCATGAGCGAGGGTTGGGTAATGTCGCTCACTGTTAGTTCGCCGCCATTCTCATGACGTACTCAGCACTCCAACGCCGTGACATCCGCTTGCTCGCAGGACTACGAGCGGTTTCCTTCCTCGGAGACTCGGTGGCCATGACGGCGCTGTACTTGCGCCTCGCCCCGCTCGGACACGCCTGGGCCATTGCCGCGCTCTCGATAGCGGGGACCCTGCCGCTGGTACTCTTCGCGCCCCTCGCCGGTTCGCTCGTTGACCGGGTGCCCGCCAAACGTCTGTTGACGCTGCTGGGAGTGGCCGAGGGGGTGGTGTGCGTCGCGATCGGCTACTGGCACGGTCTCTACGCCACGATCGGCCTGATGTTGGCGCTCAGTTCCTTTGTGGCCTTCTCGTACCCCGGATACTCCGCGCTGGTTCCGAGTATCGCGGGCGAGGAGAACATCGCCGCTTCTCAAGGAACGATGCAAGCGGTCCAGGGCGCCGCGTCGGTGCTCGGACCGGTGATCGGCGGAGTTCTGGTTGGTTCGGTTGGCCAAAGTTGGCCCCTCTATCTCGATGCCTTGAGCTATGTCGTGGCCGCAGTGGCGACGACGATGCTGCGCCACGACCGTCGCCCGTCGCCCAGAAGCACCATCGAACTCGCCCAGTCGCACACGATGCTCGCGGGCGTCAGCTTTCTCTGGAACGACCGACTGCTTCGACCCATTGTCCTGACGACCCTCGTCTTCTTGCTGGCGATCAACGTCGTCAACGTGGGCGAAGTCTTCTTCGTGACCGTGACCCTGCACTCCTCGGCCATCTACTACGGGTTGGTCGGCGCCAGCTTCGGGGTCGGGTCGGTGGCTGGATCACTCCTTGCGGGTCGCCTCGGTCAGGGTCTCGTGAATCTCGCCAGATCCATTCTCGTGACCATCACCGTCGTGGGCGTCATGATCGGACTGGTCGGACTGGTCAGCCGGGTCGCCTTCATCTACCCGCTCATGGCCGTGGCCGGTGTGGCGGCCGGTGTGGCGAACGTCGCGTTCTTCACATTGTGCACCGTACGCTCGCCCGAGGCGCTCCGCGGCCGGGTGTTCGCCGCGATCGGAGCGATCTTCACCGGAGACCAGATCGGCGCGACCGCCACTGGTGGGATGGTCTTGGCTTTGGTGAGTCCGCGCACCGTCTTTCAAGTGGGTGGCGTGGCCGCGACGCTCTGTGCCCTCGTGCTCGGACCGGTCGCCCTACGAGCGAGTCGCCAAGCGCACGCCCGAGAGGACGATCAGGGCGCGTGACGTTGGCGTCGCCAACGTGGTGCGTCGGGTGAGTACATGATCCGGTCGTGGAGGCGGTCCGAACGCTGCTGCCAGAACTCGAAAGCCGTGGGCTCGAGTAGGTAGCCGCCCCAATTGTTCGGGCGAGGCACCTCACGCCCGACGAACCGCTCTTGAACAGCCGCGACGCGTTCCTCGAGCTCCTGGCGACTAGCGATCGGCTCGCTTTGGGCGCTGGCGTGCGCCCCGAGTTGGTGTCCGCGCGGGCGCTTGGCGAAGTAGGCGTCGGAGTCGGCGTCAGACATCTTTCGAACGTCGCCCTCGATGCGAACCTGGCGACCTCGAGGTTCGCAGTACCAGAGCAGAGCGGCGTGGGGGTTCTCCGACAGTTCTCGGGCCTTGCGCGAGTCGTAGTTGGTGAACCAGCCAAACGAGTGGTCGTCCGCGTGACGAAGCAGGACCATGCGCGCGCTCGGGTGTCCATCGTGCGTCGAGGTGACGAGCGTGATCGCCTCCCTCTCAAATGGCTCGTCCTTCACGTCCTCGAACCAGAGCCGGAACTGCTCGAAGGGATCGGGATGCGAATCGGCGAGGTCGAAGGGGGTCCAGCGTGCGTTCATCTCGCACCGTCCAGCTGCCAGTTCGGATCGGCGCCCAGCGAGTACGGACTCGATTCCCCACGGGCGAATCGGTGCAGGCCCGCCGCGGCGATCATCGCTGCATTATCGGTGCACATCTCGAGCGACGGCAGGTGACAGGTCAAGGCGAACTCGCTCGCCAGATCGCTCAGCTTCGCGCGAAGTGCGCTATTGGCCGCGACACCACCGGCGAGTGCGACCCCGCGCACTTCATAGCGCTCGAGCGCTGAACGAAGCTTGCGCAGCAGTTGCTCGCTCAGCGCCGCTTGGAACGACGCCGCGACGTCCTCGATCGCCACGTCGTTGTGCTTTTGAGTCGCGCGCACGACCGCCGTCTTCAGTCCCGAGAAGGAGAGGTCGAAACCGGCCCCGACCATCGACACGGGAAGTTCGAGACGGCTCGCATCACCGACCTGGGCCAGCCGGTCGATCTCGGGACCCCCGGGATAACCCAGGCCGAGCCAACGCGCGACCTTGTCGTAGGCCTCGCCCGCGGCGTCATCGATCGTCTCTCCGAGCACCTGGTGTTCACCAGGACCCGACTGCAGGATGATGAGGCTGTGACCCCCCGAGACGAGCAGGGTCATGAGCGGCCACTCCAGATCGGGCTGTTCGAGCAGGGGCGCGAACAGGTGACCCTCGAGGTGGTTCACCCCCACGAACGGGACACCCCAGGCCAACGAGAATGCCTTGGCCGCCGAGAGGCCCACGAGCAGCGAACCAATGAGGCCCGGTCCGCTGGTAACGGCTATCGCGTCGATTTGGGGCGACAGTGCATCGAGCCCGGCCTCTTGCAGGGCACGTTTCACCACCGGTCCGATCGTGGTGACGTGGGCCCGTCCGGCCAGTTCGGGGACCACCCCACCAAAGGCCCGGTGGGCGTCGATGGACGCCTCGCCTACTGAGGCGTGCACGTGGTAACGGTCGTCAACCAGAGCGGCGGCCGTCTCGTCACAACTCGTCTCGATACCCAGGACCAACGTCACGGATCCAGCGTAGGGTCAAGTGGAGCTGCTCCCGCCAACTCGGCCCAGAGCACCAACGCGTCCTCGTGGGTGCGCTCGTAGTAGTTCTTGCGCACGCCAACCGGGTGGAATCCGTAGCGGTAGTACAAGCGCTGGGCCCGCTCGTTACTCACCGCGACTTCGAGTGTCGCTCGGAGAATCCCGCGTTCGTGCGCGTCACGCCACGCGTCGTCCATGAGCGCGGTGGCGATGCCACGACCCTCGTAACCACGAAGCGTGCCGATGGTGTTGACGTGCAGCTCATCGAGGACGAACATCACGCCGAGGTATCCCACGATGAGCGACCCCTCCAGGGCCACCGTGTAGCGACGCGTCTCGACGTTGGTGATCTCGTCGAGCAGCATCCCTCGAGTCCAGGGCTCGGGGAACTGGGACTGCTCGAGCGCGAGCAACTCGGTGATGTCTCGCCGTTCGGCCAGACGGATCGCCCAGTCGCTCACTGGGGTCGTTCGCGGGTCGTGAAATTGGCTACCGCATCGGCCTCTCGCAGATACAGCGGCACGACCGCGCCCTCAACGACTCGCCGAGCCCCCATTGACAAGGCCGCGCGTATCGACGGCACCGCTTGATGGTGAATGACCCCGTTGGGGACTGCGGCGAAATCGCTCAGGTAGCGCTCCACCCCGTCGCCGCTGAACGTCACGGGCGCTCCATTGGTGGCCCACTCGATGACCACATTGCGCGCCCGAGCCACCCGAGGAGCGCTGTTCTGCTCGGCGCCATCACCCAACTCGAAGAGTTGGGTGAATATCTCGCCGCGCCGGGCGTCCACACAGGCCACGAGCCGACCGCGTACTCCCGCGCTGAAAGCTCCCCACGCGAGCGTCTCGAGCGACGTCACCGCAACGAGGTCGGCGCCGATCCCCTGGGCCAACGCGATGGCCGTGGCGAGCCCGACACGCAGTCCGGTATAGAGTCCCGGGCCGCGATCGACGATCACCCGATCAACCTCTCGAACTCCGATCGCCGCCTCGTCGAGAAGCTGCGCGATGGCTTCGCTCAGCACCTCGTTGTGTCGGCGCTCCTCGTCGAATACGCGGATGAACTCATCGCCCCCTCTCGTTCGTACCGCGACCGCGCACGCGCTCGTCGCCGTCTCGATCGCCACCAGGTTCATGCGCCCGTCCAATCATCGAATGCTTCGCCGCGAGCAATCGTCAAGGCTCCCGACACCTCCAGGGTGCGAACTTCGTCATCGTCGACTTCGAAGCGCACCGTCATCACGTCACGACCAAAGACGGAGGCCGCCAACTCGCCCCATTCCACCAGCGCTACCCCACTCTCTTCGACCAGTTCACCGATCGCCAGGTCCAGGACCTCGGCGAGACTGGTCACCCGGTAGACGTCGGCGTGGTGGAGCGTCACGATCCCCGAAGCGTGGTGACATCGATGCTCGTGCACCATCGTGAACGTGGGACTCGTCACGCGCTCCTTCACGCCCAGACCGCGCGCGACTCCTTTCGTGAAGGTCGTCTTGCCCGCCCCGAGCTGACCCGAGAGCAGCACGACGTCACCGCTGACCAGCAGCTCGGCGAACTGCTCTCCGGCGGCCTCACAGGCCAACGCCGTGGCGCACGAACGACGCCAACTCACGTGCGCTCCAGGAGTTCGCCGACGATTCTCAGGTCTTCACGCATGACCTGGACCAGGTTAGGTCCCGCGCGTAGCGCACTCGCCGGATGATACGTAGCCACCACCTTCTTCTCGTCCAGGTTGAACACCCGACCGTGGACTTCGCCCATGGTGCGAGTGTGGGCGAGCAGCGCGCGAGCCGCGGTATTACCCAAGACCAGCACGACGTGGGCGCTGACCCTTCGCATCTGTTCGTCGAGCCAGGGCCGACACGTCGAGATCTCGACGCGTTTGGGCGTGCGGTTTCGCGGTGGGCGGCACTTGACGACATTGGTGACAAAGCACTGGTCCCTCGAGAGGCCGATCTCCTCATCGATGAGTCGAAAGAGCAGCTGGCCGCTTCGCCCGATGAAGGGGGCACCACCTTCGTCCTCGACTCGTCCCGGCGCTTCACCAATCACCACCAGACGAGCATCGAGCGGACCGCAACCCGCGACGACGCGCAGACGCGTCTGGCTGAGCGAGCAGCGCGTACACGACTCGATCTGACCAAGGTCCATCGCAACCTCAATCCACGAGCACCCGTGGCACCCGCGCTCCGATGCCGCACAGGATTTCCCAGGTGATCGTCTCGGCCCACCGTGCCCAATCGTCAGCGGTGATCTCCTGCTCACCTTGTCGACCGAGCAGGACGACCTCGTCTCCCGGGTGCACCTCGTCGTCGCCAACGTCAACGAGCAACTGATCCATGGTGACACTACCCGCCAATGGGTAGCGCCTCTGATTGATCAGTACCTCGGCACCGGCGCCGAACAGTCGGCGCGGATAACCGTCGGCGTAACCGAAGGGCACGGTGGCAATGGTGGCCGGGCGTTCCAGAGCGCGCCGGCGACCGTAACTAGGGCGCTCACCCGCCTCGACCCTGCGCACCGCCACCACGCGGGCGCGCAGCGTGAGCGCGCTGCGCAGTGTCATGGCGTGCTCTTGAAGGGGACTGGCCAGCCATTGCTCGGGCAGGTAACCGTAGAGCGCGAGCCCGATGCGGGCCATCGAGAGGCGCGCCGACGGATAGCCGAGCGCCCCGGCGCTGTTGGCGGCGTGCACGAGGCGAACTCGCACGTCTCGAGCCTCGAGGGAGCGCACGACGGCGTCGAAGCGTGCGATCTGGCTACGGGTGAACTCGCGGTCGGTCGAACTCGAGCCAGCGGCGACGCTGAAGTGCGTGTAGACACCTTCGAGGTCGATGTTCGACGCCGCGAGCAGTACGTCGACCACTTCGTCAACCAGTTCGGGTGCCACCCCCATGCGGTGCATCCCGGTGTCGATCTTCAAGTGCACCCGGTGCAGTCCGCCGAGGCGTTCGGCGCTGGCGACCGCGGCCCTGGCTCCTTCGAGGGATCCGATGGTGAGCGTGAGTGAGTGGCTCAAAGCGTCGGCGATCGTGTCAGGGGGGATCTCGGCCAGCAGCAGAATGGGCGCCGAGACGCCGCTGCCGCGCAGCTCGATCCCCTCGTCGACAATGGCCACCGCCAGGGAGTCGGCGCCGCCGTCGAGGGCGGCCTTGGCCGCGAGCTGGGCGCCGTGGCCGTAGCCATTGGCCTTGACCACGGCGCAAAAGAGCGTGCCACCGAGCAGCGACTTGATAACTCGCACGTTGTGGGCAATAGCCGAACTCGAGATCTCGGCCCACGCCGGTCGACGCACTCCCTCAACGGGCATCGTGGTCATCTTCGTCGCTGGCCACCACGAACGCGGCGGCGGTGTGCTGGGTGTGGGTCATCGAGAGGTGCAAACGCACGATACCGGCGCGCGCGGCGAGCTCAGCTGCGTCGCCGTGGAGCTGCACCGACGGTGCGCCACTCGAGTCGCGCTGGATCTCGATCGAGTGCCACCGCGCGGCACCGATCCCGACGCGCAGAGACTTCAAGACCGCCTCCTTGGCCGCAAATCGTGCGGCGAGGCGCTCGGGTCGCGCCGCTGCGTCGTGACGTTCTGACTCGGTGAAGAGTCGTGCGGCGATTCGGGGCTGACGTTCTAGGGCGAGGGCGAATCGCGCAACATCGACCACGTCGACGCCCACACCGCGCGTAGCCACTACTCGACCGTGACCGTCTTGGCGAGGTTGCGAGGACGGTCGACGTTTCGTCCGAGGCCGCGAGCCATGGAGTAGGCGAAGAGCTGGAGCGGCACGATGTCGACCATGGGGGTGAACATCGGCTCCGTGGCCGGCACGCGAAGCACGTAGTCCGCCACCGCGTCGATCGACTGGTCGTCGTCGGTCGCCACCACGACCACACTCGCCCCACGGGCCTTCACCTCGGCCAGGTTCGACATGATCTTCTCGTGCATCGCGGGATCGGTCGCCACGGCGACCACCACCACTCCGGGCTCGATCAGGGCCAGGGGTCCGTGCTTGAGCTCACCGGCCGGGTAGCCCTCGGCGTGAAGGTAGGTGAGCTCCTTGAGTTTGAGTGCTCCCTCGAGGGCCGTCGGGAATCCGACGTGACGACCGAGGAAGAAGAAGTCGTGTGATCCGAGCAGTTCGCTGGCGACCTGCTCGACTCGTTCTCGACGCAACAACGTTTCGGCCACCTGAGCGCTCACCGCATTGAGGCCCTGGAACAGACCGTCGACGTCACTGGGCGCCAGTGTCCCGCGAAGCTGGGCCAGTCGAAGGGCGAAGAGTTCGAGCGCCGCGACCTGGGCGACGAAGGCCTTGGTCGAAGCCACCGAGACCTCGAGCCCCGCCCGGGTGTAGATGACCGCGTAGGCCTAAAGAGATAGAGAAGAATCGACGATGTTCGAGATCGCCACGACTCGTGCCCCTCGCCGCTGGGCCTCACGAGTTGCCTGGATGGTGTCGATGGTCTCGCCGCTCTGCGAGACGCCGATGACCAGCGTTCCGATCTCGACGATGGGGTCGCGATAGCGGTACTCGCTCGAGATATCCACTTCGACGCTCACCCGCGCCCATCTCTCGATGGCGTACTTGGCCACGAGCGCGGCGTGGTGTGAGGTACCGGCCGCAACCAGGACAATGCGCTTGACGTCGCGCAGTTCCTCGTCGCTGACGCGCAGTTCGTCAAAGGTGATGGTGCCGTCTCGGCGACGTCGATCGAGCAGCGTGGAGCGTACGGCGTCGGGTTGCTCTCCGATCTCTTTGGACATGAAGTCGTCGTGACCCCCCTTCTCCGCCGTCTCGAGGTCCCAGTCAATGGAGAGTTGGCGCAGTCGTACGGGAGCGCCTTCGAGGTCGATAGCGCGAAAGCCTTCGGGTCCCAATCGCACGATCTCGTCGTCGTTGACTGCGTAGAAGGCGGTCGCGCGGTCCAGAATCGCCGGAACGTCACTCGCGAGATAGGTGACTCCGGGCGCCGTGCCCACGACCAGCGGCGAGATTCTTCGGGCCGCCACGATGACGTCGGGCTCGGTGGCGTCCATGGCGGCCAAGGCGAACGCGCCGCGCACCGTCAGTAGGCTCTGGCGCACGGCTTCGACGAGTTCGAGTCCTTGGGCCCGCGACTCTTCGATGAGGTGGGCGAGCACCTCTGAGTCCGTGACCGAGGTGAACACGTGTCCCTTGGCCTCCAACTGCTCTTGGATATCGGTGTGGTTCTCGATGATGCCGTTGTGGATGATGGCGATATTGCCGGTGCAGTCGAGGTGGGGGTGGGCGTTGATGGCCTCGGGTGCTCCGTGGGTGGCCCAACGGGTGTGACCGCTGCCTGAGGTGAAGCCGGCGGGTGCGTACTCGCCCTCCCAGCGCCGCGCCGCCACCGCCTCAGTCCCCGCGGCCGTTCGCGCCCGCCAGGTCGGGCCCTGACGCACGAGGGCTATGCCAGCGGAGTCGTACCCTCGATATTCGAGGCGCTGGAGACCCTCCAACAGCGTCGAAAGGGTGTCGGGGGATCCAACGACCCCAATGATGCCGCACATGGACCCAGCCTACTCTGGGCCATTCGGGGACTTTTCGCCTCGGATCTCACACGAAGAAGAGGTTTGCGAGACGCGAGCAGAACTCGTCGACGAACTTCGCCTCGAGCGCCTCGATCATCACGCGAATCACGGGCTCGGTGCCCGACGGACGCACCAGCAGTCGAACATCGCCGGGATTGGTCGCGTAGACCGTGCAGAGTTCGTCGAACAGATCGTGCACGGCCTCGGCATCGAATGCGTCGCGCGCCACGTTGACCAGCTCTTGGGGCAACCGGCTCCACTGGGCATCGGCGATCGGTCCGAGCGGCCCGCGCCGTACGACGAGTTCGGCGAGCAACATTCCGGTGAGCAGGCCGTCGCCGGTCGGTGAGAGATCGCGAAAGATCAGGTGACCAGACTGTTCGCCACCGAAGCTCCACCTTCGTTGCTCGAGCGCGAGCAGGACGTTTCGGTCACCGACGTCGGTCTCGACCAGCTCGATACCGGCAAGGTTCATCGCACGACGAAGTCCCAGGTTGCTCATGGTCGTCACCACCAGCCCGCCACCGAGTACCTGGCGTTCGTTCAGGTCGGTGGCGAAGAGCACCATCAGGTCGTCGCCGTCACGCACCCGCCCGTTGGCGTCGACCGCGACGAGACGGTCCGCGTCGCCGTCGAAGGCGAGTCCGAGGTCGGCACGTAGTTCAATCACCTTGGCCACGAGGCTCTCGACGTGCGTGGAGCCACAGTGCTCATTGATGTTGCGGCCATCGGGGGCGTCGTGAATGACGGTGATCCGAGCTCCGGTCGATTCGAAGAGCTCGTGAGCAACGTGCGAAGCTGCCCCGTTGGCGCAGTCAAGCACGATATGCAACGACGACAGGTC
>VFSW01015588.1_pt1 | contig 10426 bp, 7 predicted proteins | sample 5358111 | NCBI WGS metagenome assembly VFSW01 (sample SAMN11554181, study PRJNA540505) | mine drainage metagenome | isolation source: sediment from site ElyBrook_90M | place: USA: Ely Copper Mine, Vershire, VT | collected 2017
CCCCCCCCGCGCCCCCCCGCCCGCGCGGGGCCCGGGGCCGCGGGGGGCGGCGGCCCCGCGGGGCGCCCCGCCCCGCCCCCCCCCCCCGCGACGGCGGCGCCTCGAAGGCCGGGTGAATCGGCAGTCCGAGCTCGCGCAGGCGCCCCCGCGGCACGCCCAGCGCCGCCAGTTCCGCCGCGGCCTCCGTCGACGGGGCGACGACAAGGTCGGCCGCCGGGTCCGCCCAAAAGGGGTGCGCGCCGTAGTCCGTCAGAACGGAGACGACCGGAACGTCCAGTTCCCCGCGGACGCGCGCCGCGGCGAGCACGGCCGCCACCGCCGCCTGCGGGCAGACCACGATGTCGGCGCCCGCGAGCGTCACGCCCGAGCGCAGGCGCGCCGCCCCGCCCAGGCTCAAGTACGCGCCGCGCACCCCCCGCAGGACGCGCCGCGCGCCCGGCGAGCGGTACAGCGCGCCCCACGCGCCCGGGCACGCGCGCAGGAGCCCGTGGTATCCGCGCGCCACGGCCAGGCCCGCGGCGGGGTGATGATCTCCGGCGATCTCCACCCGGGAAACGACGAAGCCCGCCTTTCGGCAGGCTTCCTCCAAAGCGAAGGCCGCCGCCGCGTGCCCGCTCGGCTGATAGCCGTAGACGAGCAGAACGCGAGCGGCGGCCTTATTCAAAACGGCCTCGCCGGAATTAAAGGTCGTTGGCGGCCTTCAGCTCTTCGTAGCGCTTCGGGTACTTCTCCTGGAACTCGTGGACGAGATGCTTGCGGTGCTCGGCCCACGCCGCCGCGTTCGCGCCGATTTTCCGGTGCGAGCCGTCGTACTCCAGGAACTCCCAGATGGCCTTGCCCTCGGGCTTGGTGATCGAACAGCCGGGCTTGTTCATCATGCGCTTGACGTAGCGGTTGAAGACCTTGACCTCGGGCTGCCAGATCGTGATGTCCTTGAAGATCTCGGGCTGCTCCTTCTTGAGCTTCTCGAGCGCGGACGTCTGCGCGGCGTCGTCCATGCCGCCCGCGGGCTCCATGAAGCGGCTGTTCAGCGGGCGCGAAGCCGTGTGGCACTGCACGCAGCCGCTCTTGCCGTTGTTGTAGACCCATTTCCCGTCGGCGGCCTTCTTCTCGCCGATCAGGATGTGGTAGCCCTCCTGGATGTTCGCCGGGTAGGACTTGAGCACCTCGGCCGGCAGCTTGTCGGGCCCGAGATCGTTCGGGTAGGGGCTGGCCAGGGCCTTTTCCTTTTCCGTCATCTCGGCCGCGCGCGCGCCCGGGATCGCCGTCAGGCCCAGAAGGGCCGCGGCCACGACCAAAATCAGCTTGCGGTTCATACTTTCTCCCCCTATGACGTCTTTAGAATCCGGAATCGTCCTTCTTGGCGATGCTCAGAAGCCAAGTGGCCAGATCGTCCATCTCGTGCTTCGAGATCTTGTCCTTCCAGACCGGCATGAACACCATCGGCAGGGGCCCCTTCGGGTCCCACTTCTTGGCGTCCGCCGCGGCCACGCCGTTGCCGATCTTCTCGACGAGTTCGTCGTGCGTGTAGGTGCCCATCAGGTCGGGCAGAGTCGGCTCGCGGCCGAGCTCCATGTTCGCGAAGAGCTCGGCTTCCGACATCTTCTCGTCGTACGGCTTCTGGCCCGGACCGAGCGCGTTGAACCGGCGGCGGCCCTGCTTGGCGTCGAGGCCGTGGCAGCCCGCGCAGCCGTATTTCTGGAAGACGTAATGGCCGTGCGCCTTCGCGTCGGCGAAATGCGGCTCGCGCTCGGGCGGCCCCGGCACGTGCCAGCGGTACGGGATCAGCTCCTCCTGCGTCATGCCCGACAGGTAGGCGACGATCGCGTCCGCGTCGGAACGGCTGAGCTCCGAGACGCCGGTATCCTTGTCGTCGACAAAAGGGCTGAAGTCCGCCATGCCCGACGGCGGGATCGGCTCGGCGTTGAGGTGCGCGAAAGGATCGTTCGGCGTGACGTGCTGCGGATCGTTGGTCAAGTGGGCCAGAATCCAGTTCTGGATGTTCCACTCGTTGGTCGGCAGTTCCTTGCCGTCGATGCGCACGCGCTTGAAGTTGTAGCCCGCGATGCGCTCGAAAGGCTTGTCGGCGATGGCCTCGAGGCCGACGGAAACCGACTGGCCGAATTTGTCGATCGCGTGACAGCCGTAGCAGCCGTGCTGCTTGAAGAGCGCGCGGCCCTTCGCCGCGATCTCCGCGCCCTTGAGCGTCTCGAAGTCGCCGTGGCACTTCACGCAGGAGCCCTGGATGTGGCCGGCCTTCACGCTCAGCATGGGATGCTCCCACGCCAGCACGTGGCCGTGGGCGCCAGCGACGGTCGTCGCGAGACCCTGGCCCTCGTGGCAGGCCGTGCAGCCGTACTTGGTGAACGGATGGGCCTTGACCAGAGCCTCGTCCACCTTGGGATGGCCTTTATAGGGATTGGGCCAGTCCGCCGGCGTCTTCAGCGTGGGGTTGGTGTACTCGTCCATCGCCACATGGCAGGTCGTGCAGCGGTCGTAGCGGTCGAGATCGCCGACGATGATCTGCCGGATCTCAAGCGGAGCGCGGCGCGCCGCCTTGGCCTGGTCGCGGTAGATCGCGGCCTTCTTCGGGTCCTTCTCCGCCGCGGCCTCCTTGTCGAAATTCGCCGCCGCCATTTGGAAATACTTCGACTGGTAGACCTTCCATTCGGCCCTATCGTCCTTGATGAAGGCCCAGAGGAACACGGCGAGCATCAGGAAGTTCGCGACGTAGAAGAGTTTTCGGTAGCCCATGGTGTTAGATGTTGAGGCTGATCGTCGGGATGGTCAGCACGTACTTGATGTCGAAGGTCAAGCGCGCGCACATCTTGAGCAGGATGGCCATCGTGCACACCACCAGGCCCATCGTCACCAGGTACCGGGGCCAGTCGAGGCCGCGGATGTGGCGCTGAGGCATCACGAACCCGAAATAGAAGGCCACGGCGCCGAAGAAGAGCATGAAGGCGCCGGAGACCGCGCCGAACTTGCCCATCGCCATGCCGATTCCCGCGAGGACCCCGAGGAAGGCCAGGAAGCCGCCCATCAGCTTCGCGCCGCTGAGTTCCCTCTGGATCAGCTTCGGCAGGAGCATCGCCGCGCCGAACAGGCCGCCGAGCACCGGGATGCCGAGGAGGATGGGCAGCGCGCCGACGCCCTTCGGACCGAACACGCTCCACGTCGCGGGCGGAGCGGCCTTCAGGATGTACCAGCTCTCCCACGGCGGATAGAACGCGTAGTTCGGGCCGCGGCACTCCTGGCCGATGTAGATCAGCACGAACCACATCACGATGCCGAGCATGAACATCGAGTTGGCGAACTTGCGCTCCTTCCAGGCATAGTAGCCGATGCCCTTCGGATTCGTGTCGATGTAGGGGATCGCGATCAGGCCCACGATGATCAGGCCGGGCAGCAGCACGCCGGCGATCCACGGATCGAAGTACACGAGCAGCTCCTGCAGGCCGACGAAGTACCACGGCGCCTTCGACGGGTTCGGGGTCACGTTCGGGTTGGCGATCGTCTCGAGCGGCGCGTTCTGCAGGATCGACCAGATCATGATGAACAGCGTCGTGCCGGCCGCGCCGATGTACTCGCGCTTGACCAGGTGCGGCCACACGTCGATCTTCTCCTCGTTGGCCTCGTACGGCGCCGCCGAGAACGAGTCCTTGCGGATGCGCCAGAAGTGCAGGATCAGCAGGATGCCGACCACCAGCGGCACGGCCACGCAGTGCATGACGTAGAAGCGCAGCAGCGTGTTCTCGCCGACCATCGTGCCGCCGAGGAGCGTGAAGCGCACGTCGTTGTTGATGTGCATCCCCATGAGGCCGCCGAACGGCCCCTCGTTGCCGAGGAAGGGCGTGGCGCCCGCCATGTTGGTTCCGACCGTCACGGCCCAGATCGCGAGCTGGTCCCACGGCAGCAGGTAGCCCGTGAACGAGAGGAACAGCGTGAGCGTCAGCAGGAGCACGCCGACGCCCCAGTTGAACTCGCGGGGCTTCTTGTACGCGCCGGTCAGGAACACGCGCACCATGTGGGCGATGACCGCCACGACCATGGCCTGCGCGGCCCACCGGTGGGAGTTCCTCAGGAACTTGCCCAAAGTGATCGCGAACTCGAGATCCTTGATGTCGCGATAGGCGAGGCCCACGGTCGGACGGTAGTAGAACATCAGCGCGACGCCGGAGATCGTCAGCAGGAGGTAAAGGGCGAAGGAGATGCCGCCCATGCCCCACGTGTAGGCCCACTTCAGCGCGCGCGGGCGCGCCTTGACGGGGTGCAGGTGGAGCCACACGTTGCCGATGATGTGAGCCGCGCGGTCGCGCGGCGTGTCCTTCCAGACGCCGCCGCGGAACACGGAGCGCCAGATCTGGGAGTCGATGACCTCTTTCTTCAGCTTCTCGATGTCGAGTGTGGGCATGGGATCCTCAGGCGGCGGCGTAGGGCACGAAGAACGGCGGCAGTTCGCGCTTGCCGGGCATGTCTTCGAGGACCGACTTGTCCACGATCAGGTCGCCGAGCGGGGAGAGCTCGACCTTCGCGCGCCACAGCGGGCGCGGCGCGGGTCCGGCGATCACGTCGCCGGCCATCGTGTAGTTGGAGCCGTGGCAGGGGCACTTGAAGCGGTTCTGGTCGCCCCACCAGTTCGGCGTGCAGCCGAGATGCGTGCAGCGGGCCCACAGCGCGTAGATGCCGGTGGGCGTGCGGATGATCCACATGCGCTGCTCGTTGAGCCACTTGGTGCTGACGCCCTGGTCGAAGCTCGACGCGGGGCCCGCGTTGAACTTCTGCGAGGGCTCGTAGATCACGTTGGGGAAGAAGAAGCGCGCGCCGGCGGCGGCGCTGGCGGCGAAGAAGGCCGCGAGCGTGCTCCAGCCGATCCAAAGGAAGTCGCCGCGGGACATCGCGGCGGCGGGCTTGGGCGCGGGAGCGGCGGCTTTGGAGGCCGCCGCGGACGGAGGAACGGATTGAGGGTTCGGCGTCGGGCTAGCGGAGGGTTCGCTCATTGACTGTCCTGCCTATGATTAAAATATCGAGCGCGCTGCTGTTCGGCGACACAGAATAACAATTGAACGCACCAGTGTCAAATTTTCTCAATGGCGAGCCGCCGCCGCGCGCGAGAGGACCCACGCGGCGAAGCCGTCGTGCGGCAGCAGGGCGCTCCCGCTCCACGCGAAGCGGAGGCCCGAGAGATCGCGCGGAATCTTGTCCTCGATGCCGCCGCGCGCGATGAGCACCGGCACGACGAGCGCGCGCCCTCCGTTTCCCGACGCCGACGCGACGAGCGCGCGCATGGCCGCGACCGCGCGCGCGCGGACCTCGGGGACCGCGTCGTCGCGCAGGATCGCGTAGACCGCCGCGCGGAATTTGCCCCCCGCGCGCACGGCCTCGGCGTGGGCCGCGAGGCTCTTCTCCCACGCGGCGACGGCCGCGTCGTCGACGGGGCCGTGAGCGACGAGGATCACGGTCTCGCGCGCCGGATCCCGGCTCAAGGCCTTCGCCCGGTCGAGCAGGACGCGCGAGACGAACGGGTCGGAATCGAGCGCCGGCGCGACGGCGACCGGCACGGTCAGGCGCACGCGCTCGAGCGAGAAGAGGTGCATGTGATGCATCGGCATGCCCGGGGGCATCTTCATCGTCTTCATGCGCTCCGAGGCTTCGCGCAGGACCTCGGACGGCTTGTCCGACAGGCCCAGCGCGTAGAGCGTCTGGTCCATGACCTCCGAACGCGAATGGACGAACAGCGGCACCGCGACGATGCGCGCGGCGCCGCGCCTCTCGAGGCGGTCGACGGCGGCCTGCAGCGTCGCGGGGTCCGCCATGCCGAGCGCGAGCTCCGTCGGGACCGAGGAGTCGACGCGGACGCGCAGGCGCTCGACCTCGGCGTTCCAGGCCGGATCGCCTCCGTGCGCGAGCATCAGGATGCCGTAATCGGGCTTGGCCGCGGCGAGCCCCGGCGCGGCGAGAAGCAGCAGGACGGCGCCGCGCAGGCGTCTCATCGCGCCGGCCGCTCCGAATGGCGGAAGCTCTTCTCCCGTCCCGTGGACAGCGATTTCGCCCAGGCGGAGAACTCGTCGGCCTTCGCCTCGACGATCGCGCGCGCGGCGGCCACGGCCTCGGCGCGCGAGGCCATGTTCTTGGCCACGATCGATTCCAGGTCCTCGAGCCGGTAAAGGAAAACGCCGTCGAGCTTGTGCACGGACTCCTCGACGTCGCGCGGCATCGCGATGTCGATCAGGAACAAAGAGCGCCCGCCGCGGCGGCGCGACGCGGCCTCCACGATGGAGCGCGTGAGGACCGCGCGCGGCGCGCCGGTCGAGGCGATCACGACGTCGGCCTCGGCGAGCGCGTCCGGGAAGGACTCCCACTTCACGGCCTCGCCCGAGAAGCGCGCGGCCAGCGCGTAGCCGCGCTCCCACGTCCGGTTGGCCACCGCGAGCCGGCCGATGCCGCGCTCGACTAGGTGCTTGGCCGCGAGCTCGGCCATCGCGCCCGCGCCCAGGATCAGCGCGGACTTTCCCTCGAGGCGGCCGAAGATGGTCTCCGCGAGCTGGATGGCGACCGACGGAACCGAAGCCGAGCCGGAGGCGATGGCGGTCTCGGTGCGCGCCTTCTTGCCGACATACAGCGCGCGCTGGAAGAGCACGTTCAGGCGCTTGCCGGTCATGCCGGCGGACTTGGCGGCCTCGTAGGCGGTCTTCACCTGGCCCAGGATCTCGGTCTCGCCGACGACGAGGGAGTCGAGGCCCGACGCCACCGCGAACAGGTGCCGCGCCGCGTCCAGGTCCTCGCGCGTCTCGGCGTCGGCGGCCCCGGGCGCGCCCGCGAGTTCCGACAGCGCGTCGAGCAGGGCGGCGGGCTCCGGCGGCCCGTCGGGCCGGCCGGCCGCGTAGAGCTCGAAGCGGTTGCACGTGGACACGGCCACGGCCTCCGCGACTCCGCGCCCGCGCAGTTCGGCCAGGACGCGCTCGACGGGCACGGCGGCCAGGGCCTCGCGCGAGGCCGAGGCCGCCGCGCGGTGGCTCCAGACCAGGGCGACGAGCTTCATCGCGGGCCGCCCATGAACGAGTGCCGGCCGCTCAGCATCTCCGCGCCGAAGAAGGTGAACAGGACCGACGCGAAGCCGAGCAGGGACACGTACACGGTGCGCCGCCCGCGCCGGCCCGCGCCGTAGCGCTGCCAGAGGAAGGCGCCGTAGATGGCCGCGGTGACGAGCGCCAGGATCATCTTGGGATCCGACGTCCACCAGCGGCCCCAGTCCAGGTGCGCCCAGACGAACCCCATGCCGAGGCCGATCAGGAGCACCGGATACGCCCACGCGACGATCCGCGTGTTCAGCGCGTCCAGATCGTCGAGCGGAGGCAGGCGGTAGCACAGCTCCGTCGGCTTGCGCGACTTGATCTGGCTCTCCTGGATCAGCAGGGCGACGGCGACGCCGGCTGCGTTGGCGAAAGCCGCGTAGGCGGTCATCAGGAGCATGGGGTGGAAGTTGAGCCAATATGAGCGCAGAGGCTGGGCCAGCGGCGCGCTCTCCGGATTGGCGAAGATCACCGCGGCGCCGAGCGCGCCCGCGGCCCAAGGCAGGACGAACGCGCCCAGGATGCCGAGGCGGTTGCGGGCCTCGACGACGAAAAACGCCCCGGCGAGAGCCAGCGACATGTAGGAGAGCGCTCCGAAGAACGAGGTCAGCGGCAGGAAGTAGCGGTTCTCGGGGTACGCCCAGAACGCCGCGGCGTGCGCGGCGAAGCCCGCCAGGTGCAGCACCAGGCCGACGCCGAGGAGGCTCAACATCGCGCGGCTCGCGCGCGGGTCCTTGGAGAAAAGGTAGCCGAAGGCCGCGAACGCCGCCGCGCTGTAGAGCGTGAACGCGCCCCAGACCAGCACGCTTTGCACCGTCATCGGCGCGATTCTACCATTTCCCCGGCCCGCGGAAAAGAAGCCGGGCTCAGTCGCCGGACCAGGGGTTGAAGCGGCCGCCGATCACGGGGGCCTCGTCGCAGAGCTTCTTGAAGCGCTCGAGTTGGGCATCCGTGGCGCCGCGCGCCTTCAGGCTCTCGAGAGCGTTGGAGTAGCCCATGTTGTACTCGGTCCGGGACCAGACGCCGCCCTTCGACGCGGCGACGGACCTCGCCGCCGCGGCGATCTCGCCGTCGGAAACAGCCTTCTTTCCGCCCGCGGCCCGGCCGCTCAGGCCGGTGAGTCCCAGCATCCCGCCGAACATCGCGCCGGCGTCCCAGCTGCCCGGAAGCGGCGCCTGATCGGGAGCCAGAAGGCTCGACGCCGCCGGCGCGTGCGTGAACGCCCAGTACATCAGCGCGTAGAGTCCGAAAGTCGCCGCGATCAGGCCGATCGTCCGCGCCGCCGCCCAGCGGTCGGGCTTCTCTTCGCGCCCGGTCGACGCGTTGATCGCCGCCAACTCGCGCCCGTTTTCGCCGCTCACGACGTACCACAGCTCGGGCTTGCCCTCCGGGCCGCTCCAGCGCGCCTGCAGCGAGAGAGCGCGCGCCTCGTCGCCGGACTTGGCGATCACGGCCATGGGATCGACCTTCACGAAGCCGGGCAGGTCCGCCGCGCGGAAGCCGACGAACGCGGACGGGTGGCCGATATCCTCCACCCCGTACGCGTCCACGAGCGTCTCCGCCACCATCGTGCGGCGCACGCTCAAGCTGAAGGCGAACGAATTCTTAAAGGCGCCCTCGCGGGGCAAGACGAACGAGAACTTCCAGTCCTCGCCCCAGGCGCGCGGCGACAGGCTCGCGCCGGTCACGCGCAGGTTGTCCGGAGAGTAGCCGAGCTCGGCGGCGTGGGCGCGAGCGGAGGCCAGCGCCGCGGCGTACACGAAGGTCGAGAAGCCCTCGATCGGGCTCGCCGGCGAGATCGACGCGCGCAGCGAGCCGCGGGCCGACTCGCCTTTGCCTGCAAAAGCTCCCGCCGCGCCCAGCATGCCGCCGAACAGGCCGCCGCCCAGGCCTTCGCGGACGCCGTCGTGGATCGACTGCTCCAGCGAAGCGACCGCGCTCGCGGCTCCGTGCATCAGGAAGTAGTAGGCCGCGGCCGAGGCCGCGATCAGCGCCGCCGGCAGGAGCACGTCGGAGGCTCTCATGACCCCGCCGTCGCCGCGCTTGCGCGACGCGACCGACATCAGGACCCGGCGCGTGACGGAAGGGCCCTTGCCGTCTAGAACCCAAAGGTTCGACGCGCTCGCGTCGCCCGTGGTCCCGACCGAGAGCGTCAGGGCGCCGGGAACGGCCTTCTCCATGTTCCGGTCCGTGCGGTTGCCGGTCTTGGGCAGGGCGCGGCCGCTCAGCGACGCGCCCAAGCGCGTCAGCCACGACTCCTTCTTGGCCTCGCTCGGCGCGTACATGCTGTCGCCGATCACGATCACGTCCTTGGCCTCGAGCTTCAGGGCCTTGGCGATGAACTCCGCCGAAGCCTGCTTGGTGACGATCGAGAAGTTAATATAAGGAGGATTCGCCGGATCCTTGGCGAAGCGCGGATTGACCTCCACGTCCAGGCCGCGCTTGGAGAGCTCTTCCTGGAAGATCGCGGCGGCGCCCTTGACCTGCTCGTTGCTCGAGCCGACCTTGAGCATCAGCGCGTAGCCGTAGGTGCCCCAGGACTCGGAGGGATTGTTGTTGGCGGCGCTCGGGAAATGCTGCTCGGCGCCGATCTCCTTGAGCCGCGCCTTCGTCGCCTCCGCGGCCTCGGCGACCTTCGCCTTCGGCTCGTCGGCCAGCGCCGGCGCCTCGAACACGCGCACGGGCTCGCCCTTTTCGTCGTAGCGGTACACGCGGCCGCCGGAATTGGCGGCGACGTACATCCCGGCGCGCGCCGACACCGGCAGGGACGCCAGCGACTCGAACACGGTCAGCTGATGCGCGCGAGGCTCGTCGCCGCGGTCGCTGATGACGACAAAATCCTTGCCCGCGGCCTGCACGGCCTGAACCGCCGCGACCATGTCCTCCGGGAGGACCTGGTTGTAGGAGGCCAGCGTGTCGTCGTAGTCGGAGAAGACGGCGCGCCGGTCGGCGGCGGACGCGATCAGCTTCGCGGTCAGAGCCGGTCCCGCGACGGGGAGGCTGTACGCGGCGCCGGTCAGCGCGGCCACGGTCTTAAGAAGGAAGCGGTGGACGCGGTAGGTGGCCGCGGCGGAGACGACCTTGCCTTCGACCGGCGCGGCGGCGGCGGGAACGCCGGGCTTGGCGGGATCGGACGGGGCCGAGGCGGCCGCGAGCGGCGCCGAAGCGGCGCCGCCCTCGGCGCCCGCGACGGACGGCACTTCCCCCGCTCCCGCGGAGCGCCCGCCGGTCATGACATCCTCGATGCCGCGGCCCGGGGCCGCGGGGGCCCGCGGGCGCGGGGCCCGGGGGGGGCGGGGGGGGGGGGGGGGGGGGGGGGGGGCCGCCCCGTGGGGGGCCGGCGCGGGGGGGGG
>VFSW01015589.1_pt1 | contig 10426 bp, 7 predicted proteins | sample 5358111 | NCBI WGS metagenome assembly VFSW01 (sample SAMN11554181, study PRJNA540505) | mine drainage metagenome | isolation source: sediment from site ElyBrook_90M | place: USA: Ely Copper Mine, Vershire, VT | collected 2017
TGGCAAGGGTGAGATGTCCCTCCGTTGCCGTTAGGAATTCGTTCAGGACCGTTGCGGCCGGGGCCGTCACCGGCGGCGCTGGAGGCGTTGGATCGGCGGCGGGTTGGGCGGGCGGCGGGATACTGGGCGTCAGAGCGAGCGTCTGAGTGGCGAGGCCGTGCTGGGATGGCCGGCCAAAATCGCCGGCAGCCTGCTCGATCTCCTCCGCGAGAGAAGCGATCGGGGCATGGTCGCGATGCTTCTCCGCGAGGGTCCGCACCTTCTGCAGCAGCGGGGGCCACTGGTCCGGGAGAAGATTGGGGCCGGCTTCGCGTTGAATTTCCTGGAGCGCCTTCAGATCCCGGTCGCTCGCAAGTTTCCGCTCCTCCTCCTCGATGAGGGATTGCAGTCCGGCGCGCAGTTGCGACAGCCGCGGATCGTCGGGGTAGACGAGGAGTCCGGCGTCGACTCGCGCCAGGGCGCCGGCGATGTCGGCCGAGGCTTGGAGGCCGCGGGCTTCGGCGAGGCATTGGCCGACGAACTCCTTCCGGCCGGCCTCTGCGATGAGCGTACGCAGGCCGCGGATCGCCGGGTGGGCGGCATCCAGTTTGGCGGCTTCTTCGACGAGGGCGTCGGCCTGTTGCCAGTTCCGGTCGACGAGAGAGCGGGCATGGTCTGCGAGCGCGTTCACCAGCGCGCCTTGGACGGCGGCGTTTTTTTCGTCCAGCGAGGCGGCTTGCCGCAGCAGCGCGATTCCGTCTCCGTATCGCCCTTCCGAGCAATGCCGCTTGGCCTCGGTCATCAGGCGTTGCGATTCCTGGCTTCGTTCCAAGCCTTGTTTCGCTAGGCGTTCGAGACCGGCCAGTTCCGGGTCGAGGGGAAACTCGTTGAGCGCTTCGGTGGCAAGGTCGAGGGCTTTGGCGAAAGTGCCGCCTTCGAGAGCGCGATCGATCCGCTCCACCAGCCGGATTTTTTCGTCCTCGCGAACCTGCTGTTCCCGGCGCTTCGAGAGCTGCTCCACTTCGAATTCCATGCCGGGGTATTGCGGATAGATGCTGCGCAGGATGTCCCACTGGCCGATGGCTTCGGCGAATTGTTTGCGCTCCTCGTAATGGCGCGCCTTGGCGGCGATGGATTGAATGAGATCGCGCCGCTCCCGGACGAGCCTTAACTGCTGTTGGAACTGCTGTTCGTTGGGGTAGCGCTCCGAAGCCTCCTTCAGAATGTTGACGCGGCGATCGAGGTCGGCCTCGGCTTCGAGACGTTTACCCACTTCCGCGATGAAACCGGAGAGATCGCGGCGCTGCGTTTCGACGACTTCGAGGCGGAGCGCCTGGAACAAGGCGTCGCCGGGATATTGGGCGAGAGTCCGATCGCAGATTTCAAGCGCCTTGGCGAGGTTCTTTTCGTTGAGGCAGCGGCGGCCTTCCTCATAAGCGGTGTGGATGCTGTCGCGCTCGGAACGGACCTGGTTATAGAAGCTTTGGTAAACGGCGTCGCGCTCCGGCACGGCGGCGTCGGGGGTCTCCCTGGCGAGGCTGAGAATCCGTTCCAGTTTGGTTAGGGCGGTGCTGATCTCGCCACTCTGAAAGGCCTTGAGGGCGGAGCTATAGAAACGTTCCTTCTCCAGGCGGATGCGGATGGCTTCGCGCTCGCGCACGGAAATCTCGGCGAGCAGGGCGTGGGCGCCGGAGTCGCCGCCTTCGACGGCGAGGACCTCTTTCAGGGCTTGGCGAGCCTCGGAAAAATCGTGGCGCACAAGATGCTGGCGCGCGAGGTCCATCCAGCCTTGGATTTGCCTCTGGTTCCGCTGGGTGGAGATGGTGGTGCGAAGGGCGATGGCGTCCACGTTTTCCGGATCGATTTCCAGCGCTTCCCGGACCTTTTCGAGCGCCATGGGAATTTCGTCCTGCTCGAGGCGGGTGCGGGCGCCTTCGAGCAATTGGCGGATTCTTCTTTGCTTTTGGCTCTCCTCGATCTGGCTCTTCAAGAGAGTCATCTCCGGATCGATGTGGCCCTCGCATTCGAGGTCGTTCAAGATGTCGTCGGCGAAGGCTTCGTCTCCATCGCGGAAGGCCTTCCGAGCGCGTTCGATGCGCGGGAGGATCCGGGAGCGGTCGAAGCGCTCGATGGGTTCGTTGCGGCTGGCCTTGAGCAACGTGTCGGCGAAATCGCGGGCGCTGGAGAACCGGTGCGAAGGGCCTTTGGCCATCGCTTTGTGAACGACCATGCTGACCAGTTGCGGCACGCGCGGGTTGATCTCGGAAACGGGCGGAGGGACGTAGTGAGAGATGGCTCCCAGGGTTTCCTCCGGCGTGCGCCGGGCGAAGGGTTTTCGACCGGTGAACGCCTCGTAGCAGACCACGCCGAGCGAAAAGATATCGGAGGCCGGAGTGGTTTGCTTCAACTCCGCCTGCTCGGGCGCCATGTACTGCCAGGTGCCTTTGTGGCCGGCGAACGATTTACTTTCCGCGAGCTGGACGACGCCGAAGTCGATGATTTTCGCCGTATCGTCTTCCATGACGAAGATGTTGCTTGGCTTCAAATCGCGATGAACCAGGCCGTGATCGTGAGCCGCCTGCAAACCGCGGCAGACCTGGGAGACGATCTCGACGATGCGCTCCAGGGTGAGGCGGGAGCTGGAGCTCTCGATCAGGCTGGCCAGAGTGGCGCCGTGCAGCAGGGGCATGACGAAGAAGGGTTTGCGGGCGCCGCGGTCCTCGATTTCGCCGACATCGCGCAGGTCGACGATGTTGGGATGGCTCAAGCCGGCGAGGACGTTCCACTCCTTGGTGAACAACTCGATGGCGAGGGGGTCCATGGCGTCGCGCATCGTTTTGATGGCGACATCGCGGCCGGTTTTGGTGTCGAGGGCGCGATAGACGATGCCCATGCCGCCTTCGCCCAAAGGTTCCTTTAGGTCGTACCGGTCCGCAACTTTGTTTTGGGCGATCATATCCGCGCCGATTTGGTGGAGATTAGAATAGCAGTTCCCGCCCAGAAAACAAGCGCCGCCGGGCAGGCGGGTAGACGAGCCATCAAGAAGGAGTGAATCGAAACCGTTTTTTGTTACGGGTTTGGGGGTGGGACGCGCGCGGGGACCTTCTTAACGTTTCGGAGCGAAGGCGAGGCCAAAACGCGAAACCCTCCGCCACGCGGGCTAATGGGGGTGAGCCCATTCGGCGCGTGGCGGAGGGTTTCGTGCCTCCGAAAATCGCTCGGACGAACCGGAGCTTTCGCCTGGTAAATCCGAGTGTTACTTGTTACTCCCGATCCAGTCAGGAGATACGGCGGCGAGCCGTTCTTAGCAGCCAAGCGAGGCTGAGCGAGCCAAATCCCAGCAGGCCAATCGCGGGAAGCGGGCTGGCCGTGTGGGGGAGTTGAGGCTCCGGAGTTGCCGCTTGAGCGGCCGGAGCTTCGGTGGTGGGCGGAGCGGCGACAGGCGCCTCGGGGACCGCCGCGACTTCCACTTCCTTATTCTCCGGTGTTACCGCTACGACGGGAGTGTTCTCCAGTTCGGTAGGCGTCTCGGTGGGTGTTACTTCGCCTGTTAGCACAGGTTGATGGGTCATTTGAGCCAACTCGAACGCCCGGCTCTTCGGGTAGACGAACTCCTGGCCGAAGTTTTCGCCCGGATAGAACCATGCGTGGATCGCCTGCGGTTGGCCCGCGGTCCTCTCTTCAAAGAGGATCACGGTCTTGTCGGCGGGCGTCATGCGGTAGTGCGGGACTGCGAGGATCGTCGCGAATACCTGGTCTCCGTTGGCGCTGAATACGCGGACAATATTACGGTTAGCCTGTGAATCCACAAGCTTGAAGACATACTGGCCGGCTGGCAGGACAACGCCGGGGAGCTCAATAGGTTGGTCGAAAGTCAGCAATGTTTTCTTGTCCCACTGGCCGCTAAATGCGGGTATGGTGAGGAAGAGCGCACCGCTCAACAGAACGGCAAATTTCTTTAACATGGGGGGATCTAACTCCTTTCAATCACATTCACCAAATTACTGGCAATCTGAATGCCGTTCGAGAACGCCGCGTCTATTCGACTTTTCGAAGGAATCGCGACGCCGTGCCGTATAAATCCTTGGACAGGCTTCGGCGGATGTACAAGACTTACAGCGGCGGTGGCAGGGCACAACGGGAATAATGGCGAGTTTTGAGTGACTTCCGCATTGGCGTATTGGTTGCCACTCATGATGGCGGCGGTGAATCGGCCGCCGATGGATTTGGAGAGAGAGGATTTTATGAAGACAACCTTGGCATTGATTTGCGGAATGGGGATCATCGCGCCGTTCGCAACCGCGGCGTCGGAGAGGCCTTCGGAAACGACGATGAACAACTTGCAGACGGCGTTTAGCGGCGAAAGCAACGCGCATGCGCGATACCTCGCCTTCGCCAAGAGGGCGGACACGGAAGGGTACGCGGGAGTGGCGAGCCTGTTCCGGGCCGCGGCGCGGGCCGAGGAGATCCATGCCGGTAACCATGCGGCCGCGATCAAGGGATTCAACGGGACGCCGGAGGCGAATCTGGAAGTTCCGGTCGTCCAATCGACGCGCGAAAATCTGGCGGCGGCAATTAAGGGCGAGACTTACGAACGAGACGAGATGTACCCGGCGTTCATCCGCCAAGCGCAGGCCGAAGGCAACACCGAAGCCCTGCGAACTTTCACGTTCGCGCGAGCCGCGGAAGTGGAGCACGCCAAGCTTTACACAGAGGCGCTGCGGGACATGGAGAACATGAAGGCGAGCCGGGTGTTCTATGTATGTCCGGTGTGTGGATTTACGGCGGCCAAGCCGGATTTCGAGAACTGTCCCACCTGCGCGACTCCCAAGGAGCTTTTCGAGCAGGTGAGTTAAGGTGGCCATTATGCCGGCGCTTCCACCGATGCCGGGTTGGCAGGCGATACACCCGCTGATCGTTCACTTTCCGATCGCGTTATTGCTGGTGGCGCCACTGTTCATCGCGATCGGGGCGGCGCGGAAACCGGAACGCAGTTTCCCCTTTCTGCTGTCCGCCCTGATTCTGATGGCGCTGGGGACCGCGTCGATTTTTGCCGCGGTTTGGAGTGGCGAGGCATCCGGCCCGCTCGCCGGGAGCGCCGCGCAGGCGAAAGCGGTACTCGAGCGCCACGAAGAACTCGCGGAGAACACAGCGGTCGTGTTTTCCGCACTTACTTTCGTATTCGCGGCGATCCTGTTCGTGCCGAGACTGCTCAAACGGGAACCGGTACGGGCGATTTCGACGTTTCTGCCGGTGGTCTTTCTGGTCCTCTACGCGACGGGGGCCATTTCGCTGGCGAACGCGGCGCACGAAGGAGGGCGCCTGGTTCACGAATTGGGTGTAAGAGCGCCGATGCAGCCGGGCGCGGCCGCTCGCGTCGCCGCCGGGCGCGAGTAAGCGGTTATTCTTTATCCGCTCTCATGCCATATTTGGTGAGTTTGTAGGCGAGGTCGCTGCGGGACAATTGGAGCTTTCGAGCGGCCTCGGCCTGCACGCCATCGCTCGATTGGAGGGCGCGGAGAATCAAGCCTTTCTCAACGCCGCCCAGGAATTCCTTCAGCGGGACGGTTTCCGGCATCGACGCGATCCAGGAAAGACCGGCGCCGCTTTCGATCGGAAGCTTCGCGTCGTTTCGGGCGAGCGGGAAGTCGTCGAGGCCGATTTCAGGGGCCGAGGAAAGAATCATAGCCCGCTCGATCAAGTTTCTAAGCTCCCGAATGTTTCCGGGGAAATCATATCGCTTCAGCTTCTCGATCGCCGCGGCGGCGATCCGGCGCTCCGGCACTTTGAGTTCGCGGGCGACTTCGCGGCAGAACAACTCACAGAGTCCGGGGATATCCTCGGGCCTTTCCCGCAGCGGCGGAAGGGAGATGGGAACGACCGCCAGACGATAATACAGATCCAGCCGGAAGGTTCCTTGCCGGGCTCGTTCCTCGAGATTGCGATGGGTTGCCACGACGACCCGGACGTCCACGTCGCGCGGCTTGGTCGAGCCGACGCGCAGGACCTTGCCATCGGTGAGAACGCGCAGCAATTTCGCCTGGGTCGCCGGCGACATTTCGCCCGCCTCGTCGAGGAAGAGCGTGCCTTCGTGGGCCGCTTCAAATAGACCCTGTCTCATCCGGTCGGCGCCGGTGAAGGCTCCCTTTTCGTGGCCGAACAACTCGCTCTCCAAGAGCGTCTCGGTGAAGGCGGCGCAGTTGACGGGGATGAAAGGTTTGTGAGCGCGAGGGCTGCTCTTATGAATGGCGCGCGCCACGAGTTCTTTTCCCGTTCCGGTTTCGCCGGTGATCAGCACGGTCGCATTGGCCGGGGCGACCCGGGCGATCCTTTCACGGACGGCGAGAACGGCGGGACTGTTGCCGAAGATTTCGGCCGAGCCTTCGAGGCGATCGACCGTGCGTTTGAGCAGGCCGTTCTCGCGCAGGAGCGCGGTGTGCTCGCACGCCCGCCGGACGGTTACGCGGACGACGACGGGTTGAAACGGCTTGGTGATGAAATCGAACGCGCCCTGGCGCATGCTCTCGACCGCGAGCTCGATGGTGGCGAAGGCGGTAAGTAAGACGACCGAGAGCGCCGGATCGAGCTCGCGGGCGCAGGCGAGCACGTCCAATCCCTGGCCATCGGGCATCTTCTGGTCGGTGATCACCGCGTCAAACCGATTCGCCGAGAGCGCGGCGCGGGCTTCGGAAACCCCCGCGGCCGCGGTGACCTCGTGGCCGTCCTGAGTCAGATTCGACGCAAGGATCTTGCGCATATTCGGCTCGTCGTCGACGATCAGGATTGCGCTCACGGGCGCTCCGATTGCGCGGCGCCGGCGGGGATCGTGATGGAGAACCGCACGGAATCCCGGCGGTTCCGCGACAAGAAGAGCTCACCTCCGTGGCCACGCGCAATGTTGCGGGCGATGGCGAGTCCCAAGCCCGTGCCGGAGGGTTTCGTGGTGAAGAACGGTTCAAAGATGCGCTCGACGGTTTCGAGCGGAATGGGGCCGGTGGCATTTTCGACGTCGACCCGGATTTCGCCGCCTTCCCGAACTCCACGCATGCGGACAACTCCGCCCGGCGGGCAGGCTTCGATGGCATTCATCAAAAGGTTCAGAAGCGCCTGCTGCAGTTGGCCGCTGTCGATGTCGGCATGGAGTCCGTCCGGGGCGACGGTCTCGATGGCGACCGCGTGTTCGATAGCCCTGGGCCGGCAGATGTCGGCGATGTAGGCGATGGATTCGGCGAGGTCGCCGGGCTGCTTCGCGGGCGGCAGCGGACGCGCATAGGACAGAAAATCGGTGGTCAACTTTTCGAGGCGCGAGGCTTCTTTCGCGGCGATCTCGAACATCTCCTGGCGTTCGGCGGGTTCGAGTCCGCCGTCGAAGGCGGTGGCGAGAGCGCTTGAGATCATCGCGACCGGATTGCGGATCTCGTGCGCGATGGCGCTGGAGAACCGGCCCACGGCGGCCAACTTCTCCTCAATCCGCAACTTCCGCTCCGCTTGTTCGAGATCCGCGAGGCTCGCTTTCAGATCCGCTTCCTTGGAGCGGAGGTGGTTGACCAAGGTCCACACGAGAACTCCGACGATCGCATAGATCGAGCAAATGGTGCCGGCTTCCATGTATTCGCCGAACTGGGCGGGTGGGTGCGCGCGGAAGTAATTCCATACCCAGAAAAAGTCGAGCGCCGTGGCGGCGGTTACGACGGCGACGGTCACGGCGAGGGAAAATCGAAAGGCGGACTGAAGAATGGGCGGAACCAATAGCGCGAAGTATTGAGTATCTTGGCGGTAAGACAGGGAGGCCAGCGCGAAAGCGAGCGCCATATTCAGGGCGATGGTTATCCAGGTCAAGGCGACGATTCCTCCGGCGCCGAGGGGCGGCGCGCCTTGCAGCCAGATCAACTCGATAACATAAATCAAAAAACCGGCGGCCAGGACGGCCACCATCGGCCGGGGCGGGCTGCCGAAATAGGCGGAGAAGAGAGTGTGAATGAGCAGGAGGGCGGAGAGGACGACGAGGTTCAGGACGATAAAAGTGGACTCCTGGCGCTTGAACGACTGAAAGTCGGGCGCCAGGAGCGACGATTCGCGAATTAGCCGCTTTAGCACATTCGCAATTAGCATACAGCAACCTGGGCGGCCGGCGCGAATCGCGAAGGCCGGGGTGGTTTCCTCCGATGGCCACCCCGGCGCTTCCACGGAGTTCAACCGCCAACTTCGAGCTGTGCGCCAAGGCTCTCAAATTTTTGTTTCGTCTCTCCGTAGTCCACGAAGTCCCGGATCAGCGCTTCCAGATCCGCGGCCATTTCGTAGTTGGCTCTCACATAGTCCCTGAATGGGGGGAAGTGAATCTTCGCCGAACCTTCATTGAGATGGTTGATGGTTACCTCGGTATTGCCGGCAAGCTCCCTGAGCAAAGGCTCGATCTGCTTGATCGCCGTCCGCTGCCAGGGCGAACCGCCGGCTTCGGCGTCTTTGAGGTCCGCGAGCAGCTTACCGGTGTTGTTGATATGCTCTTTGATCATGTTGAGCTTGCTGGCGAAGCTCTTCCAACTGGCCTTCGATCTGGTGAGCGAATCCAATTCCGAAGAGTCGCGTTTCAGCTCAACGGCCTCCGACTTGGCGTCGGCGAGGAGCTTGGCGATCTGTGCGGACTCTTGCGGCTCCGTCGCCTTCGCCGTGGTGGGGACTGCAAAGTAACCCGCCACGAGGAGCGCCGGCGCTATGAGACACGCGATTTGGCGATAGTTTTTCATGTGGTTCTCCTTAGGATGGCTAGTTCAGTACCGGCCTCCACCATCCGATTGGGCAATCCTCGGGCCACACTTCTTCATTGACGCGATTGAAGGATTGCGCCGGCGGGAGGCGACGGCGGTAAAAAGTTTTGGACGCCTCGGTCCGGTCCGTTTCAGGATTTGTACGGTCCTTGGCGCGGGGGGAACCGGGAAGCCGCGGCGTGGACGCGGAGAGGGGACTAACGCCAACCCTCGCGCACGAGGACATCGAAATCTTCCCGCTTATCGTTCACGACGCGAAACGCTTCGACTTTGATTTTGTGAAATTTCCCGGAACCGCGCACCGTGGTGTCGTAGACCAGGCGGTATTGCGAGGCGACGCTCTGCATGATTCCCGCCATCACGCCGGGGAATGCGTTGAAATGGCTTGGAAACCAAGCGAAACCGCCGCTCTTACCGGCCAGCATTTGCAGGAAAGCCCGGGCTTGAATCAGGCGCATGCGCGAGGCCGAGTCCAGATAAGGATCGTAACTCGTCCGGAAGGCGGAACCGGCTCCGGCGACGAAGATGGTGACGTTTTCGGCTTCGAGCTTCTTCTTTACATCGTCCATATTGTGTTCGCTGAATGTGTCGATGCCGGAGCCGATCACGATCAGGATGCGGCGCCCCGGTAACCGGCCCATCTTGTCGAGCATTTCGAGAACTGCGTCGTAGGTATCGATCTCGCTCCAGATGGAAACGCCGAGCCTTGAGTAGGCATCGGTGAGTAACCCGATTTGTTTCGTGAAGTCGGTGTGAATTTCCAGAGTGCGCGAGAAGGTGGCGAGCGCGTACCAATAGCCTTCCGGCGCGTACCGAAGAAGTCCGTCCATGGCGGCGTCGATATCTTGGATGAAATATCCGGAGGACCGGCTATATTCGACCAGCAGTGCGATGGAGGCGGGATCCTCCGGCGTTTCCAGACGGAACCGTTGCGGCTTGCCGTCCTGATAAAGGCGGAAATTCCCCTGAGTCAGTCCGCCGACGAGTTTCCCGTCCGTCTCCACATTGAGATAGATCGATACCGTTTCCAATTTCGGATCGACGGCGGCCGCCGCGGGCAGCGCGGCAAAGGCGAGCAGAACGGCTAGTTTGCGGGCTCTTTGGCGGATGGTGCAATTTGCGGCGTTGAGCATATCGTCTCGATTGGCTGGTCCGCTTCGTAGACAAGTTTGGAAGGCGCCGGGCAGGCTTGTTCCGGGGCGATCAGACTTGGGCGTTCCTTGGATTCTTCCTCCGCCTTGACGCTGACTTTAGCCAGTGCCTGCTTCATGGTTGCGAACCCGGTGGTATTCACGATCGCGCTCGGCAGTTTCGGCAGGTACATGATTTCCCGCTCGGATTCCACCATGCGTTGATAAAAAGGCGGGTGGGAGCGGAACCAGCTCACTCCGTTCACATAGCCTTCCTTCGTGGCCATCTTGTCGAAGAAACGGATGAACCCGCTGGTGTCGTATCCGGCTTTCCACGCGTACTGAATTCCTAGCTGATCCGCCTGTTGCTCGAATTCCCGGCTCACACCGAGCAGGGTGAGGCTCAGCGTGAGCCCGAGTCCGTAAAAGCCGTATTGAATCGCGTAGTAAGTTCCGATTCCGGCGGCTCCTCCGGTGAGGATCACCGCGGCGACTTGCGCGGCCTGGGAGACAAGCGACGCGATGGTCGCCTTCGTCATGAGCTTGCGGCCG
>VFSW01015590.1_pt1 | contig 10426 bp, 5 predicted proteins | sample 5358111 | NCBI WGS metagenome assembly VFSW01 (sample SAMN11554181, study PRJNA540505) | mine drainage metagenome | isolation source: sediment from site ElyBrook_90M | place: USA: Ely Copper Mine, Vershire, VT | collected 2017
TGCCGAGGTCCGAGTCGATGGAGGTCTGGGTGGAGTCGCTGACGTCGTAGCTGCTGTTAGGGTTGCCCACCGTGAGGCGAACGCTGTACTCTGCGCCTTGCACGATACCCTGGGTGCCGGGAGCGGGAGCAGCGAAGGCGAGTTGGAGCTTCGGGTACAACAAGACCGTGGTGGTCGCGGCGGTATAGATCATTGCGCCGATGTAGGTGTGGTTTGGATCGACCGCTGAGAGGACGGGCTGACTGGAAGAGGAGGAGTTGTCGGAGCCGCGCACGGTGAGCGTCGAGCCGGTGAGCGAGAGGATGTAAGAGATTCCGGCGGTGAAGTTCACTCCGGCAGTGGCGAGCGCAAGGTTGCACGGTGCGAGCGCCGGCGTCTCGCTGTGGTGATCGAGCAGGTTGAGCGTTGCTCCCGCCGCGGCGGACTGGAAGACGGCTCCGGCACCAAGTGGCTGCTGAGAAAAGACGGTGCCGATCTCGACGCTACTAATGCCAGTTCTGCTGAGCGCTTCTTGCGGGATGAAGGCAGTCAATCCGGTCTCGAAGACGACGGGGTTCCGCTGCACGGGCTGGGGATTGTTGGCTCCTCCGCCGATGATCTGCCTCAGGCCCGCGGTAATCCTGTCGACGGGTTTCGGGATCCGGATGACAGGTGGCGTGGTCGTGATGGTTGCAGCGATGGGAACGGCCAGTTGATCCGCGAGCGCTGCCGCCGAAGCGGGACTTGGGTTGAACTCAAGGGCCCCTGTGGTGACGGCGAATCCAGCGCCGTACTCGGTGTCTCTTGCCGCGATGGCCACGTTGAGAATCGAAGCGAGCCGGTCCGGCGAGTACATATACGTGGCCTGCAGGAGCTTGTGGATCACAGTCTGCAGGCTGCCGCCGTTGAGCGAAGGATTGGTGGGATCGTAGATCAGTGTTGGATCTTGAAGGGGCTGGGTGCCAGCTGTAAAGTTCGCGTTCTGAGTTCCGTAATCGTAGATGGGCACACCCAGACAGGTCTTCCAATTGTTGTCGCGATAGAAGCCGATGATGCGCTGTTCGGCAAACGCGACCGAAGGCGAGGAGGATGAGTAGGTGAGGGAGTTGGCGCCGGACTGGATCTTCGAACCGAGCGTAGAGAGCGTGGAGATTACCGTTGCCGTGGTGAAGGTGTACGTGGTGAACGTGAGTCCCGAGGTGACGGTCTGGGCGGTTCCATCGAGCGTCAAGGGGGTGGCCTTCGCGTCGTTGTACCCTGGGCCTCCTGGGAAGATTATGGTCTGGCCGCACTCCGCACTGACACCCGCTATCTCTGTGGCTGCTTCAAATCTGCTGACGTAGTAGTTCTGCGCAGACACCTGGTCGCGGGTATAGAAGACCGGAAGAAGGAAGCTGGTTGCGCCCGGCTGGTTGTATTGGGTGACGTCGTAGACCAGAGCGTCGACCACCGGCACGATGGCGGGACTATCGTTGTAAATCTGTTCGTTGTGCGTGGTGAGGAAATCGTCGAGCGGAACGACCTGGGAGACAGCCGATCCGAGCACCACCGCGCGCAGGCCGGTCGCAGGATCGTATCCGACAGCCAGGCCATCGAGAGTCGAGGATGCAGCGAACGTGGCAGGCGTGGGGTTGAGATCGGAGCCGATGCGACCGGGTATATAGCAGTACTTGATCGAGTCAAAGATCGCGCTTGCAGAGAGCGCGAGATACATCTGCGCGATGCCCGCGTCGGTGTTCGGATACTGTGTGCCTCCGGTCGCTGGAGCGTCCGATTGTGGGTCTGCGGCGAGCGTGAGAGAAAAGACGTCTTCCTTCCGAACGATCAGGAAGAGGCGCGTCGAGCCAAGGCTCGCATAGGGGTCCACATCCGATCCGGCCATGTACACATTGAAGGTCTGCAATACATTGCTGGCGTCGTAGTATGACTTGCCGAGCCAGTGGAGCGCGCTGTAGAACCACGCCGGCGCAAACTGCTGCACAGGGGGCCAGGGATAAGGGAACTGTTTGTAATTTGAGGGTAAGGATCGCGTTGGCTGCTGTGCAGCGGGGACGACGATTCTACTGACACCGGGAAGGGGTCGGTTGGCCATGGGACTCTCCAACGATGGGATTCTAGCGGGTCGTCCGAGCCTCGCACGACGGCTAGGAGGGGGCCTGGAACCTAAGGAGAGATCTTGCAAAGACGGAGGAGGCGCCGTCGAGAAATGAAAAAAATAAGAATGCTCCCCGATAGCGCTCTAGTCAAATGAATAATTTACATCGCATCCCGCTATAGAAACGCGAGGACAACCGATTTCGTCTGCTTCCAGAGGAAACCTGTGGCGTTCTACAACACATCAACCGGAAGCTGGGCAAATCTAATCTAAGTGCGCAACGCATTGATTGGAGAGGTTGCAGGCACACAGTCGGCGATTCCTGTCTACCGACTGCTGGACCATGAGATCGCTGATCGCAACGACCGGCAACTCCGGCAACGACCGGCAACTCAAACGGAACAGCATACTAGGCACCCTACGGACAGCCGGTCGTGATGTCTTCAAGTATCGGTGGCGAGGCGCTCACCGCAATCGTGCGAAACGTAAATGGCAGGAACGCGGCGATATTCCGGCGAATGCGAAACCAGGAACCTTCGGCAGGGTGATACGTTCATTCTTCCTTGGCTACATCGTCCAATCAGCAATGATCGGCGGAATCGATCCGGAAATGGCTGCAAGGGGCTTTGAGAGCATCATCTCAAGTCATTTCGCCTCTCCTCGCTGATATCCAACGAACTTCTCGTCTTTCAATTCAGGTCCGAACCGGCGTCGTCTTCTCAGCGCAAAGGCCGTCTGTGAGTGGGCAATAGCCAAGTGCAGCTTTGGCCGATACCTCTCTCTGTTTCATCCAACGGGCCCGGATTTCAAGCTCTTTGAGGGTGTTGCGGAAGGTCTCGCTACCTCCGGAGAAGTGTTCTGCACTGAGAAGCGATACTATCGCGTCCAACCCGCTAACGGTACTGGCGATGGATACGATCTCTGATGGCAACACCATACCTCGTCAAAACGCCTGATAAATTGGCATCCTATTGCCGGCCGGAATTCACGATCTTGGACAATATCGCCAATAACGCTCACTCGGGTACGAGAACCCATCGGGCGCCCGGCTACCCCTAGCGGGGCGCGGCGGAGCTTATTTGGAGGGAGTGATTACGCGCCAGTCATTCGCGGCCAAATCATCAACGGTGAGGAAGGCACGAACTACCTTCATACCGTTGTTCTAGGTCTTCACATCTCCGAACTCGAACCAGGAGCAGTCGGACGTACCTTTGCGGGCGAAATGGATGTGGGTGGCGGAGGGGATTACAAGCTGCTTCTGGACTATCGTCTGAATCGTCGTTTGAGACTCCTAATTTGGCTGGTTGCCACTAGAGACAAGGCACTTGAGTCCCTCATTGTTGTCAGGAGTTATTTTCAAGAAAAGGGACTAGAGTACGTAATTCCCCAAAAGATGATTGAATGGCTTCCGCTGGGTAGTCCTCTCAGCCAGGTGTGGCGGGAAGCATGCCAACCCGCACGGGCGAAGCCCCGGTAGCTTTCCACGACTCGTCCTAGAGCCGCAAGCGGTATCTATACTCGAATGATCTCCACACCCATTTCGCGAAATGGTGCGACCGTCTCATCGGTCGCCTGGGTGTCCGTGACCACGACGTGCAGGTTCCGCGACTCGCAGATCTTCCAATTCGCCACCTTGCCCAGCTTCGTATGGTCGACCACGGCCACACGACGTCGCGAATGCTCGACCATCATGCGCAGCAGGTCCGCTTCGTCCTGATCAAATGACGTTGCGCCCCAATCCGGGTCGAGTCCGTACGCACCAATAAACAGCGTGTGAATAAGGATGTTCTCCAGGCTGCGCTGCGCGTGGGGACCGACCAACGAAAACCACTCCCCGTGAAGTGTCCCGCCGGTTACGAACACCTTGATGTCCTTGCGCTTGGAAAGCTCTACTGCCACGTTCGCGGTGCTTGTGACCACCGTAAGGTTGTAATTGAGCGGGAGCGCCCGGACGACCGCTGCGGCTGTAGTGCCCGGGGTGACCGCGATGGTCTCGTCTGGCTCGATCAGTGCCGCGGCAGCATAACCGATCCTTCGCTTCTCATCCGCCTGCCGGTCTACCTGCATCACGAACGATCGGTCGCGACGAAACGGCTCGTAAAACAGAGGCTGGATGGGCATCGCGCCGCCATGTGTACGATGCAGCAATCCTTTTCGCTCCAGCGCGTCCAGGTCGCGACGAATCGTCACCACGGTCACCTGCAATTGCTCGGCGAGCGCATCCACGGAGACAGAGCCCGTCTTATGCATGTCATTTAATATGACCTGGTACCGCGCCTCCGCCTTGATGATTGCGGCCGACTCGGGGTTGTCCTTCATCACTCCACTCTTACGCTTCGGCACGCCGTACTCCTTGCTGTTGAAGAGCCTGCTTTTGCAGCATACTGCACGCCTACATTGCGTGGATGCCTTGGTTGCTCGCGCGGTACTGTCTGCCTTGATACTGCAGGCCGCGTAGCTCTGCCTTCGAATCAAATGCCGCCAGGCGCGGCTTTGCGCTAAGACTATCCATCCGCACCTCTACACCGAAGATGGTATCCAGTACGAGATCCGTGAATGCGCCTCCGGCAATACAGCACCACTCGTTCATGTAGGGCACATCGTTCGGACACTTGAACGCTCCACCCTTCATGGTCGGCCATACGTCTTCTACAAAGTGCGCCTGCCCGACGGGTCCCTGGTTGCCGGCCTTGGCTACCTCGCGTAACCAGCCGGCTACTTTGTCGTCCGGCTCTCCGAGCCGGTATAGCGCCTTGGCCGACATAGGCGGCCAGGAAGCATAAGCCCCGATCGCGCTGTGGTCGGGCCGGATGTTCCACGTGACATCCCAGTCTCCGGCGGAGAGCGCGCGCATCCACTTGCCCGTCGCCAGCTCCGCCCAGAAGAATGCCGCCATTTCCTGCTTCTGCTGTGAACTCAGCGTTGCTCCCATACTGTCCACCACGGCCAAAAAGTCATAGCAATGCCGCACCTCGTTGAATGTGCCATCGAGTTGCCCTGCACGCCACCATCCCTTGCCCGCCATATACAGAAGACGGTTGATTCTCGCCGCCAGGTCTACGCTTTTCGCGCGCAGTTCCCCGGCGCGGGCTGTGTCGCCGCGTCGCTCCAACAGCTCGGCCACAAAGCGCATGTTCGCCACATTGCCGGCATTCATTCCGGCCACTTCATGCACGTAGGTGCTCACGACCTCCAGCAGATTTTCGATGTTGCCGTAGTCCGCCAGACCACGGTCGGTGTGTCGCAGCGTCTCCCAATACAGTGCGTGGTCAGCCAGGTGCGTCAGCACAGGCCTTCCTGAGATCGTCTTATCCAACCACGCGAAGTCTCCGCTGACGCGCAGGTAATCGCGCGCGCAACCGAGGATCGCCGTGTCGTTCACCGCATACCACGGCCCTACACCGGTTCCAGTGACGTAGTCCGTTGCCAGGTGCTTGTGCATGTCCTCGCGCAGCCACACTTCCACCAGGTTCCGCAGCGCGGCCGGGTCGAGCAGCGCGAGGCTGAGCCCGGTCAGTGACGTGTCCCAGGGGAACGATAGCGTGGGCAGCGTGTGCCCGCCCAGCGTCACATAGGTTGGCCCATATTTTGAGTCCGGCGAATACCGCCGAGCACTCATCAGGTTTTTGATGCCATTGAAGTACAGCGCCCACAGCGTCTCATCCTCTGTGTGCAGAGTGGGCAGGTGGCCCGAGAAATAATTGTTGCCTGGCGCGAACAGTGCCCTGATCATCTCAGCGTAGAACAGCTCATTATGCCGCTCGACTTCGTCGAGTGCTGCCTGCAGCTCATCGTGGAGGCGATTCGCTTCCTCCTCCGTGCCCGCCAGCGCATTCACATAACGAAATACTTGGGACTCGCCCGGCTGCAAGCGCACCCTGTACTGCAGAATGTGCCCACCTGCCAGAGCATCCGCACGCGGCTGCACTCCTTGTGCCGAGGCCGCCTGCGAGTTGCGGGCCGCAAACGTCAGGCGGCTTCGCTCCGCATCCCATCGCTGCGCGTTGCCGCCTTCGCCTGGACAGCCGGCCATCCAGAAGGTCGTCTTCTTGGTCACCGCCGCACGCATGTCGAAGGACAGCACAAAGCTGCGCGCTGTTGATGCCGTGTTCTTCAACTCGACGCGCTGTGCGACAGCGCGCTGCTTCACCGGCATGAAGGTCCGCGTGCGAAACCGCAGACCCCGGTAGGTCTGTTCGCGGTCCACTCGCTGGGGCAGCCATCTGTACTTCACGCGGTTTTCTGGAGCAATCGCCAGCAGCTGCCCGTCCACTGAGACCTCGCACGACGTGAGGAGACCCGGGCTCCACGTCACATCCGGCACGCCGCAACATGCGAACGGGGGAAACGTGATGCCGGTCACCCCCGAAACCGACTTCGAGACCTGCCCATATCCCCACTCGTTTGCGAACACCGGCAACTGGAACAGGTCGGTGAATCCGAACTCCATCTCCACGCTCGCCAGGTCCTCCGGCGTTGGCAGCGACGGTGGCACGGCCTTGCCAGCCGCAAGCGCCGGAGACGCCAGCATAGCCGCGCCCGCACCCCCAAGCTTCAAAAGAGTGCGCCGTTGCATATCGAGTGAATCAAAAAAGCGACTCATGCCAGTCCTTTCAGCGAACAGGGGTTGAAGGTTTCTCAGCAGCGTCAGGCTCACTCGCTGGCTCCACATGCATCTGCATCGACAACACTTCCAGCATCGGTGGCAGAGCCCCGTCCCAGAACGGCCACGTGTGCGCTCCGGGAAGCTCGTGGTACTCATAGGCAAACCCGTGCGAGGAGAGTTTCTCGACCAGCCGCCGGTTCGACGAAAGCAGGGTATCTTTCGCGCCGCACTCAAGAAAGAAGTACGGCTGCCGGGTGCGGTCAACGGCGCCAATTAGCGTGTCCACGTCGTTCTGCCTGCGCGTGGTGCTTCGCGCTGCTCCAAACGCCGCATCCGTGCTCGGTTTCAACTGCGGCATCACGCTCTCAATCCCCGACGGCCCCGCGAACGCTCCACTGATGCTCGCCGCAAACGCAAAGGCTCCCGGATGCCGCAGGCTGAATAGCATTGCACCATAGCCCCCCATCGAAATCCCCGCAACGGCGCGCTCGTGGGGAGACGCGATCGTTCTGTAGTGAGCATCCACTTCCGCGATCAGGTCTTGAGAGACGTAATCTGCATAGCGATCCTTCGCGTGCGTCGCCGAGTTCACATACCAGGAGTTTCCGGCGCGCGGAGTCACCACGATCAGTTTGTAGGCAGAAGCATCTTCCACCAGGTGCGTCAACGAAACGAAGTTCGTCTCGTCGCCCTGCCAGCCGTGCAGCAGGTAAAGCACGGGATAACGCTCCTGTGATGCCGAATACCCCGCTGGCAACACGACCTCATACGGCATCTCTCTCGCGAGGGCGGAGCTGAAAAAGCTGCTCGACTCCACTGGGTCACCCGCCATGAATTTGTTCTGCGCAGCTAGAGGCGGCGCAGCCAGGGGCAGCGCAAGCAGACAAGCGATCATAGCCATCGTCGGTACTCTCATCCCATCCCTCACGAGGTCGCGCGCGACAGCACAACCACCGCGCATACCAGGATAAGCACGGCCAGGCCCTGGACCCGAAGTGCGAGCGATCCTGCATTGCGCCACTCTCCTGTCCACACGCCCAGTACGCTGGCCACGATCACGATCAGCGACATGAACAGCGGCCACCCGACCACCGGCCCGAGGTCCCCGAGAGATGCCGTCGCGATTCCATACAACACGCTGCTTCCAAACCACAGCACCGCCATCGCCATCGCCAGCAGCACATTTCTGCCTGAGGTCGCAGCCGTATAGTTCTCAGAGGTCTTTCGCTTGCGGAGCAGATAGGCGCAGTACAACAGGTTCGGAACCGCACCGCCCGCCAACAGGGGCACCCAGATAGCATCTGTCCACCACAGCGCATTCGCATGGTGCGACGCCGCAGCGGCCGACAACGGCGTCCCGAAAGAAAATCCCACATTCATCATCGACGCGCAAACACCGCTGGCAATCGCCATAAGCAGGCCTACGCCAAAGTGGGCCGATCTGGCCTCGGTATGCTGGCTGCGGTCCCGCATTCTTCCTGCCACCGCGCTCACGGTGACGCCTAGCAGCACCAGCGCAATTCCTGCCAGCGATACAAGGCCGGCGCGCGTTAGCAGTTGGTCCCTATGCAGCCGCACCAGTGGGATCAAGCTGCCGACCGCGGCCGAAAGCCCCAGCACGATTGAAAAGGTCAGCGCAATACCGATCTTTTCAAGCGCGAGCCCGAACAGAACCTGTGCCACACCCCACGCTGCTCCGCATACCGCAACGGCGAGCGCCACGCCGCCTGCACAGGCAAGGATTCCTCCAAGCGCCGGGATGGTCGCCAACGCGAGCGCGCCCGGCAGGAGCAGCAGAGCAAAGGCGCTCCACACCAGCCATGTATTCTCCCACTCCCAGGCACGAACAAACTTCATCGGCAGCGAGAAGCTCGCATTCATGATGCCCGCCAAAATCAGCAGGCACATGCCACCCACAATGTTGTGCATCGGCTTCCTTTCCCGGGGGGATGCGGGCCGCTCGCCTCGTACGAGCAGCCCGCTTTGCCATTAGAACAACAACTTCAATGAGAACTGCGCCTGCCGTGCGGTTCCATTGCCAATCTGCCCGTTGCCCGTCTGGTTGGCGACCGTGGAGGTGGTCTGGCCGAAGTACGGATTGGGAGTGCACGTTGCGGTCTGCCCAGCTGCGCCATACGTCAATGCAGAGCAGATGCCGCCATCAGGGTTCGAGTAGTTCGGGTGGTTGATGATGTTGAACAGGTCAGTGCGGAATTGCAGCTTGGCCTTGTGGGGTAGGTCGAAGCTCTTCATCGCCGAGAAGTCCCACTGGAAGAATCCGGGTCCACGCAGCCAATTGCGGCCCACGTTACCGAGATTCTGTCCGGGCGTTCCGTCGTAGCCGGTCGGTACGGAAAACGCCGCGGAGTTATAGGACCCTCCGGGATTCAGCCAAGTGATGTGCGACCGATAGGGATTCTGCCCCGGTACGTAGTTGGGTCGCACCGGGTTTCCAAAGAAGCCACTGACCAGGGTGATGTCTTCGGACAAACCGCCGCGCGCCTGGAAGATACTGGAAAGCTGCCACCCGCCGCCTACGATCCGTTCCCGCATCGGGCGGCCGTGCAGATCGGAGAAGTCGTACACCGCGCTCGCCGTAAGGTTGTTGCGGACGTCGATGTCGCCGCTCGATCGGTCGAACCGCGGGTTATAGGGATCGGCGAAACCCTGGAAGACGTTCACCATATCGTCGATCTCGTGCGACCAGGTGTAGTTCAACTCGGTGTTCAGTTGGTGGTAGTTGCGCCGCAACTGCACCTGCAGTGACTGATAATTCGAACCCAACACGTCGCCCAGATAATTCTCATCCGCAAAGCCACTGTGCGGACGGGTGCCAATGTTCGGGTTCACGTTCTGCGGATTTTCGTTGATCGCCGCGAAATTCACGCCGGCCTGCTGATGATTTACGCGGTTTGCGCTGTAGTTGATCACCGTCACAAACTGACCGGGCAACTGTTGCTCGACGCCAATCAGCCAGTTCAGGGCGTTCGGGTCCTTCGGATGCTGCGGGAAGGAGTACACCGTCTGCGTACCCGCGGGCAGCGCCGGGTTTGGCTCCGGGAAGGTGATGTTCACCTGGAACAGGTTCACGCTATAGGAGGCATACGTCGGGTCATTCGAGGACAGGTCGAAGCTCAGCCACATGGGCAGGTAGAACAAGCCGCCGTACGCATGAAAGACCGTCTTGCCCGTGCCGAACGGGTCGTAGGCGATACCGACGCGCGGAGCGAAATCGGCCCTAGGTGCCGAGTACGGAGGCTGTGTTCCGGACAGAATCGTCTGGGTGGGAATGTCGAAGTTCGGCATATGATTGTGCGCTTCGTTCCACATCGTGTTGAAGTCGTAGCGCATGCCAAGGTTCAGCACCAGCTTGCGCGTCACATGCCAGTTGTCCTGAACGTACATGTCGTACTCGCTGTTGTAGAGGCCGAGCGATCCTGCGAATCCGTTTTTCTGCAGCACAAACGGCACGTTGTCTTCCAGGTTGCTGACGCTGGCGAACTGATAAGACTGCAAGGGAGACAGCGCCTCCACTTGCCGGTTGACACGGATCTGAGTACCGAACTTCAGTTCGTTCGTATGGAACGTCTTCGTTACATTGTCGAAGAACTCATAGGTGCTGTAGGCGTTGGTCTGATTGAAGGTGTTCGCTCCCGGTAACGATCCGAGATCGGTGAAGAAGCCCGCGATGATGTAGTACGGCTGCCCAGTGTCCGACGCTGTCTTGGAGTAAAAGCGCGTGTAAC
>VFSW01015591.1_pt1 | contig 10426 bp, 11 predicted proteins | sample 5358111 | NCBI WGS metagenome assembly VFSW01 (sample SAMN11554181, study PRJNA540505) | mine drainage metagenome | isolation source: sediment from site ElyBrook_90M | place: USA: Ely Copper Mine, Vershire, VT | collected 2017
CGCCACACTGGAGTGTGTGTTTTTTAATTTTTCGTTTGCGAAGAACCACGACTTGAATCTCTTCGCCAGTGGTGAGGTAAAATGAGGCGTTCAGCACATCTTCAGGAGCGTGAATTAAACGGCTTCCCAACGAGAGCAGTATGTCGCCTGCGTGGATTCCTGCTATTTCGGCGGGGCCTTCTGGTACCACGGATACAATCCGGGTTTGGGAATTGTGTTGCGGTACAGCAGCGATTTCAACAATAGCACCCACCCATCCAGGACTCAGTCGCCCATACCGCAGAAAATTATGGTGGAGCTGTTCAATGGCGGCGGAAGGAAGAATGGTGCAGAGTCCGAGCTGAGTGTTGCCTGTCATGATAATTCCGAGAAGGTTTCCTGAAAGATCCAGAACAGGCGATCCTCCTTCTCCCTCGCTGAGGGGAAGACTTGCCGTCAGATGAGGCACGCAAAAATAGTGATTCTCTTCGTGATTTTTCAACCCTGTGATCATTCCGAGAGTTAGATTTGCCTGCTGTTCGCGAGGGTATCCGATACTGATCACCGGGGTGAGTTCTGGGGCATTGGTGATGGAAAGAGGTAGAAGAAAAGAACTCGTTTCTGATGGTGTTTCTGTTTTCAGAAAAGCGATGCCACTTTGTGGATCCATGGCCAAGAGGGTAGCCGACAGAACCTTTCCCTCTTGCTCAATAGTCACATCACGCGCCTCTCTGACAATTTCTGAAAGAGTGCAAATAGTTCCTGTAGGATCAATAATGAATCCTGTTCCCACGATCTCGCCGCGTCCATCGTTGCACCGGATGCGGACGACCGTAGGAGACTTTTCCTGAAAAACTGTTTTGATCGAGTTTGCTACTTTTTCCGCCAGAGGATTGCATTCCTGCGCATATTTTTTCTCTTCCTGAGTAGCAAAAAGAGAGAGTTGAAAAAAGAAGGAGCAACAAATCACCCCTAATACGATTCTTGGGGAACCGCTGATTAAATCGCAGTGAGACTGTTGCGGGAGGAGTGGGGCAATTGCTGATTGTTGATTGTTGATCTCGGGGTTTTTGGTTCGGGACTGACTTCTGCTCTCCGACTTCTGATATCTGATCTCTCTTCGCTTCACGCCTTGAAAAACATTCCATTGGTCTTCAGCAGTCATCATGGGATTCAATCAGCGTTTCCTTGGGGAAAATCCCTGACTTTCTATGCGCGACAGGCCGAAGGGTGAGTCACCGGAAGAGAACGGACGACTAGAAACTGAGCGGCAATTCATGGCTCGCCGGGTGGGTTTGCAGCAGATAGGAGGTGGGAAGAGAAGCTCCGGTGTCCATGGAAGAGTTATCTAAGCGCAGCGAGACGGGTTGCATTTTCTGAATCGTGACTGGCGTTTGGGAGTAGGTGGAGTAGGAAGAGGCATAGGAGGAGGGGGTGTCCCCAGAGGTCGAAGAGGGGGTTCCTTTGATAATGGCTAGGCCGACAAGGAGAGCAATAGCAGTAACTCCTGCATAGGCGACCGCCGGGACGCGAAACTCTGACATCCATGAAGAGAGCCGTTCCCTCAAGAGCATCATGAGGGAAGGATGGAGAAGTTCTGCTCGTTGGCGGTAGTGAAACTCGCGAAGGAAATTTTCGTAATAACCTTTGGGAGGTTGTTCGTAGCGTTTGAGTTTGATAACGTGGTGCATAGGTTCGTAGCTCATAGGTGTCAGAATGAGGTGTCAGAATGAGGTGTCAGAATGTGTCCCTAGGGTTTCTTAAACTCATGAAGATAGTTTTGCAACTGGCGGTGGGCATAAAAAAGGCGAGAACGAACAGTTCCTTCCGAGAGACCAAGGATCTTGGCAATTGCAGCGTGGGGAACTCCCTGAATATCAAACATGGTAACGACGGCTCGATGATCATGAGACAGTTTCATCATCGCTGCGTTCAATTTTTTTTGAAGTTCGTGGATAGAAATCTCATTTCGAGGGTCTCCCTGGCTGGTTGCAGCAATGAAGTCAGGGTCATTTTCAATGCTGCTATCGGGATCATTCAGGCTCGGATGCTGGCGGCGTTTCCGTTTCTTGAGAAAGTTGATCGTCATATTGACGGAAATCGAATGCATCCAAGTATAGAAACTCGACTTGCCGCGAAAACTACAGATTGAGCGGTAGGCTTTCGCAAAAATATCTTGGAGCAGATCGTTGGTGTCTTCGTGATTCGAGGTCATATTATAGACCAGTCCGTAGAGACGGGGAGTGTACTGAATGACCAGTTCGTCAAAGGCTTTTGGATCACCTCCTTGGGTTTTTGCAACCAATTCCTGGTCGTTATTTTTTTTAGTTTCTAGCTCCTCTGTCATGGGTGCTTCTCTTTTCTAGCAGGAGCCGTGTTATCGGGAAATTTCTTTCCGATAAATTTGCGCAACAGGGAGACCCTGAAGGGCAGAAGGAGCCTAGTTTTTTTTAGGAGTTGGTGTCGGACTATTTGTTTGAGGGGACGTGCTCGAGGAGGGGTGTTTGCTTTCCAAGGCCAGCAACTCGGAGACGGTGACAAATTTATAGCCTTTCGCTAAGAGGGCATCGAGGGTGGCAGGCATGGCTTCGATAGTTCCTTTATGAATATCATGGGAGAGAATGATGGCTCCAGGCTTGGCTCCGCCACTCTCTTTACCACCTGAGAGAATTCGTTGTTCGACAACCTGCGGGCCGGGGTCTTTCCAGTCAATGGGATCCACGGACCAGAGGATGACTTTCATGCCATATTCTTTCTCAATGGCACGGCTGAGGCGGGGATTGGTTGCGGCGTGAGGGGGGCGCATGATGGTGGGGGCTTTTCCTGTGACTTCTTTGATAATGGCTGATGTATCGGCAAGCTGATGCTGAAGTCCGCCTTCGGCAAGTTTGTTCAGTGCTGGATGATCCCAGCTGTGATTGCCAATTTCATGCCCCTCGGCAACCTCTCGTGCCAGAATTTCAGGATGACCTTTCACCATCTGACCAAGGACGAAGAAGGTGACATGAATGTGGCGCTCTTTCAGGATGTCGAGGAGTTTCGGCGTGAGGGTGGGGTGCGGGCCATCATCGAAAGTCATCGCAATATAGGGGCCATCAACATGAATGGAGGAATAGCTGCTTCTCTCACTGTTCTGGATGGGAGGATTCTGTGACATCTGCATGTCCATAGAGGCAGGCTCATTGGTGGTAGCTTTTGATGTTGCGATGGCCGTGGACATGGACGAGGGGGTCGTCGCGTTGGTGGGGATTGCAGGAGGGAGAGTGGAAACTGGGGTTATGACGATATTGGTATTGCTTTGACCGCTATCGGCGGCAAGAGCTCCTCTGAGTGCCAGAAAAATCAGGAGGATTGAGAGCGAGTAAGCTGAGGCACGGCATGACATGATGCGGTCAAGTATGACAGGAAAAAGAAAAGATGCACGCCTCAGATATTGCAACGGCATCTTTTTCCTGCATCATTTTTGCAATATGCTCGGAATTACTCTACTGGCAGAGGGAGGAGAGCTTTGGCGCGTGGAGTCAGAAGGCTGAGAAATTCCAGTAATGCCGCTTTTTCCGGCAGAGGTCGGCGGGTAATGGCTCCCATGGGGCGCCACATCCGATCAGCTTTGATTACTCGTGACAGCAGGGTTCCCTGTTTTATTTCCTGATGAATCGAGCTTTCAGGAACGATGGAAATAGCGTGTTCCACCTCCACGGCAGCTTTAACAGTTTCGAAATTGTCGAGTTCAACAAGATAGATGGGAGAGACGCCTGCTTGGCGAAGGATTTTGTCGAGGTGCTTCCGTGTAGGAATATCAGGGGTGAGTCCTACAAATCGCTCTCCTTGGAGTTGGCGGAGATGCACCGGGCGTTTTCCGCACAATGGATGTCCTGGCGGCATGATCAGCACGAGGCGTTCCTGCCAACAAGTGATGGCTCTCAGGCCGGAGCGGGCCTTGGGATAGGCGACGAGTCCCAGATCGGCACGACCGTCGAGAACGGCTTCATAAATTTCCTCGGACTTGCGATAATCTACGGTGATTTCCACGCCGGGATGAGTCTTGCGAAACCCCTTCAGGATGGGCGGGAGGTTATGGAGGGCAATACTGATTACGCTTGCGAGATTAAGTTTGCCATCGAGAGCACCGCGTGCGATTCGGAAGCGTGTTCCCAAGCTCTCATAGCGGGCAAGAATATCGCGACAGGCTTCCAAATAAACAAGTCCTTCAGGAGTCAGTGTGAAGAAATTACTGCTGCGATCAACAAGAGGAATATCAAAGAGTTTTTCAACAGCCCGTATCTGCTGGCTCACGGCGCTTTGCGTGATGCCGCTTGCCTCGGCAGCACGGGAAAAGCTGCCAGTATCACACAAATCGCAGAAGACCTTGAAATTATCGATGTTCATAGTGCAGAGTCTGCCTCGATTTCCACCATGCTCCCAAGGCAAAATTTCCCTTTACGTATTTCCTTCCTCTGATGCCGCTAATTTCCAAAAATTTTGAGTTGATTAGGGGAAGAATGACCGCTGCTGCGCGCCGGGCGCATCGTGAACCTGAGGAGGTGCAACTTGTAGCCATTTCCAAAACCTATTCTGCGGAACTCGTGAGGGAGGCTGTTGAGGCCGGACAGGAGTTATTTGGAGAAAGTCGTGTGCAGGAGGCGCTGATCAAAATTCCAAATCTTCCCGGACGCCTGCGCTGGCATTTTGTCGGACATCTCCAGTCCAATAAAGTGCGCAAGGTGTTGCCGTACTTTGAGCTGATTCATGGCATTGACTCCTCCGAGATCGCACATGAGATCGACCGGATTGCAGGCGAGCTTGGCTTATACCCTAGGGCTCTTCTTGAGGTGAATGTTTCCGGTGAGGGAAGTAAGCATGGATTTGTTCCAGAACTTCTGGAGCGTAAGCTGGAGGATCTACTCCAGTTGCCCCGTTTGCAGGTGGAAGGATTCATGACCATGGCTCCTCTGACTCCTGATCCGGAGGGAGCACGTCCCTATTTTGCCAGGTTGAGGCAACTGAGAGATCATCTTTCCATGCGTGTTGGCATTCCTTTGAGTACACTCTCGATGGGAATGAGCGGGGATTTTGAGGTGGCGGTGGAGGAGGGAGCAACTCTTGTGAGGGTCGGATCAGCACTTTTTGGCCCCCGATAAAAAATCCTCCTAATAGAAGATTTTTCGGGTCAAAAACCTGCAACTACGCTACAGGTGGTGGGTATGTCAGACTTTCAAAACGAACATGATGAGTTATTGGATCTGGAGAACCCTTCTGCGGAAGAACTTCAGAATCAGGTCAAGAGAGCGCAGTCCGAGCTCATCCAGCTTCGGGAAAGGCAGGGACAGATTGAGAAAGAAAAGCAACGCCTCGAAGAACTGACTCGCAAACAAGAGGAGCTCGAGTACGGGCGCAATGAGGTGGCAGATAAGCTTTCCCGCGCCATTGTTCTTGTGCAGCGTGAAACCGAGGAGGCACAGCGCCGTCTGGAACAGCTCAACACCATTCAGGATTCCTTTGCCGAGCACTTGCAGAAGCTTGAAGCGATTGATCCGAAATCATGGAATGGCCGAGATCTTCCCAGAGAATTAACCCGCGGGTTGGTAACGGTTGATGAAGCCCGTTCCGCCTACGCACGCTCTCAGGCCAAGATTGCCCCAACGGCTGAATTGGATGCGGGCGTTACAGATGATGGTCTCTTGAGCTATGATGATATCGGAGGTCATGGATTTGCCTACTGGCTCCGCAGCGGACTAGCCTTTACCTTGCCTCTTCTGAGCTTAGGAACCATCACCCTATTTGTCTGGATCTGGCATCTCCTGACAGCCTCTTCGCGGTAATGCTTCATCATTCCTAGAATTTACACTTCCCTGACATGGCCTCATCCTTTTTCTCTGGACGGCGCAGAGCGCGCCCCATCCGGAAATCTGCCCCAGCCCCTCTGGAGCAGGATCGCTCACGGCTGAGTCGGGAGCTGGAAGAGATCGAGCAGCGAGAATCAGAACTCAAAAAAATGCATGAGGCAGCACAGCGTCGAGTGGCCGATCTGCCTAGACAGATTGAAGAACGTGAGCGCAAACAACGGGAAATGATCAGGATTCGTGCGATAGCCACAACCACCATGGCAGATGGATTTACCAAGCCTCGAGACAAGCGTTATTCGCTGAGTCGGGGATCATCTACTCCCCGTCGCATGACTCGACCAGAGGAGAGATCTGCGCGATTTCAGCTTTTGGTTCTTTGCGTGATTTTTGCCGCAATATTTTTTTTACTCTGCAAATCCATACCTTCCTTGCCTCATTAGAGATCTGTGCGGAGAAGTTTTACTCCCGAGTTGTCTCCTGATAAGTTTCCCTCCTATAATCTCTCCTCATGATTCAGGGTTCCAGTTCTATGCAACCATCAATCTCCGAACACGGCGGGGAGGGGCGTGGAACCCGGGAGATCGCAAGACGTGCCTACCGTGCAATGTTGGAAGCTCGCATTCTGGAGGAGAAACTTGCGGCTCTCTACCGTTCAGGAAAAATCGTGGGAGGTGTTTTTTTAGGCCGAGGCCAGGAGGCTCTCAGCGTAGCGCTGGGGGTTCATCTCAGACGAGGTGATATTTATGCGCCGCTCATTCGGGATCAGGCCGGACGCCTTGCTTTTGGCGATACCATTCTGGATACGCTGCGCACCTATCTTGGCTCTTCCCTTGGCTCTATGAGAGGGCGTGATGGGAATATCCACCGAGGCCGTCCTGCCGAGGGGTATCATGCGATGATCAGCCATCTGGGGGCGATGGTCTCAACCGTCTGCGGTGGCCTCATGGCGAAACGCTTTCGTGGAGAAACTGGTGCCGTGGGAGCCACCTGTATTGGTGAGGGGGGAACTTCCACCGGGAGTTGGCACGAGGGGATGAATATGGCTGCTGTAGAAAAACTGCCGATCATTGTAGTCGTCGCTAATAATCAGTTTTCGTATTCCACGCCGAATACCCGTCAATTTGCCTGCGCCGACATGTTGGCCCGGGCTGAGGCCTATGGCGTCACGGGCCATCGGGCTGTGGGAAATGATCTGCTCGATTGTCTGAATGTCCTTGGAAATGCCGTTGCTGCGGCGCGAGCCGGTGAAGGACCTCAACTCGTGGTTGCCGATCTCCTGCGACTCGTTGGTCATGGTGAGCATGACGATGCTTCCTATATTTCCCGAGAAATGAAGGAATCTTCTCTGGGACAAGATTGCCTCGATCTGGCACGAATGACACTTCTGGACCGAAAGTGGATCACAGAATCGGAGACTGCTGAATGGCAACTTTCTGTGGAAAAAGAGGTCGAGGAGACTGTGGTCAAGGTCTTGCGTGAGCCTGCCCCTGATCCTGCGGAAGAGGATTGGAATGCCTTTGCTGCTGTGGGAAGGAATCTTTCTGGGGAGGATGAAGAATGAATATTACCTATTTGGAGGCGATTCGTCTGGCCCAGCAGCGCGCTCTTGCCGAGGACTCGCGAGTCTTTATTTATGGTCAGGATGTCGGCGTCTTTGGAGGAGCCTTTAAGGCTACCAAGAATCTTGCCAAGGAATTTCCTGGACGTGTTCTCGATGCACCCATTAGCGAAGATGCCATGATGGGGCTGGCCATTGGAGCGGCAGTGGAGGGGATGCGTCCCATTGTGGAGATGCAATTTGCAGATTTTTCCACCTGTGGCTTCAACCAGATTGTCAATCAGGCTGCCACGCTCTATTATCGGACGGGTGTGCACTGTCCTTTGGTGGTGCGGCTTCCGAGTGGAGGAACGCCTGGTGGAGGGCCTTTCCATAGTCAGAGCATGGAGGCCATCTATGCGCATTATCCCGGCCTTGTGGTCATGACTCCTGCGACGGTCGAGGATGTTTATACGATGTTGTTGGAGGCCATCGCTCTTGAGGATCCGGTGATTTTTTGCGAGCACAAATTTCTCTAATACCATCTCAAGGCAGAAAAACTTCCTGATGAGGTCTTGCCCTTTGGCAAGGCGCGGATTACCCGCCCGGGAAGGGATGCCACCGTAGTAACTTACAGTGCCATGCTTCATGAGGCATTAGCTGCGGCAGAGGAACTCTCCCATGATGGCTATGACATCGAAGTTGTTGATCTGCGCACGGTGCGACCGATTGATACCGATACGATTCTTGCCTCTGTGGCCCGCACCGGACGACTCCTCGTGGTCGGAGAGGCCTGGCCGTGGGGAGGAGTTGCTGCGGAAGTCATCGCCCGTGTAGCAACGGATGGCTTTGGACTGCTCGATGCTCCACCGCAGCGCCTCAATGCACGCGAGACACCCGTACCCTATCACCCTGCCCTCTGGGGAACACACCGTCCGACAGCCTCTTCAGTTGCCAATGCTCTCCGCGAACTTTTAGAACTCTAAGGAACCGCTGATTCCATCCCATGATGACTACTGAAGACCAATGGAATGTTTTTCAAGGCGTGAAGCGAAGAGAGATCAGATATCAGAAGTCGGAGAGCAGAAGTCAGTCCCGAACCAAAAACCCCGAGATCAACAATCAGCAATTGCCCCACTCCTCCCGCAACAGTCTCACTGCGATTAAATCAGCGGTTCCCTAAACCACACCACTTCCTCCTTTTTTCATTCTATGCCCCTCCTGCCAATCATCATGCCCCAGCTTGGGGAATCTATTGCCGAGGCAACCATTGTGAGTGCCTCCTTCTCCGTCGGAGATCGTATTGATGCCGATGCCGACCTGCTGGAGGTGGAGACCAATAAGGCGGTCATGGGAGTCACCGTTCCCTGTGGCGGAGTGCTTCAGGAGTTACATGCGATGATTGGTGAGAGCTATGCCGTAGGGGCCATCCTTGGTTATCTTGAAATCAGCGAGGCGGATGCCGAACGCCTAGGACTCAATGATGCGCCGCCGCCTGTTGAAAAACCCAAGAAAAATCGGATTGCAGGAGCTGAGGTTTTCAAATCTGCAAAAAAAACCGTAGAGCCGACGGTGAGCGGACTACCTGTGCCCGCCTATGCCGGGGGGGCAAGTTTTCTCTCCCCCCGCATGAAGGCCCGCATGGCGGAACTTGGTCTCCATGCAGCGGATCTGGCGGGAGTGGCCGGGAGCGGTGCTGGCGGACGTGTGACGATTGATGATCTGGAGCGTTTTTTGCAGGATCTGGAGCGTAATACCATTTCGCCAGCCTCTTCAATGCGTGTCGCTGTGGCTGATGCCATGCGTCGCAGTTGGACGCGGCCTCTCGCCACAGTGGTGTTGCCTGTGCAGCTCGATATTCTCCTAGCCCACAGGAAACAGCAGACAGTCAAGCCAGGCCCTGCTCTCTATGCTCTCAGAGCGCTCTCGATTGCTCTCTCGGAAATGCCTGCCACAGCAGGAAGATTGATTGGGGATCGCGTCATTCACCCCCGTTCGATTGACATCGGTTTTGCTGTTGAAGCGGAAGATGGAGTGCTTGTTCCCGTGATCCGTCATGCTGATCAGTTTCCGCTGGCTGATCTTGTTGAGCGTTATAACCGCTTAGTGGAACTGGCTCGTGCCCGCCGTCTTCCTGGTTCGGATACCGGTGGTTCCATTGCGACGATTACCAATTACGGAGTTTTTGGTTTAACGATGGCAACGCCCATTCCGCTGCCTGAACAGACCCTTCTTTTAGGAATTGGGGTTGGGCGCAATACACCCTTCTGGGATATAGAAACACAGGCCTTTATTCCGGTGACGGAGGCCCAATTTACCCTCAGCTTTGATCACCGCGTGCTGGATGGAGGGGCGGCAGGTCGCCTACTACAGCGTGTCGCTCATCTACTCAGCACGCCTGAAAACCTTTAAATCTCTGAGTGTGGAGATTCATTTTGTGCCTTGGGAAGGCACCGCTCTCGCAGACAAAAAAATCATTGCAACTTTTTTTGATGGGTGGTGTTCCCCTGAGTGATGAAACACATAACCCACCCCACAAAAACCCTCACCCTCATAGCGATCGCCCTTTTTGGCCTTCATGAGCTGGCTGCGCAAACACCACCTACGGATCCAGTTGCTCCCTCCGGGACTACAACTGCCTCTCCTCAGTGCAAACACCATCCTTGGAAACAACGCTTGATAAACCTCTCCAAGCCCGAACGCCAGCAATTCTGGGCGGACATGAAGAAGATTCATGAAGATCCAAGCTTGGTTGCTGCAAGGCAGGCTGTCAAAGAGGCCCAGACTCCAGAGGCCCGCAAGGAGGCCAGGAAGGCTCTGAGAGAGACCAGGAACAATCTCCTCTTGCAGGTTGATCCCTCGATTCAGCCAATCCTCGATAAAATCGTCTATCCCCATCAGGCGGCTCAATAACCCAAACGACTCCCTGTTTACCCAAACATAAAATCCAAAAACCATGAAAAAACACCACCACACATGCACGGCTCTTCCGCTTCTGGCGTTGGGTCTGCTTTTACTTCCAACGCTCTCCGCCCAGACGACCAATGCACCAGTTCCGGTTCCA
>VFSW01015592.1_pt1 | contig 10424 bp, 12 predicted proteins | sample 5358111 | NCBI WGS metagenome assembly VFSW01 (sample SAMN11554181, study PRJNA540505) | mine drainage metagenome | isolation source: sediment from site ElyBrook_90M | place: USA: Ely Copper Mine, Vershire, VT | collected 2017
TTATATCATATGACAACGGTAGATGCTTGAAATTTAATCTGACAAAGTAGAATTAAGCAAGCAATTTCGCGGAGTTCCCCGTGAAGATGCCGATGTGGATATTGTATTGAGTACGTATCTGCCGCCATTTCGACCTGGAACAAAATACGTTGGCGAAATGCTTTCGCGTATTTTGGAAAGCGCGACTACATTGTGTCTATGCTGGCGTTCTATGAGCTAGGTGATGTGCGGCTTGCGGAACGTTGTTTTTCGGAAGCGTATAAAAAATCCATAATCCGGCTCGGTATAAAAACTTAGCCCTTGTGCCGCACTGCCGCAGCGCTTGTCTACCCTACATTTTTCTCCGAGAAAAAAATTACCCTGAAGTGCCGCCACGGCAAACATGACGTACCCGTCGGCGAAGCGTAAAATGCGCTTTTGATAAATAGTTGATTACACATGTCCATTACGTGGTTCCCCGGCCACATGGTCTCCGCCCGCAAAAAGGCGGTCGAGACCATGGAGAATATCGATCTCGTCATCGAGGTGCTGGACGCTCGCCTGCCAGAGGCGAGCTGCAACCCGATGATCAAGGAGCTGCGCGTGCATCGCCAGCGCCCTTGCCTGAAAATCCTCAACAAGGCCGACCTGGCCGATCCCGCCGTCACCCAGGCCTGGCTCAATTTCTACAACCGGCAAAAAGACGTCAAGGCCGTGGCGCTGTCCTGCAAGAAGCCGGGCGACGTCGCCAAGGTGCCCGGCCTGTGCGAGGCGCTCGCCCCTCATCGCGGCACCAACCTCAAGCCCCTGCGCATGATGATTATGGGTATTCCCAACGTCGGCAAATCCACCTTGATGAATGCGCTATTGAATCGCCGGGTGGCGGCGGTGGGCGACGAGCCGGCGGTGACCAAAAACCAGCAGCGCCTGGAACTGAATTCGCGTATGTCCCTGGTTGATACGCCGGGCATGATGTGGCCGCGCATCGAGCACGACAGTGATGGCTACATGCTGGCCGCCAGCCATGCGATAGGCCGCAATGCCGTCATCGACGAAGAAGTGGCCACCTTCCTGGGCGACCTTCTGCTCGTGCGCTACCCCGCCTTGCTGGCCGCCCGCTACGGCTGCGCGGTGGAAGGACTGGATGGCGTCGGCGTTATCGAAGCCGTCGCCAGGAAGCGCGGTTTCCGCCTCAAGGGCGGCGAACCGGACCTGGAAAAAGCCGCGCTGATTTTGCTGAAGGACTACCGTATCGGCGCCCTGGGCCGCATCAGCCTGGAGACGCCGGAAACCCGCGCCGCCATGATCAAGGCGCATGCGCCTGCGAAAGTGAAAGAAAAAAAATCGGAATCCGACCTGCCGCCATCGGCTCCCCAGCCATGAGCGCCGCACCCGTTCGCATCTACCACAATCCCCGCTGCTCCAAGAGCCGATCGGCCTGCGCGTTGATCGCAGCTGGGCATGAAGCCGGCCGAGCTTGTGCGCCAGGGCGAAGCGGTGTTCAAGGAGTGTTATGTGGGACGGACGCTGACTGACGACGAATGGATAACCGCCATGGTGGAACACCCGATCCTGATCGAGCGGCCCATCGTGGTATGTGGCGATAGAGCCATCGTGGCGCGACCGCCGGAGAAGGTGCTGGAGTTGCTGTAGCTGCGTGATCGCAAGGCCCTGAAGTTTGGCCATCAAACTGTCGGCTCGTCTTTCGCCTTTATCCGGTCGCCCGCCATTTCGACGGCGATGGCCGCGGCCTCTTCTGCCGGCATGCCTTCGGTTCTGCGCAAGTATTCGAGCTCGCCGCGCTCATCTTTTTTTCTCATCTCCGCGTCCTTTGCCTGCTCCGTCTCGCCGGGCAGCTCGATGCGCAGTTCGTCGATGAGCATCAGGATCGCAGCTGCGACCGGCAGCGCCAGCAGCGCACCGATGATTCCAAGCAGCGTGGCGCCTACAATCAGGGAAAAGAGCACTACGGACGACGGCAGTCGTAGCTCGCGTCCGTAGACCATGGGCACCAGCACGCGGCTTTCGAACTCCTCATAGGCGAGCATCGGTACGAAAACCACCAGGGCGATGACCGGCCCGAACGGGAGCGAGGCCACAATTGCGGGGCCCATGGTGAGGAAGATGCCTATATACGGCAGCACGTCGGCCAGGCCGCCGAACACCGCGATCACCAGGGCGTTCGGGATGCCGCACGCGGTGAGCAGGACGAACATGAACACAGTCATCAGGGCGCAGGTGATCGCCTGACCACGGATATAGCCGCCGACGATGGTTTCCAGATTGGCCAGGATGCGCGACAGCTGGATGTGGTGTGTGCGCGGCACTACCGCGAACAGCGCTCCGCGCAGCCGGTCGCGGTCCACCATCATGTACAGCGCGAGAAAAATCGCGCCGACCCCGTAGGCGACGACCTTCATCACCTGGGTGGAAAAGGGCAGCACGGTCGTGGCGGAAGACTTGATGAGTACGTCATACTTCACGTTGCGCAGCGCGTCCGCGAGACTCGCCGTGAGCGGAGATTGGGCAAGCCACCCCGCCAGTCGCTCTCGCAGCGCCGGCTCCATGCCGATCAGGCTCTTTACCTGGTTCACCAGTTCCGGAATGGTGAGCGCGAATATCAGAACGGTCGACACGAACAGCACGGTGAAGACGATGGCGATACCCGCCCCCCTGCGCACGCCGCGCTGTTCCAGCCATTCCACCGCCGGGCCGAGCGTGCCGACGATCATCAGCGCCACCACGAGCACCAGGACGACCGGCAGCAGGTAGATGAAAATCCACAGGCCGGCGATGACCAGCATCAGGGAAATCATCGTCCATGGAGTGACTTCGACGTGAATCACACGTGCTCGCCGCGGCTTCATTTTCTGTTCCGGCGCGCTCATTCAGGCTTCAGCGCGACCCGCTTCACCAGCCGCCGGATTCGTGCCGCCACGTCGCGGGGCGCGCCGGCGGGCGCAAAGATGGCGTACCAGGAAACGGGAATGTAAAAATTCATCGTAGAGAAGGCGAGAAAGGTCATCGTAGCCGTAGATAATAATCCTGTTCACTCTCCCTCCGAAGAGGAAATGGATTTTGTTTTATGCATCAAAATCAAAGGAGCTCGCTTTAAGCGTAGTCGGGAATTTGTGGGATGCTCCATGCAATTCCATTCGCGCATTCGTATGTAGCAGCCGCTCCCCGATGCAATCGCTGTCCCCCACCTGATAGTCACTGCAGATCATCGGCCGGCGCTCGTATATCATGCACAGCAGGGTGTTCCTGTCCAGGGCCGCGCACCAGCCATCGTCGAGGCGCGCCATGACCCAACCGCCCCACCGGTCCCGTTCCGTCAGTTCGGGCGGAATGTCGTCGTCACCCATCAACATCACCTCCAACAGGCAGCAGCAGGCTTTGCACGTCGCGCAGGAGATGACCGGGCTATCGCCCGCATCGTCGGTATGGTTTTCTGCGAGCATCCTCAAATCAGCCCGCTTTCCTTCAGTTCGCTCTTGAGATACGCATAATAGATCGGCGCCGCGACCAGCCCCGGCAGGCCGAATGCCGCTTCCATGGCGAGCATGGCGGTCAGCAGTTCCCAGGCGTTGGCCTTGATTTGCGAGCCGACGATTTTGGCGTTGAGGAAATATTCCAGTTTGTGAATGCCCACCAGGAACAGCAGGGATGACATCGCCATTTGGAAGGAGTGGCCGAGGCTGACGATGACGATGGTGGTATTCGACAGGATGTTGCCGAGGATGGGGATCATGCCGGCGACGAAGGTGACGATGATCAGGGTGCCGGCGAAAGGAAGTTTGACGCCGGCCAGAGGCAGCACGACACCCAGGTAAATCCAGGTGAGGAAGGCGTTGACGGCGGCGATTTTCGCCTGGGCGAAGACGATGTTGCGGAAGGCGTCGCTGAATTTTACGGCGCGTTCCGCAAGGGCGGAAACAAAGGGCTTGCGGACTTCGATGGCCACCATTTCATAAAGTGAAAGCATGGCGCCGATGATCATGCCGATCAGGACATGGGCGAGGGTATGGCCGGCTTCCTTGCCCATGATTTGCAGTTCGCCGGAGTGCCCGCGCAGCCATCCTGCAATGTAGATTTTCAGTGCGTCCCCATCGTGGGGCAGGGCGCTATAAATCCAATCCGGCAGGGATGAGCGGGACGATTCCAGGATTTCGGCCAGCTTTGCCATGAAGGCGGCGGGTCCGCCGCCCTCGGCGCGCAAAAGGGTCAGTATGCCGAGGACGCCGGCCACGAGCAGGGTGATCACCAGTCCGGAAACCAGGATGACAGACAGTATCTTGGCGTTTCTGCCGGAGAGCCTGCCGATCGCGAGCCAGCCGGCGATGAGGTGGATCAGGTGGTAAACCAGCAGGCCGACCAGCAGCGCGGGCAGCAGCTTGAGCTTGAGGATCAGGAACAGGGCAAGGGCGGCTAGCAGCCAGGTGGCCTGGCGATGGTCGATGGTCATTTGTGCGTGCGCGACAGGGCTGATGATTGGCCATTATCGCCTGAAACGGCATAACTCGCACGGGTCGCAGGGCCATCCCTTGTAAAATGGGGAAATCACCCCATATTCAAGCCGTGATGTTGCAGTGTGAGATATAATCCTGCTTTTTGGAGGGTAGTATGCCAATTTACGAATATCGTTGTTCTTCTTGCGGTTTCCAGAAAGAATATATTCAGAAAATGAGCGATGCGCCGCTCACTGCTTGCCCTGAGTGCAAGCAGGAAACTTTTGCCAAGATGTTGTCCGCCGCCGGCTTCCAGCTCAAGGGTAGCGGCTGGTACCAGACCGATTTCAAGGGCGGCTCCAAGCCCAAGGAAGAAGCCAAGTGCGCCGCGCCCGCCTGTTGCGCTGGCGGTGGCTGCGCCGGCTGAGGCCCTAATGAGCAGGCGTTATTTTCTTACCGGGCTGCTGATCTGGGTGCCGCTCGGCATAACCGTATGGGTGCTGAAGCTGCTGATCGGCACCATGGACCAGAGCCTGCTGCTGCTGCCGTATGCGCTCCGGCCGGAAAGCTGGCTGGGCATGTCCCTGCCGGGCCTGGGCACGATCCTGACGATAGGCGTGATCCTGCTCACCGGCATGCTGACCACGAACATCGTCGGGCAGCGCCTGATCCGGTTCTGGGAAGGTGTGCTGGCGCGCATCCCGGTGGTGAAATCGATCTATTACAGCGTCAAGCAGGTCAGCGATACGCTGTTTTCCGGCAGCGGCGAAGCTTTCCGCAAGGTGCTGCTGGTGCGTTATCCCCACCCCGATGCGTGGTCGCTGGCATTCCAGACCAATCTGCCCCGGGATGTCGGTTCCAGGCTGGACGGCGAATATGTCGGCGTGTTCATCCCGACCACGCCCAGCCCGGTCAACGGATTTTATTTTTTCGTCAAAAAGAGCGATACCATCGAAGTCGGAATCAGCGTGGATGATGCGTTGAAGTACATCATCTCGATGGGGGTGGTGACGCCCGCCGGCAAGGATTCGCCCGCTCGGGTCTATCCGGGCGATTAACACCGCGTTTCCCCGTTTTATTTTCCTTAAGTCAAAATTGGATTGAGCATGCGAACCCATTATTGCGGCGACGTTAACCGTAGCCACTTGCAGCAAACCGTTACCCTGTGCGGCTGGGCGCATCGCCGCCGCGACCATGGCGGGGTGATTTTCATCGACTTGCGCGACCGCGAAGGATTGGTCCAGGTGGTGTGCGACCCCGACCGCGCGGCGACTTTCGCCACTGCGGAGACTATCCGCAACGAGTTCGTGCTGAAGATCACCGGTTTGGTGCGCAACCGTCCGGAAGGGACGATCAACCCGAATCTTTCCACCGGCGAGATCGAGGTGCTGGCGCAGGAAATCGAAATCCTCAACCCCTCGGCCCCGATCCCGTTCCAGCTGGACGACGAGAACCTGAGCGAAACCGTGCGCTTGACCCACCGTTACCTCGACCTGCGCCGCCCGGCGATGCAGAAGAACATGATGCTGCGCTACCAGGTGTCCAAGACCCTGCGCCACGCTCTCGACGAGCAGGGCTTCATCGAGCTGGAAACGCCGATGCTGACCCGCTCCACCCCGGAAGGCGCGCGCGACTACCTGGTGCCGTCCCGCGTTCATCCCGGCTCGTTTTACGCTTTGCCGCAGTCGCCGCAGCTATTCAAGCAGCTTCTGATGGTGTCGGGTTTCGACCGCTACTACCAGATCGTCAAATGCTTCCGTGACGAGGACCTGCGCGCCGACCGCCAGCCCGAATTCACCCAGGTGGATATCGAAACCTCGTTCCTGACCGAACAACAAATCACCGGCCTGGTCGAGGACATGGTGCGAAACCTGTTCAAGACCGTGCTCGACGTCGAGTTGCCCGTCTTCCCGCGCATGACTTTTGCCGAGGCGATGCGCCGCTATGGTTCGGACAAGCCTGACTTGCGCGTGACGCTGGAGCTGACCGACCTCACCGACGTAATGAAGGAGGTCGATTTCAAGGTGTTCAGCGCCCCCGCCAATTCGCCCACCGGCCGCGTGGCGGCATTGCGCGTGCCCAAGGGCGGCGAAATCACGCGCGGCGAGATCGACGCCTACACCCAGTTCGTCGCCATCTACGGCGCCAGGGGGCTGGCCTACATCAAGGTCAACGACGTCGCCAAGGGCCGCGAAGGGCTTCAGTCGCCGATCGTCAAGAATCTGTCCGACGCCGCCCTGAAGGCGGTGATCGAGCGCACCGGCGCGACCGACGGCGACCTGATCTTCTTCGGTGCCGACAAGGCGAAAGTGGTGAACGAGGCGCTCGGCGCCCTGCGCGCCAAGATCGGCCATGAGCGCGGTTTCGCCGAGGGCGCATGGAAGCCTTTGTGGGTGGTGGATTTCCCGATGTTCGAATATGCCGAGGAAGAAAAACGCTGGGTTGCCCTGCACCACCCCTTCACCGCGCCCGCCGAGGGCCACGAGGAACTGCTGACCAGCGACCCCGGCAAGGCGCTGTCCAAAGCCTACGACTTCGTCCTCAACGGCTGGGAACTGGGCGGTGGCTCGATCCGTATCCACCGCCAGGACGTCCAGTCCAAGGTGTTCCGGGCGCTCAACATCGGCGCCGAGGAAGCCCAGGAAAAATTCGGCTTCCTGCTCGAAGCCCTGCAATATGGCGCACCGCCCCACGGTGGCCTGGCGCTCGGGCTCGACCGCCTGGTCACGCTGATGGCGGGGGCGGAATCCATTCGCGACGTCATCACCTTCCCCAAAACCCAGCGCGCCACCTGCCTCCTGACCAATGCTCCGAACGCGGTGGACGAGAAGCAGTTGCGCGAACTGCATATCCGGCTGCGGCAACAGGCGCAAACCCAGGTGGAAGTGGAGAAAGGCTGATTTGTGGGGTGCGCTGTCGCATCATCGAATCCCGCTCGCGTCCGTGACGCTTGACGCACTTGCGAACCAAGCATATGCTTGGCATATGCTATTGATCGCCGGAGGATGTCATGCAAACTGAACGTCATGCGCGCCTGTTCCGCAATGGAAGCAACCAGGCTCTACGCATCCCGCGCGAATTTGAATTGCCTGGGGATGAGGTCGTTATCCATAAGGAGGGGAATCGCCTGATCGTGGAACCGGTGGTGAAAAAGCGTGATTTGTTAGCGTTGCTGGCCACGCTGGAGCCGATCGAGGATGAATTCCCGAATGTTGATGGGGGCCTGTTGCCATTGGATGAGGTCAGACTGTGACGGCCTGTCCGCGCTACCTGCTGGATACGAACATGGTGTCCGATCTGGTTCGGCATCCAGCCGGATCGGTCATGCGACGCATCGAGCAAATTGGGGCCGAACAGGTCTGCATCAGTATCGTTGTGACCTGTGAATCCCGTTTCGGCGCAGCCAAGAGCGGATCGCCACGTTTGGCGCGGCAGTTGGAACTGGTGCTGGGCCAGTTGGAGTCTCTGCCTTTGGAGACGCCGGTTGAGGAACACTATGCGGATATCCGTAACATGCTCGAACGAGCGGGCACGCCGATCGGCCCGAATGATTTGCTGATTGCCGCCCATGCGCGCGCCCTTGGTTTGACGCTGGTGACGGATAATGTGCGCGAATTTTCGCGCGTACCGGGGTTGGCGGTGGAAAACTGGCTGGGCGTCAGTTCGGATAAAGCCAACCCATGAGTGTGAAAGCGTGGCTTGCTGTGTGTCTTTTACAGTAAGGTTTTCCTGGTGGAAAATTTCAAAACCCCTGTTTCCGTCCTGGTGGTGATCTACACCACGGACTTGCAGGTACTCCTGCTGGAACGGGCCGACCATCCCGGCTATTGGCAGTCGGTGACGGGGAGCTGCGAGCCGGGCGAGAGCCTGCGCCAGACCGCAGTGCGCGAAGTGCGTGAGGAAACCGGTCTGGATGCCGAGAAGTACGCGCTTACCGACTGGAACCAGCAGTTTGAATTTGAAATCTTCGAAGAATGGCGCCACCGCTATGCGCCAGGCGTGATGAACAACACCGAGCACGTCTTCGGGCTGGAACTTCCGCAACCCCTGCCCATCACCGTGGAGCCGCGCGAACATTTGGGCCACATTTGGTTGCCGCGCCAGGAAGCGGCGAACAAGGTTTTCTCCTGGACCAATGCCGCTTCGATTGAGCGATTGCGCCCCAATCCACACTGACGAACGTTGTCTCAACCAGAGTTAAAATGGGCGTCGTGCCAACGATGCCGGATTGACGTGTCTCATCGAAACTGACCAATCTGGCCACGAGTAAAGTGGTAAAATGGCTCCATTTTTCTTCCAACTTGAATGGGTTTTTCAGCCATGCAAATCGTTTGTCTAGACCTAGAAGGTGTGCTTGTTCCCGAGATATGGATCGCTGTCGCCGAGCGCACCGGCATCCCCGAGTTGCGCCGCACTACCCGCGACGAACCCGACTATGACAAGCTGATGAAGTACCGTCTTGGCATTCTGGCCGAGAAAAAACTCGGGTTGGCCGACATCCAGGAAGTGATCGCCGGCCTGGCGCCGATGCCGGGCGCGCGGGAGTGCCTCGACTGGCTGCGCAACTGTTACCAGGTCGTGATCCTGTCCGACACCTTCTACGAATTCGCCATGCCCCTGATGCGGCAGCTCGGCTGGCCCACCCTGTTCTGCCACCGTCTCGAAGCCGACGCCAACGGCATGTTGGTGAATTACCATCTGCGCATGCCGGAGCAGAAACGGGAATCGGTGAAGGCATTCAAGGCGCTCAATTTCAAGACGATCGCCGCCGGCGATTCGTATAACGATACGGCGATGCTTGCCGAAGCCCATGCCGGCATCCTGTTCCGCCCGCCGGAAAATGTGATTCGGGAGTTTCCCCAGTTTCCCGTGACGCTGGATTATGAGGCGCTCAAGGCCGCGATCACCGAAGCCAGTTCCCGCATCTGCGAGTAGAAACACGGCAACCATGCTAAAGCAATATATTCCGTCCGGCGTCGCATTGCCTTTTTCCGATTTTCAGCACCTGTCGGACGAGGAGTGCCAGCAGCGCATCCTGGCTGCCAAGGCCAGTCTGGGCAAACGCCTGGTGATCCTGGGCCACCACTACCAGCGTGCCGACGTGTTCCAGCACGCCGATTTCACCGGCGACTCGCTCAAGCTGTCGCGCCTGGCGGCGAATTCCGAAGCGGACTACATCGTGTTCTGCGGCGTGCATTTCATGGCCGAGGTGGCGGACATCCTGTCGCGGCCCGAGCAGATTTCCATCCTGCCGGATCTGGCTGCGGGCTGCTCGATGGCGGACATGGCGACGCTGGCTCGGGTCGAGCGCGCCTGGCGCGAGCTGAGGACGGTGTGCGATCCCGACGCGACCTTCACGCCGGTCACCTACATCAACTCGGCGGCCGACCTGAAAGCCTTCTGCGGCGAACACGGCGGCATAGTCTGCACCTCCAGCAACGCCACCAAAATTCTGGAATGGTCGTTTGCCCGGCGCGACAAGGTGCTGTTCTTTCCCGACCAGCATCTGGGCCGCTGGAGCGGCCACAAGTTGGGGATTCCGCTGGAAGACATGGTGCTGTGGGACTGGGATCAGCCGCTGGGCGGACTCACGCCCGAGCAGGTCAGGAAGGCGAAAATCATCCTGTGGAAAGGGCTGTGCTCGGTACACCAGATGTTCCAGCCGGCCAACATCCAGCGCTTCCGCCAGGAGCACCCCGACGGCCTGGTGATTTCCCACCCGGAATGCAGTTTCGAGGTGTGCGAGCTGTCGGATTACGTCGGTTCCACCGAATACATCATCAAGACCATCGCCGAGGCCAAGCCCGGCACGCACTGGCTGGTGGGCACCGAGCTGAACCTGGTCAGCCGCCTGGCGGAGCAGTTCAAGTCCGAGGGCAAGACCGTCCAGTTCATGGCCTCCACCGTGTGCATGTGCTCGACCATGGCCCGCATCGATCCGCAGCACCTGGCCTGGTGCCTGGAGAACCTGGTTGCAGGGCAGGTGGTGAACCGCAT
>VFSW01015593.1_pt1 | contig 10424 bp, 9 predicted proteins | sample 5358111 | NCBI WGS metagenome assembly VFSW01 (sample SAMN11554181, study PRJNA540505) | mine drainage metagenome | isolation source: sediment from site ElyBrook_90M | place: USA: Ely Copper Mine, Vershire, VT | collected 2017
CCAGCGCCAGGGCTGCGCGGTTGGCATTCATCTGTTCAATGGCGGCGTCTCGCCCTTCAATGTGCTCGATCCAAAGCGTGGTGATGAACTGCGCAACGCCATCGCTGAGCCAGGGGCGCGGCGAAATAAAGTAAGCATGAGTGGAGATACTGGCCATCATCGTCGTCAGAGTTTTTGGCTCGGCCTTTGCGAGAGGGAGAAATAGAACGCTGCGATCTTGATAGGGAAAATCATCGGCGTCGGGCAGATCAACCAAAACAACAGTGCGTTTGGGCTGTGCGCCCAGCCACTGCTGCACCGTGGAGCGAACCAGCTCGTCAGCCTGCTGATATGCGGCGGCATTGGCTGCATCCTCCGGGCGGGCAAAGATGGTGATGCCCTGGCTGTCCACGCGCATGCGCGTCACCACAAACAGTCCGAGCGAGTGAAAGCCAAGGTTCTGCGGCGGCAGAGTAAAGGACGCGACATGAAGGATGTTCGAGTCTGCAGGAGGTGAAAGTGGCGCGTCGGGCTGGATGACTTCGCCGTTCAAGATGGCAATCGACGGGGGCGTGCTGTGATACTCCACCAGTAGGTGGAGCTGGACGCGTGCATTCGACTCACGCAACTTCCATTGGCCAACGGCATCGAGCGCTTGCACCCCTTGGCCCAGAAGCACAGGTGTTGTGGAGACTGGCATCCACACGACATAACCGAAGCCGCGCAGGCCGGTGAAATCAGGCGCAATCTGATCCCAATCGGAGGAGTGAGCAATTTTCTCTGGCGCGCCGATGCGAATCAGCCGCTCGGCAGATGGATCAACCGTGCCAGAGTAGAGGACATCAAAAGGCAACGTGGCCCCGACGGGCAGCGCCTGCGGCAGCACGATGACGGCCTCATTCAGTTTGCCGGTATGGTCAATATCGCTGTCGATGATGTGCGTGGTGAATGGAACTGCACGCCCCTGCACATGCACAGAGTACCAATCCAGCGAAGAGGATATTTGCAGCGCGATGCGCCGAAGTGGCTGCGATCCGTCATTGCGCACGATCATCTTCATCCGCACGGAAATAGATTGCTGCGACGAAACCAGATGGACTTCGCCGTCATACTCCGTAACGGTCAACGACGCGCGTTCTGCATCTGTAGCCGTGACGGTTACAGATGTCCGGGATGAGCGTGGTTTTGCAGAGGAATGGGTCGACTGTGCAGCGGCCCCTGTGAGCAAAGCAAAAAACAGCGAACACGCAAGCGCGCAAGATGTCCAACCCTTCACGATCCCAGACCCTTTTGCTTCTTGGGTGCCCTGGCTGCGGGAATATCTTTTGGGCTGGCTGTCTGTCGGCGCTGCCGCATCGCTTCATACATCACCACGGCTCCGGCGACGGAAACATTCAGCGACGCTACTTTGCCAGCCATGGGAATCCGCAGCAGGTGGTCGCAGGTGCGGCGAACAAGATCGTGCAGCCCTGCGCCCTCGCGGCCCAGCACCAGCACGCAATGGCCGCGAAAATCAAAGTCATCGTAATTTTGGGTGCCACGCTCGTCGAGCCCGACGCACCAGACGTTGTTGCGCTTCAGCTCTTCCAGCGAACGAACCATGTTGGTGACGCGGGCGATGCGGACGTGCTCCACAGCCCCGGCAGAGACTTTGGCGGCAGTGGCATTGACCTGCGCGGAGCGCCGCTCGGGCAGCAGAACGCCATCCACACCGGCGGCGTCAGCGGTGCGCAACAGCGCGCCCAGATTGTGCGGGTCTTCAATGCCATCCAGTGCCAGCAGAAACAGATGTTCGTTCTTCGGCGTGAGCAGGTCGTCCAACTCTGCAAAGCTGCGGCTGGCGACGACGGCGACGACGCCCTGATGGGACTCCGTTCCGGCGAGACGGCTGAGTTGTTCTTTCGGCTCAAAGCGCAGGCGAACGCCAGTTTCGCGGCAAAGGTCGATGACGCGCTGCAGGCGGGCGTCCTGGCGAGTGCGAACGATGATGACAGATTCGAGGCGGCGGCTGCGGGCGCTGAGAGCTTCTTCGACCGGATGCAGGCCGTATAGGACGTCCATGTCTCTAAGTGTACTGGAATGGGAGCGCCGTTTCGGTGAGCGCTTGCGTGTCGGGCATGAGCCATACAGGGCTTGTAAAGATTGCAGAAGCAGGGCAAAGCGTACTTTCAAGGCATGGCGCGAGTATTCTATCCATAGAGATGGCCTGGATCGAAATAAATACGAAATCCACCGCGTCTTTTTTCTTGAAGCGGCGTCTGTACAAAGGGTGAGGACTCGATGATGAACACGCGCACCATGACAGCTTCGCGAACTCAGACCAGCCCGGATGCAATGGCTGCTGCCGCCAACGCGGAGATTGCAACGCGCCTCAAGCGTCGCGACTCCGAGCAGGTAGAGGAGCTGATCGAGCTGTACCAGCATCGCCTGCTGCGCTACCTGGTTTTTTTGACGGGGAATCGCGACCTGGCACAGGATTTGTTTCAAGAGACATGGCTGCGCGTGCTGGAGCGCGGTGGACAATATAATGGACGCGCACGCTTTGATACCTGGTTGTTTACCATTGCACGCAATCTGCGCCTGGATTTAGCGCGCAAGCGCGTGGTGAAGAGTCTGGATGAGCCGCTGGCCGGGGAATCGGGCGAGTGGGCCATGGAAGTTCCCAGCGATGCTCCGTCGCCGTTGGATTGTTTTCAATCCGGCGAGAATGCTGCGCGGGTCAATGAAGCTCTGCTGCAGTTGAATGATCTTTATCGCGAAGTGCTGGTGCTGCGCTTCCATGAGGAGCTTTCGCTGGATGAAATTTCCAGCGTGACCGGAGCACCGCTCTCTACCGTCAAGTCGCGCCTGTATCGCGGCATGGCAGCGCTGGAGCCGTGGCTGCGGTCGGCCCCCTCTGCAGAGGTGCGCCTATGAAAATGGGATGGCAAAATTCCGCAATGGCAGGAACCTCCTCAGCGAGCGCCGGAGAACTTGAAAGCCAGGCTGAAATGCTGCAGGCGCTCCGTGCTGTCAGCGTGGTTGCCGAGCGCCCGATGGTGCGTCAGGCGCAGCGACGCGTGCGGCAGCGCTCGCTGGAGATGCACGCACGCCGCAGGCAACTGCGGCAGCGGATCGGGATGTCGCTCCTGGGATTTTCTCTGGTGTGGCTGTTGATGACGCCGTTGATCTGGGGCAGCTATAGCCAGATTGTTGCGTTCAGCCTAAGCCTGGGCTGGCGACACTGTACGGATATCGAGTGTCAGGTGACTTATTTGACCTGCTGGCTGCTGCCCATCACGTTGGTCACGCTCGTGATTGGCCTGCTCCGTTCGCGTTCCACAAAATCATCCAGAAAGCTGGATTCCTTCGTCCGCTAGGCTGGGCGATCCTGCGATGAAACATCTTGATCCCAACGCGTCGTTTTCTGTCAGCGAAGAACTGAAGCTGATCCCTCGCTGGTCCATGGTGCTGGCCGCAGTTTGCTTTGTGGGCGTGCAGTATCTGTTCTACTATGTGTTTCCGCATCCCCACCTGCATCATGCGCCGGTAGCGCTGCGCATTTACTTCAGCGCCTCCTGGGGCGCGGTGGTTTCTGTTTACGTATTGATGATTGGCTATATCAGCCAGGATGCGCCGCGACGCAATATGGGCAAGTGGCTCTGGATTCTGCTCTGCATTGTGCTGCAGGGTGGCATCGGGCCGATTTTGTATTTTCTACTGCGTCAGCCCATACTTACCACCTGCGCCAGTTGCGGCTCACGGATTGAAAGCGATTTTCATTACTGCCCGCAGTGCGCCTATCGCGTGGCGGCCAACTGCGGCCAATGTTATAGCCGCGTCCGCACCACTGATCTGTTCTGCACACATTGCGGACATGACCTGGCGCAGGATGAAATGCCTGCGCGCCTGCGCGCGTTTCCAGAGTAAAAAGATCTTCCGGAAGATGTTTGGTTTGAATGAAGGTTTCTGCATGATCAAAGCCGTGATTGTCGACGACGAACAACTGGCGCGGCAGGAGCTGGAGTATCTGCTGGAGCGCGCCGGTGACGTGGAAATTGTTGCGCAGGGAAAGAACGGCATCGAGGCGGTGGAACTGGTCCGTGTGCATCAGCCGGATGTGCTGTTTCTTGACGTGCAGATGCCCGGCCTCGATGGATTTGCGGTATTAAAAAAGCTGCTGGAGAAGACCGGCAAACACCCCATGCCCAGTGTGGTTTTTGCCACGGCCTTTGACCAGTACGCCGTGCGGGCATTTGAAGTGAACGCGATTGACTACGTGCTGAAACCATTTGAGGAGTCGCGCATTCGTCAGGCCATCGGCAAGGTGCAGCAGCGGCTGGCAGCGGCATCTGCGGGCACGGCATCCACCAGCAGTGCGCCAGCGGAGGAAAAATCCACCTCATCTGCCCGTAGTGTGGAAGACCGTCTGGACGCTTTGGTACTTCTGTTGGAGCAACAGCAGTCCGGGACGGCTACAGCAGCCCGAGCAGGCGCCGTGAAAGTGGTGCTGCGTGCGAATGGACGCATGTTGCTGATCGACCAGCGCGACATCTGCTTCGCATCCATCGAAGAGGGAACGATTTCTATCGTCACCAACACGCTGGAGGGCCAATCCAACTGCCGCACCTTGGAGGAGCTGATGGAACTGCTCGACCCGGAGATGTTCTGGCGGACGCACCGCTCCTTTGTCGTGAACCGGCAGCATATTCAGGAGGTGGTGCCGTGGTTTAAATCCAGCTATCAGCTGCGCATGGATGATCGCGCGCACTCGGAGATTCCTGTGAGCCGCGCCCAGACCAAGCGGTTGCGCGAGTTGTTCAATCTGTAAGCATTCTTCTCTCCCACCCTGGCCGCAAAGAACGCGCCTAGGATGGGGCACCCGAAGTTTTAATTTACTTGAACTGAAAACGCCTTAGTCGTAACGTTCAAAGTGAATCTGCTTTTTATCCCAGCCCAGTTCCTTTAACAGCTCGCGATTCGCCGAGACCATATCGTTGAGTCCGCAGATATAGGCCAGCAATTGGGGCGTGCCGCTCTCTGCCGAGATAGGATTGCTGCGACTGGCGTGTTCGGTCAACAATGCGCGCACATGCTCCTGCACGTAGCCGCGCAGCCCCTCCCAACCCTCATGCGGGCGGCTCAGCGTGGGCAGGTAATGAAAGTTGTCATGCTCGGCAGCCGTCTTCTCAAAGAAACGCTGGTAGTAAATTTCGGTCTCATGCCGCGTGCCGTAGGCCAACCAGAATTGACGTCCCTGGCTACGGTCTTCCCCTGTAGAGGGGAAGAGCTGCTCCACAAAGCCGCGCATGGGCGCGACGCCGGTGCCGGTGGCAATCATCACCGTATCCGTCAGCGTGGCAGGCAGCGTAAACAGGCCGTGCGGGCCGTGGAACTGGATGGTCTGATCCGGGACGAGGTCGGCCAGCATGTTCGAGAAACACCCGCCTTCCACACGGTTCAGGCACCGCTCAAATTGATTGCCGCGTGTGGCAGAGGCAATGGAGTAGGCGCGCGTCTGGTGCTTGCCGTGAGCGTCTGTCGCCACCACGGACACAAACTGCCCGGCGAGAAAATCGAAGGTTGCCTCGTTCTCCACTTCAAACTGCAGGTGAAAGCACTGGGCGGGTTCTGAGAGCAGATATTTGTCGATCAAACGAGCCGTATAAATCTTGCGTTCCACAAAAGTTCCTTTGGATCGGGATAAGAGGTGCAACGCCGCAGTTCAGCGCCGATGGATCACAATGTAGGGATTTCTCTGTGAGGGTAGCACGGGAAGGGAGGCAGGGACGAGGGGCGCATGGTACAACACGGGTCATTCTGAGCGAAGCGAAGAATCCAGAGGGCAACTGCTGAATGGTCGAGGCGGAAATTCTCTGTATTCTTCATTTCGCTACGCTTCATTCAGAATGACCCTTTCTCATTTTTAACTGACCCGCTACCCAAAGCGGTATCCCCGATTTGCCGGGTGACCCCGAACGTTTACCTTGCATCATAGAAATGCAAGAGATACTTGAAAGGAAATTTCTGGGCTGAGGCTGAGCCGTCAAGCTACAGTACAGATACTCCCTCTCGGATAGAAAAAATTTTGCTGAAAGATTTTCACCTTGGAACGTATGGCACAATTGACTCCCTTTCGACTGCGACCCTGGTTCCGCACCCGCATCTGGGGCGTACGTGATCTGGCACCCTGGTATGACTACGCCGTGGGCGAGGAGCCTATCGGTGAGGTATGGCTCAGCGGGGACGACTGCACCGTTGACTCCGGGCCGATGACGGGAACCACGCTGGCCACAGTGTTTGCGCACCACCGCGAAGAATTGCTGGGCGCAGGTTCCGGGCACGCCGCGCGGTTCCCGCTGCTGATGAAGGTGCTCTTCCCGCAGGAAAAATTAAGCGTGCAGGTACACCCGGACGACGCGCTGGCGGCGCAGTACCACGGCGAACCGCATGGCAAAACGGAGTGCTGGTATGCGCTCGAAGCCAAGCCTGACGCGAAGGTCGCGCTGGGCTTTCGCGCTGGAGTCACTCCCGAGAATGTGCGCGCGGCGATTGAAGATCAAACGCTGGAAGAGCTGCTGAACTGGATTCCGGTCGAAAAGGGCGACATGATTTTTGTCGACGCCGGTACGGTACACGCCATTGGCCCGGGGCTGGTGCTGCTGGAGACGCAGCAAAATTCTGACATGACCTATCGGCTCTATGATTACGGGCGACCCCGGGAGTTGCACCTTGAGGAGAGCTTCCGAGCCATGCGGATGCAGACCGAAGCTGGCAAGATTCCGCCGGAGATGCAGGAAAACTCGACGCTGTTGATTGGCTCGCGCTATTTTGCTGTAGATCATACGGCGCTCAAAGCATCCTCAGCACCGCAGGCGTACGGACTGGCGGCCACCGCGGCAGCCCAGCTTGTATTTGTTGCGCGCGGCAGCGGGACATTGCACGCCGATGGATGCGATCCAATTCCATTGCGAGCGGGCGAGATGGCCGTGCTGCCAGCGTGTGCGCCGGAGTGTACGATCCGCGTGGCCGAGCACATGGAGATCGTGCGCGCCATTCCAAGATAACGAAGCGATAACGAGCCCGCGCTATCGCCGGGATCAACTTCCCAGTAATCTGGATGGAAGAGAGGACGCCAAAGGACGCGGCGTCGAATGGTATAAAGCTCCGCCAGCACGCGCAGAACCATTCGGCATGTACTTGCATCCTATGCATATTATGGATTTCAGACCCATCATTCTTGCCGGGGGCAGTGGTACGCGCTTCTGGCCGCGCAGCCGCCGCAACATGCCCAAACAGGTGCTCGCGCTGGATGGCGAACGCACCATGATTCAGCAAACTGTAGACCGCCTGTTGCCGCTGGCTTCGCTGGACCGCTTCTGGGTGATTACCGGCGCCGTGCTGCAGCAGACCATCGGCGGGCAGCTCGCGGGGCTTCCGCCAGCGCAGATTCTTGCGGAGCCTGCAGCGCGCAACACCGCGCCAGCCGCGGGTCTGGCGGCTTTTCTGCTGGAACGCATCGCGCCCGATTCGATTTTAGGAATCTTTCCTGCTGACCACGTCATTCAGAACGTACCTAAATTGCATGAAGTGTTGCGTCGCGGATGTGAACTGGCCGCTGAACCTGGCAGCATCGTTGTGCTGGGCATTCACCCAACGCGCGCCGAGACGGGCTATGGCTACATTGAAACCGGCGACCGCATTGCGCCGGACGCGCTGCGTGTGCGCCGCTTTACGGAGAAGCCCAACCGTGAACGCGCAGAAGAATTTGTCGGCCTCGGAAATTATTACTGGAACAGCGGCATCTTTTTGTGGTCGGCGCGAACGCTGGCGAATGCGGTGCGTGAGCATCTGCCGGAGACGGCTCCCTATCTGGAAGAGATTGCTGCCAGCTTTGGAACGCCGGAGTTTGACGCTCGCTTTGCCGAGCTGTATCCGAAGTGCGAAAACATCAGCATTGATTACGCGGTGCTGGAGCCGCGCTCGGCCAAGGGCGAGCAGCTATCGAACATCTATTGCATTCCTGCAGATTTTGGCTGGAACGATCTTGGCTCCTGGGAGGCGCTCTACGAACATCGCATTCATTCGGGCCAGCATGTTCGCGAGGGCGAGAATGTCATTGAGGCAGCCGAAGAAAGCATTCTGGAATCCAAAGGGAATTACATCTATGCACAGGGCAAGCACGTGGCGCTTGTCGGCGTAGAAAATTTAGTGGTGGTCGAGACCGGCGATGTGCTGCTTGTCACCACGCGTGAGCGCTGCCAGGATGTTGGAAAATTAGTGAAGCAGCTGCAGCAGAAAAAGCATGAACACATTTAAGGAAACTCTGAACAAGTTCCTGATGCCAAGGTACCCTGCCCTCAGGGGCTAAAGCCCTTGTTGAATTTGCAGGTGTACCGGATGGGCTAAAGCCCGTCCCCTTCAACGAGAGACGACTTATGCAGTGCTTCCTTAACACTGAATACTGGAGATGGTAACGATGATTGCAGAAGCAACCTTGGACAAATCGCATTCCATCAAATTTGGCACCGATGGCTGGCGCGCCATCATCGCCGATGACTTTACCTTTGAGAATGTCGGCATCGTTGCCGCAGCCATGGCCCACTACATTCTGGAGCATGAGGACGCGAGCAAGGGCGTCTGCATCGGCTACGACACGCGCTTTGGCTCGGCGCGTTTTGCCAGGGCTGCGGCGGATGTCATCGCGCGCGCGGGTATTCCCGTAGCGCTGGCCTCGCGCGTTACGCCCACGCCTGCGCTGTCGTTTGCCGTGCGTGAACGCGGTGCGGCGGGCGGCATCATGATTACCTCCAGCCATAATCCCAGCCAGTGGAACGGCATGAAGTATAAAGCCAGCTATGGCGGCTCCGGTAAACCGGCGATGATTGCGCTGATTGAAAAGCAGCTGGGCAGGCCGCTGCCTGTTTCTGTGAAGCCCGCAGAGATTACGATGGTCGATTTCTGCCCGTCGTATATCGCAGCCATCTCCAGCTTTGTTGATCTGAAAAAGATCGCCGCCAGCGGCTATCGCTTCGTCGTGGACAGCATGTATGGCGCAGGCGGCGGCATCGTTGCTGGCATCTTTGCCGAAGCTGGCATTCGTGCCATTGAGATTCAAGGCAATCCTGACCCGCTCTTTGGCGGTATTCACCCGGAGCCGATTGCGCCGCATATTCGCGCCGCGCAGCAGGCCGTGCTGCAGCACAAATGCGACGCGGGCTTCATTACTGACGGCGATGCTGACCGCATCGGCGCCGTGGATGAAAAAGGAAACTTTGTCGACGCACATAAGATTTTTTGCATTCTGCTGCGCTGGTTGATTGTTCGCAAGCACTGGCCGGGGGAGGTGGTTCGCTCCTTTAACGGAACGCTGATGCTGGACCGCATCTGCAAACAGCAGGGCCGCAAGCTGCATGAGGTGGGCATCGGCTTCAAGCACATCTGCGACCTGATGCTGGAGCACAACATTCTGATCGGTGGCGAGGAATCGGGCGGCATTGGCCTATCGAAGCACTTACCAGAGCGCGACGGTATGTTGAACGCGCTGCTGCTGGCCAATGTGATGGCCGAAGAAAAGCGCACGCTGGGCGAGCTGGTGGCCGACCTGCAAAGCGAATACGGTGAGCATTATTATGATCGCGTCGATCTGCATATTCCTGACACGTTGAAAAATGCTGCGATGACGCGTCTGCGCGGTGGCATCAAGGAATTTGCGGGAATGGAGATCGAGCGCATCGAAACGCTGGACGGTACGAAGCTGTTCTTGAAAAATCCAGAAGCCGCCAACAAGCGGAACACCGCAGAAACCTGGCTGCTGCTGCGCGCCTCTGGCACAGAGCCGCTGTTGCGCATCTATGCGGAATCCTGCTCGCCAGAATCGGTAAAGAAAATTCTGGAAGCAGCGCGGAGCTTCACGCTCCAAGGCGATCCATCCACAGGGGAAGCGAAAAAGAGCGGCCAGAATGGTGCCGCCGCTTGAGCCTGCAGCAAAGCGTACAACTGGAAGTTGGCGGCCTGCTCTTCGACATGGATGGCGTGCTGATCAGCTCTATCGGTTCAGTAGAGCGAAGCTGGTCGCGCTATGCAGAAATGCGCGGCGTCGATCCAGCACTGGCCGTCCAGACCGCGCACGGACGTCGCGCCATTGAAACTGTTCGCTACCTGTGTCCGCATCTTGACGACGAGGCGGAACTGCGCGTGATTGAGCAGTTGGAGATTGACGACAACGAGGGTCTGCTGGTTTTGCCCGGTGTAAAGGAGTTGCTGCAATCGCTGCCCACGAATGCTTGGACGATTGTGACCTCTGCAACCGAGCGCCTTGCACGCAGCCGACTGGCCCATGCGGGCATCACCCCGCCAGAAAATTTTATTACTTCGGAAATGGTGGCAGCGGGCAAGCCACCCCCTGAACCCTATCGGCGAGGTGCGCAGTTGCTCGGCCTTGTACCGCAGGATTGCCTGGTGAT
>VFSW01015594.1_pt1 | contig 10423 bp, 5 predicted proteins | sample 5358111 | NCBI WGS metagenome assembly VFSW01 (sample SAMN11554181, study PRJNA540505) | mine drainage metagenome | isolation source: sediment from site ElyBrook_90M | place: USA: Ely Copper Mine, Vershire, VT | collected 2017
CGGAGGAATGTGTCTACATGCCCGCGCTTCCGACGCGGGGCGCGGTCTGTGCGGTGCTCGACCACCTGCCGCAGGCGGTCATCGTGGTCGATCCCCGGGCTCGGGCGCTCTATCGGAACGGCGCGGCATGGCGGTTGTACGGGCCCGATTCCGCGCGCGCGGAAAAGCCGCGGCCGCGCGCATTCTCGGCGGAATTCGTGCTCGAGGTGTCGGACGGTGTGCCGCTGCCGGATGCCGAATGGCCGATACCGCGCTTGTTGCGCGGCGAACCCGTCGAGAACTTGATCCTGCGCGTGCGCCACCGCGACTCGACGGCGTCGCGGTCGTTGCGGTTCTCGGGTACGCGCATCGCGGATGCCGCCGGCCACTTCCTGGTCTGTCTGTCCATCGATGATCCGGCCGCCGCGCGCGGCGAAAGCGCGGACGAGAGCGACGCCCAGGCACGGCAGATCCGCGAGCTCGAGCGGCTCAGCCGCTTCTACGCGGCGCGCACGCGCATCAACCAGGCGATCACCCGCAAGCCGCAGCGGGGGGACCTGTGCGGTCGGGGGAGCGAGGCGCGGGGCGAACAGGGCGGGGTCGCGAGGGCCTGGAGCGGCTGGCATGACGAAGCCTCGAAGCGCCTGATTCCGGAGGCGGTGGCGGGCCGGGAGTCGGCCTACCTCGATGGCCTGGAAATCTACACCGATGATTGCGAGCAGGGGCGTGGACCGACCGGCACCGCATTCCGCGAAGGACGCGCCTACGTCTGCAATCAGGTGGACGACGATCCGCGCACCCGCTTCTGGCGCGCGGGCTATCGACGCCACGGATTCAAGGCGTCCATGGGGCTGCCGATCCGCGTCGACGGCGCGGTCCGCGGCGCGCTGACCGTCTACGCGTACGAGCCGGGCATATTCCGGGAACGCGAGACCGGGCTGTTCGGCGACGTGGTGGGGGACATCTCGTTCGCGTTGGAGAATGCCGAGCGCGATCGCGAAGGCGCCGAGGCGCGCGCGGCGGCTCAACGGGAACAGCAGTTTTCGGCGACGATGCTCGAGAGCCTGCCCGGCATATTCTATTTCTACGATCAGCAGGGCCGTTTCCTGCGCTGGAATCGCAACCTCGAGCTGTTGTCGGGCTACGACGCCGCCGAGATCGCGCGGATGCAGCCGCTGGACTTCATCGCGGTCGAGGATCGCTCGCGCGTCGCCCGCGAGATCAAGCGTGTGTTCGCCGGGGGCGATGCGCAGGTCGAGGCGGGGTTCCGCGCCAAGGACGGGAGCGTGACGCCCTATTACTTCACCGGCCGGCGCGTCACGGGCGACGACGGCCCGCGCCTGCTCGGCATGGGCATCGACGTGACCGACCGCAAGCGCGCGCAGGACCAGGTCCTGCAGCTGAACGCCGAACTCGAGCGACGCGTCGCCGACCGGACCGCGCAGCTGCAGGTCGCGAACCGGGAACTGGAGTCCTTCAGCTATTCGGTCTCGCACGATCTGCGCGCGCCGCTGCGGGCCGTCAACGGGCTCGCCGAGATCGTGCTCGCCGACTTCGCCGAACATCTGCCCGAGGAGGGTCGCAGGCACCTGCTGCGCATCCGCGACCGCGGCGTGCAGATGGGCCAGTTGATCGACGATTTGCTCGCATTCTCGCGCCTGGGCCGGCAGCCGCTGAACCTGCGTCGCGTCGAAATGCGCACCCTGGTGCTGCACGTGGTCGAGGACCTCGCGCCGCAGCATGCGGGACGGCGCGTCGAGATCACCGTCGACGATCTGCCGGTCTGCGAGTGCGATCCGAAAATGATCTACCAGGTCTGGACGAACCTGATCGGCAATGCAATCAAGTATTCGCGGGGGCGCGATCCGGCCGTGATCCGGATCGGCTGCGAGGCCGACGGCCTCGGTGTGGCGTATTTCGTCGAGGACAACGGCGCGGGTTTCGACATGCGCTACAGTGACAAGCTGTTCCGCGTGTTCCAGCGGCTGCATCGCTCCGGCGACATCCACGGCTCCGGCGTCGGACTCGCGATCGGCCAGAGCATCGTGCAGCGCCATTGCGGGCGGGTGTGGGGCGCGGGCGAGCCGGATCGCGGCGCCAAGTTCCGATTCACGCTGGACCGAGGATGATATTTCCTTCCAGGGGCCACGCATGGTGTCGCTGAAGGCATTGATCGTCGAGGACGATGTGGACGATGCGACACTGTTGGCGCGCAGCCTGCGCGATGCCGGCTTCGAGCTGGAGTGGACCCGCGTGGACACCGAACCCGAATTCCTGTCGAGCCTGCGCCAGCCCCTCGACATCATATTCTCGGATTTCTCGATGCCGTTGTTCGGCGGCATGCGTGCGCTCGAATTGTTGCGCGAGAGCGGACTCGACGTGCCGTTGATCCTCATCTCCGGCACCGTGGGCGAGGAAGTCGCGGTGGAGGCGATGCGACAGGGCGCGACCGACTACCTGCTCAAGGACCGGGTGGCACGCCTCGCGAGCGCGGTGCAGCTCGCGCTGAACGACAAGCGGCTTCAGAGCGAGCGCAAGCAGACCGAGGAAGCGCTGCGCAAGAGCGACCAGCTGTTGCGGTCGATCACGGAGCGCATGCTCGACGGCGTGATGGTGATCCGGCCGGACGGCACCGTGGCCGAGCTGAACCAGGCGGGCCTCGCGATGCTGCAGGCGGACGACATCGGGGCGATCCGCGCGCTCCGCTTCGCGAATTTCGTCCGGCCGGCCCAGCGCGACGAGTTCCTCGAACTGCACCGGCGCGTGCTCGGCGGCCGCGGCGAACTCGGCGCCTTCGAGGTGTGCGGCTGCGGCGGTGAACATCGCTGGCTCGAGATCCAGGCCGGCCCGCTGCTGGACGCGGACAACCGGGTCGAAGCGGCGATCTGCATCGTCCGCGACATCACCGGGCGCAAGGCGGCGGAGCGGCAGATCCTCGAACAGCTCGAGGAGCTGCAGCGGTGGCGCACCGTGACCCTGGGTCGCGAGGACCGCGTGCTTGCGCTGAAAAGCGAGGTCAACGCACTGCTCGCCGAGCTCGGCCGCCCACCGCTGTACGAGGGCGCGGTTGCGGGGGGGGAGCCCCGAAAGTGAGCGTCGCGCCGGATGAGGCGGAGCGCGATCGGCTCGCGACGCTGCGCAGCTACGAGATTCTCGACACCGCGCGCGAGCGGGATTTCGACGACATCGTCAAACTGGCGGCGCAGATTTGCGGCACGCCGATCGCGTTGATTTCGCTGGTCGATGAGCATCGTCAATGGTTCAAGGCGACCCACGGAAGCTCGATCGACGAGACCGCGCGGGACATCGCGTTTTGCAGCCATGCCATACGACAGAACGGCGTCTTTCTGGTCGCCGATGCGAGCCAGGATCCGCGCTTCGCCGCCAATCCGCTCGTGACCCAGGCGCCGCACATCCGCTTCTATGCCGGCGCCCCGCTGCTCGCACCGGACGGGCAGGCGCTCGGCACGCTGTGCGTGATCGATCGCGAGCCGCGGCGTTTGGTGGATGCGCAGGAACAGGCTCTCGCGGTGCTGAGCCGCCACGTGATGGCGCAATTGGAGGTGCGGCGCCAGGCGCTGGAGCGGCAACGCGTGAACCGCGCGCTGCTCAGCCTGTTGGAGGATGAGCGGCTCGCGCGGGAGGCGACCCGTGCAAGCCACGCGCTCAACGGCGCGATTCTCGACTCGATCCTCGCGCATATCGCGGTGATCGACCGTGACGGCCGCATCATCGCGGTGAACGAGGCCTGGCGCCGCGCGGGCTCGGACGCGGCGCCGCCGGGGCTGAAATTCCCGCCCATTCGCGACATCGGGGTGAACTACCTGGAGGTTTGCCGTGCCGGCATGGCCGGGGGCGACGAATATGCGGCACGGGCCTATCAGGGGCTGAGATCGCTGCTGTGCGGCGAGTCCGGCAGCTTCTCGCTGGAATATCCCTGCGATACGCCGCGCGGGCGGCGCTGGTTCCTGATGAGCGCGAGCCCGCTGCGCACCGCGAGCGGCGGGGCCGCGATCTCCCATCTCGACGTCACGGAACGGCGGATGCTCGAGGAGCAGCTGCGCCAGTCGCACCGTCTCGAGGCCGTCGGACAGCTCACCGGCGGCGTCGCCCACGACTTCAACAACCTTCTGACCGTGATACTCGGCAATGGCGAGCTGATCTGCGAGGAGCTCGGTCCGTCGGCGGCGCTGCGGGCCTCGGCCGCGATGATCGTCGATGCCGCGCGCAGCGCCGCGGAGTTGACGAAGAGTTTGCTCGCGTTCGCGCGCAAGCAGGCGCTGCAGCCGAGCGCGGTCGATCCGAAGCGCCTGATCGCCGACATGCATCCGCTGCTGCGGCGCACCCTGGGTGCGCACATCGACGTCAAGCTCGCGTTCAACGGCGGCACGTGGTTGACGCTGGTCGACGGCGCGCAGCTCGAGAATGCGCTGCTGAACCTGTGCATCAACGCGCGCGATGCGATGAGCGAAGGCGGACGTGTGCTGATCGAAACCGCGAACGTGGATTTGAGCGACCCGAGCATGGCGCGGCAATACGACCTCGCGGCGGGCGAATATGTCGCGATCGTGGTCACGGACAGCGGCTGCGGAATCCCTGCGGAAGATCTTGGGCGTGTGTTCGAGCCTTTTTTTACCACCAAGGACCGGAGCGGCGGCACCGGCCTGGGTCTCGCGATGGTGTATGGTTTCATCAAGCAGTCGGGCGGACACATCAGCATCCTGTCCGAGCCCGACCGGGGCACGGTCGTGACCATGTACCTGCCGCGGGCGGTCGATGCGGAACCCGCGCCCGCGGCGGCACCCGCGCCGCCCGCGCCCGCGCTCGGCACGGAGACCGTGCTCTTGGTGGAGGATAACGAGGCGGTGCGGGATTTCGCCCGCCGGCATCTCGAATCCCTGGGCTACCGGGTGCTGCTGGCCGCGAACGGGGCGCAGGCGCTCGACATTCTCGCCGGGGGCGGCACCATCGACGTCTTGTTTACGGATGTGGTGATGCCGGGAGGGGTCGGCGGCACCCAGCTCGCGGAGGCCGCCCGCGCGCGGCGTCCGGGGCTGAAGGTGCTGTTCACGTCGGGCTACTCGGAGGACGCGATCATCCACCAAGGGCGGGTCGATCCGGGAATGCAACTGCTCGCGAAACCCTATCGTGGCAGCGAGCTCGCGTTGCGGATCCGGGACGTGCTGGACGCCAGGTGAGCCGCGGACGAAAGCTCGATCCGACGATTACTGCAGGCGCAACTTCCCGCCGTAGCCGGTCAGTTCCAGATAACCGCGGCCCGTGAGCCGGCCGTCCTCGAACGCGCGCACGGCGCCCTCCCAATAGAGCGCGCCGCTGGTCTCGCGGCTGTCGTTCTCTTGATCGTCCATCAGCGGCGCCAGCGTCATGACGCGATTCCCCGCGCGCACCCGCCACGCGACCGGGTAGCGGACCGCGGTGCGGGGCGAAGTCCAGTCGCGCAGAGCGTGAAAGCCCACGTCGCCCGGCTCCAGGATTTGCGTGCGGCCGCCGGCGTCGCGGATCGTGCCGCCGGCCCAGCGGCTCGAGCCGTCGGCGGCGCGAATGCGGAAGGCCATCAGTGCGCCGCCGTCGCTCAGGTTGATGCCGATCCAATCCCATCCCACCGCGGCATGATCGAGGTAGGAACTGGACCACTCATGGTCGAGCCACCCGACTCCGGTGACCTCGCTGCGGCGCCCGGCGCGCGTCACGCGTCCGCGGACCTCCAACTGCGGGAGGCTGTAATACGCGCTCGCGGCTCCGTCATCGGGTCCTTTGCGGCTATAGCCGCCCCGGCCGTTCAACAACGGTGCCTGGGTCGGCGCGAGCCGCAGGGATAGGGAGAAATCGGCGCCGACGCAGCGGCCCGAATAGGCGCGGTGGCGGCGGTCGAGCCGCCAGGGGACGATCCACACGTGGGTGTCGCCGGTGGCGGCTTCGGCGAGGCCGAAGCCGGCACGCTCGATCACCTGGGCCCGCCACAGCCGGCCCCGTTGCGGATCGCTGATCGCGCAGTGTGCGATCAGCAGCTGGCGCGGCGTGAACGCGCTTGGGTTGCCTCGCCAGATGTCGGGGCGGTCGCGAAAGAACGTGATTTGAAAGCCGAGGGGTGCGTGGTCGGCCGTGTGCAGCCAGCCGGTCACATACCACCACTCCGTGCGAAACGCCGGATGGCTGCCGAAGTCGCGCGGAAACTCGAGCGCTTGTGCCGGATCGACCTGGGCGTAGAGCGTATCCGGCGCCGGTGGGCCGGGCGCGGGGCGGTCCACCGCGCCGGCCGTCGCGCCGACGCCCAGCGTCGCCGCGAGCCAGACCGCCCGCAGGGCCGCGCCGCGGATCACCAATCCTCCCGCACCGCGCGCAGGGCATCGCCGCCGACCGCGGCGCGCCCGCTCCACGCGGCGGTGACCGCGGCCGCGATCACGAGTATCGCGCCGAGCAGACCGAGGCGCGCGAGCGGCACCGCGAGGTCGATGCTCCAGTTGAAGGACTGCCGGTTGACCACGTAGACCAGCACCAGACTCAGGCCGAGACCGAGCGTCAGCCCGTAGAGGACGCCGAGCGCACTCAGGATCACGCCTTCCCCGGCGAGCATCGCAACGACCTCGCCACGGCGCATGCCGATGTGGCGCAGCATCCCGAATTCCGCGCGGCGGGCGATCGCGGTGGAACTGATCGCGAAGCCGACGCCTGCGAGCCCGATCAACACCGCGATCGCCTCGAGCGCATAGGTGATCGTGAAGGCGCGGTCGAAAATGGCCAGCGATCTGGCGCGCACCGTCGTCGAGCTGGTGATTTGCGCCGCGTCCGCGGCGGCGAGGCGGCGGCGCAGCGCGACGCGCACCTGGTCCGCGTCGACACCGGGCTTGAGCCATAACGACGCCTCGGTCGCGTCGTCGTCGCCGGTGGCGGCGACATACGCGGCCCGTCCGATCACGATCGCGCCGGTGCTGCGCGCGTAATCCCGCCATACGCCGGCGACGGTGAAGGTTCGCCACCGCCCGCCGAGCGGCAGCCTCAGGCGCGCGCCGGGCGTGATGCCGTACCGGTCGACCACCGCCTCGGAGATCCACGCGGGCGGTGGATCCCCTGGCGGGCTTGCGCCGCTCTCGCGCAGGATGGGCAGCACGCCCGCCGCCGTCCGGCGGGAGATGTCGCGCGCGATCAGCGTCACCGGCGCGTCCCGGCCGTCGAGCGCGAGTCGCAGCGTGCGGCGGAATTCGATGCGCGCGATTCCGGGCGTCGTGGCGATGCGATGCTGCTCATCCGCGCTCCAGAACGCGGTGTCGGCATTCGGCGGCAGCCGCATCTCGACGTCGGCGGGCAGGAGCTTGTCCAGCCAGTGCGCGAACGACAGCCGGAACGAGTGCACCATGATCACCATCGCGACCATGAGGCTGAAGCTCACGATGATCGACGCGAGGCTCAAGGTCGCGGCGCCGACGTTGTCGCGCAGCTGCGCGATCGCATTATCCAGCGTCACGCGTCCGGTGCGCGGCACGGCCCGCAGCACCGCCACGGTGGCCGCCGGCACGAGTGACACCGCCCCGAACAACAGCGCGGCGATGGACGCGTAGCCGAACAGCGGCAGGTGGGCAACCGGCGGGAGCCGGGCGAGCACGAGTCCGAGCACCCCGAGCGCGCAGCCGAGGCGCCAGCCGGTGCGCACGGTGGGCCCGGGGTCGCCGGCTCCGCCTTTCAACGCCTGTGCCGGCGGCACGCGCGCCGCGGCCCGGGCGGGGTTCCAGGCGCCCGCGGCGGCCACCACGACGCCGACGGCGAAGAAGCCGGCGAGCGCCCATGGCTGCCAGTCGAGCGTCGCCCCCGCCACGCGCAGCTGTCCGTTGCCGAGGTCGCCGGCGAGCACGCGCAGCATGCCGGACGCGAGCGCGGCACCGCCGGCGATGCCGATCAGCGCGCCGAGCGCGCCGAGAAACGCGCCTTCGGCGGCGAGCGCGCGCCGCAGTTCGCCGCGGGTGACGCCGAGCGCGCGCAACAGCGCGAGCGAAGCGCGGCGCCGCAGCACCGACAGGGACTGGGTGGAGAACACCAGGAACGCGCCGGTCCACAGCGCGATCAGCGCGAGCATGTTGAGATTGACCCGATAAGCCCGGGTGACGGTCGCGGCGCGGTTGATCTGCGCTTCGGGCGTCACGGCGAACACGCCGGCCGGCAGGCGTGCGGCGAGCGCGGTGCGAAACGCGTCCGCGGCGGCGCCGTTCACCAGGCGTAAATCGATGCGGTTCAAGCGGCCGATCCGGCCGAACACCCATTGCGCCGACGCGATGTCCATCAAGCCGAGGGGCTGCGAGTACGCCGACCGGGGGCTGACGCCCGCCACCCGCAGTGGCGTCGAGCGGTCGCCGACGACGACCGTCAGCACATCGCCCGTCTTCAGGTCGAGCGCGCTCGCGGCGGCGGCGCTCAGCACGATGTCCCCGGGTCGGAACAGATCCCGGACCGCGGTCCCGAGCCCGGCGACCAGCGCTGGCTGCAGGTCCGCGGCGCGAAACGGATCGATGCCCCGTATCGGCAGCGGTTCCGTATGTCCGGCGATCGCGGCATCGACCTCGACCACCGGGCTCGCCGCGGCGACCGCCGGGTCGCGGGCGAGCTCGGCGAACAGGCCCTCGGCGAAGCCGCCGGCCGGTCCGCGCACCGTGACGTCGGCGGCGCCGACGAGGCGCCGGGTCGCCCCGGTGAACTGCGCGAGCGCGGCTCCGTTGACCAGGTAGATCGCCGAGGCGAGCGCGACCCCGAGCGCGATCGCAAGGACGTTGAGCGCGAGCCGGCCCGGCTGCTCGCGCAGCTGCGAGCGCAGCAGCAGGCGCCAGACGCGCCAAGCGCCGCCGGGGGCGCGCCGCGCGTCCATGTCAGCGACGCTCGTCGGCCGAGAGGCCGCGGGCGTCGAGGGTCAGGATGCGGTCGGCGGTTTCCGCCGCGGCGCGCGAGTGCGTGATCAGAATGCCGGCGCCCGCATGGGCCTTGAGCTGTTCGCGCAACACCTGCAGCGTCCGGGCGGCGCTGCGCGGGTCGAGATTGCCGGTCGGCTCGTCCGCGAGCAGCACGCGCGGCGCATGCACCAGCGCGCGCGCGATCGCGACGCGCTGAATCTCCCCACCCGACAGCTGCCGCGGCAGGCGCGTCGCCAGAGCGGCGAGTCCGAGCGCCTCGAGCATCCGCGCGGTTCTCTCGTCGCGTTCGGCGGCCGGGACGCCGAGCAGTTCGAGCGGCAGCGCGACGTTTTGTGCCGCGCTCAGGTAGGGCAGCACATGAAAGGCCTGGAACACGAAGCCGACGGCGCGGCGGCGCAGCAGCGTGGTCGCATCGTCGTCCAGGGTGGCGAGATCGACGCCGTCGAGCGTCACCCGGCCGGAATCGGCGCGGTCCAGCCCCGCGAGCACATTCAGCAGCGTCGACTTCCCGACGCCGGACTCGCCCATGATCGCCACGTACTCGCCCTCGGCGAGTTCGAGATCGATGCCGTCGAGCACCGCGGGGCGGTCGGCGGCGAAGCGCTTGCACACCGATTCGAGACGCAGCACCGCGGCTCGAGTCGGTTGCGGCTCCTCAGCCACCGGCCGGTGCGCCCATCAAGCGGCGTCGACTCCGATGACGGCCTTGACCTCGAGGAAGTCGCGCAAGCCGTGTTCGCCGTACTCGCGTCCATTCCCCGACATCTTGAATCCGCCGAACGGGGTCTTCCAGTCTCCCGACGCGCCGTTGATCGCGACCTGGCCCGCGCGGATCCGGCCGCCGACACGGCGGGCGCGCGCATTGTCCTTGGACCACACGTAGGCCGACAATCCGTAGGGCGTGTCGTTCGCGATCTCGATGGCCTCCGCTTCGGTCTTGTACGGCAGGATGCACAGGACCGGTCCGAAGATCTCCTCGCGCGCGATGGTCATCTGGTTGTTGACGTTCGAGAAAATCGTCGGGCGCACGTAATAGCCGGTCGCGAGGCCGGCCGGACGGCCGGGGCCGCCGACGATGACCTTGGCTCCTTCGGCGATGCCCTTTTCGATGTATCCCTGGATGCGCTCGAACTGGATCTTGGAGACGACCGGGCCCACGTTGGTCGCGGGCGACGCCGGATCGCCGACGATCACGTCGGCGGCGATGCGTTGCGCGAGCGCCTCGACCTCGGCGAGCCGGCTCTCGGGCACCAGCATCCGGGTCGGCGCATTGCACGATTGCCCGGTGTTCTGGAACACGTGCAGCACGCTGCGCTTGACCGCGCGCTCGAAGTCCGCATCGTCCAGCAGGACGTTCGGCGACTTGCCGCCGAGTTCCTGCTGGACGCGCTTGATGGTGGCGGCCGCGCTCTTGGCGACCTCGGTGCCGGCGCGGGTCGAGCCGGTGAAGGCGACCATGTCGATCCCCGGATGAGAGGCGAGCGGCGCGCCGACGCGCATGCCGTCGCCGTTGATCAGATTGAACACGC
>VFSW01015595.1_pt1 | contig 10422 bp, 8 predicted proteins | sample 5358111 | NCBI WGS metagenome assembly VFSW01 (sample SAMN11554181, study PRJNA540505) | mine drainage metagenome | isolation source: sediment from site ElyBrook_90M | place: USA: Ely Copper Mine, Vershire, VT | collected 2017
CAACACGTAGCGTGCGGCGGTGATCGTCTGCGACGAGATGCCGGCGGCATGCGCGTGGCTCTCGAACTGCCGCACCTGCGCGATCGCCTGCTCGCGCAGGTGGACAGCGTCCGGTTGCGACACGCTGTTGCGCAGCTGCACCGCCAGCAGCAGCAGCGGGCTGGCTGCCTGCACCAGCGCGTTCAGTCCGCCATCCAGAAAGTCGCTGATGGCTGCCGGCGCCCCCACCTCGCCGCGCAGCGCCGGGCCACGCCCTGCGGGCGCCGCCGGCCTTGCCGCAGGGGCCGCAGCGGGTGCCGGCGGTGCGGCCGGAGTGGCCCCGGCGCGCGGTCGAACCACCGTCGCATCGCGCAGGGGATCGTCGTCGCCGGGTCCGTTGGTGTTCATGTGCTCAACCCCTGATCGCCCAGAGCTGCAGGTCGAGACCGGCGAACTCGCCACCGAAGTGGAAAGCGATGCCGCCGGATGTATTGAGAGCCCGCCACATCGGCGAATTCTTGTCGAACTCGAAATAGAGATAGCCGGAGTTGTATGGAATCTGTCGCGGCGCCACCGGCATCGGCGCCACCGGAATACCGGGCAGCTGCAGGTTCACCAGATCGCGGATCTTCTCGACCGGCCCGATCTTCGACTGCGCCGGCAACTGTCGGCGCAGGTCCTCGGACTTCAGATCGGCCTTGGCCGCAAGCACGAACGCCGCCGTGTCGAGCAGGGTCAGATCCGGCACCACCGCCACCCACACGCCGAACTTGCGCTGCTGCAGGGGAATCGGGATCGCAGTCTGCTCCATCACCGCGCTGAGGCTGTTGCGCAGCGCAACGATCAGCGGCTCGAAACTCTCGCGCAACGCCTCGTGGCGATACGGCGGGAACGCCGGCGGCCGCTTGCCCGCCGCGGTAAAGGTGGACAGCTCACCGGCCATCTCCGCCAGCACGCGGTAGAAATCCTCCGGATGCAGCACGGGAGCCGCGGCCAGATGGGCGATCAGCGGCTGGTATCGATTGACCACCTGCAGCAGCAGGAAGTCGGCGATCTCGGCCGCACCGCCCCGATCGGTCAAGGCCACCCGGCTGGCAAGCGCCTCGCCGCGCTGGTGCAGCAGGCCCAGCAGCTCGGTGAGAAAGGTCATCAGCCGCGGCGCGGCCTGACAACTGAGCGCGGTGGGCATGAAGGATTCTTCCAGGATGACGCGCCGGTCCGAGCGGCACTCGACGATCCGTGCCAGCGGCATCTGCGCCAGCCCTTCGAGCGGCTGCGACTGCGGCAGCAACCGGCTGTTGAGGCCGCCCACCTCCAGCGGGGTCAGCCCATCCACACTGCCCGACGCATCGCGCACCTCGGTTTCGCGTACGCGGAAGCGATACAGCTTCTCCGCCGGCGCGTCGGCACGGCCACTGTCCGGCTGCGCCGGGGAGCGCAGTGGCAGGGTCAGGAATACGGTCTGGTCGCGCCAGTTGCTGTCGACTTCCAGTGCCAGCGGCAGCGGGTCGTCATTCGGCATCGAGAACGGCGTGCCATCGGGAAATACGCCGCGGGCACGCTTGATGCCCAGCTTGCCGATCGCCAGCAGATCAACTTCCAGTTCCAGCTCCGAGAAGCCCCAGGTGTAGGGTCGCAGGCTGCCGGCACGCAGCTCCACGAAACGCTCCAGGTAGCGCTCCTGCTGCTGCAGATGCTGCGGACGAAGGAATAGCCCCTCGCTCCAGACGACCTTGTTGTTATCCGTCATGCGTCGCGCCTGCCCCTGTGAAATCCCCCGGCTGCACAGCCGGCCAATCATTCGTTGCCAGCCTGCCGCTGATCAACGCCCCTGGATGGTTTCCTGCCTGCGACTGGCCGCACCCCCGCGTGACTTGGCTAGCGCCGGGCCGGCTGTTGCATTCTCCGCGCCGATTTGAGGCGTGACAACTGTTCCTCGTAGGCGCGCGCAAATTCGTCGCCGAACAGGCGCCGGAAACAGTCGTCGGGATCGCGCGCCAGTGTCTCGAAATGGTCGCGGTACCTCTCCCAGTACTTGCCCTTGCCGGCGAAATCCCGGAACGCCGAGCGCTTCGATCCGCCGTCGGCCTCCTGCTCGAAGCGATCCGGATTGAAATGCGCCAGCAGCGATTCGAACGCCGCGCGCACGCCGGCCAGCATCGCCAGCTGATGGCAGCGGATGTCGTCGAACGCATCCTCGAACGCCGCCGTGCCCGACATGAAGGCGGCACTGGGGGGTGCCATGATCTTCTGCAGCGCCTCGTCCGGCGTGGGTGCGAATTTCAGCGGGTTGTTCTCGGAGCGCTGGATCACCGTCACCGGCAGGCGAAAGGTGTTCTTGATCTCGGCGCGCGCCCGCAGCACGTCCATCACGCCATCGACCACCACCCGGAAGATCTGCTCGATGTCCGCCGGCAGCGTGGGGAACCCGGCTGCCTCCACGCCGGCGGTCGCTGCTGGATGGTTCGGTGGAGATCGCCCTGCAGCAACCGGTTGCGCCACCGCGGCTGGCGCGGTGGCTGGTGATGGTGCTGGCGATGGATCGGGCGACGCTGGCTTCGGCGCGAAATCGCCCATGGTCAGATCCCAGTTTTCCGGCAGCGCATTGGCTTGCCGCTGCCCGGTCGTCATCGGCGGACGGAAATGGTCTTCGGTGCCGGGCGAGTGATTCCAGTTTGAACTGGCATTGCCAGTGGTGGCCGATGACGACAGCAATCCGGAGGAGGTCTGCGCCGGGCCAAACAGATTCAGCGGATCGAGATCCGCACTGGCCGCCTGGCCGCCGGCGTTGCCGGTGATCAGGTCATCGTCCAGCGACATATCCGTCGCGGCAGGCGGGTAGGCGCCACGTGGCGCCGGCGCGAGCAGGCCGAAGTCCAGCGGATCGTTGACTGCCGGAGCCGTCCCGATCGCGGCAGCCGGCGCGGCGACGGGAATATCCGCAACGGGCAGCGGGGCAGCCGCATCCTGCAGACGCACTTCCACTTCGAAAGTGTCGATCAGCAGGCGATCGCCGTCTTTCAGCGCCGAGGGATCACCCTTGATCAGCGGGGCATCGTTCAGCAGCATGCCGTTGGTGCTGCGATCCTCGATGAAATACATGCCGTTGAGGTAACGGATCATCGCGTGCACGCGCGAGACGCCAGAGGCGCTCAATACCCAGTCACAGTCCTCGGAACGACCAATGCTTCCGCCGGCCGCCTCGAACGCCTTGCGGCTACGGCTGCCGAACTGGGCCGCCTGACGGCCAGTGACTGCAAGGACCAGGGTCTGCAACATCGACACGCTCATATTTCCCTGAAGCTGTCAGCACAGCCTGACAGCGCTGAATGACTCCTCCGCGCTTCCGCTAAAGCAACCACTGCAGAAGCGACCCCGACCATGCCACTTTGGAAAAGCGGTCGCGCACGACCCGCAACCATTGCTTCGGTGAATTTTTCCGATGCCGTCACGACCTGACGTAGTGAGGTTCGGCAAACCTCCCCTGCACGAAAGCTCGAAGTGAAATTCCATGGCGACTCACGCTGGGTGTAGCCGCAGTCTGCCCGCTTTCAGATATCCGTCACTGACGGTTTCATCATCGTATCGCCCCGCTCCATGACGGGCAAGCAACCCGCGTCCGCGCTGAATCCCCTTGGCAGCCGACCGGGCACGCATTCAAAGTTTGAGTCTGAACGGCGCCACCTCCTGCCCAGCAGCAGGTTGTCATGGCGCCGTGATTCAAAGGCAATCGACAAGGCGCTTACTTGCCTCGTCGCTGACACCGTCGCGCATTCAGGCGCCGCCGGTCGCGGCTCCTCCAGCATTGAGCAGGGCCATGGCCGGTTCGATGAAGGCGGTGCGCCGGGCGTCGAATTTTTCAATGACCAGCGCGGCCAGCATATTGATCGCCGCCACTGCCGCGCAGGCTGTCAAGTGATCCGGTGGCGGCGCGGGAGTTTCCTGCGTCGCCGGCGCCAGGCTCCCTCCGGACCATCCGGCCGCCGCCGCCAGCCAGGCACCGACCGACTTGTACTGTCCGGCGTTGGCAAACTCGAACGCCGCCCGTCGATTGCTTTCGCTGGGGTCGCGCACCCACTTTTCCGCCAGTGATGCGCCCGCCTTGTCCTCCACCGTCAGCGGCTGATCCCGGGCGCACTGGCACAACCATGCCACGGCGTAGCGTTTGGGCAACAGCCGGGCGAGCAGCTTCAGCGCATCCTGGATCTGGCCGGCGCCGACCAGTGTCTGCACGGCAACCTGCGCCGTCATCCCGGGCCGGAGCGACGCACTGGCCGTTTCGGACACTTCCATATCCGTACACGCTTGCATGACGGTCGACATCTCCGCTCTCCCCGTTTAGCCGATCTTGATGAGCGCGCCGGACAGTTGCGCAATAGCGTCGGCCTTCAGCGTGAGCATCGGACCCTTGACGGTGGTCGTCGCACCGCCGGCCACTTCGGCGGCCACATCCGAATGCAGCTTCGCGCTGGTGGTGCCGGCCACGTCCACGGTGGCGTTGCCAGTGATCTTGATGTTCACACCCTTGATCTCGATCTCGCCGGAGCTTTTCATCACGATGCTGGAGGCCCCGGTGACCAGTTCGATCTCGGTGCCGGCGCTGAGCTTGAATTTCTGGCCGACCGTGGTGGTGGCGTTCTGGGTCACGTCGAGCGTGTCGTCATTGCCCACGGTCAGCTTGCGATCGTGCTTGATGTTTTCGGTCTGATCGTTCTTGATGTCGACCGTTTCGTCGTGGTCAATGGTGACGTGATGATCGTTCTCCACTTCCTCGCGCATGTCTTTCTGCGCGTGCAGAAACAGCTCTTCACTGCCCTTCTTGTCCTCGAAGCGGATCTCGTTGAAATCCTCGGCGCCACCGTTCTCATGGCTGCGGCTCTTGATGCCGCTCTGGGTCCGGTTGTCCGGCAGGCTGTAGGGCGGCATGTTGTCGGCGTTGTAGACGCTGCCGATCACCAGCGGTCGATCCGGATCGCCCTCCAGAAAGCTCACCACCACCTCCTGGCCCACGCGCGGAATATGCACGGCGCCCCAACTCTTGCCGGCCCATGACGAAGCCACCCTGACCGGACAGGAAATATGAAAGTTCTTCTTGTCGGACTTGTTCCAGTGAAAAATCACCTGGATCCGCCCATATTTATCGACGGAGATATCTTCGGCGGTGTCGCTGCCCGCCACCACCGCGGTTTGCAGACCGACCACCATCGGCTTGATCGCCGCAGGCATGCTGCGGAACGGCTGCCCGCTGCGGATCACCGAAAAATTGCAGTGGAACAGGTCGCCACCCTGCTGCTGATCGGAGATGTATGAGGCATTTTCGATATGGACGGTCGAGCCGGTGACGAGGTATTCCCCGTTCAATTCGCTGCGCGGAAATTCGGTCAGCTCAAACAACACGCCCGTATGCAGGCCACAGGCGTCGGTCGAACCCGTGCACTGCGACTGCAGCACGTTGAGCGCTTCGAGCCGAACCTGCGCATAGTGCTGGCCGGCCTCACTGGTTTCATGGGTTCCGGGAAAATCGAACGACTCCAATCCGGGCACGCCGTGATTGTCGTCCGCGTTGCTGATCGTGCCGACACCGAGCAGCGAGGCTTTCGGCTTCAGCGGATCGTAGTCCGTAAGCGAGTATTTGATCGTCTGTACCGAGCGCACCGACGAAAATTCGTGGATCGCCGATTCCTGCGCGGCCCGCTGGGTAGCACCCTGGGGCCGATACGGCAGCGGGGAAAATCCCGGAGCCTTGGCATGCGCGCCCAACGAGTCCGCGAGCACCATCGTATGCACGCCGCTGGTGTGCTGGAAATAGTAGTAAATACCTTCCTGCTCCAGCAGCCGGCTGATGAAATTGAAATAGTCCTCGCGATACTGCACGCAGTATTCGCGCGGAGAATAATTTCCGCTGAGGCTCAGCTTGACGTCGGTGTAGCCGATTTCACTCAGCACCAGCTTGACGATGTCGACCACCGCCATGCCGGTATAGATGCGGCAATCGACCTTGTGTTGCAGCAGCCAGGCCTTGGGCACCAGCGTGACGGCGTATTCGGCGTAACGCTCCTGCTTGAAATTCTCGAAGCCAGTCTGCGCGGCATCGGCCACGATGCCGTTGAAGTGACGCTTGTAGCCGTTGGTATCCAGCGTCACGGTCATCGAACTGCCCAGCAGATCGAGCAATTTGACCTCGCCATCCTTGCTGAGAAGCTTCAGGTGGTAGGAGAAAAGCCGCCCCAGCTGCTCACTACCCGACATGCTCGCCGGTAGCAGCTTGGCGCCGAAATCCGACTTCAGTGTCATGACTTGAGTCATTTTCTGATCTCCCCTGCGAGCCCGCATTGGCGTTCTTGCAATCTGCCTTGTTTACCATAACCAGCCGCTGTGCGGGAGGCTTTCTGGCGCAACCCGAGTCGCCGCCGACAGCTTCCACCACCAAGCCGCTGCCAGCAGGGTGCAGGCATTTCCGGGCTGATCCGGCATTCGCCAGGACCCGTCGGAAACAGTTGCAGCATCATGCAACCAGCGGCTGACGATCACGCTACCGTCAGCCCGGATTGCGTACGTCGATCTTGCATGCCAGCACCACCCAGCCCGCCACCGGTTTGCCGACCTCCTTGCGCAGCGCAGCGCGTTCCATCGTCACCACGCTGAATCCGGCCGCTGGCAAGACCCGCTCCAGATAACGGCGCGAGTGACGATAACGACCGCTGGGTGACAGCTCGCTGCGATCCTCGTCATCCGCGAGCGCCTCCAGCGTGAAGGCGAACCAGCCACCCGCACGCAATGTGCTGCATGCCGCCGACAGCACCTCGACGAGATCGCCAAAATAAACCAGCGTGTCGGCACAGATCACCACATCCCAGGCCGCGGTCCTCGCGCGCAGATAGGCGGTGAGCTCGGCCACCACCAGCACGTCGTAGCCGCCGCGGGCACGCGCCTTTTCGATCATGCCCGGGGACAGATCCACGCCGGTCAACTGGCGGGCGTGCGACCTGATCAGCGGCCCGCACAAACCCGTGCCGCAGCCGGCATCGAGTACATCGAGCATGCCCGCAGGGGCGTCCAGCACACGGTTCAGGGCTTCGACCAATGCCTGCGGCGCACGGTAGTCGAGATTGTTCAGCAGCTGCTCGTCGAAGCTGTCGGCGAAACTGTCGAACACCTTGCGCACATAGGCATCATCCGCCCGCGTCGGTGCCGTTTCGCCACCGCACGAGGCCAGCATGTGCCGCGGCACGGGGTTGCCCGGTTCGCGTGCGAGCCAGTCGCGATACACCCCGATCGCCTCCTCGCGACGGCCCAGCATGTAGAGCGCCACGCCGAGCGCCTCCAGCGCACGCACATTCAGGCTGTCGCAGCGCATCGCGTTCCTGAAACAGACGATGGCCTGCTCGACGTCCGCGATCGTGGTGACGTGATTGCGCAGATGCACACCCATCAGATAATGCGCACGCCCGAGCTGTGGCGCATGCACCAGCAGCTGCGTGTAGGCATCAAATGCTTCCTGCGGCCGCTGCTGCGCCTCCAGCACGATGGCAAGATTGCTCCATGCATCAGCATGCTGCGGACAGCAGTTCAGTGCGTGGCGATAGCATGCCTCAGCCTCGCCGAGGCTGCCGCACTCCTTGTGCAGGTTGCCGAGGTTGTTGTGCGCATCGGCATGCCGGGGAGTGGATTGCAGCGCCGCACGAATCAGGGCGATGCCCTCGCCGCTGCGTCCGCGCTGATGACACAGGACGCCGAGAAAATGCAGCGCATCGGGTTGCCCGGGCGTGCCATCAAGCACCCTGCGATACAGCCATTCCGCATGCTCCAGATGGCCGGCCCGATGGGCATGAATTGCCTTTTGCAGGCTGGCCGGGACACCGCCCACCCGGGTGGAGGCGCGCTGCCGATGCTTGCCGTCGCGAGAAGCCACACGCGTCATGTCGACATCCCCATACCTGCCTGACCTGTCGGTCGATCCCCCGTCTCGCTCAACGCTGCGGTCACGTCATGCTTCGAGCATCACCGCGCGATGCTCGCGGTGGAAATCCGACCGCTCAGCCGATCAGCACCGTCGGGCAACCGAGCACAATCACGCCGCCGTGCGCCGTCGAGTCGCCCATGCGCGCGGCCGGCAGATTGCTGATCAGCACGGTGGGTGCGCCTGCCACGATGACATCGGGAGGCCCCACACAGGTCAGCATGTCACTGATGCGCGCCGCCGGCAGCCCGCCGATAAGTACGGTGGGCGCGCCCGGTGGCAGGATCGGCCCGCCCACATGCGGCACCACGCCAGTCACCATCGGACAGACATGCATATCGGTGATTCGGGCGGCAGGAGGCATGCTGGAAATCCTATGAGCAGGGAATCAATCCAATGACTGTGCACCGGATAGTACGCCGGTTGGCGCCGACAATACTCCGGCAGGCCAGCCGCCCGGCAGGCTTGGCCGAATAGCTCGGACGGGCCTGAAGGGTTGCATGGCCAATCTCAAGCAACCGCATGCCGAGGTGCCCATCGCGCGCTGAGCCGCCTCGGCCGGCGAGAGTTCAATCGACATTGTCCGCATCCTCCGCGCAGGTGAAATCGGTCAGCGCCTCGGCATTCAGACAGCCTTGCAGATGCCGTAATGCGTCCCCTCGAAATCAGGCTCCCGCGACAACTCACACACCAGTTGCAGCGGCCGGCCCTCGAGCTCCGAATTCGTCTCGTAGCTGTTCCTGGTGTGCCGCCACGCCATGTACTCGACGTCGTGGTAACGAATGATGATTTTTTGGAGAGTCACCGGCTGATGCGGAACCAGCCGAGTCATCACCGCATTGCGCTCGACCGCGGGAAAGGAAAACCTGCCGCTGGCGTCGCTGACGACCTGCTTCGGTGGCACATCGCCCTTGTTGTCCGACCACACCACCTGCTGGATGAGTTCAGCGCCGTCCACCGGAGCGCCGTCCTTCAGCACCGTGCCGTGAACCTCGGAGAAAAGCACCATACGACCCGACAAACCCATGGCACACCCCTCGGACAAGCTGAACAGCACACACGTGAAAAGTAGCAGACCCGTCATCGACAACGACTTCATGTCCTGATCCCACGCATGTCCTCAGAGGTTGTGAAAATATCGAACGCCGTAGCGAGACCGTCGCCGGGCGTCTCCGGCAAGGCGGCCTGGGTGAAATCCGATGAGTTGGCTGAAGCCAATGACTTCGGATTTCGCGCAGGGCAACGCGGCCGGAGGCGTTCGGCGGCGGTCACAGTAGGTGGGCGATTTTTTCACAGCCTCTCAGCTCAACCCGATCTGCTTCAGCGCCTTGCTCTTCACGCCGGCGAAGAAACCCTGCTTCGCATGCGTCCCCTTGTCACTGCTCAGGCCTTCCAGCTGCAGCCGCGAACTGGTGATGTCCTTGTTCGCAATCTTCAGCATCGGTTCCATCTGCTTCTTCTTCATCAGCTCGACCTTGTCCATCCAGCCCGGCAAACCGATGTCGGCGATGAACATGTTGGCTACCGACGAGGTATCGGCACACGTCAGCAGGTAGCAGCCAAGGATCGGGCACTCGTTGAACACGCTCAGATCGAGCGTGCTGGGCGCCGCCAGCCGCTTGTTGCCGGCACGCATGTCCTTGATGTCCAGACCCAGACCGTAGAGCGTCAATCCCAGACTTGCCAGCGAATTGGCAATGCCGATACCCGCCGTGGTGGCCGTGCCGAAATCCGCGAAAAGTCCGCCGATCTTGGCGCCGGTGGCGAGCGCCTGCTGCCCCAATTGCACCGAGTGTCTGGCGAGGTCGCGTTTGATGATGAGCTGGATCGCCTCGGCCGCCGCACTGGGGTCGCCCAACCGGAAACCACCCTTGTAATCGTCGCTCTTGTACAGGTGATAGCCGTCCTCGGCCACGGCCTTGCCGGCCTTGGCCAGCTTGACCCCGCTGGTCACCACGCCAAGGATCGGCGTGATCTCGTGCACCAGGTTGGCCAGTACCTCGCCGGTGATTGCCGCAATCACCTCGTGGATGTTGTTGACGTCCGCGCATTCGACAATGAAGTTCTGCACCGCGTCCTGCATGCCCGGCACGCTCACCGCCGTGCTGGCCGCCTTGCCACCTTTGGCCAACTTGTTGGCCGAGGAGGCAATGCTCTTGCCTTTGGACAGCAGATCCTTGGCCGCGGTCAACTTGCTCTTGTTGCCGAATTTCAGCTGGGTGCCGCCGAACATGTTCACGACCAGCTGCTGGCGCGCACGAGCCAGTTCGCCCATCGCCTTGAACTCGCCCATGCTTAGTGGTTTGGATGGCATTAGTTATGTTCCTTTGCAAATTGGAGCTGAACGCTGACTGGACCCAGACTTTCCCATCATCTCGTGCTCAGCATGGCGACCACCAACGGAACCATTCCGGCCCTGTCGCATGGCGTTATCTATCGCGACGCCGACACGTATTCGACAAATATGTGGCCGTTGACGCGGG
>VFSW01015596.1_pt1 | contig 10422 bp, 12 predicted proteins | sample 5358111 | NCBI WGS metagenome assembly VFSW01 (sample SAMN11554181, study PRJNA540505) | mine drainage metagenome | isolation source: sediment from site ElyBrook_90M | place: USA: Ely Copper Mine, Vershire, VT | collected 2017
CCAGTTGTTTCGCTGGCACGACCAGCTTGCGCGTTGCGGCCATTATCCTGAGCTGCACGTCGTAGGCTGTGCCCCTCTTCTCTATTATCGTGCCTATCTTGCCCCTGTACCTCGGGTGGGGTATGTCCCTGAAGTTGCCCTTCGGGACTATGGCGACCTTGTCGCCGATCTTGAGGTCCTTTATTATGTCGCGGGCGCGCTGGTCCGAAGGCATGTGGTGCCTGGCGAGGTGCCTCGTTCGTCCTGAGAACAATCCTGCAGATCTCTTTGTCATCATTACCACTGGGAGTATGTTTAGCATAGAGCTTTGATGCACAACGTATTTAGTCCTTCTCAATAAATAGCTTGTGGTGCATCGATGGTCAAAGCTACTGCTACTCAAAAGAGCGCCCCGGTCTCCATGCCGCCTCGCCCGAAGAATGTCGTGCTCAAGCCCACATACAGGGTGGAGAACATAGTCGCGAGCGCCGACCTGGCCACCGAGCTCGACCTCTACGGGCTGGCGAAGCTCTCTTATGACGTCGACTACGAGCCGGAGCAGTTCCCCGGCGCGATATTCAAGGTGCACGAGCCGAAGAGCGCATTGCTTTTGTTCAAGAACGGCAAGATAATATGCACGGGTGCGAGAACCAGGGCGGACGTCAAGCGCGCCATCGGCCAGGCGATAGAGCTCGTCAAGAGGTACAAGCGCCAGACGAAGCCGCGCCTGCCTGCGGCGAAGTAGCGCTTCCGCTTTATACGTCTTTTTGGAAGGTTCACAGAAACCTTTTTATATCTTTGCACGCTAATCTTAGCTGCGCGTTGCGGCAGGCAACGCAGCAGATGAACCGGGAAAGGATTACGCTAATTCTGTAACAACCCTATTCTCATCCACCCGGGGCGTATGGAAACATACGTCCCAGCCTTCGACCTATGAGCGGCAGCCGTGCGCTCATTTCTGCGCGAACACTAGATAGGCGGTGTGCCAGACGCCCTTCGTAGAGGGGCGCATGCCTTCTGCCCTCACGAGCATGTCCCTCACTATCACCTCAATAGTGAAGACGTTCCTGAAGCTGTAGCGCTCCAGGGCCTTGACGAACTTCTTCACCTGCTCCATGTGCGGCAGGTAGCCTACCACGTAGCCCTCCGGTTTCAGCGCCTTGTGCGCGTGACGGACCACCTTGTCGGAGTTCGGCAGATCCAGGGTCACCAGGTCGACGTCCTTCTCCTTTATGCTCTTCGTCACGTCCCTGTTGACCAGGTCGAGGTTGTCAAGGCCCTCGATGGCCTTGTTCTTCTCCGCGATCTTCAGGAAGTCGTCGCGGATATCGTAGCTCGTTACGTGCTTGCAGGCGCGCGCGAGCGACACGGCCAGCCAGCCGCTGCCCGTGCCTGCATCCACGCACACGCTGCGCTTGCCCACTCCGGTGTAGGCCATTATTATGCCGATGTCCTTTGGCAGTATGACCTGGGGGCCGCGTTTCAGTCTCCTGTAGCTGGGGGGGACAAGCATCTGCATCACGCCACCATATCGGAACGAGCCCTTTTATACAGCACTGTTTTACCTCACTTCAAATTTTCCGGAGTCAGTAATTAAAAGCGAAGCACCCAAGCCGTGGTGTGGTATTATGGACGAGATGAAGGGACTGAAGAAGTACGAGCTCCCGCCGCTGCCCTACAAGGTGGACGGCCTCGAGCCCTACATAAGCAGGGACATAATAGACGTGCACTACAACGGCCACCACAAGGCGTACGTGAACACGTCCAACACGCTGATAGACAGGCTCAACGGCATAGTGAAGGGCGACGTCACCGGCTACGACCTGCACGGCGTGCTGCGAAACCTGACGTTCAACATCAGCGGCAACAAGCTCCACACGCTCTACTGGAACAACATGGCACCATCCGGCAGCAAGGGAGGCGGCGAGCCTGGCGGCAGGATCGGAGACATGATAGCCGCGCAGTACGGCAGCTTCGAGAGGTTCAAGAAGCTGTTCACCGAGGCCGCCAACTCGAACCCGGGCACTGGGTGGGCGGTGCTCAACTACGACAACGAGAACGGCAACCTGCAGATAATGACGATAGAGAACCACTTCATGAACCACCTGGCCGAGATGCCCGTCATACTGATCATGGACGAGTTCGAGCACGCGTACTACCTGCAGTACAAGAACAAGCGCGGCGACTACATCAGCAACTGGTGGAACCTCGTCAACTGGGACGACGCGGAGAAGAGGCTCGAAAAGCACGTGCAGAAGTAACGGTTAGGATGCCGGCGCGGCGGCGACCTTCTTGCCGCCGGCCTTCTTTGTCTTCGGAGCCTTCTTCTTCGCAGGCGCCTTCCTCTTGGCGGGCTTGGCAAGAGCCTTGGCCTGCTTCTTCTCCTCTGCGACCGCCTTCTTCGCTGCGACTGCCTCCTTCTTGGCCTCAAGCGCCTCCCTGAACTCCTTCTTCGTGACGCAGTTCGGGTCCAGGTCTATCTCGAACGGCGGCCTTCCCCTCCTTATGACCTTCACTATCGGCGTGTGGCAGTACTGGCAGACCGCGTCCGTCGGCACGATCTTCGCCATCTGCGGGAGCGGGTACGACGTCGTGCACTTTGGGTAGTTGGAGCACGAGACGAACTGCTTGCCGCGCATCGACTTCCTTATAAGCAGGTCCCCGCCGTCTGTGGGGCACTTGCCCACGGTGTTGGCGTTCGCGAAGCTGCTCTTCATGGCCTCGGCTATCTGCGCCTTGTTGGTGTCGAAGAGCTTTATCGCCTGCATCAGCATATCCTTGCCCTCCTGTATGACCTCCTCCTCTGTCTTTGTGCCCTTCGTTATGCTTTCCATTTCCTCCTCGAGCTTCTTCGTCGTCTCGTCCGTGACTATCATCTCGCAGTTCTTTGCGAGCGTCTTGTATACGGTCATGCCGAAGTCCGTTACCCGTATGCTCGAGCCCTCGACGTAGTTGCGCTTGAAGAGCGTGTCGACTATGCCGGCGCGCGTTGCCTTGGTGCCGAGGTTGCGCTTCTCGAGCTCCGATATTATGCTGGCCTTAGTGTAGCGGCGCGGCGGCTGCGTCTCGAGCTGCCTGGACTCCATGCTCTCTGCAGCTGCGTGGCCGCCACGCTCGAAGGCGGGCAGCGTGCGCTCGTCTAGCCTAGCGAATGGGTAGTAGTCGAGCCAGCCCTTCTCCCTTATCACCGCGCCCGATGCGCTGAAGGTCTCTCCTCCGAAATCGAGGGTGACCTTCGACCTCGCTACGCGCGCGGGCTCGGCGAAGCACGCCAGGAACCTCCTCGTTATCAGGTCGTACAGCTTCGCCTCCTCTGCCGAGAGCGTCTTCGGCATGACACCTGTCGGGAATATTGCGGGGTGAGCCTCGTCTACCTTTGAGCCCTCGACGGGCCTGAAGCGCTTGGCGTCGATGAGCTTCGACGCGTGCTGCGCGTACGCCGGATTCTTCGCCAGGTCCTCCAGTATGCCGGGCAGACCGAGCGAGGGCGGCAGCTTCTGCGAGGATGTCCTAGGATACGAGATGTAGGAGCGCTCGTAGAGCGCCTGGGCTAGCTTGAGGGTCTGCGACGGGTCGAAGCGCATGGCCCTGCTCGCTTCCAATTGCAGCGACGTAAGGTCGAACGGCGGCCACGGCCACCTCTGCTCCTCCTTCTCATCCACTGCCGTGACCTTGCCATTGCCAGAAGCCGCGGATGCGGTCTTCAGCGCGGCGTCGGCTGTAGCCTTATCGAATATCTCGCCGCGGTCGTTCAGGAACTCGGTACCGTTGACGTTTGCTATGACCTTCCAGAACGGCTTCGGGACGAAGGCCGCGATGTCGAGCTCGCGCCTCGAGAGCAGCGCGAGCGCCGGTCCCTGCACGCGGCCTATGCTGAGCATCATGTGCATCGACCCGCTCATAGCGCTGGTCAGCGCCCTGCTCAGGTTTATCCCCCAGAGCCAGTCGAGTATGTGGCGCGCCTCGCCCGCGTAGAAGTTGTTCATGTCGAGGGGCGTCATGCTGGAGTATGCGGCGAGGAGGTCGCGCGTGGTGGTCGTGGAGAACTTCATGCGCTTTGCTACGCCGTTTAGCTTTTCAACGGGCAGCGCGCTGAGCTCCTTTATTATGTTTGTGCCTATCACCGTACCCTCGACGTCGTAGTTGCACCCCTTGCCCCCCGACCTGAGCACGTCGAGGTAGTCCTTGGTGAAGAACGATCCCTTGCTGACGGCGTACGAGGGTGCCCATTCGACGTCAAGCACCGGGTAGCCGCGCACGCTGCCCTTCTGCCTTATCGTGAAGAGGTGGCCCACCGCGGCCGCGACGTACGTCTTGCCCGAGGGACCGTCTATCTCGTAGTAGCTCACGCGTCCTACGCCCATGCGCTTCTGCTGGCCGTTGCCTATCGCTATGGCTATCCTCAGCGCTACGCTGGGCTTCTCTGCGATTACGAGCGTGTTCATCTGTAACGCCAAGATGTGCCGTCACTTGCGGCCCTTCCTGCCGGCCGCCTTGCGCGCCCTGCGCACGTTGCGTGCCCTGCGCGCTGGGCTTCGCGCAGCGGCGCGCCCCGTTGCTGGCGCAGGGGCCGGAGCACAGCGTGCGCCGGCCGCGCGAGCCTTTTCCTCATTGGATATGTACCACGTGTTGACGAAGCCGACCACTATTGCGGCGAAAACGAACATGTAGAACGTGGCGTTGCCTCCAAAGGTTATAAATATGGCTATAGTAATTATAACCAGCGCTACCGTCGTTATAGAGAGCGCAAGTCCGATGAAATTTGACGTCATGTGGGCCATCGTCCCGCCGTGATTGATTGATTAGCATATACCTAGTCATATTTATAACACTTGTTGCGGCCCTCATAGCGTCGTTCGCGCAGACCGTCTTCAAGAAGAGCCTTGGAAGCAGGAGCATGAGCGTCACTGGCATAGTGCGCACCATGCTGACGAACAGGGGCATAATAGCGGGCCTGGTCGCGAACATGGGCAGCCTCGCGCTGTACCTCTTGGCGCTGTCGAACGCGCCGCTCTCCGTCGTGTATCCGCTGTTCGCGAGCACGTTCATATTCATAGCCCTGCTCTCGAGGTTTCGCCTGGGCGAGAGGTTCTCCGTTGCGAGGGCCGCGGGCACCGCTATGGTGTTCGTAGGCATAGTGGTGATAGCGCTTACCGTTTAGGTGTTGGAATGGTTAGGAAAGAGGGCAAAGTGAGGAACATAATCATGCTGCTGCTCTCCACCGGCCTTGCGGCCGTGGGGCAGTACTTCTTCAAGGACTCGCTCAACCTCTTCTCGATCCCGATCTTCGCAATCGGGTTCCTGGCGTACGTCGCGTCTACCGTCGTTTACTTCTACGTGCTCAGCAGGGCGCACCTGAGCTGGGTGTACGGCTTGGGTGGGCTGAGCTACATCTTCACCGTGCTGCTCGCGTTCTTCGCTCTCGGAGAGAACGTTCCGCCGCTCAGGTGGCTGGGCGTCGCGATAATCACGTTTGGGGTCCTCCTCGTCGGGGCCAGCTGACGCTCATGCAGCAGTAGCAAATCAGCAGGACAAGGGCAGCCGCTCACTTGACTTCCAGCTTCCTCACTTCGACCTTGCTCACTGGAGTTATGTGCCTGAGCTTGCTCGCGAGCTCCGCCTGCATCTTGCCCTCGAGTATCGCGTTTATGACGGAGTCGGCGTCGTTGGCAGCGAAATAGCCGGCCACGAAGTCGCCCGTCTCGGCCCTCAGGCCCGTTATCTTTGAGTGCGTAACCCTGCCGTGGGTAACCACCAACATCTTCGCCACCATGTTCACGTTGTCCTTGGTGGTGACGGGCTTTACTAGCGTCGCTATGCTCTTGTAGCGCCTGACGAGCGAACGCACGTAGCTGTACAGTTCCTCCAGCATCACGAGCTTGGTGTGCGCCGCCTCTCCGTTGACGTCCGTGACCTTGAGCGTCGCGTTCGTGTATGCATGGGCCTGGTTCTTCGTGAGCGTGTTTAGACCGACCTTTATGTTCCTGCCTATGACCGCGCTGTCGTCGTTGCCAGGCATCTCGCATATCTGCGCCTCGTTGAAGAGCTTCGGAGCGTAGACCGTGAACCACTTCTTCATCTTCCATTTGTCAGCTTGCGTTGTGGCCATTCAATCACGCCCTTCCCCTTATCAGAAGCTCGGCCGTACGCGGGTCGTACCTCCACGCGGTCGGCAGGTCGCCCTTCCTTATGTAGTACTTGGTGAGCCTCCATATCTTCGACTCTATGCGCTTCAGCCTTATCGTATTGTGGGTGTCGCGCTTGTTCCTCTCTATGTGCTTGCGAAGGTTCACTGCCTTTGATATAAGGTCCAGCATGTCAGGCGGCACCTGGCCTGCATGGCCATGCTCCTTCAGTATGCGCATCAGGCGCTTGCCGGTCACCTGCTCTATGTCGGCAACGCCCTTCTCCTTCTTGAGCATCTCGCCTATCATGGCCGGCCTGACTCCCTGCTTGTAATAATCGACGACCAGCGCCTCCACCTGTGCGGGGCTGAGGTCCAGACCCTCCGGGGGCTTGCCCTTCTCGGTTATGGGCTTTCTGGACTTCGACTTCCCCTTACTCTTGGTATGCATTTTAGCCATTCGAACACACTTGCACGAGAGGGCGCGGGCTTGGCTCGCTATATCTGGATCGATACAGAATAATCCTTGCTCCTCTCTACTTTTACATCGCCCGCCTTGCATATCTCCCTGATGTCCTTGAGCACTGATAAGACGGTATTATAGTATGCGTCAGGAACATTTATATTTATTAGCGTTATCGGCTTGTTGAGCGCGATCTTGTGCGACGCCTTCGCCTTCCTGACGTTTCCCACAATGGTGTTGGCGAACGCGCCAGCCTCCTCGTAGTCCATCTCGACTATGGCGCTCTTGAAGATCAGCCCGTTGATGATGTAGTCGGCAGGCGCGGCCTTCTCTGCGTACTTCGGGAACTTCGAGAGGAAGATGCTCTCCTGGCTGAAGAGCGAGTTGACCTCCTCGGCCGCGTGGGGTATCACGGGCGCGAGCAGCCTGAGCGATGTCTGCAGAACGTGCATGAGCGTGAAGAGCGCTGCCCTCTTGCTGCCCTCGCCGTCCTTGGCGTAGACCCTGTGCTTGACGTCTTCCAAGTAGTAGTCGCAGAACTCGTGCCAGTAGAAGTTCGTCACGGCGTTCATCGCGCCGTAGAGATCGAGTCTGTCGTACGAGTCCGTTGCTTCCTTCGTTACCTGATTCAACCTGTTCATGATCCAGAGGTCAAAGACGTTGAAGCTCTTGTGCGGCTCCTCTGCAGGGAGCTTCTCGTCGGCAATGGCGTTCTTCACGAAGAGCGCGGAGTTGTGCAGCTTGACTAGGAAGGCCTTGGCGTGCTCCACGTCCTCTATCGAAAAGGGCTTGTCCTTGCCAGGGCTGCCTGACAGCGCCACCCACAGCCTCATCGAGTCTATCGAGTACTTCTCGACAAGCTCCATCGGCGAGAGCCCGTTGCCCCAGCTCTTGTGCATCTCGCGGCCGTCTGGCGCCAGTATCATGCCGTGCGCGATAATGGTCTCGAAGGGCTTGTTGCCCGTCAGCGCCCACGTCCTGTACGTCGTGTAGAACGCCCACGTGCGTATTATGTCGGTGCCCTGTATGCGCATCGAGTTCGGGAACGCGCGCCTGAACAGCTTCTGGTCGTCCGGCCAGCCCGCTATTACCATGGGCGTTATGGACGAGTCGACCCACGTGTCTAGCGTGTCGGTCTCGCCCTCTATCTTCGTAGAGCCGCACTTGGGGCAGCTGCTGACGGGTGACTTCGTGAGCGCGGGGTTCACCGGAAGCGCGGACCGCTCGGGCGCCACTATCGCGCCGCAGCCCTTGCAGTACCAGAAGGGTATCGGCGTGCCGAAGACCCTGTGCCTCGAGATGTTCCAGTCCCACTCTATGAAGTTGCTCCAGTCGTAGAGCCTCTGCGCTGCGTGTTCGGGTATCCACGCCATCTGCCGCGCCTGCTCCTTAATCCTATCGGCGTGCTCCTTCGTCTTCATGAACCACTGCATCGCTGATATGAACTCCGATGGCGTGCCGCACCTGTCGTGCACCTTGACCGTGTGCGTTATATGCTCCTGCTTGTTAAGCAGCCCTTCTTCCTTCAGGCGCTCGAGCACCGCCTTCCGCGCCTCCTTGAGCGCGAGGCCGTCGTACTTGCCGGCATTCCTGAGCCTGCCGTCCTCGGTTATGGAGTTGATGAGCTTGAGACCGTGCTTGTAGTAGAGGCTTATGTCCTGCTTGTCACCGAAGGTGCAGACCATCTCTGCGCCTGTGCCGAACTCCTTCTCGACCGAATCATCAGCTATGATCTTGACCTCGCTGCCGAAAATGGGCACTTCTATCTTCTTGCCGATGAGCGCCTTGTAGCGCTCGTCACTGGGGTTGACCGCTACGGCCACGCACGCGTGCAGGAGCTCTGGCCTCGTCGTCGCTATCTCGAGCGCTCCGGCCGAGTCCTTGAGCTTGAAGCTCACGTAGTTTAGCTGCGTCTGCACCTCCTTCTCCTCTGCTTCTTCCCGGGATATAGAGGAGCCGCAGTGGGGGCACCACTCCACCGGGTGCTCGGCCCTGTAGACCATCCCCTTGTCGTACATCTCGAGCACCGACAGCTGCACCTTGCGCCTGTACTGCTCCGACATCGTCACGTACTCTAGGCTCTCGTCGAACGAGGCTCCGACCGTCAGCATCAGTCCCCTCATGACCGCTATGTTCGCCGTGGCGTGCTCGGCGCAGCGCTTGTAGAACTCCTCACGGCTCATGTCCCTGCCGTACTTCTTCTCGACTTGGACTTCTGTTGGGAAGCCCTGCGTGTCCCACCCTTGGGGGTACAACACGTTGAAGCCCTTCATGCGCTTGTAGCGCGCTATCGAGTCGACGTACATGATCCAGTAGACCTGGCCTATGTGCAGGTCGCCAGTCGTGAACGGCGGCGGCGTGTCTATGACGAACAGCGGTCTAGACTCGTCGTCTTTCTTGAACGCGAAGAGCTTGTGCTCGCGCCAGTAGTCGTTCCACTTGTATTCTGCCTTCGGATCGTACATTTTATTGCCTCAACTGAATCTCCTGGCACATGCTGGGAGCAATAGTTGTAAGCACAGAAGATAAATAAGGCTTACAGTGCGCCCGGCCCTGCGCCTTGGGCTCAGACAGGCTCGCCGATCGCGAACCTGGCCTTCACTTCGGTTATCTTTATCTTCAGCTTGTCGCCCTGCTTCGCGCCCTTGACGAAGACTACGAAGCCGTTGACCTTCGCTATGCCGTCGCCCTTAGACGCCGTGGCCTCAATCGTGACCTCGACCTCGTCTCCGGGCTTGACTGGCTTCTGCAGGAAATACGAGGGCTTTATCGACATGCCGTGCCTGTCGTTGCCTCCGTGGCTGCCATGGCCGCCGTAGCCCCCGCGCCGCTCGTGGTATGGCCTCCTTCCTCCTTCTTCTCCATCTGACTCTTCGTAGCTCATCTGATCCATGCCCATACGTGGGATCGGCGCCTTCCGCCGCGCTCCGTATTCCGATTGAGTATTATGATAGCATATTAAAAATCTTTCCTAGGCGGTTTTGTTCTCGGACTGTCGTTTGCGCTGCGGGCCGGACACAAAAGCTTATTATTAGTGCGTTATGAAAGGTTAGTGGTGTTGCCGTGGCTAACGTTCCTATGGTGCTGCTCCTAGCCTCCATGCTCATGATTGTGCTTGCGGGCAGCAGCTTCGCTTCGTACACGGTCAGCTACCTGAACACCACGATATCGCTGAACCAGAACACCAGCGCGGCCGTGACGGAGGTGCTGACCGTGCGCGTGAGCAACTCCTCGGTCAACCAGTACCTGACCGACCGGATAGCGCTCAACTTCACGCTCAGCACGTGGCAGCAGCTCATAGGCCCGGAGCTGGTGCAGCACGTGATAAACCCAACATCCGGCATCTACAACTTCAAGTTCAACCCCGGGCCGCTGATACGGAACTCGAACGGCGGCATAGCGTACATGGTCATGAGCTATGAGGTCAACAACGCCACGCGCGTGGAGCAGACCTCGCCGAGGACGTTCATCTACACGTTCAACCCGTCGATATTCAACTTTGAGCATGCAGCCAGCGGCGAGCTGCTGCCGACGAACACCACGCTGACGATAGAAGTGCCCAAGGGCTCCCACATAGAGAGCGTCTACCCGATACCGGACTCGCCGGCGACGGCGCTCACCACGAACTACGCCAACATGACCACGCTAATGTGGTTCACAGGCGAGCCGCTGTCCAAGTTCGCGCTCTCGTTCAGCATGCAGGAGAGCCTCAGCGACGAGGTGGCAGGCTTCTTCGACGCGGTGTACAACACGCTAGGGATATTCACGTACCTGATAGTGGCGCTCATCATAATAGCGATAATAGCCTACACCTACGAAAGGGCTGGGAGGTAGTAGCGCAGGCGATGCATTGGAC
>VFSW01015597.1_pt1 | contig 10422 bp, 6 predicted proteins | sample 5358111 | NCBI WGS metagenome assembly VFSW01 (sample SAMN11554181, study PRJNA540505) | mine drainage metagenome | isolation source: sediment from site ElyBrook_90M | place: USA: Ely Copper Mine, Vershire, VT | collected 2017
CGGCAATAACGCCAGACTACGACAATTGCGTTCGTACGTGGCGAAGCGTTCCATTGTCAACGATACAAAAATCATGCTGTTTTCCAATCGCGTTGTTTCGCCGCCGCCCGAGCAATCACGGTACTTTGGACAATGCGCTCAGGATTTTCTCATCGAAACGATATTTCCGGCGAATCGCAGTGGTGGCAACTTCTACGTCGACCTTGCAGCCAACGATGCAATCTCTATCAGCAACACGTACAGGCTCGATCGTATTCACGGCTGGCGTGGTATTTGCATCGAGGCCAATCCCGACTATTGGTATGGTCTGAGCGTTCACCGTACCTGTGATCTCGCGGGTGCTGCAGTGACGAGCCGCGATGGTGACGTAATCTCGTTCGCAGCGTCGGGTGCATTCGGCGGCATTGTGGGAAAGGAGTTTGACAACAAAGTCGGACGCGGTACCAAGCAGTTTACTACGTTGAGTTTGAACACAATTCTGAAGCGCTTGAACGCACCGCGTGTGATGCAGTACCTCAATCTCGATGTTGAAGGCGCCGAATGGTTGGTGATACAGAACTTTTCGTTTACGTCGTATCGTTTTCAAGTCATTGGAGTCGAACGGCCCGGCGCAGAGGTGCGCGCGAAACTGATGTCAAACGACTACACACGCCTCGATCCGCCGTGCTGCGATGAGTTTTGGATTCATCGTTCGTTTGCCAGCAAACGATTTGGAACGGGAAAAATTCCACACTTGCGCTAACTCTTTCGCGGCTTCAAAGGTAAAACGTGCGGTTTCGACTTCGACGACGATTTCAGAGCATAAAGTAGCAGTGTTGAAATATTCAGTTTTCATTGAACGTTTTTTATTTCGAGCCTCCCAAAATGCGTCGCCAGTACACGAGATTGACGTCCAACAGCACCTCGTAGCGCTTGTCGACATCGAGCACGTAGCGCTTGAACACAGCGAAACTCATATCAAACGAGAAGATGTCGTCCGCACGCACGCCTGCCTTCTCATACAGTACGATGAGCGGATAGTTCGCCTTGTCGTTTAGGAACGAGATGTTGAATCCGAGCAGCCGCAGATCGGCGAATCGCATTTTGAACGTCTCGATGACATCCTCGAGCAGGTATCCAGAATTCCACACGAGATCGTGCAGCGACATCTTGCAGTACGCGAGCAATTCGCATGTAACGCCAGCACTGCCCAGAATCGAGAGTTTTGGTTTGTGTTCGAGAAGTGCCTTCACTCGCTGCGTCCACTCTTGTTCAAACTTTCTCTCAATGCCGCGATATTCACACGCCGCTCGCATTGCCGCGCGACTGATGACGTCGTAGACATCGTGCACACACATCACACCGCCCGCACATCCGTCGACGTCGCGCGCCGCACGGCATCGCCTCACGACTGCGGGAGCGGCAACAATAGATTTTGATGAGTTGCGAACGAACATTGATGTGATCGATGCGTTGTTCGAACGCAAGCGTACCTCACGCTCTGCGCGCAACGCTTTTGCCACACGTGCAATCTGCTCACTATCGGTGCCCAGCACGAGTGCGCCCAACATGTTCGCCGTCGGTCGTGCGGGCGCTTCACACCCATGACAGTAGGTTTTGTTGGCTTTGATGCATGGCACAGCGCATCGTGCACACTGGTGATGCCCGCAATCGTCGCGACGCCAGTAGTTGGCGCCCAGTGCCAGTTGGCACGTGACGCAACTCATCGAATTAGAAGTCGTCGACATTAAAGTTCCTCGTTTTGTTAGTTGTAAAACGAATTCAGCACTCTTTGTAGAATTACACCGCTCTCGCGCACGAAATATGTCTCGCAAACATCAACAACAAAACGAAAAACCGCCGCAAATTATGGTGCAGGTGCTCAACGGCGAGAATGAACCGATCACAACGAGTGTTCGTGTCAACATCCCGATGCTAGGATCGTCACGATTCACAAAGGGAAAACTCACCATTGTCGGCGACGCCGGAGTGGGCAAATCACTCTTCACGGCGGGCGTGCTCGAGAGATACGAAGCATCGTACACAACCCTACGCGAAGTGCCGATACAAAGCGAGACGATCGCAGTGGACTTCCACACAATCACGTGCGAGATCGACAAGGACACCAATTATCGCGTGTTGCTATGGGACACCGCTGGCCAGGAGAGATTTCGCTCGTTGACGCCAATGTACCTGCGCGATGCCGTGGGCGTGATTCTAATGTTTGATGTGACTAATCGAGTTTCATTTGAAAATGTCATCAACTTCTGGCTCAAGTTTGTCTACCAAAACGTGGCGCCGAACACGCCTGCCATCTTGGTGGCAAACAAAATCGATCTCACTGAAAGGCGAGCGGTGTTTAGAGAGGAGGCCGAAGCGTTTGCGCAGATAAATAACCTCTTGTACGCTGAAACGACGGCGCTGATCAACGCCAGTCTGCATGGCGCGCTTGCGACAATTATGGCAAACATGTTCTACCACCAGAAGTGCGCGGGCATACCGAGCAACTCGACGTCAACGCTTACCGATGTTCCACAGAAAAAAAAATGTTGCAATGGCGGCAAACAATAAATGCTGTTTTCATTTTCAATGGCGTTGCCATCGCCACTGCTGCCGGTGCCTCACGAGCCATGATAGACGATCGCGTAGCAGTTGATTTGCTGCCTGCACACAGGACAGCACGTCTTGTCCTCTGTCGTCTGATAGAGCGCGATGACACACTCGCGGCAGCACGCAATGTGATGACACTCCTCGAAAATGACGTCGGGGACATTGACCAAACAGATGCGGCACGTCGGTTCGTCTTTGGCGGCGACCGTTGGCGAGCCGCCCAGATCGAGCGCCGACACTTTCCATTTGCTGGCATTCGGATTCTCACCAGCCACGGGCATTTTGTTTACAGGCTTCACGTTTCTGCTGGCGGCAACCGGCGGTGTCGGCACGGCCGGCGGCAATGGCGCCGATGTCAGTGTGCTTGACAAGGTCGCATTCGACGCTGCTGCCGCCGCTGGAGGCGGTGCATCTGGATCTTCCAGTTTCACAAGATCGGTGACAACAGGCGCCACTCGGCACGGTGGCATGCCAGGTGGCATCGGAATGGTGAATGTTGTCAATGCATGCGTGAGAGCGGCGTTGGTATCACGCACGTCGATTTCTGATGGAATCTTGAGCCGGCTAAACATACGAAGCACCTCGAGAGGCATGCCGAGTATGAGTTCGCCAAAGAAATTGCACGATCGTGGCATGTGCGACGGTCGACGGCCAGCCATCATGCGCCAGAAGTAGCGTGTGAACGTCTTGATGTCCTCCTGCTGGTAGAGAAACACGCCGTTGATGCAGATCCAATTGTGCGGCAGTGTGAGAAACTCGGTGCTGTAATACGAACTGGGTGCAGGAGATGGCGTCGTTTCCTGCTGCGCAACCATGTTTCGAATGCCAGCAGCAAGTTCCATTGCAACGCTCGGAGTCGCGGCACCAGGCTCGCTCGGCTCTGCCTTCACAGCGGCGCTTGTGAATTTGTTGCCGTTCCCAATCGCCTTGTTGTCGGTGCCAATCAGCGTGTTATCGTCGCCAAACACCGTATTGTTGTCGCCGATAATGATGCAGTTGCTCGCCTTCAACTTTTTCATGTTGCTAATGCGCAATTCGCTGTTGATAAACTTCACACGGCCCGACTCGATCACTTTATGCTTGTCCGTGCCGCTACTCTTGCTGATTGCCGAGAGCAGTTTGCGCTTCTTGTCCTCCTTCTCGATGGGAGCGCTCGTCTGCATCGCCACCGAGCGCTTCCTCGTTGTTTCTGCTATTGTCGCTGCCGATTTCAACGACGGTTTTCGATTGGACTTGGCAGTGTCAGCGGTAGTGCTGTTGGATGCGAGTGACATAATAGACTTTCTCTGCGAGTGGTTCGAAAAAATTACTCGTTTTATTAGCCGAGTAGAGTCAATTGGGTCTGTAATAGAAACACATTTCGCGTTTCGAACTGATATCGAATGAACCAGATTGTCGCAGACACCTGGGGTTGCAACTCTTGTGGCCGGTGCTACTGTGCAACTATCGACGTGTGCCCCGACTGCAGTCGGGGCATAAATGACAAGTCTGTCGACGATGTCACTTCGGTGATTCAAGCAGAGAGTGTTTCGATCGCTGCGTACGCCAATCACCTCGCAAAAGCGCCGCTCGACCCTGCGCAATCAAGCGTGTCGTCAAAACCACAACGATACTTCTTGTCGGTCGACATCGAGCGTAGCGGACCGCAACTCGACAAGAACTGCATGCTGATGATCGGCATCTGCTTCGGCACCGCCGACGGCAAGATCATTCTCACGTATCCGTTTTGCTGGATGATCGAGAGTGTCGAATTCGATCCAATCACTATGGCTGAATTCTGGAGCAAGCACCCGGCGATACTCGAGGACATCAAGCGCGAGGGCAAGTATTCGCCGATGGCTGATTTCATCGAGTGTTTGAAGGAACTCGAGCACAACTACGGTCCGTTCGGACGCGAGTTTGAGAAAGAGGTTGTGCTCCGTTTCATCAGCGACGAGGGCGGCTACGACTTTGGACACATTTCGATCGAGATGTTCAAGCACGGCGTCAAGCGTCACTTGCAAGAGTTCTTCAGCGACTTTGTGCCGTCGGTGAATCCGACGGAGCGGTTGAAAACGCTCAGCGCGACTGACAAGGCGACTGTGATGGCGCAAGTGACGGCGCCGCACGATCACTGGGCGGTCAACGATGCAACGCGCAACTATCAGATGATGGTTGCGATTGACAAATTGCCAAAGAAATAATAAAAATCCCATTCGTTGCAGGCAATATATTTGCATCAATTCGCTTCAAAGTAGTTGCCGAATGAATAGATCGCCCGTCGCTGACGATAGACTTTGGCTTCTGAGTAGTCACGGGGATCGAAACAAACGAAATCTCTTGGACGCTCTCAGCACTAGCAATCTTTTCTGCGGACCGCTGTTCAGTCCGACAAGAACGTTCAATTTTGGTCCGAGCAACGCAAAGTCGGGTGGCCCGTTTGAAGTTCCGTACAAACGCGATCAGTTCAAAGGCCCTCTGTGCGATCTCGAGATATCTGACACCGGCGAGGAGCACCGCACCGCGGCTGGCGCCAGTCTCTACGCCGGCAAGATAAAGGCTGCGGTTCGCGGTGTTGGAGGTCTATCGGGGCGCGGCAGGTGGAGAGCAGCATCAAAGAAATCACCTATCCAATCGAGTGCCAATTCACAGACAAGCAGCGGCAGCGTGCGTCAAACGATTACTTGCACCGCATGCAACCTGCAGTTGCTTCGCGCATGCTTCAGCAGAAATCAACGCACGAAACCATCGCCGCGGTGCGCCGAGTGTGTGGCAAAGACAACGAATTAAAAAACAACTCCAGTTGCCAGTAGATCTCAATGTTTTTATTTCTGTAATTGCGCGCACGCACACACAAATACATCGATGAGTGAGATTCCGCTTTTCCATGGCATGAAGAAGGAGTATCTGCGTCCGTGCAGCCGTGTCATCGAACTGCCAGAGGACAGAAAGGCGTGCGTGATGCGAGAGGGCGAGATGCCGTTCGAGAAGGGCACGATTGTCTACGATGCCGGCACGCTGCGCGACGACTGTGCACATATCAACGCCGTGGGCGTGGTGCTCGATGGCAAAGCGAAGAGCACGACGATCATGATTCTCGAAGTTGACAGCAATGTCTGCTTGACGTACAAGCAGGGCGACATCGTCACCATCGACGCCATGCGGTTGTGGCGCGACACGTTCATCGGCTACAAAATGACCGACAAACAGACGCGGCAGCGCGACGACTACTTGAAACAAGTGATAGTCAAGGAGGCGTTGAAACGCAAGGAGCAACGCGAGATCAACGCAGCGAAAAAGAAAAAGAATGCCGAGAACGTGCCCGAATGAGTGTGCGTGCATGTTAATAGAAATAAAAAACCGGGAACCGCCGGTTCAATTTGCACGTTTTATTTCAACGCGCAATTCGCGCGCCGAAAGGAGTGACACACCATTTTCACCGCTCTTCAATGAACGTCGGCATTACGCAACAGGACAGTTGGGAGGTGATTTCGGCCTACTTCGAGGAGAAGGGACTGGTGCAGCAGCAGATCGACTCGTTTGACGATTTCATTCGCAACACGGTGCAGGAGATCGTCGCCGAGAGTCCCGATCTGCTCATCAAACCGCAAGTGCAGTCGTCGTACCTGTCGCTCGAGCAGCAACGCCAACCGAGTTGGCTACGCATCAGTTTCGGCCAGTTGCATCTCGCAACGCCGATCATTATGGAGAAAGTCGGCGCGCCAGTCGACATGTACCCGCGCGATGCACGTTTGCGCAATTTGACCTACTCGGCACCGATGTACGTCGACGTCACGAAAACGATTATCATGCAACCGAACACACCCGAGCAGAAGGAGGAGGTGCAAGTGATGCAGAAAATATTTATCGGCAAGATCCCGATCATGGTGCGCTCGTCGTTCTGTCATCTCCACGGCCTCGGTGAAGCCGACATGGTGCGTTACGATGAGTGTCCGCACGATCAGGGCGGCTATTTCATTATCAATGGCAGCGAGAAGGTGATTGTGGCGCACGAGCGCATGGCGAACAATTTGATCTACGTCTACCCGCGCAAGCCCAGCGAGAAGTTCAGTTTCGTCGCCGAGATTCGCTCGACCGCCGAACTATCGCAGAAGTCGAGTTCGCAACTCTACATCGGTGTGATGACGCACAACGGACGCGTCGAAGTGACGATGCCCTACATCAAGCACCCAATTCCGCTTTTTGTTGTGATGCGCGCACTCGGCATGAAGAGCGACGGCGAGATCGTCGAGCGCATCGTGTATGACATGGGCGACATGGAGATGCTCGAAACGCTGCGGCCGTCGGTGCATGCTGGCGACGGGATGCGTGAACAAATCGATGCACTCGACTACATTGGCAAGCGAGGCGCACCCGCAGGCTCGGGACACGATGCGCGCATCAACTACGCGCGCGGCATCCTGCAACGCGAAGTGCTGCCTCACGTCGGAGTGGGCGCCGAATTCGAGCAGCGCAAGACCTTCTTCATTGGCTACATGGTGCATCGGTTGATGCTGGCCAAGTTGGGTCGGCGCATCATCGACGATCGCGATCACTACGCGATGAAGCGCCTCGACATGTCTGGTCCACTGCTGGCAGTGTTGTTTCGCCAGTTGTTTCGACGCATGACCGACGACGTGAAGAAGACCGTGTACAAGGAGTTGCAAAATGGCAAGGAGCCGAACATCACACGAGCGATCAAGCCCAGTGTGATCACCAACGGACTCAAGTACGCACTAGCAACGGGCAACTGGCCGCAGCAGAAGGCCGGTGGCACTGGCGGCGTGCGAAGCGGCGTTGCGCAGGTGCTCAATCGGCTGACGTACGTGGCGTCACTGTCACATCTACGACGCATAAACACACCAATGGGTCGCGAGGGTAAATTGGCAAAGCCGCGCCAATTGCACAACACACATTGGGGCATGGTGTGCCCCAGCGAGACGCCCGAAGGCCAAGCGTGCGGGCTGACGAAAAACCTCGCGCTAATGGCGTACGTCTCGGTTAGCAACACGTCGTTGGCGGTGCGTGAGTTTTGCAAGGAGTTTGGTGTCGTCGATCTCGACCAGGTGACAAAAGACGATCTCGTTAGTGCCGTGCGTGTGTTCGTCAACGGCGAGTGGTTGGGTGTGCATCGACAAGCCGACAACTTGGTGATGCGCCTGCGCAAACTGCGTCGATTGCACGACGCGATCGCCGGCGAGACATCAGTCGTGTACGACATGCTAATGCAGGAGGTTCGCATTAGCACTGATCACGGTCGCGCGCTGCGACCACTCTACGTTGTCGAGAAGGGCCACGTGCTCGTCAAGCGATCGCACATCATGCGTCTGCACGAACGCAATCGCCCCGACGTCGAGAACCCGTTCACGTGGACGCACATGGTGCGTCAGGGCCTCGTCGAGTACCTCGACGTTGCCGAAGAGGAGACGTCGATGATTGCACTGTTTGTCGATGAGATCGCTCAGGCACGTGTCGATCGCACTGCGATCATTCGAACGCACACGCACTGTGAGATTCATCCGTCGATGATCCTGGGTGTGTGCGCCGCCGTGATTCCGTTCCCCGATCACAATCAGTCGCCGCGTAACACCTATCAATCAGCGATGGGCAAACAATCGATGGGCATCTATACGAGCAACTACCAACAACGCATGGACGCGATCGCCCACATTCTCTACTATCCACAGAAGCCACTCGTCGCCACCGATGCGATGCGGTACATGCACTTCAATGAACTGCCCGCCGGCTGCAACGCCGTCGTTGCGATCATGTGCTACACCGGCTTCAATCAGGAGGACTCGGTGCTGATGAATCAATCGGCGATCGATCGCGGCCTGTTCCGTTCGGTGACCTACAAAACCTATCAGGACAAGGAGAAGCGCGATCAAGCGACATCGACGCCCGAGAAGGACGAGATGATCGACGAATTCGAAGTACCCAACCCGAAACTATGCAGCGGCATGAAGTTTCGTAACTATAGGAATCTCGACTCGTACGGGCTCGCGCCGCCCGGCACCAAAGTGACGGGCGACGACATCATCGTTGGCAAGACGACACTTCTCCCGGCATCGGCGGTTTCGGCGCCGTCGAATTTGCGCTCGAATGTGTGCGTGAAACGCGACGCGTCGAAATCCGTTCAGCCGACAGAGGTGTCGGTCATCGACGATGTGATGGTGTCGACAACGGCCGACGGTGTGCGCATGGTGAAGATTCGCACACGCTCCGTGCGTGTGCCAGAGATTGGCGACAAGTTCTCGTCGCGACACGGCCAGAAGGGCACGATGGGCATGTCATATCGACAGGAGGACATGCCATTCACCATCGAGGGTATCACGCCCGACATCATCGTCAATCCGCACGCCATTCCATCGCGCATGACAATAGGTCAATTGGTGGAATGTCTCACAGGCAAGGTTGCGGCGATGGTGGGCGAGATTGGCGACGCGACGCCGTTCACAAATGTCGCCGTTGAAGACTACTGCAATGCGCTGCACCAATGCGGCTATCAGCGACACGGCAACGAGGTGCTGTACAGCGGCATGTCGTCGAAGCAAGTGCACTCGCAGATATTTATTGGCCCGACGTACTACCAGCGGCTGAAGCACATGGTGCAGGACAAGGTGCACGCGCGCGCACGCGGCCCAATGTCGGCCCTCGTGCGTCAGCCGCTCGAGGGACGCGGTCGCGACGGCGGACTGCGGTTCGGTGAGATGGAGCGCGACGCTGTCATCGCGCATGGTTCGGCAATGTTTTTGCGCGATCGTACGTTTGAGAACTCGGACAAGTATCGTCTACACGTGTGCAAATTGTGCGGTCTTGCGGCGACGTCAAACACGCTGGCGGGAAAGGTGTACTGCAAGCAGTGCGACACAGAGCGCCCCGACGACATCGATTTGATCGACATGCCGTACGCCATGAAACTGCTGATTCAAGAACTGATGTCGATGTCGGTCGCGGTGCGCGTATTCAAGTGAAAATTTGTTCAGAACGCAAAGAATACTTTTTTATCATCCATCGTGTCCACAATCTGCCATTGACGTTTCCAGCACGGACATGAGTCTGGTAGGCCCGGTCGACAGTCTCGCAGCGCACGGCACGCAGCGACCTTTGACAAGCCATTTGCTGCTCACAAGATTCGTGCAGATGTTGCAGAGCAGAATATCAAGATCAGTGCACTTCTCGATCGCAAATTGCTCTCTGAGTTTAAAGTGAAATTTGTCATTGCGTTGTTGTCGTTAGACACGTGTAATGCATGCCTCATGAAAAGAGGCAGCGAAAACGTTGGCAATAAAAGCAGCGTTTGTGCAACAAATGGTGTTTACTTCTTCTCCTCGTCGGGCGTGAGCAGCACAATGAGTCGTTTGTCGAGATTGATTAGCGTTGAGGGCGGTGTCAGCGTCGCCTTGTTGGCGTGCGAGTGCGAGCCGTCGGCGCAGAATGCGTTGGCGCCACTCATCAACACCTGCATCTCGTCGGTGTGCTCGCTCTCGTAGGCGTTGTCGAAAATCTTGCCCAACTTCGCCTTGGGACCGCGCTGTCGCGACGTCGACGACGCCTTGCTGCTGGCAGCGAGCGCCTGCTCGTATGCGATGTGAATCGAATTCCACTTGCGCGGGATCGACGCAACAATGTCGCTGTCGACGGCTACCGGAATGCTCGACGGCGTCTTCGGGTCGCGCGCCAACGCGCCCAGTTGTTGCGTTGTGAGATGGTGCGTCGACACATCGGGCAGTTGCGCGGTGACAGTCTTGTAGTGAATCTGATGCAGCGGCGGCGCGGGGGCCCGCTTAAGCGCGCCGCGCCCGTGGGCCGAGAAGTTTTGGGGCCGCGCGGTTGAAATATGGTGGCCGAGGG
>VFSW01015598.1_pt1 | contig 10422 bp, 7 predicted proteins | sample 5358111 | NCBI WGS metagenome assembly VFSW01 (sample SAMN11554181, study PRJNA540505) | mine drainage metagenome | isolation source: sediment from site ElyBrook_90M | place: USA: Ely Copper Mine, Vershire, VT | collected 2017
GCGGAGGATCTCGGCGAGATCGCCGCAGCTTCTCGCCTCCTCGCCGGGGCCACTCCAGGCCAGCACGCGGCGCTGGAACTCCAGAGCCTCCAGGGGCTCGCCGCGGAGCAACGCGCACAGCCTCGACGCCCCGAGGATTCCGATCCCAGTCAGGCGTTCCTCGGCTGAGAGGCCAGGTCGGGGCGCTGCATCCAATCGCGCGAGAAAGGGTGCCAGCATGGCCTGGGCGCGGGCCGGCTCGAAGCGGTCGACCTCTGCAATGGGTACGGCGATCGACAGCTCCGCAACGAGCGTCGACGGGAGTTCGCTCGAGACGAGGTTTCCCGCCCGCTCGAGCTCGCGCGAGGCCACGTCGGGCTGGCCCTGGTGAAGGGCACACTGACCGATGCGGGAGATGGCCTCGAATTGCCACTCGGCGCGCTGCCGCGGGTGAAGGCGCAGGGACTCGTTCCCAACGATGGCCTCGACCGCGCGATACCGGGCCTCGGCCTTGGGATATTCCTGCCCGACGAAGGCCCGGCGCGCCTCATCGAGCGCGCGTGAAAGGTCGCGGGTGGCCTGCGGTGCCTCCAGCACCAGCTCCGCCAGCTCAGTGAGGAGCTGGGGGCCCAGTCGGTGCACGCGGACCGAGCCACCTTCGCGGAGCTGCTCGCCCTCGGCCGGATAGCAGTAGAACTCGCAACCGGGCAGCTCGCGTTCGAGGACCTGGCGCTTCTGCTCACAGCCCGTCACCGGAGCGAGGCGGGGTTCTCCAGCGCTGAAGCTCACCGAGGCAGAGACGACCACGCCTCGGCGAACCCGCCGCTGATCGCGGTGAGCGTGGATGGCGATGGCGAGCGCCGCGCCACACTAGGTTCCCTGGAGTTCGATCCATCCCGGCGCATCGAGCTCGAGCGATGGGGAAATCGCCAGGCGGCAGCCAGCTGACCTCTCGAGAGTCTCGACCAGCACGCGCGCTGACTCATCCGCGGCGAGCGCATCCCGCGCTGGGCCGGCGCCAATGGGGATCCGCTCGCCACTGCTGGCGGCGCAGACCCCGCCTTGCAACCACCGCTCCGACTCACTGGAGGACACCACAGGAAATAGGCACGCTTCAGCGGGGATCAGGTCGAAAGGTTGTGGGGCGATCCCCGCGCCGATCGCCCGCGCCGCACGTCGCTCGAGCACGGTCGCGGTGGGCGAGGCGGCGATCCGCTCGAACTCCTGCCGGCACGCTGCCGGCGAGAACGGAATCATTGCTTGGACCAACTCGATGTCCGTGAGGAACGGGCTCGCGGAGGTGGACGCTCCGAGCTCGGGCAGGTCGACAGACAGCGTGTCGGGGCCAACCCGCAGCTCAAGGGCCCCCAAGGCTGCGGTCGGTATGATCCACCGCAGCCCGGTGGACTCGAACTTTTCGGGGAGTAGCTCCTCTCCATTGTGGAGCACCCGCGCTCCCACGTCGCCGTACCACTCCAGCACGGGCGCTTCCCTCCGCACCACGAGAAGCTCCCCTTTGGCGTGGCGGCACAGCAGGGCATGCGGTGGAAGCTTGGACCCTGAGTCGGCAGCAAGCCGCATACCCGCGGAGACGGCGCGCATTGCCGAGGTCGCCCGCTCGCGATGTGAGGGTCGGCGCGAGGGACCGTCGCTCAGCTGCGCAAGGGCGCCGCGAAGATGAGCGGGCTCGAAGCGAGCGTCGGGGCCAAATCGCCTCCGAAGGCGTTCGAGCATCGACCCGTCGGCCGCCGACACCTGCTGGGCTAGGAGGTCTACGTCTATCTGGGAGGTGTCCGCCTCCGCGGTCACCATCTCCTCGGCGCTCTCCAGGTCGGACAGCCAGGCCTGCAGATGCCTGTGCTTCATCCGGGCCGGGAACTCATACGCGCGGCGGTCGGTCACGTACGGATACGCGCCGACGAAGGTCTCAGGAGAGGACAGCACCAACGCCCCGGCTCGTTCGAGGAGCTCCTCGCCCAAGCGCTGGCCATCTTCGGGGAGCCAGGCGGTAACGCCAGCAACTAGGCCGACCTCCATCGCCCACTCCAACGATTCGCCTCCGCCCGCGACAACGATGCGCTCGCCTCGCTCATACAGCTGGCTCAGATCAAGCGTGGAGGCGCACGCCCGACCGAGGGTGCTGGCCTCACGATCGCGAGCGCGACAGGCAGCATCCACCGTGGGGGCGATATCGGCTTGTTTGAGGACCTCGGCCGGGAAAGCCTCGAGGCGCGCGAGCCGATCCAGGAAGATCGCCGCGGCCGGACCGCTGAGCTCGGATGCCAGCTGTTCGATCTGGTCGCGAAGCTCCGTGGTCAGGAGCTGAGCTCTGAGGATGCGAGCCTTCATGACTTCGTCCCATCTCCATTCGGCACTCCACCCTCTGGGTCTGTGCCGACTGAGAGCCCCTTGAGCTTCAGCGACTGACAGAGATCGGCAAACGTGCCGAGTCCCGGGCCTTTCTCTCCTTCGCGGAGAACCGACAGACGGTAGGCGCTAACGACCCGGAATCCCTCAGCAACCAGGTCGCCCGCAACGCAGAATCCGTTTCGCTCGCCGGCGTACCTGCGGCTCCCGTTACAGATCCACGCACTGCCACGGGTACCCCAGGCTCCCATTGCCGCAGCTGCCTCCGCGTACCGGGGGTAGTAGCCCTCGTCGTGCACCCTGGAAATCCAGGCCAATCGCTGCTGGTCCCACCAGGCGGTGTCGTGGAACTTGATGGTGATCTTCCACCGCTTCGCGTCCGCCTCTCCCCGGGCGTCGCGGGGTGAGTGTGCGGACCGGGGTGGGGCCAGCTCCCAGGCCTCGTCCGGGCGCAGGAAGTGCTTGAGGGTGTGGGCGACGCGGTCATCGCTACCCGGTCGGTTCACTGGCATGGCCAGGATGTCCTCACCGGCGAGTTTGACGGGAGACGGACTCATGGGTCGTCCTCGCCGCCAAGCAGGTCGCGGAGCTGCTCCATGGCCCGATCATGGTTGACCTGAAGCGTGTTCACCGCGGTGTCGATGACCACGGAGGGCGCAAGTCCGATCTCTCCTTCGAGGCGAATGATCTGCGCGAGAACGCGCTTCCACAGCACCTCGTCGCCGACGACCTCGTCCTGGCCACGGTAGCGCTGCACGAGTTCCCAGGCCTCCGCAAGGGGGCGCACCACCCAGCTCGCGCCGCCCTTGGTGAATCCCTGCGCCTGGCCGAGCTCCTCGCGGAGCAGGCGCTGCGGCCAATGCAGGCCGACCAGGATCAGTCGCCTCGCGGGGTTGAGCTTGGTCCGGCACAGGTCGAGGGCGCGGTCCGCCAACTCCCGGTTGCCCAACAACTCGGCCGCGTCGATCGCAGCGGGGTCGGCGATGGTCGAACTGTCAGAACCCTCCTGGGTCTCGTCCTCTCCCCTATCATGAGCCTCGGAGACCTCATTGCTGGCCCGTCGCCAGACCGGCTTGAGGGCCTCCTTCAAGGAGAGCATCAGCAGGTGCCGGCGTTGTTGAAGCAGCGAGAGGCGAACGGGCTGATCGAACCAGCCTTCGGCCGCCTTGGAGAGGTAGTAGACCAGCGCCGCCTGGTAGAGGTCCTGGGGCAGCCCGGAGTCGGCACGCGTGAACCGGCGAGCGCTCGCCTTGCATGCCCGGAGGAGGAACTCGAGGTCCTCTGTGGCGAGCTGACCAGGGGCGGAGCTCGGGGCGGGGACTGGCATCCGGAGGCGATGTTAGGTCGATTGGCTTGGGACCTGCCCGGAAAATCAAGGCCTTCGGAGGCGGAACCGACTGTCGAAGCCCGACCCCATCACAGCCAGCCTGAGGACTCCGCGAAGGCCGCGCGGCAGCGGCCCACCGCGAAGCCAGACGTCTCGGTGGTCGGATCTTCAGGTCGACCGCCGTCATGGCAGGGCTGGCCGCGAGGGACGGGCCCCAAGGTTCTCATCTGCTGGAAATTGCTACGCTATCCTGCGACTCGCAATCCCCAGATAGCGCTTTTCAAAAGGAGTCCAATGTCTCGGCGCCCGCCTGCCAAATTGATGAAGGTGTCGGTGTCCCTGCCCTTTGGAATGGGCGCTGCCGAATGGCAGCCGGATCCCAGCGAGCAGCGCGCAGCGTGGGCGCTCTTCGTAGAGCTCAACACTCGCGTGGCGCTTCAACCCGTCGACCTTGATGAGGGCCTTCTGCGTGAAGCCCTCGGGTCGCTTCACACGCTGTTTGCGACCACCCGCCAAGTACTCAGAGATGCGGGTCCCGGGGTGGGGGACGGAGGCGCCCACAGCCTCGCGGGCATCGCGCTTGGCGTGCTGAATCTGGGTGTCCGCCCCTTCCTCTCGAAGTGGCATCCGCAGCTGGAGGACTGGGAACAGAAGCGACCTGCCAACGTGGGTCGACGGGCGCATGAGCGTGAGTGGCCCTCCGAGGTCCAGCTACGCGGCGAACTCGAGCGGCTGCGCGCAGATCTCGGGCGGTACTCCTTGGCGCTCGCAATGGTCGCCGGCCAAAGGCGCACATCATGATTCCGATCTACGACTACGACGTTTTCCTCAGCCATAGCTCCGCCGACAAGGCGTGGGTTGAGGGGTTGGGTCACGACCTGGAGAGCAACTGCCTCGGCGACCGCAATCTCAAGGTGTTCCTCGACAAGTGGGACATCCCGGGGGGCGCGAACATCCCTCTGCATCTCGATGGGGCGCTCAAGAAGAGCGCCTTCATCCTGCTGGTGATGAGCCCCGAGATGCTGACGTCGGACTGGTGCACAGCAGAGTGGACCTCGCAGTTCTACTCGGACCCAACCAATCGGCTCGGTCGGATTCTTCCGATCCGCTTCAGGGATCTCTCTCTCGACAAGAGCAGCCGGATCGACGTCCCGTCCTTCCTCGCGAACCTCAACTATTTCGACTACCGAACCCCGGGAGACTACAAGCGTGAGACCGAGCGCTTGGTCGCACGGATCAGGGGTGAGCGTCCTCCGCGGGGCGGTCGCTCGCGCCAAGCGCAGACTTCTGCCGAGAGACCCGAGTCGGTTGAACTGCCGGCTACCAGGGCCGATCCCGATGGCGAGCCCGAGACTCTCCTGTCCAATGCCCGGTTGGTTACCTCGACTGCGGGTAGCTGGAGCGCTCGCACATCTCTGTCCAGGCCCCTTCCTTCGGCGCCCGAGGTGCCGAATGCGGTCGTGCGCGGCGGCGTGCTGCACTCGTTCTCTGACCCGACGGCCGACGGCAATCCCTATCGATCGCACATCTCGAGCGCTCTGGGGAAGTCTGACGCCCTGGAGGAGTGGACCGAGCCCGACAAGCGCGCTGTTCTCATGGAACTGCTGAAGCTCGAGATGGTTCGGTACTTGGCGCAGTTCGACATCGGGTTTGATCGATCTCATTCCCGGTTCGTCGTTCAACCGAAGGGCCCTGGTTCGAGATCGGTGCGGACGGGCACAGGTCGCGCGAGAGCGATTGTGCGGGCTCCGGACCCTGGCAAGACGGGCTTCTGGATTCACCAGACGGCGTGGCTCGAGTTCACGTTTCTGGGCCCGCGCCTCATTCTCACTGTGGAGCCCTCGCTCCTCTTCACTACCGACGGACACCGGCATGTGGGCCGCGACATGATACCTGGCCTCCAGGCGCAGTGGACTGGGCGCGAGCGAAACAAGGCAATCCTCGCAAACATCCTCCTCTGGATTGACCTGCTCACTCAGGGACGACGAAGAGCATGGATTCCAGGTCCTGACACTGGGGTCGAGCTGCGCCGATTTCCGATGGTCACCCGTGCACCGAAGGGGGTGGCAGGGGATCACACCGAGATGAAGTCAGTTCGCGAATTTGTTCAGACCGAGTCGGGCTCGGGAGACGGGCCTGTTTCCTTCTCCTTCGTAGAGAATACACCCCCAGCAGACATGGTCAGCGACGGGGAGGACTGAGAAAATGGCGACCGCCAACCTCCAGGACGTTCTTTCCCGCGTCCGGTCTGACCTCAAGTGCTGGCAGCTTCCCGAGCCGGCGATGGTCTTCGGACACGGGCATCGCGCTGCCGACCCTAAGGTTGGCATCGGCATGTACGGTCCGTGCGGTGATGAGAACGATCAGCCGCTTGCCCGAATTCGAGTTGGAGTCATTGGCACCGCTGGGACCATCCAGTCGGCGCAGAACTGGCTGGACCGCTGCCGCTCGCGGGTCCTCTCGAAGGTGGAGGATGCCGTGGACCCGCATCTCTTCCCGGCCTTTCCCGGCGTGGAACAGAAGAATGGATTTGGCTGCAAGATCGAGTGTCCGATAGGGCTAACGGAGAGGCTTCTGCCAGGAGAGGTTGCTCACTGCGCGAGCCTCCCGAAGGGCAAGGCGGTCGAGTATCTCGCCAAGCTGGTCTCAACAAAACTCGAGACCCTCGCCGACCGAGAGACTCCACCGGATGTTGTCCTCGTGGCGCTGCCTAAGGACGTCAAGGAAAAGGCTGGGGAACGAGCCAGGGGGAGTCAGCGGACCTCTTCAAGGCCTGCCGACAAGATGCCAAAGCAGCTGAGCTTCTTCGATGAAAAGAGGGAGGAGCGGGAACCGGAGGGCAGGACTCTTCATCGCGCAATCAAGGGCGAGGGGATGAGGCACGGCCTGCCTACCCAGTTGGTCTGGCCGAGCACCTTCGACGGTAGCGGTGACGTTGAAGATGAGGCGACCCGGGCATGGAACTTCTGTACTGCCCTCTATTACAAAGCCAAGGGCATGCCGTGGCGGGTGACGGGTCTCGAAAAGAACACCTGCTACGTCGGCATCAGTTTCTTCAAGCCGCTCGGGGCAGCGAATCTCCTCCAAACCAGCATGGCTCAGGCGTTCTCCGAGCGTGGCGAGGGCGTCGTGCTGCGTGGCACGAACTTCGATTGGAACAAGGACCAGGGTGAGCCCCATCTTTCGCGCGAGGCGTCGCGTCAATTGCTGGAGAACGTCCTCGAGCAGTTCGGGCGTCACCACTACCAGCAGCCGCCCGGGCGAGTGGTGGTGCACAAGTCCTCGGCGTTCTCCCAGGATGAGCTCGATGGGATGGAGGAGGCACTCGACGGGAAGATCGCCCTCTATGACTTTCTGTCAATCAATAGGGGGACCCTTCGCTTCCTTCGCGTTGGTGAGGAGCCTCCCCTGCGGGGAACTGTGATCGAGATCGCCGAGAACCGGTACCTCTTCTATACCCGCGGGTTCATTCCACACCTCGGCCTCTACCCGGGTCTCCGAATTCCTCGCCCGCTAGATGTTACGCATGCGCGTGGAACCGGGGTGGCCCACGAGTTTCTGGGGGAGATCCTCGCCTTGAGCCGAATGAACTGGAACTCGGCAAACTTCGCCGCAGCCGAGCCGATCACCCTGGGCTTTTCTCGCAAGATCGGTCTGATCCTGGGTGAGCTACCGGGCGACGTGAAGCCCGAGAAGTACTTCCGGTTCTACATGTGAATCACGCAACGGCAGATTCTGCCGTTGCGTCACTTCCAGCCGAGTGCCTGCTTGATTGCCTCGGTCACGGCAGTCCGATTCTTGGCATAGATCTCAGTAATGAGGCGCAACGCCACGAGCAGCGACCCTGCACTGTCGCGAAGTTCCTTCACTGCAGCGGTAAACACGGCGAGATCGTCCATTGTGGCGCGCGACGGGTCGAGGGAGCGATACGCGCGCAGGAACACGACCGACATCGTCAGGCCGGCAAGCCCCTCCTGTAGAGCCTCATCCTCTTGTTGGCCCTCCTCGACGCCGTCCGCGAGATGCACTCGGCCAACGATTCGCGCCGTCTCGACCATTGTCTTTCCCACTGACCACTCCGCGTGGGCACCGATGGTGTTGCGAGCCTCCTTGATGAGCGGCCAGCTCGCATCGGTTTGCGCTTTGGCGGAACGAAATGCGGCCTGCCGGTCCAGGTCACCTGCGAGCCACGTCCTGAACGGCTCCTCTTTCTCCACCTTCTCGAGGAGCATGTGCCCGCTGTACTGGGTCTGGACCTGACCCCGGAGAAAATACATCGCGGTCGCAAACCTTCGAGGGGAGCCCGGGCCATTCATTGCCTCCGCGATCGCGAGCATCTCACGCGGAAGATCGGACGCCAGGAGCATCGCCCTCGCGAGACACTGCGCAGCGTCGTCGTGGGGCTGAAAGAAGAGGCTGAGATCTAGGTCGACTGCCATTTCGCGGGCCGCCAGAAGTTAGGGTCGTCAGACCAAGCCCGCTCTCAGGCCATTGTCTGCCGTGGGGGTATACTGCCAGTAGTCGGGACGGTGTTGCGTTGCGGCGGCGCCGATGCCGCAACGGCGCCGACAGGACGGCGGACGCTGGGTGAGAAATTTCCTTTGGAGTAGATGAGCCGGAACAGCAGCACCTCCCCCTCGTTTCCGTCGAGTCCCAGCAGCCGGGCGTACGGCGCTCGGAGTTCCAACAGTCCGTGAATAGTTCCACTCGCGAAGTCCTGACGGGCGGCGCTGAGGCCACGGAACGCATAGGCCAGGAACGTCAGCGGGTGGAGACCAAGCCCAGTTCCTACCGCCGTGAGCCACAGGCGCTGCATGGCCCTCCCCGCGTGGAAGTAGCCGATGCGGTCCCCCGGCCTCACCGTCAGCAGGCCCAGCGCCGACGAGGCCGCGGCCCCCTTCTGCCCAAGGCGCACCAGGCCCGACCCCAGCCCACACTGCGCCACCAGGGCCAGCGCTTCCGGATTCCGGCACAGCTCGAGGCCCGCCCGATCGGTGGCGGACAGCGCGAGCGAGTCGACCTCGAGCCCATCGCCGGTCGCCTCCGCCTCGGCCCGACTCCAGCGCAGCTCGGCGAACATCTCCCGGCTCAGCCTGGGGTCGAGGATACGCAGGCGGTCGCCCTGGCCGATCAGCGCGGCGAGTTCGTCGATCTGGGTGCGCTCGGTGACCAGGTGGAGGCCCACTCCATCCACGGACCTCGCGGCCATTTGGAGGCTCTGCCACTGGCCAGAGGTGAGCGGTGTTCGATCGCCGAGCCGGCGGTCCGTGTGCCGGCGCTCGAGATGCGCCTCCAGGCCATCGAAGTGGTGCGGCTCGGCCTCGCCGGAGGTCGTGCCCAGGTCGAAGGCCGTCACCAATTGGCCGGACTCCTCTGCCAGCTTCATCCGCACCTCTAGACCCTCGGCATGCGCCGCCAGAACCAGGCTCTCGGCCGCCGCCCCGAGCGCAACCGCGGTGCCCATGTTGTCGGGGTCGGTAAGCCCCATACGGTGGGTGGGGTCCTCGCGGAGCTCCAGCTGGCTCCCCCGCGCAATCCACCGCCAGGGCTGATGGTTCCCGCCGGAAGGTGCCAGGATCGCCCGCCCGACGAGCTTCCGGATTAGCGCCTCGGAGACCGTGGCGGCCTTGGGTGCCGAGGTCGGGGTGGCGTCGGCCACCAGGGTGCCGAGGTCGACGTAGAACCGCCCCGACGTCCGGAGCTGGCCAAGGAGCACGCGGCGAGCGGCATCGGCGGCGAGGCCTCCGCCCAGCATCACCGCCGAGCCGAGCTGCGGCCAGGTGCGGATGCTGCGTTCGACCTCCACGAGCGACGCCAGGATGCGGGTGGAGAGGCCCTCCACGCCGATGATCTTCAGCAGCGTCGGCACCTTCTCTTCATTGTTGAGCCCGACGAGATCGGCGGCGCGGAGATCCCCGGCCAGTCCGTGGAAGAGGGGCCGGCTGGGCTCCAGGTCGAACCGCTCGATGTCGAGCATCCCCCGGTCGCTGGTCTGCATCACCACGGGGATGCCCAGCTCCCGGGCGCGCTCGCGGAGGCGTACCTTCATGTCCAGCCCGTCGCACTCGTCGATAACCAGGTCGAGCTGCCCGCCCAGCCTGAAGAACCGCTCCTGGTTCCCCTCCGTGAGGCCCTGGGCGAACGCCAGCACTGGCAGGTAGGGGTCCACCTCCGCGATGGCGCGGGCCGCCATCACCACCTTGGGAAGGCCGATCTCGTGCACTCCCCCACGGAGGCGGTTGAGGTTCGACAGGTCGAGCGTGTCGTGGTCGGCGAGGCGCAGCTCGCCACAGCCGCGCTCGAGCGCGATGGCCATGGCAACGCTCTGCCCCACCGAGAGCCCAACGATGCCGATGCGCTTGCCGGCCAAGACCTCCTGCTCCGCCGCGGTGATGAGGTAGCGGTTCCGGTTGGTGCGCAGCTCGACGAACTCAGCCTCATCGAGCACATGCACCAGGCGGTGCGCCCATGGGTAGTAGGCCCACACGCCGTACTCCGACTGGGGGCGCGGCCCGAGGAGGTCGGCGGCTCGGCCCCGGGCCTCCTCGGCCGTGAGCTTGTGGGACGGGGAGCGCGTCTGGACGAGCTCGCAGAGCTGGGCCTCGAGGGTGTCGATGATCGTGAGGTGGGGGTCCTCGATGAGGAGCCCGAGCCGGGCTCGGTCCGAAGGGATCGAGAGGCGCAGGAGGTCGGGCTTGGTCGCCGATGGCTCCGAGGGAGTCGGGGTGGGCATGAGGTCGGCCTTCATG
>VFSW01015599.1_pt1 | contig 10421 bp, 9 predicted proteins | sample 5358111 | NCBI WGS metagenome assembly VFSW01 (sample SAMN11554181, study PRJNA540505) | mine drainage metagenome | isolation source: sediment from site ElyBrook_90M | place: USA: Ely Copper Mine, Vershire, VT | collected 2017
CGAGTGGCTGCTTCGCGGCAGAAGGAATGGCAATATGAATTACCGCTGTGTGCCACTTAGAGTCAGTCGAGATCGAGAATTTGCCGCCAAAAAGCCGCCACTCATTTTTTGCTGCAACGTGCCAATGCGGAAACTCACATATGCCAAGCTGAACGACCGGTATTGATTGCGCAGGGGACAAGTTTCGACCAGTGTGCGAGCCATTCGAGGATTCCCTTGCAAAGTAACTTATCACATCCCAATGACACGTACTTTACTGGCCGCAATGCTCAATAAAAAAAGGAATTGGCATCATGTATGACCGCAATAGCATCAAGCTCATCAATCAAACGATACTCACGCGCAGAATTGCATTCGTATTTATCCTGCTCGCACTGGCGCTGCCTTCTTTATTTGTCTGGAGCGACCATGGCGAACTTGCGAACGCGGGCCAGGTCACTGCCAAACTGGTGGCAGTGACGCTGCTCGCGTTGATGGCACGGCTATGGCTGGCGCGCCATTATTCACCGGGCGTGCAGGCGCAAGTGCTCTTGATATTTGCGTTGGTATTGCTTGGCTGGTCGGGCTATGTTTCACGGATTGCACATGAAGAACGCTTGTCCGCAATGGCACACCCGGCCAGTACAATGTCATCGCACATACCCGGCCAAGTTTGGAACGGGGCGGGAAGGTAGGACGGGCCATGATTAACGAAGGAAGAGTCTACTTCGAACTGTACGAGATGAACGAGTGGACGGTATCGGCCGCGCACTTGACTTCGATAGAGTTTTACAGCAATTTGCTTACGGGTTGGAACGGTGACTTACAAATCGAAATCTGGCTGTAAGCCAATTGATTGCAACAACTGTATGCATTTCTTTATTACCCACGAAGCCAATTTCAGATATGGCTGCAGAGTTCTTGGTTTCAAAAGCATGCGAAAACCGTCTATTGAAGTAATTGAATCCTCTGGATTGGATTGTAAGTATTTTCAGAAAAAGAATTCTGGCTCGATGGAGTAGTCGATTTCCGCTTGCGAGTCGAATATATCCGTAGAGCGATTTAACGTATGCGTTGCATCGACTGGTTGAGCTGGCAGAACTGTCACGATGGACAAGGATCGAAAACCGGACAAAGCAGCAGGCCGTAAGCGAGACTGGTATCAGGATGAAGAGACAAGGTATGGGGAAGGTAAATACCTGATCTTGGTCAAAAGCGATCTTCGCCAGTATCCTTGGAGTCAAGCAAGCAGAAAACTGAAAATGTTCCAATAAATTCGGAAGGGAGATAAATGAAACAAATCGTGGCGGTATCCAACCTTAAGTGCTGCGTTCTAATGTTATGAATGCGTTTCCTGCCGCCAATACATTGCTTGGCGCATCGATTTATGGTGCCGTGTTTTTTACTGCGGCATTCATATTTGCACGCTTTATTCGCAGAATTGAAAAACGAGTTGAGACTCATCTTTCGGACGCCACTGGACTTCGATTCACTTCGGATTTGGTGCAGATATTAATCTACGTAGTCGCCATTATTTTTTATGCTCACCTAATTCCTGAACTCAGAGCAATGGCAACAGCTGTGCTTGCCGGGGCGGGTGTTGTCTCTGTTGTCGTCGGTCTTGCTGCCCAGAGTACGTTGAGCAACTTGATCTCTGGGATTTCACTAGTTCTAAACAGGGCGATTTCAATTGGCGACAGAATAAAACTGGTTACTCCGAACGGAATAACCAACGGCACCGTTGAGCAACTGTCTCTGGGATATACGCAGTTACGGGACCTAGATGGGAACGAAGTCTTGATTCCAAACAGCATCATGGTCAGCAATATTCTAACCAGGATTTCCAACCATTTATGATTGAAAACGTCCACTTTGTGGAATCTCGAATGTCGTCAGAATTGACCTTTCAAACGTCTAGTTGGGATTTTTGGCCCTTTCTTCGATGGTGCGCGAGTCGATGTAAGCCTTGATTGCCCATACGGCTTCCTGCGTAAAGACGGATTCGTAGGCGGGCATCGTGAAGCGGCCATCGCTGGTCTTCGCGCCCCTGAGAGTAATGCCCTTGAAATAGTCGTCTGTATCTTTCATGCAAGATGCTTGCTGGACATTCCCTGTCATCTCTAGACAATCATTGTCGAGCGTTAGAAGGTCAGGGGCTACACCCCCGGACACGGCATTCAGTCCGTGACATCCGGCGCAATTGTGCATGTATCCCACTGCGCCAACAGCAACCGCGTCCTTGTTGCCGCGATAAGGATTTGGTTCAATCCATTCGGTGCCGAGTGGCTTGAGACTCGACGTATCGACAGGATGCGGCGTTACGTCTCCATGCGCCAAGGCTTCGACGGTCATCGACACAAGAAACAACCCAACTACCAGACCTTTGAACTTCCTCAATTTCTGCATGCAACAATTCTCCATTTTTTTGATCAAATATCTGCTGACGTTTACTTTGTCCACACGGGTATTGCCTACCAAGACTAAAAACTTGCGTACGGATCAGAGAAGCTACACCTTATCATAGTCAGTCCGACAACTGACAGACCAAAGGCACTGGTGAGATTCTCCAAAGTCATTTTTCTACTTTTGTATATTTGCTAATTCCGCAAGCCTAAGAAACCGCAACATGCTCTACATTTGCAATTTAACTATCGCGGTTGCGGACCTTGCGTCACCCGTACCATATCCCTTGGCCGTATCCATTTGGCAAAGGCATTCCGTACATCATCAGCTCCCAGCTGCATATATTGGCGTGCCTCAAACGTCGGTTGATTGAGAGGTAGATTGAGATCCCAAAGACTGATCAGCCCTTGAGTAATGTCGTCCGTACTGCTTTCATCGAGAGATATCTGATGCAGTAGCATGGCCTTGGCTCGTTGCAGTTCATCGGCTGTCACCAGAGATTTTTGCATATTCTCGATTTCACGTACGATGCTTGCGTGAACCTTTGATACGTTTTTTGGATCGCAGGCATATTGCACAAAATACATACCACGACTTTTGCCAATATCGAAAGATGATCCTATGGAATACACAAGTCCCGTATTTTTACGGAGATCCCTACTGAGACGAGTCGAGTAGAGTCCTCCGCCCAATACATTATTTCCAAGACGGAGTGCATAATAATCGGCGTCCGAGCGAGTGATGCCTATAATCTCGCCGAGCGTCACCTCGTCCTGGATACGACTTGTGTCGGGAACTGCGTTGGAATCAGGCAGGTTCAGCGGAACGGGTGGCAATATTGTGTTTGGTTTTGGGCCTGCCGCTTGCCAAGCCCCAAAATATTTCTCAATAACCACCTTGGCATTCTCTGGAGTAACGTCGCCGACTACGACGATAACGGCAAGATCGGGTCGAAATGCGAGCCTATAGTATTCGCGCACCTGATCCAGTGTGAGTGACAAAACGGTGGCCTGCCTCGCATCGCGCAAGCCTGGATCACCCTTAGGAAGCAGTGCACTGCGTAATGCTCTTCCAGACAGGTAATCGGCGCTCTGCAGGTGTCCTGCGACTGTCCCTGCCACTTGCCGCTTTACAATTTCAAACGCCGATTGCGGTAGTGCCGGATGAAGTTCATTGTCGGCCAGCAATTCCACGCCGCGCTCGAAATTATTCTTAAGTATGCTCACCTGAAAGTCAATTCCCGCATACTCGTTGGCACCTATCTGATCAAGGACTCGTTGAAGCGCAATTCGGTCGAAAGTTCTACTCCCATAGGAAAATAGTTGGTCGAGCACGCTGTCCAACCCTTCCTGTCCCTTGGGAACTTCAAGTTCGGGACGATTCCTGATGTGACCAGCCACGGTAACCGTCTTGCTTACATGCTCCGGCTGCACGATCAGGGTAATACCGTTTGGCAATACACTGACGGTCGGATGAACCTCTGAGGGCGGTATTCTCAATTGCATCAAAGCAGGATTTGCCCAATCCGGCAGACGCGTCGGTTTCGGCTTGCCGAGAGCGATGCTTTCCTGTCCGCCGAACCCGGAGGCGGCAATGGACTTACCGGATTCTTGTGGGCTCAATACAGCCACAATGGCATGGTTGAGGTCGAGATATTGGCTCGCTACACGATTCACATCGTCCAAGGTCACTTTTTCGATGCGTGCAAGGTCCACTTCCGGCGAATCCAGTCCATCTACCGCTACCGCTTCAGTCCAGACGGCAGCCAATCCCCCAATCGAGTTCTTTTGAAATTCCGCATCACTACGCTCTTGAAGCTTGGCGGCTGCAACTAGGTCAGCCGACACACCGCTTTTGATAATTCCGCCGAGAATAGCGCGCACTTCTCTTTCAAGTTTCACCGCATCACCTCCGGCAGGGAACGTCACTGTGGCCATGGCAATCCCTGCCTTGGGCATAGGATCAAAAGAAAAACTGGCGGAGAGCGCTTTCCCCTGCGGGACCAATTCATGTAGTGCGCCCCGCTCGCTGTTTAGCACGTCAAAGAGTAATTCAAGCGCGGGATAATCTGGGCTGTTCATGCCCGGCACGCGCATCGTGATTTCCGCTACGCCAAATGGCAGGTCACTTTTTATGGTAAATGATTGTGCCTTAACCGGTTGGAACGTGAATGGTTTGCGCTGCGGGAGCTTCCTGGCGGGAATACTCCCGAACAAGTCACGGATTCTTGCAAGTGTTGCGGTTGTGTCAATATCACCCGCAACTACGAGAATCGCGTTATTGGGTACATACCATTTATTGTGGAATGATTTTAATTGTGCCGCTGTGATCTTGTCGAACGAGCTCTTGGTGCCCAAGGCATCATGCGCGTAACTTGTTCCGGCGAACATCGCAGTGCGCAGCTTGGTATTAAGGATATATTGCGGATTTGAGAGATCCTGCGCCACCTCCTGTTCAATGGCGCGACGTTCCTGATCCCAGTCCCTCCTGGTGTTTAGTAAGCCGCGCATTCGTAGCGCCTCGATATGCATGACCACATCGAGATCCCCGGATGGTACTGTGTAGTAATACTGTGTAAACGTCTGACTGGTTTGTGCATTGAATCTTCCGCCCATAAGACCACCAATATCAGCCAATTGGTCTGCCGACAGACCGGGACTGCCGCGAAACATCATGTGCTCTTCTGCGTGGGCCAAGCCGGGAAGTCCTGGAGGTGTTTCGTCGGCACCGACAAGATAGCTGATCGAGGTGGATACAACAGGTGCCAGCGTGTTGCGGACCAGAATTACCCGTAGGCCATTACTCAGGGTTGCACGAACCAAGTTATCAGTTGCGAGCGACATGGATGCCATCGCTTCTGGTAACGCACCACCAAAAAGCAAACCACAAAGCATCACCATAAAACTTATTCGCCGGACACTCCGCGATCTGGCTGCGCAAAGTATATAGATATTCATTCAGATATCTCCGCCTGATCTATCCAGGAAATCAGTTTCAACGTATAGATATATTAGATCGACTAAAGCAAGTCGATAGTAATAATCGGACAAAAGATAATCTCATGCTTTCAAAAGTCAAAACCTCCATCCGGATCGTTTTGACCGGTAGGGCATGGATTAATTTCTTGATAAGCACTCTTTTTTTAGTACAGGTGTAGAAGAGTGCAAATCCAATTGATAGCGACAATGATCGCTGTCTTGGACTTATTCCTTACATATCAGACAGGGGCCTTTCGGCAAGCCTTTCATCTTTAGAACTTAGTTGTTGAATAACCTCAATTAAAGATTTATCCAAGGCAAGTAATGCGGACTCGGGCAACGCCTGCAGAGCTTCAGGCAGTATTCCTTCGGCGGGACCAGGCGCTTTTTTGAGAATCCTCGAAGCTTCTTCAGTCAAACGCAACCCAACCCGTCTCTGATCTTCTTTGCTACGCTCCTTGATTATCAGCCCATGAGTTACAAGTTTTTCAACAAGTAGACTACCGGTTGATTGGTGAATAGCTAAACGTTCAGCGAGTTCGGAAACTCCGATATCGGGCATTTTTTCCACTTCTTGCAATATCCACAGTTGCGAACCCGTTACTCCGCAGGTTTCTTCCACATCTCTAAAATGCTGGCGAACCGAGCCAAAGATGATGCGAAATTTCTTAAGCACTTGAACTGAAAGTTGATTCTTGCTGCGCCTACTCATTTTTGCCCCTTATGCTGGGTTGTTATGGTGAATCTTTAAAATTATAGGCCCCTATCGAAGTATCAGTACAATAAGCATTGATGTAAACTTAATTTACTTCAATTCGTTAATTAGTTGTCATATCCAGGTTTGATAACTAAATTCTTTAACTAAGGAGATAAATCATGAAAAAAATGGCATTCATTATGGCTTCATTATTGGTGGCAGCCTGTTCGTCTGCGCACAAGGCAGACTCTGCGCCGGCATCTCAAACAAAGCCACAAAGTGCGACTACAGTGACGCCCCCTGTAACTGCCCCAGCCTCTGCAGCAGAGGTCGCAGCGAACAAGTTGGCTGCTGAACTGAATATGCTGCAAAAAACGAGCGTCTACTTTGATTTTGACAAGTTTGCGGTCAAGCCAGAGTTTCAAGACGATATTCAGAAGCAGGCAAGCTTCATTAAGGGCCATAAGAATGACGTTGTCACTATTGAAGGCAATTGTGACGAGCGTGGAAGCAAGGCATACAACCTGGCTTTGGGAAATAGGCGCGCCAAAGCTGTTTTGATAAGCCTGAAGAAATTGGGCGTACTACCCTCTCAAATCAAAACGGTGAGTTTTGGTAAAGACAGTCCACGCCTTTTGTGTCACGAAGAAAAGTGCTGGAAAGAAAATCGCCGCGTCGATTTTGTACATAACCTTAAATAGCGAGAACGTTGGTATTTTTTGTTGATATACAGACTTATAACACTTTGATCAGGTTTGTCTTTCTTGACCAATTCGAGAAATCGGCCAAGGCTGATATTCACCACCCTCAACTTGCATTAATGGGTGGTTGGATATGATTGTATGGAGGTGCTAATGGTTGATCAGCAAAGTATCGGAGGTATCCTGATTCGAGAGGCAAACGACAGGTATTTTTCTTCTGCTCGGCAAAGTTTCATTGATCGTGCTTTGCAGCTCGGTATAGAAGAGTTTGTGGAAGCGTCCGAGGTGCACGAAGGAAAGTTCATCCAGTTCAGGATAAGTTCTGATTTGCTAAATCATTGGATGCCGGATGGCGACACATTACAGCTTTGCGACCGACTTCAACTCAAACCTCTTTTAAGGGACACTGATCTCGAACGAGAAATATTGTTGACGATGCTTTTGAGCCCCGTGGCTTTTGAGTACCCAAGCTACTCGGAATTCGTTGCGTCGGTTCGAATTCGTCAAAATATTGTTAAGGCTTCTTGCTGCACTGCACTAGCATTCCACACAAGTAAAATCGAAAGACCAGAAGACTACTGGACTTACACCGAAGAAAACGGATTTACCGTGCTGCCAGGTAAATCGCTGATTGAGGCGTTGATTAAAGCAACTCAGCCAGAGGTGTCAGGGCAACTGTATTCATTTTCGTGCTACCGAGCTACTGAATACGTAATTTTGCTTGGCATAGCGCAGGAACTCGTCCAAAGCAATCCGGCGCTTCTCCAACAACTGCAACGCCAATGGGAAACACGGGCAATCAAGTCGCGCCAGTTTCATGATGTCTTTATGCGCGAGTATGGATCCATGAATGAACCGTTGCCGTCAAAATATTATGTTCCGGGAGACCGTCTGTGGTTCCGAAATCCAGACGAGCGCTCCGCACAAATTGACGGATACGAAGGATCCTGGGTTTTCTACCTCGGAAGAGGTCTATTTAGCAACTTCTGGCAGAGAGATAAACCCTTTACCCTTGCATCGAAATGTATCGAGATATATCACTGGCGCTTTGGTGTTTATCAAGATGATGACGGAAATCTGCAGATGGACGAAGCTGTAGTTGAAGAATGCGTGAATAACGCACTGAGCAAGCCAGTCGAGGTCGAAGGCATTCTTGACTGCATGATGCGACTGCGCGATCCACAAGGTGTCCTTGCCACTGGTGGTTGCATTGACGCCTCTCGCGAATACTCGCGATGGATTTGTCCGGGCACGAGCGATCTAGTGCTACCCGAGAAGGAATTACGCGATTAATACTTACGAATGAAGTTTTGCGCCATCGTATGAAATAGCGGTGTCGGGCAAATTAGCCTCGAACAAAGTTTTGCAATAAATGCAGTGGCCATTAACGGCAATATCATTTCGTGGTTATCTACCATTTCCATCACAATGACGAATGCTGTGATCGGAGCCTGGGTAACTCCAGAGAAATAGCCAACCATGCCGATTATAATCACCGCTCCGGAAGGCACTGATGTGAAGAAGTGCGCGATATTAGCGCCAAACCCAGCACCCGCAGAAAGCGAGGGGGCCATGATGCCACCAGGTATCCCACTGATAGAAGAAATGACCGTCGCCACCATTTTGAGAAAGCCGTAGCTTTCAGGTAATGTCGCGTTGCCATCAAGGAGTGATTTCGCTTCGCTATAGCCGCTTCCGTAGGTTGTGTTGCCCGATGCCAGTCCAACCAGCGCCAACAGTAGTCCACAGACTGCGGCAAATGCGATCGGTTTTGCCTGCATCCATGTCCCAATTCTTCCGGTCAGTCCGTTGTTGAATTCGATCAGCGCACGACTGAAGGCTCCTCCAAGCAGCCCTCCAGCTATGCCGCAAATGACGACAACGCCCCATTCTTTGCCGAATGCCAGTGATTGTGAAGTGTGTCCAAAATAAGAATAATTTCCGAGTAAGGCTAGCGAGGTAATACCCGCGATAATTACAGTCATGAGAATGGTGGAACTGTTGCGCTCATCAAAGGATCGGCTCATCTCTTCAATTGCAAATACAATTCCAGCCAGTGGCGTATTGAAGGCCGCTGCGACTCCGGCGGCTGCACCGGCCAAAATCAATCCCCTATCTAGATCATGTTTTGGAAAGCGTGCTAGCTTGCCCAAGTTGTGCATTATGGATGCGCCGATTTGGACGGTGGGTCCCTCGCGTCCTGCGGAAGAACCAAAAATAAGTCCAATGATGGTGAGGATAATTTTTCCAATCGCCACGCGCAGGGATAGCAATTGTTCACGAAGCTCACCACTTTCTTGTGGGTTAAGCGATGCAATTGTTTGCGGTATCCCGCTGCCCTGTGCTCCGGAAAAATACTTCCGGGTAATGACAACTACAATTACGAGCCCAAGAGGCGTAATCAGCAATGGGAGATAAGGTGAGATAGCAAGTAGCTTGTGGAAAATGCCGTTAGCCCACTCAGAGGCGATGGCAAACAGAATCGCGACTAGCCCTACGCTAATTGCGCCAGACCAGAATACCAGCCTTCTTTGCAACTCCAGGATCAGGATAGCCTCCAGCAAGTAGGGCTCATAATTTGAGTCCTTTAAAACCTACATTATTGCGATTGCCACTATTATTGCAGGGGTATCGGGAATCTTGGGATCTTGAAATCGCGGCCCAAGCAACTGAACTAAAAAGTGAATTATCTACAGAATCAGACATGGAAGTTATCTTGCCTCATTTACTTCTATTTTCATGGTGGAATTTCGTTTCACCAGCATATTATGCACTAACACTAGCAATAACATTTATATAAATACAATTCATGTCAACCAAATTTACTATCATCCGTTGTTGGGGATAGCTTCAAATGGTTTCAATCTATTAATTGGGGGTTTTCATGAAAAAAACAGCTGTTGTTTTAGCTTCACTGATGGTCGCCGCATGTTCTTCTTCACCGAAAACTAACGTTGCGCAAGTATCGCAACCAAATGCGAAGAATGCCTCAACGGTTGCAAGTGCGCCTGCAACTACTGCAGCAGACTTGGAATTGAGCAAGCTGAATGCTGCAATTCAACAACTGCAAAAGCAAAGTGATTATTTCGACTATAACAAGTATGTCATCAAATCTCAGTATCAGAATGTGATCCAGAAAGAGGCTGAATTCATCAAGACCCATAAAAATGACTTCATTACCTTAGAAGGAAACGCAGACGAACGCGGGGGGGAAGGTTACAACCTGGCTTTGGGTGAGAAACGTGCTGAGGCTGTTCAGAAGAGCCTGCTGAAGTATGGTGTGCCAGCCAACCAAATCAAATTGGTAAGCTTGGGCAAGGATAAACCACGCCTGACGTGTCATGAAGAAAAGTGCTGGAAAGAAAATCGCAGAGTTGATTTTCAGCATAAACTTAGCTAGAAAGTCTTTCGTAGAGGGAAGGCTGGATAAAACGGCAGTCTTCCCTCTTTTTTTGAAAGGCTATCCTGAAAAGGGTTCGTGGTTTGCTATGAACAATTGGCTAATTGTGATGCTAATTTGATAAATGATGCGTTCACTTTCAATCTTGGTACTTTGTGTCGCTCTGCTGCTCCAAACTGAAGTGGTATTAGCAGAACCTTACAAACCGTGGAATCAACTTACACAAATCCAGCATGAAGCTTTGCAGCCTCTGGCGACGCAAT
>VFSW01015600.1_pt1 | contig 10421 bp, 5 predicted proteins | sample 5358111 | NCBI WGS metagenome assembly VFSW01 (sample SAMN11554181, study PRJNA540505) | mine drainage metagenome | isolation source: sediment from site ElyBrook_90M | place: USA: Ely Copper Mine, Vershire, VT | collected 2017
GGCGCTGGCCGCTTGCGCCGGCGCGCTGGCGTCCTGTTCCGGCGGCGCCTCGACGGTTCATGACGGCGCGGGGCCCCAGGGCTCTGGCGACGCGGATGCAGAGCACGGAGACAGCGGTGGCGGCGCGCTGGACGCAAACACCTCGAGCGTGGACGGCGAGAGCAGCGTCAGCCAGATGGATACCCTCGTCTTCGCCACGACCGGCGATACGCGGCCCCCGAGCCTCGACGACACGATGGGATACCCGACCGCCATCATCACCCGGATCTTCGCGGGAATGCAGAGCGTCAGCCCCAGGCCGGCCTTCGCGGTCGCGAGCGGCGACTACATGTACGCGACGCCCGGTACGGGGCACGCTGCGCCGCAGCTCGATCTCTACCTCCAGGCCCGCGGCTCCATGCAGGTCTTTCCGGCCATGGGCAACCACGAGTGCAACGGCATCCCCTGGTCGAACTGCGGACACGGCAACCCGGACGGCGTGACCGAGAACTACACCGCGTTCCTGACCGCCATGATGCAGCCTCTCGGCCACTCCACTCCCTACTATGCGATGGAGGTCGACTCGTCGCATGGCCAGTGGACCGCCAAGTTCCTCTTCGTCGCGGCCAACGCGTGGGACGCGACGCAGGCGAGCTGGTTCGAGTCCGCGATGGCCAAGCCCACGACGTACACGTTCATCATCCGTCACGAGCCCGCGTCCACCTTTCCGGCCCCCGCCGGCGTCACCGGCAGCGAGCAGATCATGGCGAAGCACCCGTACACGCTGTGCCTCGTCGGCCACACGCACACGTACGAGAAGAGCGCGGCACGCGAGGTCCTCTTCGGAAACGGCGGGGCGCCGCCCTCCGGCACGGCCAACTACGGCTTCGGCCTGCTGCAGCAGCGGGCCGACGGCGCCATCCAGGTCGACGCGATCGACTACCAGTCGCTCCAGCCCGACACGAGCTTTCGCTTCGCCGTACACCCCGACGGCAGCCCGGCCCCGTGACGAGCCTCGACGAGCGGTCGGGGATCCCGGTCCTGGCCCGGAGCCGGCCCCCGCCTTGCACGCTCCTGCGTGATGCACCCGCGACGCGTCCTTCTGTGCGCGGGCTTCACAGTTTTCGTGGTGTTCGCGACACACCGTGTGAGCGCGAGCGACCCCTGGGAGGTCGAGGGCGGCGGATACGGAGGAGGAGGCACGGGGCACATCGCCTGCGGTCCCGACGAGCGTGTCGCCTACGGGGGCCTCGGGGCGGAGGCGCGCTACTCGGGTGCTCGAACGGGTGACAAGGTGGGCGCAGCCTTCGACGTCGGCGGCGTCGTCGAGGCGCAGCGGCAGTGGCCCGTCGACTGTCTGACCAGCGCATGCCAGCAGGACTTCGCGAGCGGCGTCGTGCCGACGGGTCGCGTGCGCGGCGGTTTCGATTCGCACTACTTCGGTCTTCGCGCCGGCGTGCTGATGTTCGCGGAGCCTCAGTACGGCCAGGGACTGCAGTACGAGCCGCTGCCCGACGTCGAGCTGCGCTTCGGTCGCCTCGATGGGTTCCGTGGGGTCCTCGGCTTCGGCGCGTACGACCTGCCCACGTACCTGCACCCCGGCGGCTACCTCGGCTTCCTCGGTGCCGTGGGCGGGGGCTGGGACCTCGGAGCGCACGTGGGCATCAACTACCTCACGCACGGGACCGGAGGTCTGCGCGAGACCGTGACCGTGCGCGCGCCACTCAGCGACCACTTCTGGTTGCGCAGCGACTTCGGCCTCACGCAAGCGCAGGACGTGGGTACCGACTTCGTGCTCAGCATCGGCTGGGGGATGTAGCGGGGGTGCAGTTCGCCCGCGACCCAGGCGGCGCGGCTGCCTCACTACGCCGCTGCTGCCGTCCACATCTCTGGTGGCCGTCAGCAACCGAATCACGCGCACGTCATCAAGCTCGCGGAACAGCATGCTGAGCGCTCCTCGACGAGGAGGCGCCCGTGTTGCCGTCGGGTTCTTCGCGAACCTGTTCTCGGCGGCTCCACCCGAGCCTTCGACCGGCGGCGCCCGGTTCCCGGTCCCGATGGGAGACGGCAGCTTCGTGGCGTTCGAGACGGTGCCACGGGTCGCACTCGTGCGCTACGACCGCGCCGGGAACAAGTCGGCGTTCGCGGCCATCTCCGCCGAGTACCGGCTCGACGAGGTCGACGACCTGCAGCGCGCGGGCGACCTGCTGTTCCTGCGCGCGGGGCCGCGGCTGTTGCTCGGGCACCGGGGGGTGGTGTCGGACATCACGACCATCGACGACCTGGTCGCGTTCGCGGTACTGCCCGATGGCTTACCCGACGCCGAGGCTCGCGCCGTTGTCCGCCGAGCGCGCCGGCGACGGCGTGCCCTCCGACGAGCACGAAGCGCACGCGACGGACGATCAGCGCTGACAAGAACTCGGTCCAGTCGCGACTCAGCTCGATCTTCACCGAACCGCTCCCTCCGTAGGCGTTCGACGGCCGAGATGCGCTCCTCGAACGTGAGCGCGGCCAGGTCGGCGTGGTCCATTCGCTCGGCCTCGCGGAAGCTGCCGGCCACGCGGACGATGCGCTCGATCACAGCGTGATTGTACCACGGGGGCACCAGCCCTTACGCGTCGTGGCGCCGCCCCCCGCCATCGCGAGTCTGCCGGTCTCGGACAGCCTCTTCAGCCCGCGTTTGCCCGTGGCAGTCCGCCGAAGGCGGACTTACCCAGGGTCTCCTGCCTCGGACTTCCAGTCCGGGGCACGTCATCGTCTCGGAGGGAGACAGCGCCTACTGCGCCGTCGACTGCTCGCAGAACCCGTCGATGCACGAGTCGTTGCTCTGGCAGCAGTCCGCGCTGGAGGTGCACTTGTCGCCCTGCTGCGAGCACGTCGCGTTGGGCGGCTTGTTGCCGCAGACCAGGCCACCGCCGTCCCCTTGCTCGCAATAGCCGTCGCAGCACTGGTCGCCCGCCGTGCAGCTCGCGCCGTCGGCGAGGCACGGGTCGAGCACCCAGAAGGCGCGCGAGTTGCCGGCGAGCAGCTCCTGCGCGGGCAGGTAGAAGGCGGGATGGCTCGCGTCGGTGCCCGGCTTCGCGCCGACGTCGATGGCCGCGACCCAGAGCTTCTTGGTCGTGATGTTCGTGATGAGGTTCACGCCGCGCGGGTCGCTGCAGAACGGCGGGATCTCCGCGACGCTACCGTACATGCGGCGGCTGGTGAAGACGACCCACACGTAGCCGCCCGCGGGCAGCGGGTTCACGGTCGGCTCGTAGTTGTGGTCGACGTCGTCGCTGTGGTCGGCGTCCATGCCGCCCACCGAGACCCCGTCGGCGCTGCACGCCAGGCTGTACGGCGCGGGGAGCTTGGGGATGTAACCCTTGCCGTTGAGCTGATCGAGCGGGGTGACGTGGGTGGCGTCCGTGACGTTCGTCCACTCGATCTGCGACAGCTCGCCCTTGCGCGTGTAGAGCGACGCTCCGTTGCCGTCGGCCCCGGCCACGCTCTGGTGCTGGAAGACGATGGACTTGTCGTCCGGAAAGAACGCCGGCCACCCCGGGCGAACGCCGGCGGGCTGGCCCGAGTCGTTCGCGACCAGGACCGGCGTCCCGAAGGTGCTCGTCGCCTTGTCGAACGGAGTCAGGAAGAGCTGCTGCGACGGCGCCGTGACCACGCCGGAGCCGGCCATCGGGTTGGCGACCATGAACGTGCCGTCGGGCGAGAAGGCAGGCGTGCCCAGATCGGTCGAGAGCGTGGAGAGACCGGTGGTGGGGATGGGCGTGGTGTCGGTGGGCAACGGAAGCAGCAGGCCTCCCTCGGTCAGCGCCATCGAGCCGTCCGGGTACATCCCGGGGAACGTCGCGTCGTGGGTCATCACGTGCTCGGTGTTCCCGCTGGGGGTCAGGTCGTAGGCCGAGCTCACGCCGTAGTTGTCGCCGTGCTGCACCACGAGCCGCGAGCCGCCGGCGGCCACCGAGTGGCACACGCGGCAGTTGGACGTGTTGCCGCTCGAGCCCGCGGCGAGCTTGGGCCCGGTGTCGCCCACGTGGATGGAGAGCACCGCGCCCCCGAACATCCCGTTGCCGCCGACGGCGCCGCCCAGGTTCTGCGCGAGCTGGGTACCGTACGACTGGTAGTAGATGATGCCGTCGAGCAGGCCCGGCGCGACCGTCCACGTCTCGGTGATCGGGCCGTACGCCATGCCGCCCTTGGCGATGACGAGGCTCACGGTGAGCTTGTCGGTCATTCCGTTGGGAAGCGGACCGCCGGCGGTCCCCGTCGCCATCGCCCACACGTCCTGCGGGATCGGGGCGCGGATGTACTTGCCCCCCGTCTGCGTGAGGATCGCCGGCCGGCCGAACGTGCCGGTCCACGTGTACGAGCCGCTCGTCGTCGCCAGCTTGATCTCGATCGCGTCGGCGTCGCCGGTGCTCCAGGTCCATTGCAATAGAGGAGCGAGCAGGCCGCGCGGCCACACGGTGGCGTCGTAGGGATAGAGGTACGCGAGGCCCTGCGCCTGGCCGTTGCCCGACGGCGAGCCGAGCGCGGTGAGGGTCGGCTGGTCGGTGACCGAAGGCCCGAGGCCCTCGCCGCCGACACCGCCGACGCCTCCGCCCGAGGTCAGCTGACCCGTGCTCGTGGGGATCTGCGCCATCTCGCCGGGGCTGCCGTTCGGACCGTTCTGGCTGGCGACGATCTTGATGAAGACCTGCCGCTGCAGCGTGACGCCGTTGCGGCCCGCCGTGACCGTGAGCAGACCGCCACCGTTGCCGGTGGGCTTGACCGTCCCCGTGGTGGAGGCGCCGCTCGTGACCGAGGCGAGGTTGCCGGCGTCGACCGACCATCCCGCGGTGACCGGCTGTCCCTGGTCCGTCGCCGTGAACACGACGGTCGGGATGGGCTGGCCCAGCGTGACCGTGACCGTCTGCAGGGTGCTGGGCTCGACGTCGAAGCCCGCCGACGAGTCGCCCCCGCCGGAGCTGCTCCCGCTGCCGTCGCCGTTGATGATGCTCCCCTCGCCGACGAGCGACCCCGAGTCGTGCGCGGTGCCGTCACCCCCCGCGTCGGCGCCGTGCTCCCCGAAGGTGGAGTTGACCGGGCTGCTGCCGCAGGCGGCGGCGAGGGCGCCAATGACGAGGGGCAGGAGGAGGAAGCGGAGGGAAGAGCGAGGGAGAGCGGGGGTCACCGTGGAATATTACGGTGTGACCACCCTGACGGCACGACGTTTCGGCTACGTCGGAGCTCGCGGGGAGCGTGACACCATGCGTCGTCAGGCTTCCGGGCGAGGCACCGAGCTCCCTTCGCGTGCCGCCATGGCCACGGCGACGAGCGCGAGCGCGACGGCAGGCTCGTACAGGTACGGCCAGATGATGACGTTGAACAGCAGGAACGCGAGCAGCGTCGCCACCATGGCCCCGATCAGTCCGCCGGCGTTCGCGGCGCGGTTCCGGCGCGCGAGCAGGAGCACAATCCCGGCGACCAGCGCGACCTGGAGGGGTCGGAGCAGGCGCTCCAGCCCGAGCCGCCAGAACAGCCCCGTGAACCCCGGTACGTGCTCCCAGACGTGCGAGCCCTCCCACGAGCGACGCGGGAATCCGTCGATGCGGTTGAACCACGTCACGGGGCCGTCCCAGAACCCTCGCGGGCTCCAGACGATCCACGGCGCCAGACACACCGCAGCGATGGCGAACGCCACGCCGAGCCTGCGGACGAGCGTGCCCCACCCTTCCCGGCTCCAGCGCAGCGCGACCAGCGGCAAGAGCGCTGCCGTGAGCGGTGTGGTCGCCAGGGCGAGGCCCAGCGCGACGGGGGCCCGGCGACTCCCCGAGAGGACGAGGGCGGCCGACGCTCCCACGGCGAGCGACTGCACCGGCATGGCGGTCAGCGTGTCGGAGGCGATCAAGCTGCTGGCCGGAAACCACGTCGCGAAGAGCAGCACGAGCGGCCGGGTCGACGGCGCGCGCGGTCCGCCCGCGACCGCGAGCAGCACGCCGAAGAGCGTCAGCTCGCAGACTGCGCTCGTCCACCGGGGGTCGACCCCCGCGAGCAGCGCGGGCAGATAGCTCGCCCAGGTGAGCGGGAGGTACGTCAGCGGGACCGGCCAGGGCAGCGAGTACGTCGCGTAGGGGCTGTGGCCGTGCAGCAGGTTGTCGAGCGCCGCGAGCAGCAGCGGGATCATGTCGGCGCGCCGGGGATCGATCGGGATCACGGCGAAATCGAAGAGGCGAAGCCCCAGTCCGGCGACCAGCGCGCCGGCGGCGACCAGGACCACCGGTGTGCGCGGGAGCACCGCGCAAGCCGCCAGCAGTCCGCCGAAGGCCAGGGGGACGAGCAGCCAGTCGGGCGCGAAGAGCAACATCCGGCGGCGCTCCACCAGCGACCACGCCACGCTCAGCGCAGGCGCCGCTGCCAGCACGACCGGGCCGACGCGGGCGGTGATTGCAGCCGGGAACCTGCGCCGTCCCGCGTCCGCGCGCGACTCCTCCGTACGCGAGACCAGCAGCCACACGATCGCGATCGCGGCGAGCCATGCGCCCAGCGCCAGCGCCAGCCCCGGGGCCACCGGACCATGCATCACGACCTGGCACGTCACGACCGCGAGCATCGTGACGAGCGTGAGCAGGACCACGGACGGCATGGACCGACGATACGCGGGTCCGAATGCTGCGGGCGCGAGGAGTGCCGTCGACGGTCGCGCCCGCGCCCTGATAAGGTCTCGCCTGCACATGCGCTCGGGATGGCCGGCGACGCGCACCACGGCCTCGGCGCTGGCGATCGCGGTCGTCGGCGCGCTCTGGTACCTCGCCGCGCCGGTCTACCTCGAGGACGAATCGATCCGGGCGTTCGTGGTGAAGAACCTCGTCGCGTTCGCCGCGCACGAGGTGCGCTTCCTCGTCGCGCTCGCCACGGTGCAATGCGCGCTGGTGCTCGCCGTGTTCGGGCTCACCTCGTCAAGCCGGGTCGCGCAGCGGCTGCGGGGGTCGTTCCGGCGCGCCCTGCTCCATCCCGAGCGCACCACCGTGGCCCTCGCGTTGCTCGGCGCGACGATCACCCTCGCGATCGCCCTGTTCGCGACGGAGCTCCACACCAGCACCGAGGACGAGAAGACGTACCTCTTCCAGGCGCAGCTCCTGCGCCTCGGGCGGCTGTCGATGCCGTTGCCGTCCGAGGGCGCGCCCTTCGTGGTCCAGTTCCTCGTCCAGAGCGGCGGGCGCTGGAGCGGGCAGTACTTCTGGGCGCAGCCCGCGCTGCTGGCGATGGCGGGCTTCGTGGGGACTCCCTGGATCGCCACGATCCTCGAGGTCGCCGCCACCATCTGGTTCTCGGGCCGCGCCGCGTCGCGCTTCACCGGTGACGAGCGCGTCGGTCTCCTCACCTCGGCCCTCGTTGCGATCAGCCCGCTGATCGTGATCAACGGGGCGACGCTGCTGAACACGAACCTCGCGGCGTCGTGCGCGGCAGCCTCGCTGTGGGCGATCGCGACGCTTCGCGAAGGCCGGTCTCGCGCGGCCACGTGGGTGCTCGCGCTGTCGACCGGGATCGCGCTGCACAACCGGCCGCTCGACCAGGCTGCTCTGCTCGTCCCCGCCGCGGTCCTGCTGCTGCTCGAGAAGGGGCGCGGGGTGCGGGAGACCGTCGCCCGCTTCGCGCCGGCGGTCCTCCTGACAATCCCGTTCATCGCGCTCCATCCGCTCCTGAACCTGGCGGTCTCCGGCGACCCGTGGGTGAGCGGCTATGCGCTGTTCAACCGATCGCACGGCTGGAAGACCATGGGCTTCGGCGTGGGCCCCTTCGACCACGTCCAGACCGCAGGCACCGCGGCGGCCAAGACGATCACGAACGCGGTCCGGGTCGCCTTCTACGCCACCGGATGTCCGCTCGTGGTCGCGGTGGCGGCGCTCGGGTCGATCGTGACCCCGTCGCGTACGCCGGCCCTGCGCGCAGGCGCACCGGCGATCGTCGCCACGTTCTACGCTGCCTACTTCTTCTACGTGGGCGTGCCGATCCTGGTCGCCGGGCCCGTGTACTTCACCGCCATCGCTCCCGTCGTGTGCGCGTGGCTGGCCGATTCACTCCTCGCGCTCCACGATCGCGCGCGCAGCGAGCTCCCCCGCGGACCGGACTGGATGCCGATCCTCGTCGTCGGGGCGACGATCGTCGCGGTGGTGACGCTCTGGCCGCCGCTGATCCGCGGGATCCATCGCAGCGCCCTCGGTTCGCCGGCGGCGCGAGCGGCGCGGCTGGCCGAGGCGCGCGGCCTCCATCACGCGCTCGTCTTCGTCGCGAACGTCGACGCCAGGGGCACCTACGAGATGGAGCTCCCGTTTCCGGACCCCGAGCTGGACGACGACGTCCTCTTCGTGCGCGCGCTCGAGCCCGGTGTGAACGCCTCGCTGGCCGCCAGGTTCGGCGAGGGTCGCTCGGTCTACTTGATGGACGAGGGGATCGGCGCGCTCTCGGCATTCGATCCCGTGACGGGCGGCGTCGTCCCGTTACCTGCCGCTGGAGGTCGCTGACCCGACGGACCCCGCGAAGTTCCTCAAGATGGTCTCCCCTCGCGTCGGCACATGCACCCCCGCCAGCAAGGCCTCGGGATCGCCGCCCTCGGACCGTACGAGCTCGCTCCTGGCGTGGAGGTATCCACGCATGACGTCGGCGTCGAACTCGGGGTGAAACTGCACGCCTCGCACGTGCTTGCCGACGCGGAACGCGGCGATCGGGTCCCTGGGCGTGGTGGCGAGGACCTCGCCGCCGGGAGGCAGGCGCACGACGGCGTCGAGGTGCGTACCGTGGACGTCGAAGGTCCGTGGCAGCCCCGCGAAGAGCCGGTCGTCGGCGAGGCGGCTGACCCGCATCGCGCCCATCTCGCGCCCCAGGGGGTTGCGCTTCACCTCGCCGCCGAGGGCCTGCGCGATGAGCTGGTGCCCGAAGCAGATGCCGAGCACGGGCCGGCCCGCCGCCGCGATGTCGCGCACGAGCGACTCGGTCCGGAGCATCCACGGGGCGCGCTCGGTCACGCTGGAGCTGGAGCCCGTGAGGACGAAGGCGTCGGCGTCGCGGGGACCGGGCAGCGGAGCGCTGGTGCGCACGTCGACCGCTGCCCACCGCCCTGGCCAGGCGTCGCCGGTCTTCGCCCGGATCCACGCCGGATAGTCGCCGCGCCGGGCTGCGATGGCCGGGATGGTCTGACCCGTCACGAGGATGAGGATGCGCATGGTCCGGCCTTCACACCGTCCTTCGGGTGTCCGATAGCGCGTCGATTGCCAGCGCGCACGCTGCGTGGGACAGTCCAGATCCACGCGTGCGGGCTGGTCCCGCGCCCGCCTCGATGAACCCTCTCCAGCTCTCGCTCCCCATCGACGAGTTCCTCGCGCGGTCCCCGTCGCCCGGCATCCCCCGCCCCCGCCGCATCTTCTGCAACCGCAACCTGCGGATGAGCGCCATCTCCTGGGTGGGGTTCGACATGGACTACACGCTGGCCATCTACAACCAGCCGGAGATGGACGAGCTGTCGATCAAGGCGACCATCGAGAAGCTCGTCGCGCGCGGCTACCCCGAGTTCATCCGGACCATGCCGTACGCGATCAACTTCCCGGTCCGCGGCCTGCTCATCGACAAGCGCTTCGGGCACGTCCTGAAGATGAACCGCTACAAGTTCGTGACGAAGGGCTACCACGGCTTCCGCGAGCTCGCGAAGGAGGAGCTGCGCGCGCTCTACCACCAGAAGAAGATCCGCCCCGCGACGCCGCGCTACCACTGGATCGACACGCTGTACGCGCTGTCCGAGGCCGCGCTCTACGCTGCGCTGGTCGAGGCCATGGAACAGCGGGGCCTCGCGATCGACTACGCGAAGACGTTCACGGACATCCGCGAGAGCATCGACGAGGCCCACCGCGACGGGACGATCCTCGACGCGGTGGCGAGTGACTATCCGCGCTTCGTGAACAAAGACCGCGATCTGGCCTCGACGCTGCACAAGCTCCGCAGCGCGGGCAAGAAGCTCTTCCTGCTCACCAACTCGCGCTGGCACTACACCGACAAGATGATGAAGTACCTCATCGACGGCGAGATGGCCGAGTACCCCAGCTGGCGGCACTACTTCGACGTCGTCATCGTCGCGGCGACCAAGCCGGCGTTCTTCCAGGAGCACCGCCCCCTGATGGAGCGCGACGGCGAGGCGCTGAAACCGGCGGCGTTCCCGCTCGAGCGCGGCAAGGTTTACGAGGGCGGCAACCTGCACGACCTCGAGGCAGGCCTGGCGGCCACGGGCGACAGCATCCTGTACGTCGGCGACCACATCTACGGCGACATCCTGCGAAGCAAGAAGGAGAGTGCCTGGCGCACGGCGATGATCATCCAGGAGCTCGATGGCGAAGTGCAGGCGCACGACTCGTGCGAGGAGGACTTCGCGCGCGCGGAATACCTGGAGGACGCGCGCGACCGGCTCGAGGACGAGC
>VFSW01015601.1_pt1 | contig 10421 bp, 9 predicted proteins | sample 5358111 | NCBI WGS metagenome assembly VFSW01 (sample SAMN11554181, study PRJNA540505) | mine drainage metagenome | isolation source: sediment from site ElyBrook_90M | place: USA: Ely Copper Mine, Vershire, VT | collected 2017
CAGCCAGGGCTGGAACAGCGCGGCGCGCGCCTGCTCGCCGAACAGGCCGGTGTGCTCGACATAGTGCCGGGCGAAGTCGGCGGCCGGCAGCTCGCACAGCGCGGGGTCCGCCATGAAGCTGGCGTATTTGTCGTAGCCCGCGAACAGCTCATCGCCGCCGTCGCCGGTGAGGACGACCTTGACGCCAGCGCCCCCGGGCCGCCCCATGGCGATAGCCTCCTCGGTGGGCAGCGCAGCGTGGGGGCCAAGCCCTGCGGCGAGGCGCGAGACCTCGCGCGTGGGCATGAACGAGGCGTCGCCATGCGGCTGGTCGCAATGCCACAGCACGCGAGCCCAGTCATCGAGCATGTCGGGCTGAACGATGCGTTCGCAGTGCGTGGCGCCGAAGCGCTGTGCGGCTTCGCGGGCGTAGGGCGATTCGTCGAAACGGGCGTCGGGAAAGCCGATGCAGAAGGTGCGCGTGGGCTCGCGCACATGCCGGGCCATCAGCGCCACGATGGTGCTGGAATCGACTCCGCCCGAGAGAAACGCGCCGAAGGGCACGTCGGCGCGCAGCCGCAGCCGCACCGCATCGTCGAGCAGGGCGAGGAATTCCTCCTGCCACTGCGCGAAGCCCTGCGGCGCGGGAGTCTGCTCGGCGAGGCTCCACCAGCGGCGTGCGCTGCTGCCGGCGCGGCTGACGCTGAGCACCGTTCCCGGCATCACATGGCGGATGCCCGCGAAGAGGGTGAAGGGCGGCGGGACGTAGTTGTAGGCGAGGTAGTGCTGCAGCGCAGGCAGATCGAGCATGGGCCTGGCCCTCTGCGCGGCGAGCATGGCCTTGATTTCGGAGCCGAACAGCACCTGCCGACCGTCGTCCTGCACGAACAGCGGCTTGACGCCGATGCGGTCGCGCACCAGATGAAGCCGTGGGTTCTCGGGCTCGCGCCCATCCCAGATGGCGATGGCGAACATGCCGTTGAGCCGGGGCAGGAAGTCCAGCCCTTCGCGCTCATACAACCGCAGCAGCACCTCGGTGTCGCTATGGTCGGTGGCGAAGCGCACGCCCTGGAGCTGCAGTGCGGCGCGCAGCTCCACGTGGTTGAAGATTTCGCCGTTCTGCACCAGCGCGATCCGTCCGTCGTCGCTGACGAAGGGCTGATGGCCGCCAGCGATGTCGATGATGGACAGGCGGCGGTTGCCGATCGCAACGGCATTGGCCGCGAACACCCCGCTGTCGTCGGGGCCGCGGTGGGCGATGCTGCTGTCCATCGCTGCCAGCGTGTGCGCCGCGAGGCTGCTGCCGGAACGGTCGAAATAGCCGTAGATGCCGCACATGGTTCAAGCCGAAGTGAAAAACGCGATTGTCGGTGACACGGCCTGCTCCGCACGGCCCACCCCGGCGCGCTCAGTTGCCGCTGGCGCGAAAGAGTTGCCTTGCCGTCAACCCGATGATGTAGAGATCACGCCGCACGCTGTGACGGCGCACATAGTCCAAATCGGCTTGCAGGCGCTGCTGCGTTGTGGCGTGCGAACGGTAAAGCGCCTGGGCCAGGCCGGTAATGCCGGGGCGCACGCTGCAGCGCGCGGCCCACTCGGCGGGTGTGTAGTCGGTCGCCTGCGTTGGCAAGTCGGGGCGCGGGCCGACCAGGCTCATGTCACCGCGCAGCACGTTGATGAGCTGGGGCAACTCGTCCAGGCTGGTGCGCCGCAAGACGCGTCCGACGCGGGTGATGCGCGGGTCGCCGCTGGCGGTGCGCTGTGGCCCCAGGCGCTCGGCATCCACCACCATGCTGCGGAATTTCAGAATCTTGAAAGGGCGGCCGCCAAGTCCCGCGCGCTCCTGGCCGAACAGCACCGGGCGCCCGCTGTCGAGCCAGACCGCCGCGGCCACCACGGCCATGGGCAGCGCCAGCAGCAAGGAGGCAGGTACGGCGATGGCGAGGTCGAACAGGCGCTTCATGGAGAAATCACCCCCTGTCGCGGCAGCACTGCGTGCGCAGCCGCGCCGGATGGAACCCGACCGAGCGAGGCCAAGTGTTCAAGCGGTCGACGCTTGTTGCGGCTGCGTGGCTGCCGGCACCGGCTCGCTCAAGATGGCGGCAGTCTTGCCGATCAGGTCGCAGGCCAGCAGGCGATCGTTCTCCACTTCATCCGGCGTGCGTGTGGCCAACACGTCCGCCGCGTGCCGCAGTCGCGCAATTTCGCGGCGGTAGACGGCTTGCCACCCCAGCCCTGCCTGGGCGTGGCCGTGTTTCGGCACGCCCTCAAACATTTCGCGGTTGAATGTGCGCGACAGAATCACGCTGCTGGAACCCAGGCGCAGGTGTTCGGCCAGCACCACGCGGCCCGGCAGCATGCCTTCGTCCAGCCGTGCGATGCCGCCGAAGCCAAAGCGCTTGCCAGCCGCATGGGCGGTCCGCGCCACGCGCTCGACCATGCCATTGCCCAATGGTTCGAACATGAAGCGCGCGCCGAGTTGGCGATGCAGATCATTCAATCCGACGTAGATTTCATCCAGCCCCGGCAAGGCCGCCCAGGCGGGCAGCGATTCCAGCGCCGCGCGGGTTTCCAGCAGGGCCATGCCGCGAGCACGGCCCGCGATGTGGCGCAAGAAGGTCTGTAGAGCAGTGCGTTGCTCGAACATCGGCAGCATCAGGGTGTCGGCACCCGCTGCGATGGCCTGCTCGATTTCGTCGCTGCTGCCGGCGTGCAGCGGATTGACGCGCACGATCAGATCGGCTGTCGGTACCGCCGCGCGCACGCGGGCGATGTCTTCGGGGCGATGGTCGGAGATGAAGGTGCCGAGTCCGCCTTGGCGCGCCTGCTTGCCCAGTCGCTCCAGATCCACCATGATGCGGCCCACTCCGCAGTCCTGGGCCAAGGCTGCGAATTCAGGGTTGTTGGTGATCTGAATCCAGTCCATCTGGGGGAGATTCGGCTGTTTGCGTCAGCGTCGAGTGTAACGGCGCAACAGCTTGCGGCCGACCTCCAAACCCAGAGTGTCCCAACGCAGCAACACGGCCAAACCTGCGGCAAACACCAGCCCTGCGAGCACGGCGGGTAGCGCCAGGGGCAGCACACCAGATGCCCATGCGGGTGCGGCGTCCAGCAGCCCGCCCAGGGCGCCCAGCAGTGCCAGGGAGGCCAGCAGCAGGCCGCCGTTGCGCCACTCGAAATCATCGGTGCGGGAGCCCAGGCGTTGCCACAACACGGTGGTGGCCACCAGGTATGCCGCGCCATAGACAGCCAATGCCCGCCACCAGACGTCGGGCAGCCACCATCCAACGGCGAGCAGCGCCAGCAGGCCGCAACCATAGCCCAGTACCTGATCGGCGATGCGGCGGTGGCTGTTGAGCCTCGCCGCCAGCACCAGTTGCGCCGCCTGCAGCGGTAACAACGCCAGAATCCAGCGCATGGATTGCACCACCTCGGCCTGATCGGCCGCATGCATGTGCCCCCAGCCAAACACCAGGCGCACGCCCAGCGGGGCGGCAAGCATGCCGCAGGCGCCCAGCAACGCCGCCAGCAACAGCATGGACTGCATCCACTGCCGCCCGCGCAGACGCGCACCCGCCGCATCTCCAGCAGCCTCTGCGGCCGACAAGCGGGCCAACGCGAGGGCTGCAGCCACGGCGAACAGGGTGTGCAGGGGCAACTCGCCGCTGCGCTGGGCGTAATGGAAAACTCCCAGGCGTCCAGGTCCGGCGCTCGATGCGAAGGCACGCGCGGACAGGGTGTAGAGCACCGTCAGGCCGGAGGCTGCCAACGCCAGTGCGGCAGCATGCAGTCCGCTCGCGTCGGGCCACCAAGGCGAGTTTGCCGATAGAGCCCGTGACAAGTGGGCAACGCGCCGCATCAGCGCCCACCTGGCGACTGCGGCGGCGGCGATGCTGGCGGCAATCCAGTTGAATTCGTGCAGGTGCGCGGCCAGCAACAGCCCGGCAATGAGCACCAGGTTGAACACCACATTCCCGGCGTATTGCCATTGCAGGCGCCCTTGCGCCTGCAATGCGGCGGCACCGACCATGGCGACCGCACCAGCCGGCAGCGCCACCAGTGCCGCCAGCCCCAGGGTATGGGCGGCCAGTCGGGCGTCGATCCCCGCCAGCCCGGGAGCCAGCCAGTGGGTGATGGGAGCCTGCAACAGCCAACTCGCGAGCCCGGCGCCAGCGAAGGTCACCAACGCCAATCGGCTCCATCGTGCCGCCTCGGCGGCGATGACCTCGGGTGTGCGTCCGGCCATGCGCGGCACCATCACCGCCGGTACCGCCGCCCCCCAGAGCAGCGAGACGGTAAAGTCAGGATAAGACATGGCCACGAGCGCCGCATCCGCATGGCCGCTCAGGCCGAACTGGATGGCGATCACGGCATCGCGCAGAACGCCTAGCAGGCGGCTGGTGGCGAGCAGGAGCAGGCTGAGCGAGAAGACCCGTGCGATGGACATGGCCGTCTATTGTCGCTTCGGCCCAAATCGACGACTCCCCGAAACAGCCGAGTCGCGGGGCGGATCCGTGGCTGCCGCCAGTAGCCGGGCCATTCGGCCATGGCTCGCTCCCACAGCGGTATATAATTGTGGTTTTGTTTGCGCCCGTAGCTCAGTTGGATAGAGTACTTGGCTACGAACCAAGGGGTCGTGGGTTCGAATCCTGCCGGGCGCACCAGTCATTGCCACGAATAGCCCTCGCGAAATCGTTCGCCGGGGCGTTTTTTTGGTTGACGCATACGCTGCCTGTTCCTTGAACTTGGCTCCTGCTGGCCTTCTGCGATGGAACGCACTCGCCGCAAACTCACCCCGGAGTTCGCGCCTGACCGCTCCGAGATGCGCGGCTTGGCTGCGAGCCACCCGATTCCCCCGAAACTGCGCATGGAGCCGAACACGGCAGTCCGACGTCCCTGGGGCGTCGGCGTTTCCACGATGTGTGCGAACTCGAGTTGATGGTCGGCTCGTCAAAACAACCAACTGCACCCCCATCGTCTACATGAGCCGAGTTCGGGTGTACAAAGCCTGCGAAGGCTTGATGCACAGCGACAACCGGATCTCGAGCATCGACTGCGGCGTTGGGTTCAACAACGTGGTCAATGTTCTCGGTGCCGGTCATTTTCAAGCGCCAAACGAGGATAGAGACCATGGAAAAAGAGTTGGAAGGCAAGGTGGCCGTCGTGACCGGGGCTGCGTCGGGTATCGGCTTGGCCAGCACCGAGGCGATGCTGGCTGCAGGCGCGCGGGTGGTGATGGTTGACCGCGCCGAGGACGGGCTGAAGTCCGTGAGCCGCAAGCATGGCAACGCCGTGATCCCGCTGCGCATCAACATGCTCGACCCGGAAGACTGCGCGACGCTGCTGCCGAGGGTGCTGGATCAGGCTGGTCGGCTCGACATTCTGCACGCCAACGCTGGGTCCTACGTCGGCGGTGACCTGGTCGACAACGATACCGCCGCGATCGACCGGATGCTGAACCTGAACGTCAATGTCGTGATGAAAAACGTGCATGACGTGCTGCCGCACATGATCGAGCGTCAAACCGGCGACATCATCGTCACCAGTTCCCTGGCGGCCCATTTCCCGACGCCGTGGGAGCCGGTCTATGCGTCGTCCAAATGGGCGATCCATTGCTTTGTCCAGACGGTGCGGCGGCAGGTGTTCAAGCACGGCATTCGTGTCGGTTCGGTCTCGCCGGGCCCCGTCATCAGCGCCTTGCTCGCCGATTGGCCGGCGGAGAAACTGCAGGAAGCCCGGGATTCGGGGAGCCTGCTGGAGGCCAGCGAAGTCGCCGCTGTGGTGATGTTCATGCTGACTCGCCCTCGCGGCATGACCATCCGTGATGTGGTCATGATGCCGACGAATTTCGACCTCTGAACAGCGATCTTTCGAGTCAAACGCTGTGAAGCCTGCCTCGCCGCGTCGCCCTGGACAAGGCGACGTGGCGGCCGGATCGACGCGCGGCGCCCGGGCCTGCCACGCCGCAGGGAGCGCCTGTCCAGGGCCCGAGTCTTCGCGAATCCCGGCTTGTCTGTTGCAGCTGGTTGCGGATGTTTGCATTGCACAATGCGCGTCACACCCGCTCTCGCAGGATTCCCCATGTCATTCACGTCCCGCTCGTCGATCGTTCTCGCCGTCAGTGTTTGTCTTTTGGGCTGGGTCCAGGCTGCGCCCGTTGTCTCATCCAGTCAGCCCTCAGGGTCAAGTGGTGGTGTATTGCCGGTCACGGTGGTGATCGGCAGCGCCGCCTCCTTGACGGGACCACAGGCGGCGTATGGTGTGGACAACACCGATGGCGTGCGCATGGCGATCGACGCGTTGAATCGCGAGCACATCACGATCGCCGGCCGGCGGGTAACGTGGGTGCTTGACGCCCAGGATGATCGTGGCGACCCGAAGCGTGCTGCCGAGGTGGCGCGGAAGTTTGTCGCCGCACATGTGAACGGCGTGGTTGGCCATCTCGATTCGAGTTGCACGGCGGCCGCGTCGCCGATCTACTTCAAGGCGGGCATACCCGAAATCACACCCTCATCCAGCGATCCCAAGCTCGCGCAGCAAGGGTTCGATACGTTCTTCCGCATCATCGCCAACGATAACGCAATAGGTGCTGGCCTGGCGCTCTATGCCAGGAACGGTCTGCAGGCCAAGACTGTGGTCGTCGTGGATGATCGCAGCACCTACGGCTCCAGCGTGAGTCATGCCTTTTCGCGCGTGGCTCGAGGGGTGGGCCTGCAGATCGAAGCGCACGAGACCATCGAGGCCGACGTCATGGATTTCAGCAATCTGCTGGACAAGATCAAGGCTGCCAATCCGGATGTGGTTTTTTTCGGTGGCATGGCTGCGCAAGCCGGCCCCATGCTGCAGCAAATGCGTGGCATGGGCATCAAGGCGCGTTTTCTGGGGGGCGATGGGATCTGCACTCCGGAACTCGCCAGGCTTGCGGGCACGGCGGCGAATTCGGACGTCATCTGTGCCGATGGTGGCGTCCCAGTGGCGCGCATGCCAGGCGGGGAGGCTTGGCAACGACGCTTCACGGCCCAGTTCGGCCCGAACGCGTTCGAGCTGTATTCACCCTATGCATACGATGCCACCATGGTGCTGGCCCACGCGATGATGAAGGCCGGATCGACCAATCCGGCGGTCTATCGGCATGACATCCGGCACCTGGACTATGACGGCGTGACCAAGAACGACATTCGCTTCAACCGGGATGGCGAACTTGTCGATCCTGCGATCACGATTTCGAGTTTTCCGGAGGGGCGGAAAACAGCATTGAGCCGGTAGCCACGGCGCTTGCCGATTGGCGCAGCCAGCGCCATGCAAAACGGGAGTGCATGGCACTCCCGTTTCGATGAATCACGCTTGGAGCGTGATTATTTCTTCATGCTCAGAATCCAGGTCACCAATTCCTTCGCTTCAGCCGGGGTCACTTGGGGGTTGGCAGGCATGGGAACCGGGCCCCAGACGCCGGACACACCGTGCAGCACGGCATTCACCAGGGTGACTTCGGCACCGGGCTTGCCGGCGTACTTGGCGGCAATGTCCTGGTACGAAGGCCCAACGAGCTTTTTGTCGAGCGCGTGGCAAGCCAGGCAGTTCTTGGACTTGGCCAGAGCCATCATGTCGGCAGCGTTGGCTTGGGACACGGCGGCGACGGCCAGACCGACAGCAATCAAAATTTTCTTCATTCCAGATCTCCAAGGTTGAGCGAAGCTACGCGCTATAACGCGACGCCACGCGGGCGGTTGACGTGCTTGGCATGCATGGCGTGACAGCAGCGAGAATGCTAACCGACACATGGGCTGCGTTGCGTGTCATGATGCTGCATTGGGTTGCATTTTGATCTGATTTTGATGGTCGTCGTGATAAATGGAGGGCAGTCATGTGGGTATTGGTTGTTGCAATCGTGCTGTTGGGATTGAAATTCGCCGCAATCGGCCCGTTTGCGACCCTGTCCTGGTGGTGGATTGCCATTCCCCTGGCCGTTGTTTTCGTGTGGTGGGAAATCATCGATCCCATGTTTGCCGTCTCGCAAAAGCGCGCCATGCGCGAGATGGGCGAGCGCAAGAAGGAACGCAACGACAAGGCGCGCAAAGCTCTGGGCATGCGTTCACGCAAATAAGCCGCTGGCTTGGGCTAAACTGAGCCGTCGTCAGGAGAGTGCCGAAGTGCCGTTGCGCGGCGCCTTGGCCGCCGAAGGCGTAAATCCGGGATCTCCGGATGTACCGCTCAGGCAAAAGGACTGACGACACCCTCACGGGTTACCTCACTGGAGAGCGGCGCCTGCATCATGTGCGGCGTCCACCGAAGGGGCAAGCCGGGCGCGATGGCGCACGGTCAATCTCTCAGGTACCAAGGACAGCGGGGCGTCGTCACCAGAGCATGCTCTGGTGGATTTCCGCCCTTCTCCGGAGCCTTGCGTGTCTGCCCAAGCCGAGCCAGTCCTGCTGCACACCCCCCTGTTTTTGCTGCACCAGTTGCTGGGCGCCAAGATGGTGCCGTTCGCCGGCTATGCCATGCCGGTGCAGTATCCAGGCGGCATCACGGCCGAGCATCTCCACACGCGTGCCGCAGCCGGTCTGTTCGACGTCTCGCACATGGGCCAGGTACGCATCGCTGGGCCGGATGCGGCAGAAGCTCTCGAAAGTCTCATTCCCGTCGACGTTGTGGGCTTGCCGCTCGGGCGTCAGCGCTACTGCTATTTCACCAACCATGCTGGCGGGATTCTCGACGACTTGATGCTGACCCACCGTCCGCTCGAGGGTGGTCAGGGCAGCGAGTATTTCCTCATCGTCAATGCCGCATGCAAGACCCAGGATCTCGCCTGGATGCGCGAACGCATCGGCGCGCGCTGACGCATTGAAGAACTCCCGGGACAGGGGTTGATGGCGCTGCAAGGCCCCAAGGCGCTCGCGGCGCTGCAGACACTGCTGCCGGATGTGGGCAAGCTGCGCTTCATGGATGCAGCCTGGTTCGAATTGCCCGCTTCGGTCTGCAACGACCCGGTCTTCATCAGCCGCAGCGGCTACACCGGCGAAGACGGCGTCGAGATTTCGGTTCGCCCGCGGGATGCCGAGCCGCTGGCTCGCGCCTTGCTCGATCTGGCTGGCGTGCGGCCCGCGGGCCTGGGCGCACGCGACAGCCTGCGCCTGGAAGCCGGGCTCTGCCTCTACGGGCATGACATGGACGAAACCACCACCGCCGTGGAGGCCAGCCTGCAATGGGCCATGCAGAAGGTGCGCCGCAACGGCGGGGCCCGTGCCGGAGGCTTTCCAGGGGCCGAGGTCATCCTCGCGCAGCTTGACGACCCTGCCCGTGTGGCGCGCAAACGCGTCGGGCTTGTCGCCGACGAACGCGTGCCTGTTCGCGAAGGCACCATGCTGGTAGACGCCGCGGGTCGCGGGCTGGGGCGCGTTACCAGTGGCAGCCTCACCCCCACGGCCAACATGCCGGTCGCCATGGGCTACGTCGAGAGCGCCGTGGCGGTACCGGGGCATGCCCTGTTCGCACTTGTGCGAGGCAAACAGGTGCCCATGCATGTCGCCCCCATGCCGTTCACGCCTCACGGCTATGTACGCAATTGAACTGGCGTACCGAAGCACACCAGGTTTTTCTCAAATTGTTCCTGTTCACATTGACCGACACGGAGTTCAGCATGACCATCAAATACACCCCCGATCACGAATGGGTTCGCCTTGAAGCGGACGGCACCGTGACGGTCGGCATCACCGCGCACGCGCAAGACGCCCTTGGCGATGTGGTGTTCGTCGAATTGCCCGCGGTCGGCAAGACCTTTACTCAGAAAGACACCGCCGGTGTGGTCGAGTCGGTCAAGGCCGCGGCCGACGTCTACATGCCGCTGTCGGGCGAAATCACCGGCAGCAACGATGGCCTGGTGTCCGACCCGTCCATGGTGAATTCCGATCCGCAAGGGTCGGGCTGGTTTTTCAAGATGCGCCCGAGCGACCCCGCAGAGCTGGATGCGCTGATGGACCAGGCCGCCTACGACAAACTGCTGCAAGGTGCCTGAAAACCTTCCTGCCATCGCCCGCCGTCTGCCGCCTGTCGCGGTCCTGAGGCTGGCGCCGACCAAGACGAGTTTCCCATGTTGATGCAAACCGAACCCACCCTCACCGAACTGGAAGATGCCGCCGCCTTCCAGCGCCGCCACATCGGCCCGAGCGAAGCCGAGCAGGCGCCCATGCTGCACGCCCTGGGCCAACCCGATCTGGAGGCATTGATGCGCGAAGTCATTCCTGCCGGCATCCGTCGCGCCCGCCCGTTCGAATTGCCGCCCGCTCTGGGCGAGGAGGCTGCGCTGGCCGAATTGCGCCACATCGCAGCGCAAAACCGGGTGATGCGCAGCTTCATCGGACAGGGCTACGCCAATGCGCACATGCCTGGCGTGATCCAGCGCAACGTGCTGGAGAACCCGGCCTGGTACACCGCCTACACGCCGT
>VFSW01015602.1_pt1 | contig 10421 bp, 5 predicted proteins | sample 5358111 | NCBI WGS metagenome assembly VFSW01 (sample SAMN11554181, study PRJNA540505) | mine drainage metagenome | isolation source: sediment from site ElyBrook_90M | place: USA: Ely Copper Mine, Vershire, VT | collected 2017
GCCCGATAGCCTGAATGGTTAGGAAATATTGCATTGGCGCATTGACAGGTCGACGAGCCGTCCATATAATTGCCTACGTGCTTTCAAATAGATAAATCGCAGCCTTTCGGATGATAGTACAGAGGTGTGCACACGAAATCCCTGCTTGTCGCTGTTTGAAAATAGCAAACATTGTTGGAGATGAGCCGATGCAGGGTGTCGACGCGAACAACTGAAAGATGCGCTCATGGTAAGACACGAAATTGCGTACACGAGAGGGAACGATGATTACTCCTCCCCGAGATGACCACATGGTAGAAAAATTGCAGCTTCCAGAACTGACGATTGTAGTTCCCACACGCAATGAAAGTCAAAACATTCAGAAGTTGATCCGCACTGTTCGTATGGCGCTTATTGGTATATCGTGTGAAATCCTTATCATTGATGATAGTGATGACGATACCTTCGAGATAGTTCAAGAAGAAATGCAGACAACGTTCACAACCAAATGGAAATTGGGGGCGATTCATCGAGAGACGCCCCAGGAGCGTCAAGGAGGATTAGCAACGGCGGTGGTGTTGGGCTTAGAGCGCGCGCGTTCGCGGTATGTCGCGGTTATCGATGCTGATCTTCAGCATCCACCTGAATATCTCCGCAAACTCTATGAAGCGGCGATAGCGACCAACGCTGACATCGTTGTTGCTACGCGCTATCGAGCTGGGGGCAGTTACGAAGGGTTGGATGGGTTTTCCCGTCGTTTCATCTCGATCGGCTTGAAGACATTCGCCAAATCAGTTTTTCCTGATCAGATACGTCAGATCTCCGACCCGCTTGGTGGTTTTTTTTTGATTCGTCGGGATATCCTCGATCATGTCCAGCTGCGACCCATTGGATATAAGATCTCGCTTGAAATTATGATTCGTACTGGTTGGACGAATTTGACGGAGGTCCCCTATGCTTTTCGCGCTCGGGAGGGGGGACAGAGTAAATCGAACATGAAGCAAGGTCTCATGGTTTTGTGGCACATTGGGAGACTCCTGTTAGAGGTTCCCGCTGCGGGCTTCTTCTGGAAATACCTCCTTGCGAGTCTTGTAAGTTTAGGGGTTCTAGGAGGGATGTTGCATACCTCCCTCGGACAGTCGCTGCAAGATCCATTTGCTTCCGCTCTCTTGCTAGTCATTCCAGCCTTTATCGATACCATCTGCTGCACATTGTTATTTGGACGGAGACAAGAAAATCGAGAATCGACACGCAATCGCATACTACTCCCACTATCGCATGGGATGATCTTATCGCTGATTTCAATCGTGATCTTCTTCATCCTTGATATGTCGTCATCCTTGCCGAATCAGACAAGTGTGATCATGAGTTTCCTTGTGGCATTGATTCTCTATTATCTGCCCACAGGAAATTGGCATTTTAAGATGTTAAGGCGTCATGTGGTGCGATATATGCGTGAGGTGCCAACGATGAGCCGACAGATGGCGCGGCAACGAGTGTAATCGGCAACATCAGGTCCCCCTCTTTCTTGTGGCGGAGTGGCTTCAGTGGCGAAGCTCTCCGCTTGTATTCTATGAGGTGTTGAGTTGTTGCGATAGGTTCCTCTTGCGTCGACTGATACACTAAGGGTGTTGCTCTGAGTACGGAATCCGGCACACACACAAAATTTAGTCGTGGGTTCTCGCTCATACCGCAACCCTTAAAAATGAGAGTAGAGGCATACGTTCGGGAATTGCGAGGCCAGCGGCCGCGTGCCCGCCAACGAAGTTTCTATTTTTGAGCAGGGACCGTCGGGATGTTTCCGTCCTTGGCGTGTTGAGGAGCGAAAGACCAGCATGCGGCAAGATGATAATCAAGAAGTGCTGCTTATCTTTAGGCCAAAGACGCCAACTCGACCGAAAGTGTCATCCAGACCATTGAGCCGACCTCTTTCTCAGGAAGATATCATGCGGTGGCGGCTCGGGCTCCGCCTCTCGGTCCTGGCGGCACTATTTATCAGCCTGGCTTGGTTGATGTTTGTCCCAGGAGGGAGTAAATCGAGTCTGACTACATCCTTGTGGAGTGGATATGCTCGTGCGCTTGGCTATAGCAATGCGACATTGGGTGATCCGATTGGCACCAATGCTGGTGGGATAAATCAAGGGAAATCGACTTCGAATGGCGCGAACCCTCCAAATCAACAAGGAGGAGGCAATGCTCCCCCCGTGACAATTCAAAATATTACGCCGATCGGGACGAACTGGCGTGTCTTTGGCTCCTCGATTTATCCATCTAATTCCGGGATCGGGGGGAATGCATACAGTAGTGGAAATTTCCCAGGATTCATCCAACAACGGCTTCAGATGGCCGTCCAGGCGCATCTGAACACAGTTCGTGTTGTGAATTTTCTGGATAGCCCAGATGTAGGGAATGTCTACGATGGCACGGTATATGCCAATTTGAATACATTGATGAGCGATGCCCAAGCCGACAATCTGCATGTGATACTGGATCTTTCGACATTTCGCAACTGGCTTGAGGATCATGGACAGAATGGCTACGATCCGAACCTTTGGCAAGCGTTCATCTCATACATCATACCGCACTTCGCGCAAAATCCCGCCTTGCTTATGTGGTCGATCGCCGGAGAAATCGATCCTGGTAAGCTGGATGGGAACTCGAACGATCAGTTGGTCAATTTTTATGACAAGGTCTCTACGCAGATCGCTTCTCTTGATCCCGCCCATTCAATAAGTGCTGGCGGCATGCTTCATTTCAATGATGGGACAGGTCTTCCATTGGCGCAAATATGGAAATTGCCGCACATTAATGTCATTGCCGTCCATGATTATTCAGCTGCCGATACCAACGGTTTGGGGTATGTCGCTGGTCAAGCCAAGCAGGACGGCAAACCCTGGCTTGTTGAAGAGTTTGGTCTTCCCCAGAGTGATGGCGATAATCAGCGCGCTCAGGGGTTCATTACAATTTACAACGCGGTACTCTCCAATGGTGGGGTAGGGGCACTCTTCTGGAACCTGGGGACTGAAGTGACCCCGAATTCGTTTGATGTGAACCCGCGCACCCCTCAGACCTGGCAAACGGTGATAAATTTTGCCCCATGATCTCATGGCTCGAGAAAGCGCGGCACCTGATCTCGAATCGTAGTATGCCGCGCTTCAAGCTTAAGCCGGGTAAAGGCTGCCATAGAGTGTGTTGAAATCTGTCCCTGCCCCCATGGCGACCATGGATCCTTTGAAGGTTTGTTGCCATATCAGCTTGCCAGTACTCTCATTGAGCACATACACATAGTTCGTGTTATATGGTCCGACACTCCAGGTCACAAAATGGCCTTCTGTCACCACCGGGGTGGTACTTACCAGTCCTCTGGCCGTGGCCTTAAATTTCCAGCGCAAGGTCCCATTTTGCGTATTGAGCGCATAGATTGAAGAAGTACTGTAGACGAGTAGCGCACCATCGGTCGGCGTGAACGGATCGACCGTCAGCGGCCCATCGCCATTGAATGTCCAGAGAGGTTTTCCGCTCGTTGCCTGAAGAGCAATGAGGGATTTGCCCTGCGAGAGATAGTATCCACCAGCATGGACTATTACCGTGGGAGGCGCTTGCCAGCGTAGGGTTCCATCTCCAGAATTTATAGTAATGAAAGCCGTATCAAACGAGATATTCAGCTGGTCGCCATTGAGTTGGGCGGCCAGGTTCGCCGATTGAATCCCCTCACTGGTCACCGCGGGATGCGTCCAGACCACGTGCCCATCAGTCAGCGCATAAGCGGTTGATGTCCCACTCTGGTTAATGATGTCGGCATTACTATGATCGTCGAAAAGGGCCAGGCGAGCATTGCCTGGCCGGGGAGTGGCAGACCAACTCACCTGTCCGGTCGTTGCGCTTAGGGCGACGATTTGGTCTTGCCCAATCGGAGTAAAGAGGGCGGTTTGGGCCGATGCGCCAAGCAGTAACGGATATTCCATTGCCATTGGCGTGGACCACAGACGCATCCCGGTGCGCGCATCTAACGCAATGATCTGGCTGGTTGTCGTGCTTAAAGGCTGTGAAATATAGACAGTTGTGCCGATGGCGCGGATCTCCAGGCGCATCTGATCGCTGGTTAAACCATGCACGGGAAAAGTCCAGCGTGCGGTGCCTTTAACAATATCGTAGAGTGCTACTTGCGCATTCAGAGAGACCGGATTGGTGGTGCTGGGTATCTCATATACCAGGACGGCGCCGTCAAGTGGGGGGAAGACCTGAGTCGTACCCTGAACAGGCGCAATCCAATTGGTTTGGTGTTTCCAAGCCACTTGACCGTCGGAGGCGAGAACTCCCTCCGTCATACGCTGATTGGGGTAATCCAAGAAAAATATGCCTTGTTGGTAGCCTAACGGCTCGCCATAGGTACTCTGACTAACTTGCCAGATCTGTTGGCCTGTCCGACTATTGAATGCACCGAAAGCGCTGGATCTGCCGTTGGGAAGTGGAATATAGGTCATCGCGTAGAACGGCGAAGCAGGAGTAGTGAGTTGGCTCTTCGGCACCACCGCGTGCATTCTACCAGCGATGATGGCGGCGATGACGAGGATTGCGGCGAGTGCGATGAGGCCTAATCGCCAAGTAGGCTGTTTTCCCAACCTCTGGTTGGATGAGATGGTTGGTGGAGAGTCGGGGGGGCTAGGGACCTTATCCTGAGGTTCTGATTCGTGCAAATCCATGTAGAGTGCGCTCCATTGTTCTCCGGTGATGGGGTACTCCGCGACGTCGGTAATGTGGTGCTATCCTAACATACCACTTTCCAGAGATGCAACCATGGTTGCTTGTATGGCGTGGTGAACTGATTATTATTCCCACATTCTTGTGCAAAACCATTTAGGTCAAATGGTAAGAAAGTCATAGATACGAGTGAAAGTTCGACTGCTCGACCGTTTCAGAATATAAAGAGATCATAGACTTAACAGAAGCGAGGATAGCATTTCATGCAGGATCCTAATCTCGTATCATGTCCATGGTACAAACAGTTGAATTGGCGGCGATCGCTGCCCATGCGCACGCTCTCTCTTGTGGTCGTGGTCGCGATTTTGGGAATCGCATTATGGGCCGGAGTCGCTCGCATCGCGGCTAAAACATTACAAACGGGCACAGTACTTCCCCGTGTGGCGCTCCAGAATGTCGCTGCGACCCCCTTCAATAATGAAGGCATCTCGAATGATACCAACACGAACGTTGCCAATCTGGATTTAGGTGGCCGGAGCCTCTCGAATAACGCACTGGCGGCCGCGAATTTTACCTCAGGATCAACCATCGCGATCAATGGTCTCACATTTCAATGGCCAACAGTCGCAGCGGGCAGTTATGATAACTGGATGGCAAATGGCCAGGTCCTGAATGTAACCGCAGTGAATACCCTTGGTTTCCTGGGTACTGGAACGAATGGTACGGCATCGGGTACAGCGACGATTACTTATACTGATGGCTCGACCCAGAATTTTACGCTTGGGTTCAACGATTGGACATTGGGGGGCGGTGGAAACCAGGTGTTGGCCGGGACGAGCATTGCGGCGACCACACCCTATCGCAACCTGGCGAATAACGTGAAAGAACAGGTCAAGACGTATGTCTTCTTCACCTCGGTCGCGCTCGCTGCTGGCAAGACCACGCTGAGTGTGACATTGCCCGCGACCGTTGCGGGTGGTCAGCTGCACATCTTCGCGCTGGGGACGGCCGCGCAAACCGTATCGACAGCCTACAATAATGAAGGTATCTCAAGCGATAATAATACGAATGTCGCGAATCTGGATTTAGGTGGCCGCAGTCTCTCCAATAATGCTCTGACGGCGATTGGCTATGGATCTGGTGCGAAGGTTATCAGCAATGGCTATTCCTTCCAATGGCCGACGGTTGGACCAGGAATCGCAGATAACTGGATGGCCAACGGGCAGGTGCTCGCTTTTCAAGCGACTGGCGCGCTCGGCATCCTGGGCACAGCGACCAATGGCACCGCGACTGGTACGGTGACATTGACCTATACAGATGGTTCCACCGGCACTTTTACGCTTGGGTTTAGTGACTGGACGTTGGGCGGTGGCGGTGGTCAGGTGTTGGCTGGAACGAGCATCGCGGCGGCGACACCCTATCGCAACCTGGCGAATAACACACAGGATCCGGTAAAAACCTACGTCTTCTTTACTTCGGTCGTGCTGACTGCCGGGAAAACACTACAAAGTGTGACATTGCCTACCGTAGTAACGGGCGGACAGCTTCATGTTTTTGCGCTCGGGACTGCCACTGCCGTCTCGTCGGTGCCATTCAACAATGAAGGCATCAGCGTTGATGGCTCAACAGCGGGGAATTTCGATGGTGGTGGTGCGTCCTTCTCAAACAATGCGCTGACCCAGGACGGTTTCTCTGCTGGGGGCATGGCGCAAATAGGTGGCTTTGCTTTTCACTGGCCGACCGTCGGGACGGGGATAAATGATAATTGGCAAGCGAATGGGCAAATTATTCCTGTCACCGCGACCAATCAACTCGCGTTCATCGGGTCGAGTGCGGATGGTAACGCCACGGGAACGGCAACCATCACCTACACCGATGGATCGACCCAGACGGTCACACTGAATTTTGCTGACTGGACGTTGGGCGGTGGTGGCAGCAAGCCATTGGATGGGACGACGATTGCGGCGCCGAGCGCTTATCGCAACCATAATAACGGGACACAGGAGAATGTCTACACCTACCTCTTCATGCAAGTAGTAGGATTGAACGGAGGTAAGACGACCCAGAGCATTACCTTACCAAATAATGTGACGGGCGGCGTCCTGCATGTCTTTGCAATCTCCGGTCAGGCATCGTCGATCCCCAACTCGGATTGGTCGACGTACCTCGGTAACGATGCGCATACCGGCTACAATGCTAATGAGCAGATCATCAATGCGACCTCGGCTAGCACCTTGCATCTGAAGTGGGCGGTGACGAACCCCGCGAATAATGGGATGAGCGACCAGCGCACGGTCGTGGGTGGACTGATCTACTGGGGATCCTGGGATGGGATCTTCCACGCGACAAATCTGCTCGGCCACGATGTCTGGACAGCGAACGTTGGCACGGCGACCAATCCCGCCTGTGCTCCGCCGACCGTTGGCGTGGTGAGTTCACCAGTGGTAGCAACGATCAATGGACGATCAATGGTCTTCGTCGGTGGTGGGAACGATGTGCTCTACGCCTTCGACGCCGTCACCGGCCAGACAATCTGGTCAACGCCATTGAATCAATCGCCGCTCTTCTTCAATTGGAGCTCGCCGATGATCTACAATGGCTATCTCTACATTGGCAACTCCTCAATGGGCGACTGTCCCCAGTCGCCTGGTTCTCTCAATAAAGTCAATCCTGCGACGGGCCAGATTGTGGCATCACTCCAGACTGTGCCCCCTGGGTGTTTGGGCGGCGGCCTCTGGGGATCTCCGGTGGTGGATGACGCCACCGGCATGATGTACATTGCGACGGGCAACAACAATGACTGCGGACCGAACAATCCGGAGCCATATGCTGAGGCAATCGATGAGGTCAATCCGAATACCATGACGTTCGTCAGCTACTGGACCGTACCGCTCGCGCAACAACAGGGCGACAGTGACTTTGGGAACACACCAACACTTTTCGACACGACCATCAATGGGACGCTTCGTCATATGATCGGAGTCGCCAATAAGAATGGCATCTACTACGCGCTCGATCGGACGAATATCGCAGCTGGACCAGTCTGGGAAGATGTCATCGCCTATGGCGGTGACTGCCAAGACTGTGCGGATGGCAGTGTTTCGCCCAGCGCGTTTGATGGCACGACGTTGTATATTGGTGGGGGTCGCCAGACTGCCACAGGTACGCAACTTGGCTCGGTACGGGCCGTCAACCCTAGCAATGGGCAGACACTCTGGGTAGATTACTATACCGACGGTCCGGTCATCGGGGCGGTTCTCGCTGCCAATGGGGTAGTGGCCTTTACGCATGGACCCTCAGTAGAGGTGGTCAACGCTAAGACCGGTGCCAGTTATTTGAGTTATCATGACACCGGCGCTAACGCGAGCTTCTTTGCCCCAGTAACATTCGCCAACGGCGTCCTCTACACTGGCAGTATGAGTGGCACCATCTTCGCTTTCACTCCGTAAGCAATGCCCACAACAATACGAGCGGCGACGAGGGTATGCACTCGTCGCCGCTCGTATTGTTGTGGGCGATCTTTTTCGTCTGTTCTACTTGCCTGTGTCCAACCTGCAATGCAAACATGGGGATAAGCGCTTTCCCCCAACAGTACTCTTCGCGAATCATCTCATTGACAATTCTAGCCGCTATTTCTATAATGCGCCTAGCAACAAGAGAGGCAATGGGTTACCTGGTTACAGGACGGGTGTGTATCAACCCTAGCCTACTATGCTCACATTCAACCAATTCTTCATTGCCGGTTCATTCGGTAGAGGAATAGAGAGGCACTATGACGAAGCCGTTCAAAGCCCGTGGACATGACAACAGGGAAACTATCCAAGCTCAGGCGGTCGCCGAAGATCCTGTCTTGGAGGAACGCATCGTCTTTTTGCGTGCCTGGCTGATCTCTGAAAGCCTAGACCTAGATAATTACTATATGCAACGAGCATATCAGGATTATAATGATCGAGCGATGCAGGAACGTAAAATGGGCAATCGCATCGTGCGAGCATTTGCTCCAGTTCAACTGCATCTCTCGGCTGTCCGAACGATAACTCCCGGGCAGGGAGTCTTCCTTGTCCTCTTGCTCGGCTTGATAGGGACGATGCTCTACTTGCATCTCATCCCAACTTTAATTGTTGCGCTTAGTGTGTTGACAGCAGTGTATCTGCTCAATCTCACTATCATGGCGCTTGGCGTGCTCAATGTCATCAGTCATTCTCCGGAAGAAAAAATTGATATCCGGGTCGTCGCGCGCTTGGGCAATGCGCATTGGCCGCAGTATACTATTCTCTGCCCGCTTTACAAAGAAGTCGAGGTCGTGCCGCAATTCGTCAACGCGATGAATGCGCTCGATTATCCAACGGATAAATTGCAGGTGCTTTTCTTGACCGAGGAGAATGACAGCGAGACGCGGAATGCCATCCTCGCGATGGACCTTCCGCCACACTTTGAGGTCATTACGGTACCTGACGGTGAACCGCGCACCAAGCCGCGCGCATGTAACTACGGGCTATTACATGCGACTGGTCGTTATACGGTCATTTATGACGCAGAAGACGTTCCCGATCCCTTGCAGTTGAAAAAGGCTGTTCTGACCTTCGCGAATCATGACCATGATCTGGTCTGTGTGCAGGCGAAGCTGAACTTCTACAACCCGACGCAGAATATCTTGACCCGTTGGTTCTCCATCGAATACGCGGTATGGTTCAATCTGGCGCTGCCCGCATTGCAGTGGTCGAAACTGACTTTACCACTGGGGGGCACTTCGAATCATTTCCGCACTTCCGTCTTGCGACGCATGGGTGCATGGGATCCATTTAATGTCACCGAAGACTGTGACCTTGGTCTGCGTTTGAGCCAATTTCGGCTCCGCACCGCGGTATTGGATTCAACCACTATGGAGGAAGCGAATTCCAATTTCAAGAATTGGATTCGGCAGCGATCGCGGTGGACCAAAGGGTATTTCCAGACCTATCTCGTGCATATGCGGCGACCCTGGCGCTACCTCAACCCGAAGAAGTGGCGTGAATTCTTCTCCATCCAGCTGATCATTGGCGCTTCGCCGGCCACATTTTTCGCGAATCCGATAATGTGGTTGTTGCTAGGGATCTATTTGGTGTTTCGGCCGTTTGTCCAAGGTATCTTCACGACTCTTTACATCGCGCCGATATTCTATGCAGCAGTAATCTGCTTGGTCTTTGGTAACTTCTTTTTGGTGTACATGATGTTCATTGGTTGCGTACGAAGCCGACAGTATGGGTTGATGCTGTGGGTACCCACCATCCCTATTTATTGGGTCATGATGAGTGTGGCTGCTACGATGGCGTTCTTTCAGCTCATCTTTCGACCGCATTATTGGGAGAAGACCAAACACGGATTGCATCTCAAAAAACAAGAAGCTGCCCTTGCGAAAGCGTCTCCGACACCAGTTGGGCAACAGGTCCACGTGCGGTAACCACGCACAAGTTTTTTACAGACTGAAAGGTTCCTCTTGATGAGCACTCTTACCCTTCCAGCCATTCCACGTATCGCCCAGCTACGTCCTAAAGATGCGGCTAGGCAGCATTGGTATGATGATCGTTGGCATGTAACGCTCCTGATCCTCGCTACGTTAGTGGGGACAGGCGCCTCGATTGTCACCTACCTCTATCATGCGATTCTGTTGTACGCGGATGCTCATTCGCATCTGCAGATTGCGAGGCGTGTGCTGGATAACCTGAAGCCGGCGCTTGCTCAATTAGGACCCCTATGGCTGC
>VFSW01015603.1_pt1 | contig 10420 bp, 7 predicted proteins | sample 5358111 | NCBI WGS metagenome assembly VFSW01 (sample SAMN11554181, study PRJNA540505) | mine drainage metagenome | isolation source: sediment from site ElyBrook_90M | place: USA: Ely Copper Mine, Vershire, VT | collected 2017
GGGACCGGTGATCCCGGTGGAAATGGGACCCTCGGAGACCGGCGGTGACAAGCAGAGGAGAGCGCGGGGGATGTTCTCGACTCGGGCGCGCCAAGCCACGATTTCGCCGAGGGTCAGGCCGTGACGCACAGGGATGGGCTCGAGGCCCACGAACGAGCAATACTCGCGCGTCTGCCTGCGCCCCTCGATCCGGGCGGGGTCGCCCCCGAGCGGGTTGGGACGGTCGAGGACGAGCACGCGCACGCCCGCGCGTGCGCACGCCCGCACCGCGAGAACCGCCGTCCAGACGAACGTATAATAGCGGGCGCCGACGTCCTGTAGATCGATCACGAGGATGTCGATCGAGGCGAGATCCTCCGTCCGTGGCGCGAGGTCGTCGAAGCGGTCCCCGTAGAGGCTCCGGACGGGCGTGCCGTACGCGTCGCGGGCGTCCGCGACGCCGATCATGTCCTGCGCCTCGCCCCCGTAGCCGTGCTCGGGCCCGAAAACGAGGCGGACGCGCACCCCGAGCGCGTCGAGGATGCCGCGAGCGTGGACGAGGCGACGGTCGACCGAGGCAGGATGAGCGAGGAGACCCACCCGGGCCGCTCGGAGCTCCTGCCCGAGCTTGGGGTGCGTCGCCAGTCGATCGAGCCCGGTACGCACGCACTCTTCAGACTATCATTGGGCTAGAGTCGCCAGCCAGAGCATGCGCCGCGTCTTGGTGGTCGACGACGAGGAGAACATTCGCCTCGTCCTACGGACTCTGCTCCGGAAGCACGGCTACGACGTGGAGGTCGCCGCCTCCGGGGAGGACGCGCTGGCTGCGCTCGAGTCGTTCGACCCGGACGTGATCCTCACCGACGTCCGCATGCCGCGCATGGGCGGCCTCGACCTGCTCGGTGCGCTCAAAGCAAGGCAGCACCCCGCGACCGTCATCGTGATGAGCGCCTACGGCAACGTGGACCTGGCGATCGAAGCCATGAAAGCCGGCGCGTACGACTACGTCAGCAAGCCCTTCAAGCCCGACGAGATCGTCCTCGCGCTCCGAAAGGCAGAGGAGCGCGAGGCGCTGCGCCGCGAGAACCGGGCGCTCAAGGAGCAGATCCAGAAGGACAACGAATTCGAGTCGATCCTCGCGAAGAGCCACGAGATGGTTGCCATCTTCAGGACCATCGCCAAGGTCGCCGATTTCAAGACGACGGTGCTCATCACCGGCGAGAGCGGCACGGGCAAGGAGCTCGTCGCTCGCGCCGTGCACGGGCGGTCCGCGCGCAAGGCGGCGCCGTTCGTGGCGATCAACTGCGGCGCGATCCCGGAGAATCTGCTCGAGTCCGAGCTCTTCGGCCATCGCAAGGGCGCGTTCACCGACGCGACGAGCGACCGCCGAGGCCTCTTCGAAGAGGCCAACGGCGGGACGCTGTTCCTCGACGAGATCGGCGAGCTGCCCGTCAATCTCCAGGTGAAGCTACTCCGTGTGCTGCAAGAGGAGAGCATCCGGCGGCTCGGGGACACGAAAGACGTCAGGGTCGACGCCCGCATCATCGCCGCGACGCACAGGGATCTCCAAGCGGACGTCAAAGCAGGCCGCTTTCGGGAGGACCTCTTCTACCGCATCCACGTCCTCTCGATCCACGTCCCGCCGCTCCGCGATCGCCGCGAAGACGTCGCGCTCCTGGTCGACCACTTCATCGCGCGGAACAACGTCCGGCTCGGGACGGCGATCCGCGGCGTGTCCACCGACGCGCGGAAGCTCCTCCTCGAGTACGCATGGCCCGGCAACGTGCGCGAGCTGGAGAACACCATCGAACGCGCGATGGTGCTGGCCGACAGCGACGTCCTCCAGGCCTCGGATTTGCCAGACCGCATTCGAGACGCCCTCGATGCGGTACAGGTCCACCTCGCGAGCGGGGAGCTGTCGATCAAGAAGACCGCCGCCGCCATCGAAGAGATCCTCATCCGCCGCGCGCTCCAGAAGACGAAAGGCAATCGAACCAGGGCCGCGGACCTCCTCGAGATCAGCCACAGGGCCCTACTCTACAAGATCAAGGACTACAAGATCACGGATCTCTAGAGGCCGGGGACGGGCGACGGGAGCGACGGTGCATCACGTCGCCGAAGACCCAACGTTGCGGGCGCGCTACCGCGGCGGGTTCCCCTTCTTGGCCAGCAGATCCCCGAACGTGAAGCGCGCCTCGGCTTTGAGCTGCTGGCGGTACTGCTGGTACGCGCTCCGCTCTTGGTCTTCGCTGAGCGCCTTGATCGATAGCTTCACCTCTCCGCGACGCGGGTCCATTTCGATCACCTTCGCGTCGATCTCCTGCCCCGCTTTGAAGCTCTTGCGGAGCTCCGTGCCGCGCGGCGTCCCCGTCCCGGCCGCCGTCACGTACCCGCGCGCGTTCCTACCGGTGACGCCGAGGATACGGACGACGAGTCCGCCGCTCTCGATCGTCACCACCTTCGCCTTCACGGGCTTGTGCGGCGCGACGTGCTGGGGCGCCTCGTTCGCTTCGTCGCCTTGCGGAGCCGGGTGAAGCGCGATTTTGTGCGTCGCTTGGTCCACGTGCGAGACGATCACCTCGATCGCATCGCCGACCTTCAAGACGTCGTTGGGGCTCTCGATGCGCTTGATCGAGAGGTCTGCCGTGTGGACCAGCCCGTCGATGCCCGGCTCGAGCTCTACGAACGCGCCGAACGGTTGGATGCGCACCACCTTCGCCGAGTGCTTCGTGCCCTGGGCGTACTTCTCGGCGACTTTCTGCCACGGATCGGGAATGGTGGCCTTGCGCGACAGCCAGATCTTCCCCTTGTCGTCGATCTTCGTGACCCGGACGCGCGTCTGCTCTCCCGCCTTGAAGACGTCGCTCGGGCCGTCCGCGCGGTTATGGCTCATCTCCTGGAGCGGCACGAGGCCCTCGATGCCGCCGATGTCGACGAACGCGCCGAAGCCGACGACGCTCCGGACGACGCCGTCGAGTTCCTCGCCGACCTTGAGGCGGGCGAGCGCCTCCGCTCGCGTCTTCTTGGCCTCTTCTTCGAGCATCGCCCGCCGCGAAAGCACCACGTCGCGCCCCCGCTTGGCGTACTGCGTCACGAGGAATGGCAGGCGTTTGGCGACGAGGTGCGACAGATCTGCGCCGAGACGAAGGTCGACGTGCGAGCCGGGAGCGAACGAGCGAACGCCGTCCACATCGACCTCGATGCCGCCCTTGATGACGCCCGAGACCAGGCCAAAAACGGTGGACTTCTCGTTATACGCAGCCTCGAGCGCGACCTTCGTCCTCTCCGCGCGATCCGGGTGATGCGTGAGGACGACGAGCCCCCCGCGGGCGCCGTCGTTGTGGACGACGCCGATGAAGTCGGCCCCCACTTCGAGGATGACCCGCGGCACCTTGGGCTCGCGAGGCGAAGCCGGAGCGGCCACGTCGGCCGCCGGCGGAGACGCATTCTCGGCCGTCACTGCCTCGACCGCAGGCGCGAGCTCAGCGCCCTCGGTCGTTTGCGAAGGGGCTTCGGTGGCGGCGCCAGATTCTGGATGCGGCGTCTCTTCCGCGTGCGCCTCCGCGTTCGCGCTTCCGGCGGGCCGGGGCGGTTCCTCCTCCGGCAGGAGCATCTCCCGACGGTCGAAGATGGCCTTCGACTTGCCGGGGATGTCGATCAAGATGGCTTCGTCGGTGATCTCGATGATCTTGCCGAACACGATGTCGCCGGCGTTGACCGGGGGACGTTCACGCGGGGGGCCGTGCTTCTTGTCCCTCTTCTTGGCGTCGCGCTTCTCGGCAGGCTTTGGCTCCGCGGGCGCCCCGCCGTCCGTCTCGCTGGCCTCGCCGGACGCCGTCTCCGGCGGCTGTCCTTCGGCCACGGCGGCGCCCCTCTTCTTTCGACGCCTGCGCCGTCGCTTCTTCTCCCCCGCGTGATCATGCGGGGATGTCCCAGGCGGCGTTGCCGCGACTTCGGCGCCCCCGTCCGCATTCTCTGGGCCCGCCGGCCCTTCCCCGTCCCCGCGCGCGTGGTCTTGGTCCTGGGCGCCGGCTTCCACCGACTGCGCGGCTTGGTCGTCGGAGGGCTTCGCCTCCGCCGGCTCCGCGTGGATCAGCGTGGCAGGGTCGTGCGTCGCGGCCGTCGAGCTCGCAGTGGGCGTTTCCGGGTTGGTCATGGGCGCGGAGGTGCGGGGGGCGCGAGAGCCTAGCGCAAAGCGCACCGGCTTTCCCGTCAAGTCGGCCAGCGCCAGAAGAGGACGACGAGCAGCGAGGCCGGGCCGAGAGGCGATTCTGGTAGTAGAAGATGAGCCTCGTGTCGACGGGAACGACGCGACTCCATCAGCGCGCTTCCATCTCGACCGCCCACGCCTCTCCGAGCTCGTCTCGCACGACCCCCACGCCGGCTCGCCGCACCCCCGGCAGGAGCATGTTGGCGCGATGCGACGGGCTCGCCCACAAGGCGCGGTGGGCGAGGGCCACGGTGGGCGCGTGCACCACGTTCTCGGCGACCTGGCGCGCGTCCACCCCTGCGCGGAGCAGGCGATCCTCCGGGTTGCCGTCGCCTGCGTCGTGCCCGAGCCAATGCGTCTTTGCCATCTGCGCGGCGTGCGCCCGCGCCACCGAGGCCAATGCGGCGTCCACGGGCACGGGGGGCAATCCAGCCGAAGCGCGCGCGGCGTCGCGCATCCGGCCCAAGCGACCCGCGGCGCCGCCGCCCGATGGCGAGCCCGCGCAATCCGGCAGGTCTTCCCCCGGGGCGGGGGCGACATGGTCGATGGTTGGGGGGTCGGCGTCGGCGAAGACGGTCGCCTCGAGGACCGGCCGTGGTCCGCTCCCGACCTCCGCCACCACCTGCACCGTGACCTTGCCCACCCTCCAGGGGGCGAAGCGCGCGTGAAGCGTCGACCCGTCGAACCACGATGGCAGCTCGCGGGGCGCCCCGGCCGGCCCCGCGACGAAGACCGTTCCTCCGCGGGTCGGTACGAGCATGCGTGCTTCGACCGTCAACCATTGCCCCGTACGTACCCTCGTCGGCAGTGGCGCGAGATCCGCTATGGCGTTTGCCACCAGGAGCACGAGCGTCCGCTCGCCGGCCGCTCCTACGGCGCTTGCGACTCCGCACCGGCGCACCCCCTCGCGTGGCCCTTGTCCCAGCCATCGAACAAGCCTCTCCGCCAGCGCTCCCTGCTCGAGCGTGGCGGCCGTCGCCGCCCAGGCACGTGCCCACGGATGGGGCTCACCGGCGGCGCGCTGCGCCGACGCAATCTCATCGAGATTCGCCAGCCCTCCCGCGCTCGCCCTGCGCTCGGCGATGGTTCGCGCCGCTGCCGCGAGCCCCGCGTCTCCAGCGCCGCAGAGGTGCAGCGCTGCCTTCTCCAGCCCGTCCAGACCGGCCTCGTCGAGTGGTCGCGGCGACGAGGCCGAGGGTGCCCACACGACCTGCGGCTCGAGCGCGAGGGCGTCTCCGATGACCGCGTTGCCTGCGGCCAGAACCATGACAAAGCCCAGCCAGCGAGCCACCGGCTCCGCATCTTAAGTGCGAGCGCTCGCGCCGTCACCTTTGCGGCGTACCGCGGCCCGGTAGCCGATGCCGATACCAGCGCGCAGCCCGAGCAGGAACGCAGCGACGACTACGAGCCCGACGACGACACCGCCCATAGCCGATGGCCCTCTTACAACGCGAACGAGATCACCGCGAACCGCGTCAGAGAATGCTGAAGCTCTTGCTGACCGTGAATGGGGCACCGGAGAACGCGGGGACGCGTGCGCCCCGGAACTTGCTCGCGACGCAGGCGCCCGTCGGGGTGCCTTCGAACGGAGCGCCACTCACGGTCGCCGACTGCGCTGCGCCGCTCGTCGCGAACGTCACGATGACGTGCCAGGTTCCGCTGACGTCGCCGCGTTTGCAGGCTTCGACGGCGCCCGCGATGGCGGCCAGACGCGCTCTGGCTGCGCCCATGTCGAACGGGCCGACCGCTTCGGTCGCCGGAGCCGGAGCGGGCGCCGCCTTCTCGACTGCGGGCTCCTTGGCCGCGGCCGCGTGCTTCTCCGTCGGCTCCGCCACGGCCGGCGCCTTCGTCGGCGCTGCCGTGCCCGGGGGTGCGGCGGCCGCTGCGGGCGGGACGCTCGGCTCCGGAGGCGGGGCCGCCGACGCGACCGAAGCCGCAGAAGCTGCCGCCGCCGAAGCGCTCGGCTCCCCCTCTGTGGTCGCGCTCGCGGCGGTCCCCGCTTTGTCGCCCGTGCTTGGGTGCGTCGCCATGAACGCCGCCCCCACTGCGCCCGCGACGACGAGCGCTCCGACGCCGAGCGCAGCGAAGATGACTTTGCTCTTGCCTGCCGGCGGAGCGGCTGCGGCGCCGGGCGACACGGCGAACTCTTCGATGGGCGGAGCGGACAGCACCGGCGCGCTCAGCGCCGCGCTGAAGCTGCCGCCTCCGAGGTTCATGATGTCGTCGACCCGGCTCTGCTTCTTCTTCTGGTCGTCGCTGGCCGTCAGCTGCGCGCTCAACTGCCGGATGTCGATGAGGCCGGAGGCCTCCTCGGTCGCCGCGCCTTTGTAGTCCGCCGGCGCTGCCCCTCTCGCCGTCGGCGCACCGAGCGCTCCCAGCGAGAAGAGGACGCTGTTCTCGTTGCGCTCGCCGATCAGCTTCGCGTCTTCGTGGCGCTCGGGGGCTCCGGCGGGCGCACTCGTCAACACGTCGTCTTCCCCGCCGGCCTGCGCGACGTTGCCGAACAAGTCGGCGGTCGGCGCCCTTGCTGCCGTGCGGCGGGCCGCGGGCGCCGCTGCGGCCAGGGCGCCGGCACCGTTTGCGGCCGGGCTGGCGGACACCGGTGTCTGCGACGACGTCGGCGCTTCGTGAACTCTCGTCGCAGCGTCTTCCTCTTCGCGGGCGGCGGCGGCGGGCGTAGCGCCCGTGCATGCCGCGTAAAGATCCGGGATTTCATGCACGGGCAGCCAGTCGCCCATCCCGTCCTTCCAGCAAAAGGTCTCGCCCGTCACGATGCCGCCCCGGTAGCCGCTCACGACCTCCGCGAGCGACATCGTGCGCTGGTCCCCGTCCGCCACGTTCACGGTCCACACGTCCTGCGCAGGCGCCTGTCCCCCGTCGTCGAACCGTTGCGGCACGTCTGCAGTGGCTGGCCCCGTCGCCGTCCCGCCTGCGTCGCCCGCGTTGACGATGATATTCGCGCCGCACTTCTTGCAGCGGATCTTGACTGTTTTCCCTACGACCTTCTCGTCGGCGATCGTGTACTTGGCGGCGCAGGCCTGGCACGTGATCTTCATTCAGCACAAGTCTCCGGCATGTCCGTCCCCATCGGATGGTAGCGCGACCCGTGCCCCGCGTCCTTTGTTCATGCTGCAGCGCCGGCGAGCGGCAGTGGAGCCGCGGCAAGGAGAATGGGAGGGACGCGCTCGCTTGACCATCCGCTTCGAACGGCGCACGAAAAATGAGAAAAAATGTTGCTGCTGCTTTCCGCGCTCGAGCGGATGACCCGCCTGCTGGAGCTGACGGCGGCCCTCTCGAAGACGATGACGCCGGAGCAAGTGGCCGACGTCGTCATGAACCAAGGCATCGTCGCCGTGGGTGCCTCGGCAGGAGCCATGCTCACGATCGACACGGAGCGTAACGAATATGTCCTCCTCCGCCGCTCGTGCGAGCCGGGCACCCGGACGCCGCGCGAGGGGCGCTTGCCCCTCGATGCCGAACTGCCGATCGTGCGCTCTGCCCGCACTGGGCGTGAGGTGCGCGTCGGCCCCCGCCGGATCTGCGTGCCGCTCCTCATCCGGGGGCACTCGATCGGTGCGCTCGAGCTCGAGCTCTCCGACGACGAGAGCTTGGAGGACGACGAGCGGCAGGCGATGATCGAGGCGACGGCGGACCAATGCGCTCAAGCGCTCGAGCGGGCGCGCCTCTATGCGCTCGAGCAGGTGCGGCGCGAAGAGCTCGAGCGGAGCAACCGGTTGAAAGACGACTTCCTCGGCATCGTTTCCCACGAGCTTCGCACGCCGCTCTCGGCCATCCTCGGCTGGGCCCGGCTCCTCAAGCGAGGCGTCGTCGGCACCGAGGCAGCGCGGGAGCGCGCGCTCGACGCGATCGAGCGCAACGCCACCCTGCAGGCGCGTCTCGTCGACGACCTGCTCGACGTCTCGCGCATCGTGAGTGGCAAGCTCGAGATCGAGACCAGCGGCGTCGACCTCGCGTCCGTCATCGACGCGGCGATCGACTCGGTGCGGCCTACGCTCCTCGCGAAAGAGCTCGACGTGCGCCTGTCGCTCTCCCATGAAGGCGTGACGGTCCTCGGTGACGCGCGGCGGCTGCAGCAGGTCGTCTGGAACCTCTTGACGAACGCGATCAAGTTCACGCCCAAGGGCGGCCGCGTCGACATCCGCCTCGAGAAAGTCGAACGCATGGCGCGGCTCACCGTTCGGGACAACGGCATCGGCATCCCCGGCGACGTGCTCCCCCACGTGTTCGAGCGCTTCAAGCAGGCCGACGGGAGCGCCACGCGGCAGCACGGCGGGCTGGGACTCGGTCTCTCGATCGTCAGGCACGTGATCGATGCGCACGGGGGCCACGTCGAGGCGCGGAGCGAGGGACCGGGGAAGGGGACGGAGGTCATCGCGGAGCTCCCGCTCGCCGATCTCGCCAGCGTCCCTTCGCTCCGCCCCGCGGAGTCGCCGGAAGAGGCGCTCCTCGACGGGGCGCGCGTGCTCCTCGTCGACGACGACGGCGACGCCCGCGACTTCCTCGCGACCGCCCTCCGGGGGGCGGGGGCGATCGTGCGCGCCGTCGCCACGCCGAGCGCGGCCTTCGAGGCGATGCGCGGCTGGCGGCCCGACGTCATCGTCTCGGACATCGCGATGCCCGAGGTCGACGGTTACGCCTTCATCCGCAGCGTCCGCGGCCTCGGCAAGGAGGAAGGCGGGCGGACCCCCGCCGTGGCGCTCACCGCCCTCGCGCGGTCCAAAGACCGGTTGCGCGCGCTCTCGGCGGGGTTTCAGACACACATGCCCAAGCCCGTCGACCCCAACGAGCTGGTGCTCGCCGTCGCCAGCCTCCGCCACGCCTCCACCCGCGACGGGTGACCCCTGCGTCAGCTCTTCCTGCTCCGGATCTCCCGCTGCGGGAAGGGGATGTCTATCCCCGCCTTTCCGAACGCGCGATGAATCGCGAACCTCAGCGCGCTCGCGATGCGAAGGTCCTCTCGGGCATTGCCGATCCAGCAGTAGAGCGCCACGGTCAACGCCGAGTCCCCGAAGTCCTCCAGACGCACCTCCGCCGGGGGGGACGCGAGGACTCCCTGCGTTTTTCGAGCGACCTCGAGCAGCGCTTCGCTCACGCGATCCGTGTCGCTCTCGTAGGCGACGCCGACCGCGACGCGGATGCGAAGGTTCGTCGTCGGCCGCGAATGGTTGACGACCTTGTCGGTGATGAGCGCGCTGTTAGGCACGACGATCGTGACCTCGTCGCGGGTAATGATGTGCGTGGCGCGAAGGCCGATGTCCTCGACGGTCCCGAGCGTATCGCCCACCTTCACGAAGTCGCCGTGGCGGACGGGCTGCTCGACGAGGAGGATGATCCCGCTGATGAAGTTTTCCGCGATGTTCTGCAGGCCGAAGCCGATGCCGACCGCCAGGACGGCGGAGGCCGCGAGCAGCGCGCCGAGCTGAAAGCCCATCGCGTTGACGGCCGTGACCGTCCCGACGAGGAGCGTCATGTAGCGGACGATCTTCGCGATGGCGAACTGCGCCCCGGGCGCGGCGTCCCGGTGCTTGAGGAGCCGCCTCGTCGAGAACGCGAGGACGTTGGCAAGGAGGATCGTGGAGAGGACGATCGCGGCGCCGACGAGGAGCGACCCCACCGTGATGAGGTTTCCCGAAACGGTGAGGAGCTTGCGCTCGAGGAGATCCTTGAGGTCGAGAGGCACGGACGTAGGCGCCATCTTACGTTTCCGTGTAGGTGGGGCGCGAACCTCGTGATAGCGTGCGGCAACTGACGGTAGGTCCCCGGCTATGCCGGAGCCTGGTCGAACCCCGAAGAGGTATCCAGCATGGCTGCCCCCCACCGCAAGACGCATCGCTTCGCCGTCCTTGCCGCCGCCGCGTCGTTCGGGGTGGCGTCCGCCGCATGGCCGGTGCGCGAGGCGCGGGCCGATGAGGTGTCGCCTACCGGAAAGGGGGTCGTCGGTTTGGGCCTGCTCGGCGCAGAGGCCGTGACGATCACCGAGTCGGTCCTGGGGGTGCACGAGCCGTGGGCGTACATCATCGGAGCGGTCTTGGGCGCGGGCGGCGGCGCCGTCGGAGGGCACTTCGTCGAGCAGGGCTCGAGCGATGGCCGTGCTCCCATGTACTGCTTGGCCGGCGGCATGGCTCTCGTCATCCCGGCCATCGTCCTCACGTTGAACGCCACGCGCTATCAGCCCGAGGCGGGGGCGACCGAAGACCACGTGCCGACGGG
>VFSW01015604.1_pt1 | contig 10420 bp, 10 predicted proteins | sample 5358111 | NCBI WGS metagenome assembly VFSW01 (sample SAMN11554181, study PRJNA540505) | mine drainage metagenome | isolation source: sediment from site ElyBrook_90M | place: USA: Ely Copper Mine, Vershire, VT | collected 2017
CTAGTCAACGCAACTAACTAGCGCAGTCGTGTGCCCATCATCTCCGGAAGTCCGGTCAGTTGTTTCCTACCTACTTGTTGAATTCGCGCATCTGAAGGTCGATGGCCTTTTCGTCAGTCGCTTTCGGGAGCGGTCAAGGGCGCAGTTGTTCTGATCCTTTGGATCTAGGCGAGAGCCTCCAGGAAACTCCAACCGATTCAGGGTGCGAATCGTCTTAAGATTAAAGGGGGTATCCGTCTGGATGCAGTAGACCTCGCTAAGACGCTTGTGACTACTGGGCTGTGGGACCGACGACCCGCGGCGGCCGGATTGCCAGTAGCAGAGCACCTCGCGGGCACTTTTACTGCACTGAGACGGATAACCCCCTTATTTGTTCACCTGGATGGTGAAGTCGACCGAGACACCAATGGATTGATGAGTCGACAGCGAAGAGGATTGCCGCGCGACCCAACGTTCTTTTACTCATTGACTTCGTGCGCCGGAGGGACTTTGCGAGGGACCATCGTGGCATGAATGGCGCGCCAACCCTTTAAATGGTGCGATGGGAAAAGTCTTTGAGGAAATCAATGCGGACCTATCAGCTTGGATCGTCGCCCAACCGATCTTCTTCGTTGCAACCGCCCCGATTGCCGCCCAGGGTTCGATCAATTGCTCGCCGAAAGGTAATCGAGACGAGGTCAGGATTGTCAACGGACACACCGTCGCCTACTTGGATCAGACCGGAAGTGGCGTGGAGACAATTGCGCATTTGCGCGAAAACGGCCGCATCGTACTGATGTTCTGTGCCTTCACGGGACCACCACGGATCGTTCGTCTCCATGGGCGCGGCCGAAGCATCCTTCGCGACGCACCCGAATTCGAAGACATCGCACAACACTTCTCTGGCACAGACGCCATAGGAGTTCGCTCAGTGATTGTCGTGGACGTGGAGCGCGTCTCGGATTCGTGCGGCTACGGCGTCCCCTTGATGCAATTCGAATCCCATCGCCCCACCATGGACCAGTGGTCGAACAGAACGGGACCCGACGGTATCCGAGAGTACCGGGCAATGAAGAATCGTGTCAGTATCGACGGTCTTGACGGAATCGACTGAACGTGCGGTTCGTTGACTTCAACCGCCCGCCATTGCGCCCACGACGAAGAATTGTTCCGCTCCACTGACCACCTCATCGGGCAACACGTCGTCGGGCGACGCGTGGGACAGATCCAACTCGCAAGCGAAGAATCGAATGAAGGGCCGCCGGCGCTGGGTGGTCGGATCACGAATTGTTCCATTCAGGACGGGATATTGCGACTCGAGCGCGTCGAGCAACGACCGCTGTGTGACTGGACCCGCCACGTCGAGGACCACCTCACGATGTTGATTGATCAGCGTCTTGAGATGTGCTGGCAAAACGACTCGGATCATGCCAAAGTTTGCACTTCCACCGAGAGCACCGCGGGCAAGTCGTGCACGATCGCCTCCCACGAGTCGCCCGCATCGTTCGACGCATAGACCTGACCACCGGTCGTTCCGAAGTAGATGCCACACTCATCGAGTCCGTCGACTGCCATGGCGTCGCGCAGCACGTTGACGTAGCAGTGACTTTGGGGAAGTCCCTTGCCAAGAGGCTCCCACTCATTACCGCCGCTACGGCTGCGGTAGACGCGCAACTTTCCCTCGGGAGGGAAGTGCACAGCGTCACTCGTGATGGGAACGACGTAGATCGTCTCGGGTTCGTGAGCGTGGACGTCAATCACAAATCCGAAGTCGCTGGGCAGGTTTCCACTGACCTCGAACCACGACTCGCCAGCGTCGTTGCTACGCATAACGTCCCAGTGCTTTTGCATGTAGAGCACGTCGGGATTCGAAGGATGCAGGGCAATTCGATGTACGCAGTGACCAACCTCAGCCGCTTCGTCAGGTATGCCTTCGGAACGCAAGCCGCGATTGATCGGTCGCCAGGTCGAACCAGCGTCGTCGCTTCGAAACGCTCCGGCGGCCGAAATCGCCGCGAAAATCCGATTCGGATCCTTGGGACTGACGGTGATCGTGTGCAGGCACATCCCACCAGCTCCGGGCTGCCAGTGTGGTCCAGATCCATGTCCACGAAGACCCGAGAGTTCAGACCAGTTCTCACCACCGTCGGTCGACTTGAAGAGCGCCGCGTCCTCGACACCGGCGAGCACGGTGTCGGGGTCAGTCAACGATGGCTCGAGGTGCCACACCCTCGCGAACTCCCAGGGATGAGGAGTGCCGTCGTACCATTGGTGGGTCCCCGGCACACCATCGTATTTGAAGCCATTTCCGACCGGAGCCCACGAAGCGCCTCCGTCATCGGAGCGCTGGATTATCTGGCCGAACCAGCCCGTCGACTGCGATGCGTAGATGCGATTGGGATCAATCGGCGAACCCTTGAGGTGATACATCTCCCAACCTTCGAAGAAGGGACCTTGGACATCCCACGACTTGCGGGTGCCGTCCGCACTGAGAATGAACGCACCCTTTCGAGTGCCCACAAGGACTCGCACGCTTCCCATGATCTCCCCCAATCAATCAGACTGCCGCGACGAACTCACAGTAGTCGCGGGGGCTGCGATTCGCTAGGGGCAATCGACGAGGCGATCGTGCTTCAAAATGACTCATTGAGGCACCACGACGACCCGCATCACCGACGTCGCGACACGAGCAGTCCCTGCGGGCTGGGTCACTCAGTGTGGAGAGGAGTGCACGATTGTTCACACCAACAAGCCGAGGAGGATTCGTACCGCTCTGGTAGAGCCTCACGACAGCCTTCGCGCCCTCTTCATAGACGTAACTTGACGATGAACCGAGAAGTTGCGCGAGGGCGTCGTCGCGACGACTCGAGATGCACAACACGTCGATCGAGGAGGGAACCGATGACGCCAGTTATCCTGCGAGGTTCGAGACCCAATGACACTCGAACTATCGAGGCGGGTGAGTGGTTCGAGATGACAATGTGAATCACATCGCACATGCTCACTGACAATCTGATGGTCTGCGAAGATGGTTCCAATCGGTGGGCGACCCTTCGTCGCAGTGAGTCGCCCGTAGCTGAATTGAAGTGTTCGGGAGGAACAGTGGATTACCAATGTGGGGACCTCGAAAGTTGTGGATTTCAGCGCATCGACCCCGACCGGCGCCAAGGCGCCATCTTGGAAACGGACTTCACTATCGCACTCGCCACGAGGACATATCAGCCCGGGGTGTCAACCTTCATCTCGTATGTCCCATGCAAGACATCCGACGGCGAACTGTTGATCGAGCACTCGCTCAATGACGGCTCGGGGTGTTGGCACCAACTTTCCGCGGGAGTCGATCGTCACCACGCTCGCCAAGACGCATTGCAGGTTGGAATAGAGGCACTGGATGGTGACCTCGACCAGTGGGAGGTTCGTGGGCAATTCGCTTTCGCCGATCCGGACAATCAGTCACATCGTTGGCACGCGCAACGAAGTCGTCTGAGGTTGTCGTCTCTCCGCTATGAGATCGGACAGATCAGTCGCGAGTCCAGAGACTTCAAGGAACTTCAGGGTCCCCTGAGCCAACTTCGCCAACGGGTGGGTGAAGCGTACAGCCTCCTCGCAGAGATGACCAACTCAAGCTTGGCCGACAAGAGCGATATCGAAGTGACCCAACGCGAGAACCTTAACCTGCTCCTCTCGGTGATCGCGGCCCTCGTCTTGGCGCCTGGAATCGTCATCAGTTTCGATTCAGCGACGCGATTGACCAGCAATCCACTGTCACTCTTGCTCTCGTGTTGCGCTTCGAGCCTGCTCGCCGCTGCTCTGATCATCAGTTTCTCGGGGTTTAGGCTACGACTAAATGGTTGGATTCGGTTGCTCCCGCTCGTCGCAGTCAGCTCAGTCGCCGTCGCCGCCGTCGTCTTGCTGGCGTTCTTCATCCACACCACTCAGCGAATGGAAGGACTAGCGCTCCTTGCGGCAACTCTTCTCTGCATTGCGGCATTGGTCACTCCTTGGGGTCGTCGAAAAGAAGTCGAGGCCGCGCCCCCGAGATGGAACGCCACGTGGGAGAGAATCCGTAACGATGGAAGCGAGAACTGGAACCGACTCAATGCCGAGGGCTCGAGACCCTAGGTTGCGCTGGTGGATGGAGTCAGATGAGCGCGAAGATCCGTCCATAGTCGGTCGACTTCTCTCGCCTGAAGAAGATTCCTCGAGAAACCAACGTGGACATCGACGCCTTGCTCGATCCCGGATGCGTCAACCCAGAACCGGGGTAGTCTCTTCATCGACGTGCGCCATCGTTGCGACCAGCGTTGAGTGAACGACCGGCTCAGTCCTGGGTGCGACCAAGCGAATGCGTGCAACGAACTTCCTTGTGGTCGAGATCGACCGATGGCGACAGGGAATCGCGACATTCGTCTTGACTCCCACGCACTTTGGCGGAGTGCGATGGAGCTTGAACCTGTGCTCAACACGCAGTGCCAAGGTCGCTCGTGCGACGGTCGTCACGTCTCAATCGATATCGACTATGGATCGTGTCGGCGAAGCCGGCCGGTTGATCCTCATCTAGCGACTCGCCTCACTCTTCACTCGTCGTTGACACCTCGGCGCGCCTGGTCAAGTTCCTCCTCCGGCGGATGGTCGTGGAAGAAGAACCAAAAGGTCACGGCGTTGCCCAGCTGCAGTACCGCCGCAATCTCGAAGGGGAGGAGGAGGTCTGCCTCGGCGAACAGGTAGCCGGTGAACAAGGGGCTAACGGCGGTTGCGACTTGGCTGGGCAGGTTGGAGAGTGCGGTGACCGAAGCGCGCTCACCTTCATCTGCCAGACCGAGTACGTAGGACTGTCGAAGCGGAAGACCGATTCGCTGGACCAACATTCGAAGGAGATACCACGCACCCGCGATGATGAAGTTGGGGGCCAGCACCATCGGAATAATGAGTATGGACTGAAGTACTCGTACCACACTCACCGTTCGCACGAGCCCCCAACGGCGAGCCCACGAGGCTGCCGAAAGACTCGACGCCATCGTGGCCACGTTGACGATCGTGAACAGCACCCCAACTTCTGCGGGTCCTGCGGAGAATCGTCGGTAGAGCCAGTAGGTGATGAAGGGTCCAAACATTCCAACCGCCGCACCGTTCAAGGTGTTGGTGATCCACAAGCGATGCAGGAGCCAACGAGACCGGGTCGGGAGTCGGGGACGGAGCCAATTGCCGCGACGTGGTTCGTGGTGCTCTTCGTGTAATGCCAACGCCACGATTCCCGCTGCGGCCGAAACCGCAGCAACCAGGAGGAACGCCACACGAAACGTTGCGGTGGCATCTGAACTGTGGCGCGGTAAGGAAGGAATCGTGAGTGCCATCAATCCACCCAAAGAGGCACCCAAGGACGAGGCGAAGGCCAGTCGCCCGAAGACCGCATTGCGGTGAACGGGCGTGACGCGTTCGACGACATAGGCCGCCTCCGCGGGCTGGTACGGTCGGACTCCACCGGCGCCGGCCCCTGCACCACGCCCGAAACTGCCCAGGGCGCCGGTGACAAAGAGGACCAGGTGCGACCCCGTGAGCGCGAAGGCAACTCCGGCGCCGCACGTCAGCAGCGGGACAACGACCAAGAAGACCCGTCGCCCAACTCGATCCGAGAGCGTTCCCACCAGTGTGGACAGCAGAGCCGAGATGGCCGCTACGACCATCACGTATACCGACAGCTCCAGCGCGTCAAAACCAATGACCGCGAGGTAGATCGGAGTGATCACCCCGGCCAGAGCCCGTCCGATGCTCATCAGCAAGCGGGCCACCACCACAATCTCGACGTCGCGGTTCGACCAGTGGGGCCGACCTCGACGCTTTTTCACGAGCGGTCCATCGGGCATGACGGGTTCGCGGGCGTCTTCGGAGTGGAGGTTCTCAGGTTGTTCGCCGATCATTCGACCCTATCTGGCAGGGACTCCCCAACTGCAAACCATCCAAGTTGAAAGGTGCCGACGAGCCTTGGCGCGCTGGGTGACGACCGCGCTCCTTCGAACGACACTCAACCTCATCTCGAGGTCCGATCCAACTCCGCTCCGGGCCAGTCACGGACTTTGCACCATGGATCGACGCGTCACTGGCGGATCGCATTGGGAGGCTTGGGAGAAAGAGTACGCAGCCGCTTCACTCGAACGCCCATGAGGATCTCGCAAACACCACGGCGGTGATACGCTTCGGCCGAATCAGCAACTCGCAATTGGAGGCGACATGTCAGCTGTCCTGATGATAAGGGCCAACGTTGCAAGCTACGATCCTTGGCGGATCGAATACGACAACGGCGCGACGTTCCGCCGAGAACACGGTGTTCGAGGTGACGAAGTGTATTGCTCGCCCGAGGACATGACCTCGGTCTTCGTACTTCACTACTTCGACACGTTAGAGGCCGCTAAGTCCTTTTCGTCCAATAGCGAATTCGCCGACCGAATGAAGTCGAGCGGAGTGATCGGTGCTCCGCGCATGGTCGTTGCCGAGACGCGTTGAGCCACGGGTCCGACCACCAAAGGAGAACGACCTCGCAATCGATGCCGTCCACGATGTCGGGTTGCGTCACCTGATCGACGAGCGCCGCGACGTTGCCCAACACCTGCACATGGGCGGTGATTGAGGGTATATTTTTCGCATGCAATTGACGACGTGTTTGTGGTTCGACGGAAACGCTCGTGAAGCGGCCGAGTACTACGCCGAGGTGTTCCCCGACAGCAGCGTTGAAGGACAGTGGATTGCTCCAGGCGAAACACCCAGCAATGAGATTGGTTCAGAGGTCGTTGTCGAGTTCACCCTCATGGGAACCAAGTTCATTGGGTTGAACGGAGGACCAGCATTTCGATTCAACGAGGCGATCTCCTTTCAGATTCCTTGCGAGGATCAAGACGAGATCGATCGGTACTGGCAGGTTCTCACCGCTGATGGCGGCGAAGAGGGAAAATGTGGTTGGCTGAAGGACCGATTCGGGGTCTCTTGGCAAGTGACGTCTCCGCGCATGTCCGAGTTCCTCGGAGGACCGAGTCAGGCTGGTTCCAAAGCCGCCACCGAAGCAATGCTCGCCATGAACAAAATCAATCTCAGCGAGTTGCAAGCTGCGTACGAGTCTGCACAGGATTCTTGATCCAGACTGGAACCAAGCGCTCTTGGTCGCTCGGTGCGTTTCATTCTGGTCCCGAGTTCGCGCTCTGAGCGAGCGCTCACCCACTACCTTCTCGTCATCACCGTCACCGACACATGCTCACGAGCCGATCAAGGTGGCGCCGTCTCAGGTGAGCCACCATCCGAAGTTGTACATCGCACCATAGAGCACGGCGAGGGTCGTCGAGATGACGAGTACGTTGGTCGTGACCAACGTACGAGTTCCGTCGCCAAGTCGGTCAGCGATGACCGCACCAATGACGTACAGCGGCGCCTGGAACAGAATGAATCTCGCCGTCGAGTCAACGCCAATGTCGATAGTGAGCACTGAGACCAGCACCCCCAGGGCCAGCAGCACCGCTGGGAGGAGCAGTCGACGTTCTCTCCAACCGAGGTAGAGGCCGATGGCCGCCATGGCCCCACCCAAGATCCCGGCGCAGGCGTTCAAGACGTAAACGCTACGGACCTGGCCCGATGCTGGGGAGTTGACGATCATGACCAACTGTCGAAGCACGACGTGGAATGGGTAGGTGAATTGATTGTGCCAGCCGACGCTCTCGGCCTTGGGAATCACTAAGGGATTTCCCGTGGTGGCCCAGCAAAAGATGACGTAGGAGATCAGGCCGACCTCTCCAATGACGCCGACGAGGAGGGCTTTGGCAAATCTTCGGTTACTGGGTTCGGCCACGAGGACCCCCAGGACCACCGCAAGCGAGGTGATGGTTCCTTGGGGCAGCACGCAACTGGCGACACCCGCTAACAGCGCCGCTGGCCACCAGCGCCGATCGAGAGCGAAGCGAAGGCTCCAAATCATGAGCGCCACCAGCAGACCCTCGGGATAGGCCGCCATCAGGAAGATCGACGCCGGATTCCAGACGAACAATAAGCCGGCCATCAACGCAGTCTCGGGCCTCGTGAAACGACTGGTGACGTCGATCACGCCCCACACCGCGAAGACCGCCGCGACCCAGGCAATGACGAGCGCCCCACCCGAATAGCCGAACACGGGTGAAACCAGGCGGATGAGTGCCGGGTAGGCGGGATAGAACGCATGAGCCCTCAGTGTCGGATATCCGTGCCGCGCGATACCGATATACCAGTGCGCATCCCAGTGGGTGAGTGACGAGACCAGACCGGTGGACATCGCTCGGCCACCTTGACGGTGGACAATGAAGGTGCCTCCGATCTTTGACGCACCGACTCCCACCAGAACTCTCACGGCGACGATCGACAGGGAGGTCAGGACCAGTCCATAGCCACGTTTCCAATCCAGGTCCCGGATGGTCATGGATGCACAGTACTGCCTGTTTATGGGCGAGATCAGACGACTGGGAGAAACGGCTCCGCCGTTTGATGGATGCTGAGAGCATCCAATTCGCCGAGTTCTTCGAGCATCGAGCGCTCCCGAGCCTTGGACCGCGACCTTCGCCCACGTCGATGGCGCTACGGATGATCGTGTCACGGCGCGACCTTCGCCCGACACGAATTGTTACTAAGGGTACGGACGTATCACCTTGTACGAAGAAGACCGGGAGTACTCGCCCACGGTGAACTGTCGACCGGCGCACGCATCGATGGTCACGACGCCTGGTCCGCCTGGATCGAACACCTCACGAGCGCATTCCTTCGACGTTCGACTCCGCGGACGTCGTAGGACGTTGCGTATCAGTACGTGACCGTGATCGTCCTGGCCGGACCATCGACGGTCATCTGTCCGCCGTAGGGAAGGATCACCTGGGGATCGGTGTGGCCGAAGTCTGGACCGAAGACCGACAGGGCCGACGGGTTGTACTCGTAGAGGGCGCGCAGCACCGCCCGTTCCTGATCGTCTCGGAACGCCGCTCGCTGAGATTCATCGAGTGGAGCGTGGGTGTGCCAGGCCTTGGCTTTGGCAAAAATCACTGCGGGGAACTGGGCGAGGAGTCCGCGTTCGCCAGCGTCACGCAGCATGCGGTAGACGACATCGGATGAGGGCATCTCCTCGGAAGTCTCAAGCATCAAGACGCATCCGCTGTAGGTGGAGTTCGAGTCGATCCATCGATTGGCGGCGAGGTTCCAGTGCAGTATCTCCAGATTGCCTCCCCACGTCGGCCCCGAGACAGTTCGATCGGCGTTGTACCAGTGCCATCCGGCTTCCGGCGTCGTCGCGAGGGGCTCGACGAGCGTCGAGAGATCCCCCCATTCAGATTGAAGATCCGTAAATCGCTCGAGCGGTGCGATCTCCACGGTGTCGTTGGTGAACAACGCCCGTCGTAACGAATCTAGAAAGTCGTGATGGACGCCGCCGGCACGGGCCAGGTGGACCATCGTCGAACCGCCGTGATAGCTGACGATGCCCAATCGCCACAGGAAATTGAGGAGATTCGTATTGTCGGAGTAGCCGAGGAATGGTTTCGGGTTCGCTCTGATCACTTCTTGGTCGAGCAATGGCAACACCGTGATCTGATCAGATCCCCCGATGGTGGCGAGGATGGCCCCGATGTCCGGGTCCTCGAAGGCCGCGTTGAGATCACGGGCTCGCTCCACGGGACTGGCTCCGAGCTGGCGTGTGGTCGGATATTCGACCACCTCCAAGCCCAGCACCTCAGTGAGCACGCGCAAGCCGATCTCGTGGACCTCGGGAAAAACCGATGGACCAGCCCACGATTGAGAAACCACGTCGATCCGGTCGCCCGCCAGCACCTTGGGTGGCGTGAGCAAACTGCGCGCCTCACCACCACGAGCCTGTCCACCGGAGAATGTCATGGTTCGATTGTACGAATGGACGACGACTCGTCGTCAGATCCAGCGAAAGTACAACTGGTCGGTTCGAGCACGACTGGGTCTTCCTAGGGTGGGGCCCGGACCCGCAGTTGCCCTCATACCCAGGGGGGTATAATATATGCCTCCAACCCGAAAGCGAGATTGCGGACCATGTGTCGACGAGTCAACTGTTCGAAGTGCGGAAAGCCAACGTGGGCCGGTTGCGGCCAACACGTGAATCAAGTGCTGGCCGGAGTGCCCAAGGCCAAGCGCTGCTCGTGTGCCGAGACGGGCTTCGACTCGAAATTCAAGAAGTCCCTGACCAAGGGATGGCTCGGTCGCGTCCTCGGCAGTTAGGTCGCGCCCGGGTCGGCGGATTCGATCGCGAGAGAGGCGAAGCCCTTTCTCGCCACGATCCTCTGGTCGCTGGCAGGTCAAATGGCCGAAGTCGGACCTCCCCTGTTGACCAGGGCCCAGTTTCCTTGAGCGCAGTCGCCGACCACGTCGGCGGTCCGCCGAACAGGCAGCGCGCTGGAGAATCTTGTGGCCCCGGACA
>VFSW01015605.1_pt1 | contig 10420 bp, 11 predicted proteins | sample 5358111 | NCBI WGS metagenome assembly VFSW01 (sample SAMN11554181, study PRJNA540505) | mine drainage metagenome | isolation source: sediment from site ElyBrook_90M | place: USA: Ely Copper Mine, Vershire, VT | collected 2017
GTCTCCGCAAGCTGATCGAGGATCTCCGGCGCGCCCACGTCACCCGCATGAATGATGTGTTCCGACCCCCGCAGGGCTGCGCCCGCTTCGGGACGAAGCAGGCCGTGCGTGTCGGAAATGACGCCGATGAAGATGGGAGTTCTCAGTTTTCAGGTTCGGACTTCCGGTTCGAGTTCATAATCGCATTCATTTCTGCGTGAGACGGTGCACCTTCCATCGCGGAATATGTTCCGCTGGTTCTTAGTTCCTGCGCCATGCGCCGCAGCAGACCGAGGGTCGCCCGCATCGGACCCGAACCCAGGCTGATTCGTCTCACCACGAGAGCAGCCAACTCGGCAACCGAAGGCGAGCCCGGCACTGCGAGAACGTTCACCGGACAACGCAGATCGGCAACCAGGCGGCCGATCGTCGCCGCATCTCGAACGCCGGGAACGAAGACACAGTCCGCGCCTGCATCGCGAAAAGCCTGCAACCGACGCACAGTCTCGTCATAACGCTTCGCCGGATCACCGACCTGCAGGAGATAGACGTCCGTCCGTGCGTTGAGTACGAGCGGTATTCCCAATTTCTCCGCGGTTTCGCGGATGGCTCGGATTTTCTCCAATTGCAGGGGCAAATCTGCGAGCGGATGCCCGGGATCGCCGGTCGCATCTTCGAAGTTCATGCCGACCGCGCCGGCATGGATTACGTCGCTAGCAGTCCTGGCCGCATCCTCCGGCTTGTTGCCGTATCCCCCTTCGACGTCCGCCGTTACTGGTATGTTCACAGCTCCGGCAATGCCTGCAACGGCTGCGATCATTCGCTCGGCAGGAATCTTCTGCCCGTCCGGAAAGCCCTGGGCAAATGCGATGCCTGCACTGGTCGTAGCAAGAGCCGGAAACCCTGCTTCTTCAACGATGCGTGCGCAGGCCACGTCCCATACGTTGGCGAGCAGGAGCACCGGCCCTTCCGAATGCATGGACCGGAAGGTTTCCGCTTTCTTCGTTAGATCTGGATTCGACATACGCGGGATTGGATGCGCTCATCGGTTCCCATTCTTCATCTTTTCGACGAACTTCGAGACATTGACCACAGCGCGCCCCACCGTTCCTCGTCCAATCTCCTGCGCGTCGTCGCGAGCCGTTACGCGCACGGTATAGAAACGCCCGTCGAAGGATTCGAGCACGGCCTCCGCCTTGATGCGAGCTCCAATGCCGCTGGCTGCGCGATGTTCGACGTTGATGGATGTTCCCACGGTAATCTCGTCGCCCTCGCAATACGGTTGCAGCGCGTGAAACGCTGCGGTCTCCATCAGGCGGATCATGTCGGGCGTCGAATAGACCGGGGGTAGTTCAGGATGGTGCGAGGTGAGCGTGTGCTCGAATTCGACGGTCTCTTCGGCTTCGCCGCGAGCGCCGATGGGGATCTCTCTGGCCACAATCGTTTCCTTCCCAAAAGAAATGAGCCAAGGATTCTATCGAATCATTGGCTCGACCAATCCAGGTGAACTCCGCACTACACGAGCGCCACTGCCGTGCGGCGCGCTTCGATTCCGTCCAGCGCCTGCCACAGCATCCGGGCTGCGTTCTCGGCTGCATCAAGAGCTGCGTCAGCCGCTTCGGGATGGGCGGCAATGCGCTTTTCAAGTTGGTTGCGCCAGACGCGAGAGTGATATACATCGGCCGTAGCGTGCAAGGAAAAGTATCCGCATGTCTTGTCGTCAGCGCCGTACATCTCGCGCAGTCCGCGCTCTTTTTCCTGCGCAATGCGGGGCACTTGCGATTCGTAGGTATAAAAAGCCGCCAACGCTTCCTCAGGCGTGCCTTCGCTCGCCACGTGATGGAAGTGCCGAATGAGGTGCCGAATCTCGGGGACAGGACTGTGCCACTCCAAGTTGCGGGTGGATCCCATGCCCTCGGCGAAGTCCAGCCAAAGATCGGAATGCGGAACCGAGTCCTTTCCTTTCGCGCCTTCGGCTCCCTTTTCGTCGCACATGTTGGCCAGCACGGCGCGACGCAGTTCGCCCTCTTCCAGACGCAATCCGAGAGCGGCAAGGTAGGAAGGGAACGCTTCGACGTGGTGGTAATAATCCTGCGCGTACTCGCGCAGATCGTCGCGCGTCAGTCGGCCCGCCGACCATGCTTTATAAAACGGATGGCGTAGCAGGTCATACTTCGCAATGCGCACCTCAAGTTGCTTGAAGAATTCATCAGCAGTCATGATCTCCCCCATTGGAGCGGCGTGACAGCCCAATATACGGATGGAATCGGCTCTCAGCAAGTGATGGGGGTCACTGGTAGTGGCTGAATTCAGCCACTACCGGATCACTACACCCGCCAAGTTGCTAGAATAAAAGAACAAATGGTGGGACGAGTTTAGGGGATTTCGCTTCTGATGCAGTTCACGGAAAAGTTCGATGTGGTCGTTGTCGGCGCCGGACATGCCGGATGCGAGGCCGCGATGGCCGCCGCGCGCATGGGGCTAAAGACCGCCCTTTACACGCTCAACGTCGACCTGATCGCCCAGATGTCGTGCAATCCGGCGGTGGGCGGAATAGCCAAGGGACATCTGGTGCGCGAGGTGGACGCTCTGGGCGGCATCATGGGTGAGATTACTGATGCGGTCGGCATCCAGTTCCGTCTGCTCAATACATCTCGTGGCCCAGCGGTATGGTCGCCACGCGCGCAATGCGACAAGCAGGCCTATCGGCTGAAGATGCGCGAGGTGCTGGAGTCGCAGCCGAATCTGAAAATCAAGCAGGCGGAAGTGGCGGAGTTGATTGTAGAAGCGGCTTCCGGCACCCGGCTCCCGGCTCCCGGAGACTTAGGCAGTCAGCATTCAGCACTCAGCATTCAGCCAGAGGAATCCGGAAGCTGTGCGCCGGAAGCCGGACGCCGGGTTTTGGGAGTCCAGCTGCGTGACGGCCGCACCGTGGGCGCGCAGGCCGTCATCATCACCACCGGGACGTTTCTCAACGGGCTCATCCATTGTGGCGAGCAACAGTATCCGGCTGGACGCTCTGGCGAACCCAATGCCGTCTTGCTGGGTGAAGCGCTAAAGAAGCTGGGGCTGCGTGGGTGCCGGCTGAAGACTGGCACGCCACCGCGTCTTGACGGACGATCGATCGACTGGTCGCGGTTCACGGTGCAGCCGGGAGATGATGACCCCACGCCGTTCAGTTTCCGCACCAAGCGTGTCGCTCACCACGACTCGCAGGTGCCCTGTTACATCGCATGGACTACTGCTGAGACACAGCGGATTATCCGCGAGAACGTACACCGCTCGCCGATGTACAGCGGACAGATTCAGTCCATCGGGCCGCGGTACTGCCCGTCGATCGAAGACAAGATCGTGAAGTTTCCGGATAAGGAAGTACACCAGCTCTTCCTCGAGCCAGAAGGATTGAACACGCACGAGATCTACGTCAATGGCATGAGCACGTCGCTGCCGGTGGAAGTACAGCTTGCGATGCTGAAGTCGATTCCGGGGCTGGAGAATGCCGAGATGTTGCGGCCCGGCTATGCAATCGAATATGACTCGATCGACCCTACCGAACTGGAGCGCACTCTCGAAACGCGGAAGATCGCAGGTTTGTTCCTGGCCGGACAGATCAATGGCACTTCCGGATACGAAGAGGCTGCATGCCAGGGCCTGATGGCAGGAATCAACGCAGCGTTGCAGATCAAGCAGCAACCGCCTTTGATTCTTGACCGCACGGAAGCCTATACGGCAATCCTGATCGACGACCTTATTTCAAAGGGCACCAACGAGCCCTACCGCATGTTCACGTCGCGCGCGGAATTCCGGCTGCACCTGCGCATTGACAATGCAGACCGGCGCCTGACTCCGCACGGCCGGCGCGTCGGCCTGATCTCGGAGCAAGCCTGGTCCGATTTTCAGGCGAAGCAGGAGCGGTTGGCGAAGATGAAGAAGCTGATAGATGGTACGCGGCTTACTGCCGAAATGCTGGAAGGGGTCGCGACGCCGGAGAACGGCGGTGGTCCTGTGGGGACAGCCGCTCTCGGCTGTCTGGCCGAGCAAGGCTCAGCAGGGCTTTTGTCGTCTTCCGCGGGCCAGACTCTAGCGCAACTCCTGAAGCGCCCCGAAGTTGCCGTCGAACACCTTGCGCCGGTCCTGAAGAATCTGGCCCCGGAATTCTTCGCAGAAAGAAATTCTTCGGCGTCTTCTTCTGCAGTTTTCATTCCGTCTGAAGTCCGCAACGAACTCAAGTCGGTCGAAACCGAGATCAAGTATGAAGGCTACCTGCTTCAGCAGCAGCGCGCCATGGAGCGTCTGAAGAAGTCTGAGCAGCATTCGATCCCCGAGTGGTTCGACTACCGCTCTGTGAGCGGTCTTTCGCGTGAGATGCAGGAGAAGCTGACAAAGACCCGCCCGCGCACGATTGGTCAAGCTTCGCGGATTCCCGGCGTGACCCCGGCGGCAGTTTCGCTGGTGAATGTTTACATCGAAATTCAGGCTCGACGGCGCGAACAGGCGACGGCACTCTGAACCGGCAAATCGGCTATTGAAGCTCCGCAGTGCGGAGTTGTTCGGCTCTCTTCAGTTCGCGATCCGCCTCTTCCTTCTCTCCCATATCCCGGTAGGCCTGCCCAAGCAGGTGATGTGTTGTCGGATTATTAGGCTCCATCATCACTGCGTGCTTCAAAGCCAGCACGGCCAGGTCGTACTCGCCTTTTTTCTCGAGCACTTTGCCTGTCAGGATGAACGGCACGCTCGAGGTCGCGTCCAGTCGAATGGAAAGCTGCAGTAACCGCTGAGCCTCATCGAACCTCTGAACGCGTGAATAGGCATCGGCCAGCTTGTAGTAAGTCGCCGCACTAGCCGGGTTGATAGCCAGCTCTTTTTGGAATTCCGCGATCGACTCCGGCAGCCGTGACTTGTACATATAAAGTTCGCCAAGTAGAAAGTGAGCCAGGGGAAGCTTCGGATCAAGAACCGCCGCTTTCAGCGCGTACTCTTCCGCAATGGGATCGAATTCCTGGCGCAGCAGCATCCGAGCCGTGAAGAGGTAAGCGGCGGCCGAATCTCCGGGCACGTCGAACATCTTTCCGAACGACCTGCGCGCCTGATCGTAGTTTCGGGTCTGGATGTAGCAGGTACCGAGAATGTAGTATCCGTCGACATTGGCGCGCGAAATCCAGCCTTGTACTTTCTCGAGAAGGGGGATCGCTTCGGCAGGATGGCCGCCCGCGTAATAAGACATGCCGAGCAACTGAACCCCTTCCTGATTGGCGGGATCTTCCGCGCTCGCCTTATTCAAGTATTCAATCGCTTTGGGAAAATCGCTCTTCTTGTAATACGCCGTACCCAGTTCGAGAGCGAGGCCCTTGGTCGCGGGATCGCGCGATTCCACCATCTGTAGTTTTGTGATCGCGTCATCGATTTTTCCCTGCCGCATCAGCTTACGCGCCTCCGAAAATTCTGGCGGCGCAGTTTGCGTGGTCGACGAGGGCGATTCCGGAGGCGCGGACTGCTGTGCGAATGCTGGTGCAGAAACGACAAGGCTTGCCGCACATATGGCAAAAGCTAAGAAGCGAAAATCACGATGGTTTCTCATACTTTGTTTCTCTTGGACATGGGACATTTCCGCTAACGCCCATTCATCTCTTTCCGAAGCTCCTCAAGGTTCTCCTTCGCTATCGGCTGACTGGGGTCGATCTGCAAAGCATGCTCGAAGTGGGACTTCGCTTCAGCGTAGCGTCCCATCTCAGCCAGCGCGGCGCCTAAGTTCGCTTCCACCGCCGCGTCTTGCGGTTGCAACTGGAGCGCTGCCTGAAATTGTTCGGACGCCCCGGCGAAATCATTCTGCTGGGCAAGCGCAAAGCCGAGGTTGTAATGGGCATCAAAATAATCCGGACGCGCTTTCAATGCGGCCTGCAGATATCCAGCACCTTGGTCCGGATGCCCCGCAGCTACCAATGCTGCGCCCAACGCGTTATTCCCGGCAGCATCTTGAGGACGCAGCCTCACGGCCGCTTCGTACTCGGCGATTGCGCCATCAACATTGTTCTTGGCCTGTAGCATCGCCGCCAGATTGTAGTGCGCCTCGAAGTCACCAGGATTCTACTCCACGTCGTGTCGCGCCAGCGCCTCCTGCAGCATCATGCGCGGATCTCCCTGCGCTGGATCGAAATTCACTGGCAGCACCTGCAGCCACAAGTGGCACATCTCGTCCGTCGACCGGTTACCGCCCACCACACGAATTGGCGGGTGATTGGGATTCATCGGATTGTCATCCGAATTATCGTAGGTGTAACGCAGGCTGACCGTTGTCCCTTTCGGCAATCGCACCGGCTCGGCATACCTGTAGACCGCCTGCCAGTTCAAGTTCCAGTTGGGAATGTGGATCAGGGTTTCCTTCCTGCCATCCGGGAGCGTGGCATACGCCTGAATGTCCTTCCCCAGATAGTGCGCGTGGGGATAGATCGCCATCAGATCCACGTCGACCGGGAGCGTGAAGTCGTCAGTGACCAGAAAGTGCTTATCGCCCGGCGGAATGTCGAGTTTCAGGTCGTTTTCGAGTTGCAACAGCATCGGAAATTTCGTGGCTGCATGTGGCGTGAAGTAAAGCCCGACACTCGGCTGAATGATCTCCGGCTTGCCCGATGGCTGCAAGTGCGTGTTAAGAATCAGATCCGTGCCCTTGTCGAGCCGCAAAGCCATGCCTTCCGGTTCGACCGATGGAACCGTTCCCGGCTTCCAGAACAGCAGGTGGCTGTCGGGATCGAACACCTGCGACTCGATGCGAATCTCCATGCCGCCGAAACCCGCGCCTGGCTCGGACTCACGCTTGCGCGAAGCTCCCGCGCGATCCACAAGAATGTTGGCATGGTGCACGTACTGCTTGTCCCCGGGACGAATCTCAACAGCCTTCACCCAGCGCGTCTCGTGAATGGGAACGGGGAAAATGAAGTTCCAGTACGTATCCGTTCCTTGTGGCGGGAGCACGAGCGGCTTACTCGCCGTGAGAATCATGTCTGGCTTCCCAAGCCGCCAGCCTTCAACAAACTGTGGCTGAGGAGGCAGGTCGGCGGCATTGCCTTCGACTTCGCTCTGTTCCACCCATCGCTCGATCAGATTGATCTCTGCATCCGATAGCCGAAGTTCGTCCGCGAACTTCAACGGGTGCGGCTCCGGCAGCCACGGAGGCATGGCTCGCGACCGCGTGACGTCGACGATCTGCCTTGCATGCTTTCTGACGTCGGAATAATTCAGCAGGGAAAACGGTGCGGCTTCGCCCGGGCGATGACAGGTGGAGCAGGAATGGAAGATGATCGGCGCGATGTCGCGATTAAAAGTGACCTGCGCTGCGCCGCTTGAATTTGGCGCCTGATGCGGAGTGGGCCGCGCAAATAGTGGCCCTATGGCACAAACTCCCGCGAGCAGAACAAGAGTCCAATCCGAACTGCGCCCCGGGAAGCTCATTCCAGATCCGAAATGTAGCATCCCACTCCCCTGACTTCCTTCTGCGCCACGGACTCATCTGCCAATGCGGCACGAATGGCGTCTTCCAGTTCGTGCGTTGTGGGCGCCCGACGTGCGCGGGCCAGATCAGCGTACCAGTTGTCGATGCGCCCGTCGTAGATCAGTTTCTGATTGCGATCGAACACAGCAACTTCGGGGGTGATCTGCACATGTCCTAACTTGACCAGCGTATGTTCCGGATCCCGCAACACCGGCAAATGGTAACCATACTCCGTCGCCGATTTGCGGATCGCCTGCGAAGTCTCACTTTTGTCGGGATAGACGAGCCAGAAGCTGGCATTGCCCGCATATTGCTTGCTGATTTGCTGGATGACGGGAGCGTACCTCCCCGAAACCGGGCAGTCGCGGCGCAGAAAGATGAGCACTGTCACTTTGCCCGAGGAGGCGGTGAAGGGATTCACCGCATGCCCGTCCAGATCAAATGCACTTTGTTGCGCGCACGCAAGGCCGGAAGACACGAGCAGCATCACGACCAAGATCAGCCGAAATCGCAGTTTTCCCCAGCCCATAGAAGCGCTGCGCACCCAGAACTCTCTCGATTCTAAGAGCGTCCGGCATCAGTGTGCTTCTCAGGCTTCGGCCTCAGACGGGGAAATAAGAATCCAGTGTTCTGCCGATAGGATGCGTACTCATCACCAAATTCCGTTGTGAGCAAAGATTCCTCTCGTAGAGCCTTACGCGAATGTGCCGCAAGCAGGAGCACAACTGCCAGAATTCCGCGCCATTCTCCGATCACCAAAGCCGTGCCCGCCGCCCCGAGCAACATCCCGGTGTAGATCGGATGACGCACATACGCATAAGGTCCCGAGCGGATAAGCCGATGCCCTTCCTTGAGCGTGACCCGCGCGCTCCAATACACACCGATGCAGTACCGTGCCCAAATCGCTAGTGCCACCCCTATGTAAGTCAACACGATCCCCATCCAGCCAATCCACGGTTCCTCGGGCATGAAACGCATCCGCAGCGGGCCAATCCGTAGCCAGTTGGCAAAGAGGAGGTTGTAGGCCAGGACCACCGCGACGACGGTGACCAGCCGATCGACCGATTTCTCCCTGGCCTTGGTGCGCTCCACGCGCAGCCAGGTGATTGCCCAGTAGGCGCAGAACACGTACCACGGGAGCAGTTCGATCTGCCAGAGCGTCAGCGTTTTCATACATCACCCTTCCTGATCTTGGACTTTTCGGCCAGGCCCCGAATCGTCGATTGATTTCTCCAGGCGGCGCAGATGCCGGATCCACTCGCATTCCATCTCGATTTGCTTCCTCATGTGGCGGACGATTTCTCCACCGAACTTGCCAAGTTCCATGCTGGCCTGCAGGGTCTCCAATTTCTGCTCGCGGCGCTGAAGATAGCTCTCCCTGAGCGTGAGAATCGCTTCGCGAGCCTCCGGCTTGAGCGCTGGAAACACTCCTACCCGCAAATGAAAGGCCCCCTCCGACGGAGCATCCGCTTCCCCGAACGCGTTCAGGCGCGCGAATAGATAGCGCCGGCCTTCCGCGGTCAGTGCATATTGCTGTCGCGTCTGGCCGCGTTCCCCCGGGACCGCTTTCTTGCTGACCCACTTCTCCTCCAGGAATCTCCGGAGCATGGGATAGACAAGATTATTGTGCAGAGCCTCCTGCCCCATGATCCATCCCGCTTCCCGCTTGAGCTGGTAGCCGTATTTGGGGCCGTCCAGCATCATAGCCAGAATTAGTAGGTCATTCATGACAGTGTCAATATTGATCTAATAATCTGAACCTTGCCAAGTGAAATAAGAACGGCTTCCCAATAAGCCTCTGTCGAGAAAAGCTCAGGGACCCCTCTGTGAGTCCCTATGTACCCTGTGGTTAAAGGTTTTTTCGCAGCCAACCGCTACAATGTCCTCGACATGATTGCGCATCTTCGCGGAAAGCTGCTGGCCAAGCATCCCAATCAAGCCATCGTCGAAACGGCCGGCGTCGGCTATGACGTGACCATCAGCGTGCCGACCTTCTCAGACCTCCCCGTTGTCGGTTCCGAGGTCGCGCTGCACATCCACACACATGTGCGCGAGGACGTGATCGCGCTCTATGGATTCCTGCGCCCGTCGGAGAAGTTGCTGTTCGAGAAGCTCATTACGGTGAGTGGAATTGGCCCGAAGCTCGCGATCACGATCCTCAGCGGCATGGCTGCCGATGAAATGGTGGGGGCAATCCGCGGGAACGATGTGGTGCGACTAACCCGCATCCCCGGCATCGGAAAAAAGACGGCCGAGCGCATGGTGCTGGAGCTGCGCGACAAACTGCCCGAGGCCGGGGCAGCCGCAATGCCTGCGATCCCATCCCTGAGTGCAACAGAAGAAGATGTACTCTCTGCCCTGGTCAACCTCGGATATCAGCGCGCGGCCGCTGAAAAAGCACTGAGTGCAGTCGCCAGAGCCGGTGGCGAAAATTCTTTTGACGCCCTGTTCCGCGGCGCTCTGGGGCGACTGTCCAAATAGAACTCCGATTGAAAGGGAGTGACGTCGCGCCGCTCAGCGTCGACCTACCGTTTGTAACCGATCTTGCGCAGCAGGTCGTGCCGCCAGGCGACGTCAGGCTGGGTTTCAACGCCTTTCGGAGAACTGCCATCGACAACGCCGAGCACCCCTCGCCCCTGTTCGGTTTGAGCAACGATGATTTCGACAGGATTGGCCGTTGCGCAGAAGATCGTGCAGACTTCCGGCACGCTGCGGATCGCGTTCAGCACGTTGATCGGATACGCATTCTGGAGCAGCAGAACAAACGTGTGGCCGCAACCCAGCGCCTGTGTGTTCCGTATCGCGGTCTCTCGCAGAGCGTCGTCGTTACCTTCCGAACGTGTCAGGCAAGCCCCTGAACTTTCATTGAACGCCAGGCCGAATTTTGCCTGAGGTACAGCTGTAACTACGGCCTCGTAGAGATCCTCCACCGTCTTGATGAAATGCGACTGGCCG
>VFSW01015606.1_pt1 | contig 10419 bp, 14 predicted proteins | sample 5358111 | NCBI WGS metagenome assembly VFSW01 (sample SAMN11554181, study PRJNA540505) | mine drainage metagenome | isolation source: sediment from site ElyBrook_90M | place: USA: Ely Copper Mine, Vershire, VT | collected 2017
TGAAAGCGACCTCATCGCGTGGGGATCGGACGCAACAACCATTTTTCAGATGTTCAAAACGGCTTCGACGGCACTCGCGAAAAAAGCAAAGACGTGGGTCTCGGACGGCGGTTCAGGCATCAACGTGCGGAAGATGTTGCAGCGGATGTATTTCCAATTCGCATCCGCGCCGGCAGATTCGTCGATAAGCGACTTCCTCGCGACCGTTGACACTGAGTACGGGGCAATCTCGGTGCAGGCGCTCTCGACCGTCCAATGGACTAATAACAAAAATCAAACCGTTGCATGGTCTAACAGTTCCGGGCAGGTTGTCACCTGGACGAGCTTCCCGCAAATCGTGGCCGTGGGGCTTCCGGGGATTGTCTGCCTCATATTCGGCGTCACGATGCAAAGCACAGTTTCGGCGCTCGATGTTCTCGGGATCGTGGTAGGATACAAAGATTACAGCCTTTGGGAATGAGATGATGAAACGCTGGATATCCGCATTCCTCGCCGCTTTCGTGGCGCTCGCCATCGGCGCCCCCGCGCGCAGTCAGGTCACGGTTCCAAACATCTTCGCGGGGCAATCCGGCACTATTCCGCTTTCCGAATTGGATGCGAATTTCGCGCTGCTCGCCGCGGCGACGCCGATCAATGTCAAGCAAGCGCCCTACAACGCGACGTGCAACGGATCGGCGGACGATACCGCGGCGATCCAAGCCGCTCTAACCTATGTTGCCGCGCATGGAGGCATTCTTACGACGCCAGCAGGCGCGCGATGCGAAGTGACGGGTGTTACCGCAACGTGGAACTCTCACGCCTTCATCATCCAGGGCGCGGGCGGGGACGCGAGCAATGGCGGCAGCCAATGGGATTACACCGGGGCCGCGAATGGATCGGCGCTCACGCTAGTAGCGTCCGATCAAGTTGTGGGCATCCTCGTCCGCGATATGGCGATCTACAACGCATCATCGAACGCGGCGAACGGCATCAAAATAAATAACATCGATCCCGGCTCGGTGCGGCTGGAAAGGATGTGGATTTCCGGCTTCTCGGTCGGCTCGACAGATGCCGCCGTGCTTGTCACCGGCCCATATCCGGGCGCGAGCGCCGTCACTAATTTCGTGTGGGTTGAAGGAGGCCGCTTTAGCTCGAACAGTTATGGCGTCCTTGCGACAGTGAGGACGGTCAATAACATTTACATTCACGGGACCATGTTCAATGCGAACACGACGGCAGTCGCCGATACGGACATCGGGTCTGGATCGACGATCGGCGAACATTGGGTAATTGATTCCGTCGGAGTAGTGCAATCGGGGTCATCGTCTGATGTCGTTTTGGATGGCGGCATCTCGGCGCTTTATGTCACCAACAGCTATTTTGAGCACGGTGGCGCGTACGGGCAGCCCGCGGTCTATGTGACGAACGGCAGCGCGACCAATGCCGCCGGCGTCGTCATCGAGGGCGACACCTTCAACATGGGGATATCGAGCACGGGCGCCGTCATTGATGTGCATGGCACCGTCAATGGCCTCCGCGTCGGGCGCAACACCGTGGGGAGCACAGGCGGCACCGCGGCGATGGTCAACTTCAACAGCGGGACCATCACCAACTACATCGTCGAGATGCCGGCGACACTCGCCGGATCGACACTCGGCAGCACGACGATAAATCCAAGCTCGACTGCAACAATCGTTTCCGACTTCATCGGGAGTGCTGGGCCAGCCGTTGCCTATAACACGAATTCCGCAACATCGGGCGCGACGCTGACGGCGGCGAATGTGATCGGGGGTTCCGCGCAAGTGTCCCTCAACATGACCGGCACTTTGTCAGGCGCGGCCAACGCGCAATTGCCGACTGTGGCGGCGCTCGTTACGGCGCTCGAAGCGGCAGGCGTTAGCCCGCTCGTCGGCAAATCCTACGAGTTGGATTTCATGAACTCATCGTCTGGCGCCTACGCATGGACGGTCACGACTAACACCGGCTGGACGCTGACTGGCACCATGACGGCCGCGCAGAACACGTACCGCAAACTCTACGTGACATTGACATCCCTCACCGCCGCGACACTTCAATCGGTCGGTCAGTACGCAATCGGTTCTGGAATATAGGAGTTTAGCCAATGCCCACCATGAAACCGCCCCGTGACCCTCGCGTCTCGGGCGAGACAGTCGGGCCGAACAGCCCGGATACGGTCGATCCGCGATTCGGCGATGAATGGCGCGACCGCGGCGGCGATGTGGGCCGCGTCGGGCGCGTGACCGGGCGCGAGACGGAGCGGGATCAGTGGGGATATCCCATGCCGGCGACGCGCCGTTGACCCTCGTTGCGATCCGCAAGACGCCGCGCACGCCGGATGAATGGAAAATCTGGCACTGGAATCACTACCTCGACCATAAATTCATCTTGGCTGTGGTAGCGTCGAAAACCAGCGAAACGCTGCTGATGCCACCGATCTGGCCGATCCCCGGCAATGACTTCTCGCCGAAGATCGCGGAGTTCCACCAAATCTTGCACCAGCAGATGAACGCGGTTAGCGGAACACCGTCCTCGGACATGCTGCAGGTCGATCTCTCGACCTTGGCGGGGGCGGAGAATTTCGTGCGTCCGAATTTCTCGGACCACTACGCATTTCACCAGCTCGTAGGCGTCCCGGTATGACCGCGCGCCGGGCAACCATCGCAGACGTGCTCAGCATCCTGACCATCGCCCAAGAGGCGTATCGGGATTGGCCTGCCGATTGGGGCTATGTCGCGGAATGGTTGACCCGGAACATCGAGCGGCCCGAGATATTCGGCTGCGTGGCGGGTGGCACCTTCGTGGTCGCGATGAAGCAGGATTGGTTCTGGCGCCCGGGCGTGCCAGAGGTCACGGTCCTGTTCATTGCCGGGGACGGCTGGGGCGCTCTGGCGTGCTTGCGGGCAACCGTCGATTGGGCGTATAGTCTCGGGGCAGAGCGCCTAAAGGTTGATGCTGAGACGGGCGTGAACCTTGAACCATTGTTGCGCCGCGTCGGTATCCCGTTTGACCGAATCCCGGCCTTCACCATGAGGCTAAAATGAGCCATAGCGGCATCCCCGGCGCAAACCTGCTCAGCAATAACGCGAAGTACAACCCGGCGGGCAGCTTTGGTGCGACTTGGCTATCGCCCACGACTTTCGCTGAAGGGACCGCGAACCTTTTGGGCGCAGGCCCGCGCGGTGGGCCGCTGGGGGGTGTCAAGAACATCACCGGCCCTTTGACGGCGGCGGGGCTTAACTTCATCCCTGGCGTCGGCCCGGCGCTCAGCGCGGCAGATTTCGCGGCCCAGGCGGGCGGCCAGTTTGCCAACGGCAACACGCTCGGCGGCATCCTCGACCTCGGCGGCGCTGGCTATGGCGCTTATGGCGCATTCGGAGGAGGGGGGGGCGCAGGCGCAGCCCCGGCGGCAGGCACCGGCACCGCGGCGAGCACGCCGAGCACTTGGGACAACCTCATGGCGTCACTCGGGGTCGGCGGCAATACTGCGGCAGCCCCAGCGGACGCGGGGGCGTCCGGCAACGTCGGCGACTTCACCGCCCTCTCACCATCGAGCGCGGCGGAACTGTCCGCGTCCGATCCGGCGGGGCAGGCGGCGATTGATGCGGCGACGGGCGGTCCAGCAGCGCCAGCGGCATCGCCGGGCATCCTTGGCAAGATCAGCGCATTCACGGGCGCGCATCCGTTCCTTACCACGGCGGGCGGCTTGGTCGGCTCGCAACTCCTCTCGCCCGCGCTCTCGGGCATCGGCGGCGGCGGCTTGACCTCTCAGGAAAAGGCGATGCTCTCCGCGCAGCAGCCGGGCATCAATGCGGCCAATCAGCTTGTCGGGTCCGAAGCCTCGGGCGTCCTGCCGCCCGGCGCGCAGGCGAGCGTGTCCGACGCGCTGCAATCGGACATCGCGAACATCAAATCCCGCTACGCCGCAATGGGAGACTCGGGATCGTCCGCCGAGCAGCAGGACATCGCGAACGCGGAACAGCAGGCCGCGGCCAATCAGTTCAATATCGCGTCGGGCGCGACGGCGACGGGGCTAAAAGCACTCAACCTCAATCAGAGCACGTACAACACGCTCGTCCAAGATCAGCTCGCGCGCCAGCGGCAGTTGCAGCAGGCATTCGCGGGCTACTTCAATGCGCTCGGCATGGGCACGGCGCTGAGCGGGCAGGCGGCATAAGATGGCGGCGCTGCCCGGCGATACCATCGGCGATATTTCCTCGCGCGCGGCACCCCTGCCGGCCGCCGCCGCAACCGCGTCCGATCCGCTGTTGCAGCAATGGTTGGCGAAGCCGCCCGCCATGCCGCCCGCGCCGAATATCGTCCCATTCCAGCGGGCAAAGCAAGACATCGCCGCGCGGCAGAACGCGCTGACGCCGCCGCCCGCGCCCGAACTCGCGCCTACCCCGACGAACGCGCCTCACGCGCAATTCACCGACACGATGAAGGCCATGGGATCGCCGATGATGCTCATGGCCCTCCTCGGCGGGGCATTGACGCGCACGCCGATCACGAGCGCGCTCACAAGCGCGACCGGACTTCTCACCGGCCTGCATCAAGGCGACATGGAGAAGGCGAAGAACGCGCACGAGGAATTCAATCAGCACCTCGACGCCGCTATTGCCGCGAACCGCTCATCGCTCGAGAAATACCAAGCCGCGCGCGAAGCCTACGGCGACAAGTCGGACCAACTCGCGAACGAGTGGCGTGGCGTCGCCGATCAGCAGAACAATGAACTGATTAAAGATCAGATCGCCATAGGGCGCCTCGATGAGGCGTGGAAGTTCATCTCGGCGAGCCAGAAAAACCAGGAAGCCCTACTGCATCAGCGCGGAGTTTATGATCAGCACATCGCGGCGGGATGGGGCGCCCCGATGCAGGTCAAGCTCAAAAGCGGCAAAGAAGTCCAGGGCGAGCAGAACAAAATCACAGGTGAATGGCGCAGCCTAGATGGCACAGTCATTCCAGCATCTGATGTTGAGTCGGCGCAAAAGCTCGCGGGCGGCGGGATTGGCGGCAGCTTCAAAGCGATCTACACCAGTCGCATTTTGCTTTCGGGCAATGAAGCCGCGAAAGACTTGGCGAATGTCGTCCAGTTGCCTACTACCGCGAGCACCGGGATTTTCGGCGGTCGCACGCAAGGGCCAAGCCTTACGGACGCGACGAAGGAAGTGCTGGCGAATACCGTTACGTCGCAAGAGATGCAGCTTTACAATGTCATGGCGACTGGATTTCAGCGGTCGCTCGCCACGATCGAAGCATCGGGCTTGCGTGGTACGCAGGGCCTAAGCGATCAAATGAATTCGGTTATGTTGAAAGAGGGCGACACTAATCTGACGAAGCTCTCAAAGCTCGCGCAGATAAGGCAGATCGTGGACGCTGGCCTTGAGATCACCGCTGCCGATCCGACCGTGCCGCCGGAACTAAAAGACAAGCTCAAGGATATTACTGACAAAATCCGGCAGTCGGTCCCGTTCACGCAAACGGATGTGATCGCGCTCACTCGGGCGCAGCAAATGAATCCCGACGCCACGCTTAGCTCGATCATGCCGCGCCAATACAGGCCAGGCGACATCATCCATCGCGGCGATAAAGACTATCGCGTGACGGGCGGCGATCCGACGAACCCGGATTTGGAGCCGGTAGAAAAGTGAAGCTGTCGGACCTCCCGCAAGAGCAAGCGAAACCGCACCCTTTGCGGCTTTCCGACTTGAATGCGGGGCCGCGTTCGTTCTCCGATATTCTTGGGCAAGGTGCGAGCGCGCTCGGCTCGGACATCAAAAGCCATATCATTGATCCGCTCGTGAATTTCGTTAAGACCCCCGCCGATGTCTATGCTGGTAAGTATGGGCCGCCGGGAAGCCCAGATATGCAATCAGCCGCACGCAGCGAGGCGCTTGGGATTGCAGGGTTGCAGTTGCCTATAGTGCGCGCGGGCGGCGGCGCGGCAGCAGGCGGAGTTGCCGATGCGGCGAAGTCGGTAGGCGATAAAGTAAGGTCTTTCGCGCCAAGCATCGACACAATCGGGCATCCGACGACAGTCGGCCCACTCGGCGAAATGCTCCGCAAGAATATCACCACGAAACTCGGGCAGTTGAACGAAGGTCAAACGGTGCAGGTCGAGCGCGCGCTTAAGCGCCTCGGCATTGATCCATACACGGATAAGGCATCCGACCTCGCCAGCAAAGTCTTTAAGGATCACGATACCGTTGCGCTGATTAAGCATCTCGCGGGCGGCGAGGAATGGTTACAGAACCATGCCGGCGCCTATGTGGCGACGAAGCTCCGCGAAGCCACAAGCGGAACGGGACGGTTTGAAACTTACGCGCATAAAGCCGCTGCATGGCTGGGCGAGAATCGCCATTGGCTCGCCCAATTCCCCGAAGTCGAGAAGGCCGCAGAAAAGTACATTGCCGGACTTCACCGCACGGCGGTAGCAAAGGGCGCGGCGACGATTGCGGCGCTCTCCGCGCTGCCGCGTTCGCTGCACGGCTTGGTCCCATGACGCCGCCGAAGAAGCCCGCGCCGCCCGCGCCGCCGCCTCCGAATGAAAAGGCTCGGCTTCGTGAAATCATCAATGAACTGATGGAGCGGATGCTCCGCGCGCTCGACAATGGTTCCGGCGGCGAGCCGTCCGAGGGGCACGAAACGGCGACATTCGGCGACATCTGCACCGCGCTCGACAAGGCGTGCGGCGTCTACCGCCTGTTGAACGGGACTGGCGATCTCGACACGGGCGGCTCTGCCCTCGCAGGATATCAGGAAGCATTCAGTGGGCGCAAAGGCCGAGCATGAATCATGCGATCATTGCCGGGCACCCGTGTCATTACTCAAAGACGCATGGCGATGCTTCTTTTGTGGGGCGGTTTTGTGCCGGAACTGTGCTCGCAATCATTTCGCGAAACGAGGGATGAAGCCCCGGTGGGGGTACAAGGAATTGGAAGAAAGGTTAGATGATGGCAGCAGCCGTAAAAGTCGTTGAGGAAGAGGAAATCACTGCGGAGACGCCGGTGCGCGTCATTCCCCCTCACATGCCAACCGCTACGCCTCCGGCTCCTGCCGCGCCTCATCCCGATATTGTCGCCGCGATCCAGCAACTCAACGGGCGGTTGCAGGCGGTCGAGACGACGATCCAGGGCGTCCCGGCCTCAATCGGACTAATCCGGTCCCTTATCGCGGCGCTCGGCAATCGGGCGCTGATGGCGCTCGCGCTATTGGGGTGCCTGGCGCTGGCGGGCGCAACCGCGCTATGGCCTTCCTGGCAGGGACTTGCTATATTCTGCGGGTTCGCGGTCCTCGCCTACCTACCCATGGCGTACCTCGCCTCACGGGGGAATTGAATGAGCACGCGCACGGTCATGCTATCGGATCACTCGATTTCGTCACTCGCGTCGGGCAGCCAGCAGCTTGTGCCGAAGGACATGACGCGCAATTTCCTCGAAATCTTCAACTCGGGCGCGGACAATATTGGCGTCAATCTGACGGGCGGGGCGGCGGCGATCGGCTCCGCGGGAACCGATACGATCATCCCGAATGGTTCCATGTCCTTCAATGTCGGCTCGATCCCCGGCAACCTGATAACCGTTGTTGGCACGACGGGCCAGCCCGTCACCTGCTACACCAGCCCGTAGGAGCGCGCGCAAATGGCTATTTCCCAAGGATCGGGCGTCGATTCGCTGGCGATCATCGTCCACCACCTGCTGAACCCCGAAGGCTCGGCGGCGGCGCTCAAGGAGCGTTCCGCGGAACTGGTCGCGCGGCTCGCCGATCTCGACGCGGCGAAGAAGGAAGCCGCAAGCATCGCGGCCAAGGCCGATGAAGTCGCGCAGCGGGAGGCCCAGGCGCACGCGCGCGAAGGCGATTGCGCCGCGCGGGAAGCCGACCATCGCGATAGCGTGGCGGCGCTCTATCTCACGATCGCCGATTCGCTCGAAGCCAGGGCGGCGGCGCTCGAAGCGAAAACCGCCGATCTCACGCATCGCGAGGAAATGCTGGCCGCTGCCGAGGCTCGGCTTGCGCCGCTCCGCGAACTGGCGAAAAAGCTCGCGTAAATGGCCTACTACACCGCGCTTCAAACCATATGGGCGACGCTGCCCAGCACTGACACGACAGCGCAGAAGCTCGCGGCGGTCAACGCCATGACCGTCGATGGGCCGAACCAGGACGTGCCGGTGGCGAACGTCGAGGGCTATCTGTCGATTGGGGGCATCCTCACCAACATGGAGGACTGGCTCGCCGCCAACACGACGCCGAGCGCGGCGCGGACCTCGGCCAAGGAACTGCTCCGCACCATCGCCAGCCCGCATGTGATGGCGTTCAACACGTCCGCTCCGGAGACCTACGCGGCGCTACAAGGGATGCTCAACGCGCTCGCCGCGTCGCCGCCCGCGCTGCTCACGGCCGCGAATGTCAGCGCGCTCCTCGCGATGGCCGCGACGACGCTGCCGTGGTGGCAGGCGAACGGCTACAGCAGCCCGATCAGCAGCGCGGACATGATCGCCGCCGGAGGGCTTTCGTAATGGCGACCGTCACATGGGTTGCTGGAACTCTCTACGCCTCGTGGACGGCGGTGTTCGGTGCCGAGGCCGACAGCGTTCCCAGCCTCGACGCGATCCTGTCGAGCGTGGCTATAGACAACACGACCGCAGGCGATACGCACATGGACGTGTCGCTGGCGATTTCCAGCTTCACGTCAGGCGCGACCCCTTCGCTCGGCCTCTATTGGTATACGCTCAATCAGGACGGCTCGACCTACGGCGATGGCCGCTTCGGAAGTGCAGCCGCTGGTCCGCCTCCCGGCAGCTATCTCCTCGGCCAGTGCGGGCTTGTGCCTTCCGTGACGCAGGCGCAAGAAGGGGCGTTCTCGTCGCTCATGCTGATCGAGCCGAAGCTGCGGCTGCCGCCGTGGAAGGGCAAGCTCGTGCTCTACAACGGCTCGGGCGGGACGCTCGGCAGCACGGTCACGATCAAGGCGCAATCTTACAAGCTCAACATAGGATAGGCGCGCGAGATGGCGCGGCTTTTTGCGGCTGGAGATTCAATCTCGTGGAATGCGGGTTCGCCACTCATCGGTGGCCAGAATGGGGGTTCTGGAATATCCGGCAACTGCTCTGCGGCGGCTTGGGTAAACCCAAACGCTTCCATCGGCACCTCGTACGGCTACATTTTTGAGTACGGATTGGCGGCCGCAAATATCACCAGAGGTTGTTATCTTCGCATATACTATAATTCTGGCCTATACGTACAGGGCGGCGACTATAATGGCGTCGTAGTCTATAAGTATCAGACATCTATAACCGGCGAATGGGCGCATGTCGGGTTAAGTTTTAGTAATTCTACGATGCGCCTCTATGTGAATGGATTGCTCGTCGGTAGCGGCGCGCTGACGCCTTACGCCCCCGCTGGAAATGCGTGGTATGCGGCTTCTGGCTTTTACGGCAAAGCCGCAGAGATAGGGTTCTGGCCATTCCCGCTAGACACCTCACAATTCGCCGACCTTGCCGCGGGGCTGCCTGTCATCGGCATCCCCGGCAGTATTGTGGCCGCGCCTCTCGACGGCCTTTTGTCGCCCGAACTCGATTTGTCTGGTAATTTCAACAGTGGCGTCCTCACCGGCACGTCCTACGCCGATCATCCTGAGCAGGTGCGCTATCCGGGGATGTGGCTCCCGGCCTTCAACACGACATCTTCATCGTCTTTCATCCCAGCATGGGCCATGGGCCATAGCCGAGCATATGGGCGAGGGGCGTCTTACCGATGAGCGGCTTGCAAAAAAATGTCGCATCGCAAAATATCACCTTTGGCATGGTGAGTGCGACCACGGGCGCGGCAGATGCCAGCGCGACAGTCACAGTCTATGTCACCAAAGACAATGGCACGCAGGCGACGGGCACGGGCACCGTCACGAATAGCGGGCACGGCCAGTATAATTACGCGCCGGTTCAGGCCGAGACGAACGCTACGGATGTTGGATTCCTTTTCACCGCAACCGGCGACATCCCCGTGGCCTATGACTTCCATACCGATGTCGTGGACGCGAATGGCTATCCGTCCACTAACCTCGTGGACATCGCGGGCACGGCGGTCTCGACCACCACGGCTCAACTCGGCGTCAATCTCGTGGACATCGCCGGGAGCGCAGTCAGCACAACCACCGCACAGCTCGGCGTCAATGCCGTCACACTGGATGGCCAAACGATCACAGCCGCAGCGGGCGTCACGTTCCCCACCTCGGTCGCCAGCCCAACCAACATCACCGCCGGCACGATCACCACCGTCACTAACCTAACGAACGCCCCCACGGCGGGCGATCTCACCGTGACGATGAAGACTTCGGTTACGACCGCGGCGACGGCTGCCACCCCAGTGGCGGCAAGTGTCACCGGCGCTGTTGGAAGCGTGACGGGCAATGTCGGCGGCTCGGTC
>VFSW01015608.1_pt1 | contig 10418 bp, 9 predicted proteins | sample 5358111 | NCBI WGS metagenome assembly VFSW01 (sample SAMN11554181, study PRJNA540505) | mine drainage metagenome | isolation source: sediment from site ElyBrook_90M | place: USA: Ely Copper Mine, Vershire, VT | collected 2017
ACCCCACCCGCGGCGCTTCTCCCCGTCCATCGTCACCGCCCGCACCCGCACCCGCACCGGTGTCTCCTGGCGCCAGTGCCTTTGCGTCCCGTCTGCCAACGTCTCGTCGTCCAGGGGATGACCCTCCGCGGTCGCAGTCTTCGTCTACCCCTGCCGTCTCCCGCGCGCCGGGGTCAACGCCGACCACCGCGCCCGTCCTGGTCGCGCCCGTGCTGGCAGCGTCGGTGGCCCGCGTGGACGAGCGCTTTGTCCGCGAGCGGCAACGCGCGACGGAGGCCCCGGCGGTGTCACCAGCCCCGGCCATCGCCGAGCAGGCCACCTTGGACACCTCTGCGGTGCCCACGGTGTTGCCCATCTGGCAGATACTGGTGAACGAAGCGCAGGGGAGTCTCACCGCGGTGATGAAAGTGGCGGTTCCCTTGGTGGTGAGTGGCCAACTGGTACGGCTGGGGGTCGACGTCGGGGATAGTTTTATTCGCAAGAAGCTATCGACGCCGGACGCGCAACAGATGATCACCGATGCCGCCGAGCGGGTGTTTGGCACGCGCCCCGTCGTCGAGATCGTCCAGGGTACCCTCCCAGACGGTCCCTTGAGCATCGCCAAACTCGAAGACGCCACCCGCTTGGACGAACGTGCCCGAAACGAAGCCATCGCCCGGAATCACCCCTTGGTGCTGGCCGTGGTCGAAGCCCTCGGGGGCGAAATCGGCCGCGTACGCTTGGACGGCGACCCGAACTAACACACCTCTATCGACTCTGCGCGCTTCCCCGCCACCAGATGGTTTCGAGCCGGTCGGTGGCACGTCGAACGACTTCGCGTGGGGTGACATCCAGCCGGGCCAGGTCGTCGACCCACTCAAACCAGTCGTGGTCCGTGATCGGTCCGCGTACCCGTTCGTGCGTCGCCCGCACCCGAAACGCCAGCACGATCCGATGCCCGCTTTCCAACGCGGGGACTTCCATCGGCTGGATCGCCGTGAGCCTCCGCCGGAGCATCGCCGCGTCTTCACACGCCAGCACGGTCTTCTGCTCGGCGACATCCTCCAACAGCGCAGCGGCCTCGGCCCTCAGCAATTCCAGTGCATCGGGCGTGATCGCCAGCACGACACACGCACCAGGGAGCGTCCCGCCACAATAGTAAGACAGTGACCGCAAGGCCGTGCGCCGCTCGGCGCGGGTCGTTCCTCCGCGGTACAGGTTTTCGGCTTCGTCGATCAACACCACCGGGCCGCGACAGTCGTCCAGTCGGTCAAGAAGGGTGATCCACAGGGCCAGACGGTTGTACGCATCCTGGCGGTAGCCCTGTGCCGACACCTTGCCCATGAGATCCGTCCCCGAGAGAAAGCCCTCAAGCGCCAGGCCCGGACTCGCCGAGCGCGAAGCGTGCAACACGGCCTTGCGCGCGGCGGCCCCGGTCTCGCCCTGCGTCTTCGAGAGTTCTTCAAGCAATCCCCGAAGGCGCTTGAGGGTTTTCGGGGCACGCGTCCACGCCACCAGTCGATCGAGCGCCGAAGGCAGGTCGGGCAGGGGAAGCACGGCGTGTTCAAGCAACCGTCGGAGATGCCGCTGGGGCTGGCCAAGGTCGGACGACAGGCGCTCAAGCGACAAGCGAAACACGGGTCGTCGGTCTGCAAGAGCCCTTGCCGCGAGGTGCGTGAGCAAATGCGTCTTGCCCGCACCGTAGGCCCCCGTGAGCAAGGCAAACACCGAGCTTTCCATCGCCGCGTGCGCAAAGAGTGCCGTGATCGTCGCGTCGATGCGCTCGTGCCCCACGCTCAGGGTCTCGACCGGGCGCACGGGGGGCAAGCCCTGCGCTGCGCGCACCAGCGCCCCGAGGGCAAATTCACTCCCTGCGGCGGGCGGACGAACCTCCGGAAGGGACTCGCCCCGAAGCGCATCGGTGCCCGCGGTGACCGGCGGCGTGAGGTTCACCATCGGGCGATGCGGCGGTGGCGGCGAACCGTCGTCGCCCAGGGTCAGCACCCGGGTCGCCAGCGGACGAAGACTCCCCAGGGCCTTGGGGCCCACAAACAACGCATCCCCCCCTGCAACCACGATCTGCGTCGCGACCATCCCGCGTCCACCGTCGGCGTTGTCTACCAACTCCCGAAGCACGGTGTACGCATCTTCGCGCCGCCCCGGCGGGAGCCTGGTCAAGATCTCGGCGCCATGAAACATCACCAGGGTCCCTCGCCAGCCGAGCACCCGCACCAGCCGGGTGATCTCTCCGAGGGCACGCTGGGCCGTGCGCGGTGACAGCGCCGCGAGCACCGGACCTTCTTCTGCCCGGGCGAGTTCGGTACCCCCCAGCCATGCTTCAATCCTCGCGACTTCGCGCCCCTGCCGTCGGCTTGCGTCCAGGTATGCCCTTGCGAGCTCCAGGATGTCTCCCGCGGCGGATTCTCTCCGCATGCCGTCGTCAAAGTCCGCGAGGGCCTTGCGGCCATGTTCTCCTGAAAAGTATTGCAGCGCCGCGACGAGCCCGTGAGCCTCTTGTCCCGCCCCTGGAACCTTGAGGGTACGCCCGACGGTACGCACCAGCCCATCGAGGGTATCCAGCGCCCGGGTCTCAAGTACACCCACACGGGCCGTCACAAATCCCCGGGCGTGGGCTACGGAGGTCAGCGCATCCAGATGATCGCCACCGACCGCAAGCCGGGGATACCGCAGCAACACCACCTCGGCGCAACGGGCGCGGGCGAGATCCTCCAGGGACTGTTCTGCTGCCCGGAGAATCTCGGCCTGCCAGCGGTGGACGGGGGTGCCGACAGTCCCTTCGTTGGCGTGCTGCACCGCGGGCACGGGCGGAGTCTATCAGTTCTCGGGTGCGGTCACTGTGGGTTCGTGTGCGGGCCTGCACCGAGACGTTAGCGTTTCGTGGGGAATGTAAGGTAAGGTCGCGCCCCGCCATGGATGACGTTGGACATGCTGGACAGCCTGCTCAGTGATGGAATCATCGACGAGGTGCTCGGCCGCTTGAAGAGCGGCAAGGAGGCCGATGTCTACCGGGTTGTGTACCGCGGCGAAGTGATCGCCGCCAAGGTGTACAAAGACCGGTTGCATCGGAGCTTTCAGCACAATTCTGCGTACACAGAAGGGCGGCGCGTGCGAAACAGCCGCACCCAGCGGGCGATGGACCGCGGCAGCCGCTTTGGCCAAGACGAGGCCGAAGAAGCGTGGAAGACCGCGGAATCCCAGGCCCTCCATAAGCTCCACAACCAAGGCGTGCGGGTTCCCGTCCCCGTGATGTTCTACGACGGTGTGTTGTTGATGCAGCTTGTGACCGACGCCGAGGGCTTTCCCGCGCCGCGGCTGATCGACGCCGAGATTCCGCAGGCCGACGCCTCGGCGATGTACCTCGATCTCCGTGGCCAGATCGTCGGCATGCTCTGTTGCGATCTCATCCACGGCGACCTCTCGCCGTACAACGTCCTCCTCGGCTCCGACGGCCCCACGATCATTGATTTTCCACAAATGATCTCGGCCGCGCACAACAGCCGTTCTGAGACGTTTTTTCGTCGGGACTGCGACAACATCCTCCAGTTTTTTGTCGCGCTCGACCGCTCTCTCGCGCGGCACCGCGGCGACGCACGGCAGATCTGGGCCGCCTACGTCCGCCGTGAACTCACGCCAGACTTTGTCCCCGCGGCGGTCACCTTCGACGACCGTCGTCCACCCTGGCCGGGCCCGTCCACTCCCCGAACCGCGGCGCCGCAAGCCCCGCGCCCGCAGCAAGTCCAACGTCCCGGCCCAGCGCAGTCTCCACGCCAGGGTCCGTCGGCACCTCCGCGTCAGGGCCCACCGTTTGCCCAGCGTCAGGGTCCGCCGCGCGAGTCCGTCGCCGAGCCCCATCGCCCGGCAGGACGTGACCGTGCCGCGCAGGCCCCGTTTTCGCCGCACCGCCGTGCGCAGCCACCCGTCGTGGTGTACCTCAAACGTACGGGAACCCGCGAACCGCATCCCGCCACCGAGCCCGAAGCCACACGGCCGAAGCAGGTCCAACCCGCTGTTCCACCGACAGGTCCGAGCGCACCCGAAGGTGCCGTCGGCGGTGGACGAAGGCGCCGTCGTCGCTGACACTGTCTCTACGCTTCGAGTGCGACCCTCGCGTCGGGGCCTGCGACAATCTCACCGACTACCGCGGCCGCGCATCCGAGCGAAACCAATCTCTCGGTGAGTCGTACCGCATCCGCCGGGGGTGCCGCGATCAAGAGCCCACCGGAAGTCTGTGCGTCGCAGGACAGCCATGCCATGGGTTCGTCGACGTCTCGGGCAACGTCAAACCACGGGCTCACGTAAGTGCGATTGGCGCGCGTACCCCCGGGGAGGACATCTGCACGGGCAAGGTCCAACGCGCCGTCGAGAAGGGGCAGGGCGTTCGCGTGTAGAACGGCGCAGACGTTGTGTCCCGCACGGAGGACTTCGCCCAGGTGGCCCACGAGTCCGTATCCCGTCACGTCGGTCACGGCATGTACCTGGATCCCGAGGGCGTTGATTTCTTGTGCGGCCAGGGCGTTGAGCGCGGTCATCGAGGCAATGGCCGACTGCATCCGCGGGTCGGCTTCGCTGAGAACATCCCGCTTGAGGGCCGTGGCGAGGACCCCTGTGCCGAGGGCCTTTGTCAACACCAGGGAATCCCCGGAGATCGCACCGGATTTACGCCATACGCGCTGGGGATGCACGGTGCCGATGACCGCGAGGCCGTACTTTGGTTCGGCGTCTTCGACCGAGTGGCCCCCGGCGATGGAGATTCCGGCTTCGTGCGCGACGTCCGCGCCACCCAGGAGAACCTCCGCGAGGATGTCTACCCCAAGGGTTCGGGTGGGAAAAGCCACGATGTTGAGGGCCACGAGCGGTCGGCCGCCCATGGCGTACACGTCCGAGAGTGCGTTGGCGGCGGCGATGCGACCGAACACCCGCGGGGAGTCCACCAGCGGGGTAAAAAAGTCCGTGGTAAACACCAGGGCGAGTTCGTCGGACAGACGAATCACGGCGGCGTCATCGGCTGGAGAGAGCCCGACGAGGAGCGAAGGGTCAAAGGGAAGGGGGAGGGCGCGCAAGACCTGCGCGAGGTCCGAAGCCCGGACCTTGGACGCTCAACCCGCCCCGTGGGCCAATCGCGTGAGGCGCACCTGATCAGAACCCGACATCGGTGTTTCCACGGGTAGCACCGGGGACGACCACGAGGCAATGGGATGTCTGCGAGAGGACGAAAGGCTTGGGGAGATCACCAACTCGTTCCCAGAGATCACGAACTCGTGTCTGGAGATCACGAACTCGTGTCTGGAGATCGCCCACTCGTTCTGTCCGCCGACAGTGCGTGACTTTGCCCGAGGTGTAATGTTTGCGTTACAGTCCCCAGGTTGGACGGTCTCCGCTTGAATGTCTCCAGGGTGATCCCGGGCGTCGCGCGGAGAAAGGACACAGGCACCCATGGAACGCTCGCACTGGCTGGTTTTCGCTACGGTTCTTGGCTTGGCGACGACGGCCGCGGGGCAGCCGCACCATCATCATCCCGGGGCGGCGACCGCGGCCCCCGAAGCCCCTCCCAGCGGCGGCGGGGACAGCGAATTGATCTCGGTGCCCGTTCCCGAAGTGGATGGCATGCTCCGGCGGATGCGGGTGTACCTGTTGGAGCCCGCGGCCGACGCGACGGGCTTTGGAATCGGGGGAATGGGGGCAGGACACAAAGTCTGGGCGTTGCTCCCGAGTTGTCACCCGGCCGACCCTGACGACCCGAGGGATCCGTGTCCCGTCGAGCGCCTGACGCTTGACGCCGTGGGCGAAGGCACCGTCGCCGCGCAGTCCCCTACGGGCCTCACCAACGCCCCGGATGCCCGGCGTGTACAGTGCTTTGTCGTTCCGCCCGAGGTACACCGCGTGCGCATCCGGGTTTTGGGCACGCAGAACCACGTACGGTACGAAGCCGTGGTCGAAGCTGCCCGCATCGTTGATCTCCCGGCCCCCGAAGGCACCCCGCGGCCCGATGGTTTTGACTTCGACCTCACGCAGTACCCCGCGCGGTAGTCTCTCCGTGCGGCGGATGCCTGCGCTGGCGATCTTTTTCTTTTCCGTTTTCGCCCACGCCGGAGTGATTGCACACAGTTCCCCGCCGGTCTTTACAGCCACGCTGCCCCCAGACTTTGAGCCGGTGACCGTGCGCGAACCGCCCGACGATCTGGTGGGTACCTGGCGTGGTTCCAACGCTCACCCGGTCGTGGTGCAGATCGTCCTGCTCGGTGCCCCCCTCCCACAGCGAGAGCTCACCGTGCCCGAGCGTGCGGCACTCCGCCGCTCTGACCCACGCGGGATGGACTTTGCAGACACGCTTGGGCACGCAAGAACCCTTGGGTTTACGGTTGAATCTCTGGTCGGTCACGCGCACACAGCCGGGGGAGACGCCGTGCGTTTCTCTTCGCCCGTGCCCACATGCCCCGATGGAATTCTCGTGACGGTGCTCGCGCCCGCGAACGATGAAGCCAAAGCGCGCGGGGTGTTTGCCGCGGTGCTGGGTTCCGTCCGCGCGCGGACGCCCTGGCGCACGGTGGGGGAAAAGCGATGGATGTCCGTCGGGACGATCGCCGGGCGGCTCGCCCTGGGGCTCTCGCTCGCCTACGGCCTCTGGGTCTTCGGGCTGCGTCGTTCGTCCGCGCGCCGTCCGTCGCTGCGTGCCGCGGTCCTCTCGGTGATCGCCCTCTGCTGGGCCGTCATGTCCGTGGGAACGCTCGCACGCCCCGAGCGACCCGTGGCTGCGACGGTTCTGTTGGGGTGCATCGCCCTGGCAACAGCCCTGGCGGCCATCACGCTGGCGGGGGCGAAGCCGTCACCCGAGACTGCCGCGCAGCGTCCCGCTCCCGACGGGTCGGGTTGACCCGTACGAGCCCGTGGTCGCCGTCGACCAGGGCCACATCGCCGTCCGACACCCAGTGAAACAACCCGGCGATCTCGGCCACCACGGGGACTTCAAGAAGTTCACAGAGCACCCGCGGTCGCCCCTCGGGAACGTGCTCGGCAAGCACCACGGCCGAAGGGCGAGAGCGCACGGCCATCAACAAGTCAAAGACCGTGAGATGATCCCCCACCCAGACCGCTTGCGCATGCGCGACGCCGGCCGCCTCGGGAAGCACCAACACCCGAAGGACGTCACATAGCTCGGAGAGGTCTGCCGCGCGGTCGGCTTGAAGGGCGTCGTTTGAAAGACGTGCTGCGCGTGTGGCCTCGCGGGCGACCTGTGCCAGTGCGTGGACGAGGCCGTTGCCCCGCGCGAGGGCCAACGTCCGCTCGCGGAGTCTCGCGTCGTCGAGCATCGTGCGGTACATGCCAAAAAAACCTCCGTCGAGTCCGCGGCGTGTGGCGAGACGGGTATACATCTCAAGGGAATCGTCGCAGAGGCCGACGGCTTTTTCGAGGACGAGGGCGGCTTCGCGGGGATTTCGTACGGGGTCTTTGGGAGCCCTTGGGGGCGGGCGGCGGAGGGCGATCAACTGTCCAAGGGCCTGGCCATGGACGATCGTACGGCCGGGAAGGGTAACCCTTCGGGTGCCAACGTTTGCGCCGTTTGAAGCTGGGGGAGGGCGGTTGTCTGCGACGATGCGGGCGCGGTCGACGACGGAGGCCAGGGCGCCGGCGAGGGCTGCAAGGAGTTCGATTTCGGACGGGGCGTAGGCTGGGGCGGTGCGTTGGACGACCAGCGCGCCCGCGGCGCCAAGGGGACCGGGAACGGGCACTGCGAGAAAAGCGGGATATCGTTCTTCACCGAGGGACGGGAAGTGTCGGTACTGGTCGTGCGTGGGAGCGACGTCGGTAGAAACCGGCCGGAGCACTTCGACGGCCATGCCCGTGAGCCCTTCGCCCACCGCAAGACGAACTTCTCCCAGGACATCCGGTGCAAAGCCCGTGTTGCCGCGCATGACAAGGTCGTGGCCCTCCAGAAGGTAAAGGGAGCACACCTCGCTGGCAAAGACTTCTGCAATGCGCCGCGGGAGTTCGTCCAGGGCCACGCCAAGGGGACGCGGGCGGACGGCCGCGAAGACGAGATCCATCACGGCGTCGAGTCGCGCACCGCCGCGGGTGTGGACACGCGCCGAGACCTCGGTGGTCGGGGGGACGTCGGTCACCATCGTCACGGCTGGGTCGCGCACACGCGGGCGCCAAGAGATTCAGGCAACGTGGTGCACAGGGCGTTGCTAAAGTCGCATTCGGCCGTGCTGGTGCAAAGGGCCATGCACACCGGGTCGCCGCCGTTGAGGCGCACGCACGCTGCGTTGCCGGGACATGCCGACGACGTCGCCGCGGGCGTGGTGCAGCGTTGGGTACAAAACAAAGACGTATGGTGCGTGGCCGTGGTGTCCGAGAGGCACAGAGGCGCGGTGGAACTGCAAGTGAGTTGCGAGTTGCAGGTGAAGTAGGCATCTTGACGCCCACAAGAGACAAGCGCTGCGGCGATGATGCACGAGGTAACCGACCGCCGGGCAAGGGCTTCGTAGGACATGGCGGAGAGTATCCCTTGGATGGCCCACGGGGGGGAATAGCCACGGTGAATGTCAGCGTCGGAAGGATGCGTTGGGTGCTACCGTGCCGTGGACGATCGGCGTCGGGACGGAGCAAGGCATGACGGTACGGCACAAGAAACTAGCGGTTCTCGTGGCGGGCGGACCCGCGCCGGGGATCACCAGCGTGATCGGCGCGCTGACGATTCGCGCGGAGTTGGCGGGGGTGGAGGTGGTGGGACTCCACGATGGGTTTCATTGGGTGATGGAGGGGAACATTGACCATGTGAGTCGGTTGACCACGCAGGATGTGTCACGGATTCACTTCAGGGGCGGGTCGCACATCGGGATCTCGCGGGCCAATCCGACGCGGCACGAGAATCACCTTGAAGCCACGATGTTGTCGTTGCTGCGGCTCGACGTGGACAAACTGGTGACCATCGGCGGGGATGACACGGCGTACTCGGCTTACAAGCTAGGGGAACGCGCGCAGGGAAGTCTACGGGTGGTGCACGTGCCCAAGACCATCGACAACGACCTCGACCTCCCGGGGGATGTGTTTACCTTTGGGTTTCAGACCGCACGGCACGTCGGTGCCGAGATCATCAAGAACCTCATGGTGGACGCGAAGACCACGCACCGGTGGTACTTCGTGGTGGCGATGGGCCGCAAGGCGGGGCACCTGGCACTGGGCATCGGCAAGGCGGCAGGGGCGACGCTGACGCTCATTCCCGAGGAGTTCAAGGGAAACAAGATCAAGCTGGATGTGGTGGCGGACACCCTGGTGGGCGCGATCGTGAAGCGTCTGTCGTATGGTCGCCCGGACGGCGTTGCGGTGCTGGCCGAGGGTCTTGTCGAGCGGATGGACGCATCCGACCTCGCGGATCTCGTCCACGCTGAACGCGACGCCCATGACAACCTTCGCATCGCTGAAGTCAATCTTGGCGAAGTGCTCAAGGTGCGGGTACAGCAACACCTCCGGGCCTACGGCATCAAAACCACGGTGGCGGCAAAGAACATCGGGTACGAACTACGGTGTACAGACCCGATCCCGCTGGACATGGAATACACCCGAGACCTTGGGTACTGTGCCGCGCGGTACATCATCGAAGGGGGCACGGGCGCGATGGTATCGATCCAGGACGGGCGTTTTGTGCCGATCCCGTTCTCGCGGATCCTCGACCCAACAACGGGGCGTGCGCGGGTGCGGATGGTCGACGTGGACTCAGACCGCTACCGCATTGCGCGGAGCTACATGTTGCGGCTCCGTCGCGAGGACTTTACCGACGCCAACGAACTCGCCCGCTTTGCAGCGACGGTGGGACTCTCGATCGAAGAGTTTCGCGCGAAGTACAGTTACCTTGTCGAGGACGAACCTACGCCACGGAGCCTGGTGCCGCCGCCGATGCAGGTGCCCTGAGAGACGCACGCACACCGCGGGTGACGTACCCTCGGCGTCATGCACGTACATGCACACACCGCGAGATTCCAGGGGCGCCGGAGTTGCTACACACTTAACGGAAGGACGGCGCGGTGGCTTGGTGATCAGCCCTTGGGGCATTGACGCTGCACGGGACATTTCGGTCACCCGACGGTGGTTTTCGTGCTTCACAATGTTGACAGATACGGTCTCGCGGAGCAGACAATGAAGTGGGCTTGGTGGCAGTGCTGACGATCGCGTGGAGGGCGGCGATTTTGATGAACCACAGGAATCACACGCGGGCCATGGACAACGTCCGGGCGTGCTTTGCGGTGCTTGCGGTGTGCGTCGCGAGCGTTGGGTGCGCCGGGCGGGGAGAGATCCTTGGTGCGGTGTGGACAGACGATGGGGGCGCCCCCGACGGCGGGACGAAGTTGGACGTTTCAATGGGGGCAGAGTTGGACGTTTCGTTGGTAACGGTGGTGGACGGAGGGGCTACGGGGACGACG
>VFSW01015609.1_pt1 | contig 10418 bp, 14 predicted proteins | sample 5358111 | NCBI WGS metagenome assembly VFSW01 (sample SAMN11554181, study PRJNA540505) | mine drainage metagenome | isolation source: sediment from site ElyBrook_90M | place: USA: Ely Copper Mine, Vershire, VT | collected 2017
TCGCGCTCCTTCTCAGCTACGAAAAAGCCCCCGCCCTCACCCGCCTCCTCCTCTTAGCCGACAGCCACGTGCGCCGGCTACGACGCTCCTTCGCATCCGCCCGCGCGTCAACCGCGCAAGTCTCGCCCAGGTGCGCGGGGGATGAGGGGCGCGTGATGGAGTGGTGTGCTACCACCAGTAGTCTCGCCCAGGTGCGCGGGGGATGAGGGATTGTCACACAGGAACGGCAGAGTTCGCTTGAGTCTCGCCCAGGTGCGCGGGGGCGAGGGGAGCGTAGCCCCATGCATCGCTTCGAGCGGCGGCACACACCCAGGCGCGCGAGGGATGAGGGAACGTCATTCGGGCAACAAAAATCGCCCGGCTCTGGATGGTTCCAGAGCCGGGCGTTCTCGTGCGTGCGATATGCGGTTGTGCGTGTCGCGGTGTCGCTTACTGCGCGACGACGGGCGCGGGCGCGACCTCTGGCGCGACGGCAACCGGTACGATGGCGGGTGCGGCGGGATCGGGCAGCACGACGCCGGCCTTCACCCCGGCGGCGGGACCGGCAAGCACGGGCACTGGCGCTGCGGGGGCGCTGACGACGCCACCACTCGCGGCCAACTTCGAGCTGACAACGCTCTTGAAGCGCGCATAGGCGGCGGCTGACCCACCCTGCTGGAGGCCAGCGGCACCGAGGTAGAGGTACCAGTATGTGCCGAGATCCAGGTGGCCCTGCGAGGCCAGCATGCCGATGAGCAGGCCGAAGTTCAGCGCGATGCCGATGCCATGCACCAGGCTGTCATACGCGCTGTTGGGCATCTGGCGCACGGCGGGGATGCTGCCGAGCAGACTGGTGATGAACGTCAGCAGCAGGGCGGTGTAGGCGGTCACGAGGAGCATGTCTTGCGCGATCTGCGCGGTCACGGTGGTCATGGCGGGATACGACCTTTCTCTTGAGCGAGGGACAGCGAACGGGTGGAAGGAACGCGGAACGGCGCCAGCGGGGCACGCTGCCACGGCGGGCGCGGGCGGATATGCGAGTGGATGGTGTCGGTGGCAAGGGCACGAGTTTGTGCGCATGCGGGATATTGGTCGGTTTTCCTCTTGACATCTCCCGTGCGTATGGTTTATACTTACATCAGCGAGTGGCCGTGGAGCGGACTGATACAGGCGAGACGAAAGAGGAGTGAGACGATGGCGAATCTAGTAGATGCGATTCAGGCGGAAGAAGCGGCAGAGCGTGTGGTGCGCACGTGGGAGCGACGGCTAGACGACGGCGGTGAGGGCGATGCGCAACTACGGCGCAATCTGGACTCAGGCGCGCTCTTGGCGGGAATGACCTTGACCGCTCGCGCTGCGCTGGTCAGACGTGATGTGGAAACCTATATCGCGGCGAACGCGGAGATGGTCGCGGCGGCTGCGGAGACCGGTCGCACGCTCTTGCTCCTCTCCGATGAGGATATCGCCGACTTGCGTGCATGGGTGGCGCGTATCGAGCGCGTGGCCGCTGGGAACTAACTCTGCCTGGCGATAGGCGAACCGAGAGAAATGGAGCAAGGGACACCATGGCAAAGTGGAAGTCACCGCAAGAGATCCATCGGCTAGAGATCGCGTCCTTGTGCGCGCGGGTGCGGTCGGCGGCGCGGGAAGCCGCTGAAGCGGTCGTGGCGGGCTGGGGTGAGCGGATGCCCGAACACGGCTATTCGGGCGAGATTGAGCGTGCGGTGCGTGCGGTCATTGATGACCCGAACCGCGGCATCCCGGCGGGCGAGCGTTATGATGTGTGGGCGACGCTGGTGAGCGAAGTCCGTCAGGAGTTGGGGCTGGTCCAGCGCTGGGCACGGCAACAGCGCGCGGCTGAGCGTGCGGCGGAAGCGCTGGTAGACACGACCCGGCCGGTGGTCGCCACGACAGTGGAGCGCTCCCGCGAGACAGTGGGCACCTTCTGCATCGTCGAGGGCCACAGGCGCGGCGAATCGGACCGCGTGCTGGTGTGCATCCGCTCCGAGTACGTGCGCACGGATGTCGAAGACGACCGCGAGAGCGGGTGGTATTGTGACTATGCCGAGCCGAGTGAAGCCGAGCGCGAGAGCGCGGAGTACCAGCGCGTCGCGGCAGAGTTGGCCCGACGTCAGCACGACGACGCGACGGCACTGGCGCGCATCGCCGCCCGGCGCGAGCGTGAGCTCGCCGACATTCGCGCCAGTGGCCGTGAGCCGAGTGACTTCGAGGACATGTTCGCCGGCACCAGTGACAATTAGGCGCGAGAGGCGTAGAGGGCGAGGCGTGGTCTATGCGCGCGGTGCTGGCGCTGGAGTTCATCGGCGAGAACGTGTGGGCGTACAACCGCGCTCGCACGCGCGGTCTGACGGAGTCACTGGCCGCGTATGAGCGCACCTACCTGCAACCTGGCCTCGCACATCAACAGCGGCCATGGGTGGCGCGTTTGACGGGGCTAGACATGAGCGGGCGCGGATTCGTGCGCGAGTTCCAGCGCGGCCAGATCGACTATAGTCAAGCCAACGGCACAGGCAGTCGCGGCGTGTGGATCTACTATGCGCTAAAGCCCGGATACTACGAGGTCTACGCGCGCGAGACATGGAAGCGGGCGCGTCAGTATTTTCTCTTTGTCGAGGGCACAGCGCACGCTGAGGTCATGCGCGGCGAAGTGGAAATGGCGCTGGTGATGGAATGGAAAGCGAAGGGCGAGGGAATGGAGCGACCGCTCGCGAACGTGCGCCGCAAGGGCGACAAGATCGAGATTCGCGCGCCGTATCATGAACTACTGGTGCGCGAGATCAAAGGCATCCCTGGCCGCGTGTGGCATGAGACTGCGCGCATGTGGACGCTGCCCGCTGCCTCTGAGCAGCAGGCACGCGAACTCGTGCGCCAGTTTTATCAGATTGAAGGCGAGCCGTGCTACATCGTCTATCAGACGGTGCGCGTCACCGTGCGCGGCGGCGCGGACGCCAACCGGGTCTATCGCGGCGGTGTGACGGTAGATGGTCGGCACCTTTTCGACGTCAATTCCGGCTACCTGGACATGCGCCCCAATATGGACTTCGAGATTCTGGACTACGCCGGCGGGTTCACAGCAGAGAGCACGACGGCGCGCGGCCGTGCGGACAAACCTTTCCATGTCGAGTACGTGCTGCGCGTGCGAGTGCGCACGGATGCGGAATGGGCCGCGACCGGCCGTGGCGAGTTCGGCGGTGCCTATGAGTTGCTGACCGGCGAGAATCCGGTGGATGCGTTCCTGGAGGAAGTGCTGGCGCGCGACGCGGGGCATACCACTGAGGATGAGGGCGGCGCGCATGACGAGTAAAACTGTTCCTAGCCAGTTGGGACACCTGCGCAAGCGTGGCCTAGGTGTCAGTGTGCTAGATGCCGCCCGCGCACGCATCGCCTGGACGTTCGACACGTTCCCGCGCATCACCGTCAGCGCATCCGGCGGCAAAGACAGCACCGTCATGCTGCATCTGGTCATGGAGGAAGCCATGCGCCGCCAGTGTCGCGTGGGCGTCCTGTTCATCGACTGGGAAGCGCAGTACAAACTGACTATTGACCACGTGGCCGCGCTGTTTGACCGCTACCGCGACCACATCGAGCCGTACTGGGTGGCCCTGCCGTTGCTCACCACAAACGCCTGTAGCCACTTCGAGCCGGAATGGTCGTGCTGGCAACCGGACCGCCGCGAGGTGTGGGTACGCAAGCCACCCGCGCAAGCGATCACGGATTCTGGCGCTTTTCCGTTCTACTACCCCGGCATCACCTTCGAGGAGTTCGTGCCCGCGTTCGGGCACTGGTATGCGCAAGGCCAGCTCGCGGCGTGTTTCGTTGGCATCCGCGCGCAGGAATCGCTGAACCGCTGGCGCACCATCGCTGGCCACGGCACCAAGTGGCGCGATGACGACGGCACGGAGCGACGCTGGACGAACTACCTGAGCCAAACATTGTGGAACATCTATCCCATCTACGACTGGGTGGTGGAAGACCTGTGGACGTATCACGCTCAGACGGGCTTGCCACACAATCCGCTCTACGATCGCATGCACCAAGCAGGGCTGACGCTCCATCAGATGCGCATCTGTGAGCCGTACGGTGATGAGCAGCGCAAGGGCCTATGGCTCTATCAGGTGATTGAGCCGGAGACCTGGGGTCGCGTGGTGGCGCGCGTGGCGGGCGCGAATACCGGTGCGCTCTATGCCAACGAGATCGGCAACATCATGGGCAATGTGCGCATCAGCCGCCCCGCGCACCTGACCTGGCGCCAATTTGCTGAGATGTTACTGGACTCCATGCCGCCCAAAACCGCCGACCATTACCGTGACAAAATAGCCGTCTGGCTGCACTGGTATTACTCGCGACTGGGCTACAGCGAAGAAACGTTTCCTGACGAGTTACCGGACGATTGCGGTGCGCAAGACAAGCCGAGTTGGCGGCGGGTGTGCAAAACCTTGCTCAAGGGCGACTACTGGTGTTCGGCACTCTGTTTCAGCCCGACGAAGGGATCGTCGTACGCGCGCTACCGTGCGCTGATGCAAAAGAGGAGATGGACATGGGGCATTCTGCCACACGACACCCCACCGCCGGTCGCGCCCGCTGGCGAATCGACATCCTGACCAATCGGTCACTGGAATTTTACCACTGGTTGGGGCCGTACTTGGCGCGACGCGAGATCGCGAAAGAGTTGGGGGGACCGCTTTGGGATGATGACGGCATGCGTTGGTTCGTGGCACGTGACCCGAAGTCGCTGGAGGTGGTGGGATTCGCCGCCCTGCGCGAGACCGGCGTGGGCGAACACGCCATCACCTGGCTGGATGCATCTTATGTGCTGCCCGCGCACCGTGCGCAGGGCGTCTACCGCCAACTACTCTCCGAGCGGCTGGCGGCGTGCGCGCCGGGCACGGTCGTGCGGGCGGTCTGCACCAGCAAGTCGGTGGATGCGCTCTTGCGGCGCGGCTTCACGGTGCGCCGCATGCGTGGGCAGTGGGCGGAGGTCGAGAAGATCATGACCAGCGAGGTGCATGCATGACGACGATCCTGAGTGAGGTGATCGCTGAGCAGGTGCGCGCGCTCTGCGCCAACATCGCTATGCTGTCAGAGCCGCACGCCATTGAGGCGCTCAACGCCGCACGGCAAGCGCTCCATGCCGTCAGCCCCTTCCGTGATGAGCCGGTGGATTGTGTCCTGTGGGTAGCAGCCGCGCAAGTAAGTGCCAACGCATACAACCCCAACAAAGTCGCGCCGCCAGAGATGCGCCTCCTGGAGCGTTCCATTGAGTTAGACGGCTACACCCAGCCGATAGTCGTCTGGCCAGAGGCGCCAGGTGACTATGAAGTCGTTGATGTCGCCCACCGGCATTTGGTGGGCAAGGAGCGCAAGCGCGTACGTGAGCGGGTGCACGGCTACTTGCCAGTCACCGTCATTCGCACGGACCGCGAGGGGTATGGTGATCGGGTGGCCGCGACCATTCGCCACAACCGCGCGCGGGGGAAGCATCAGGTGGCGGCAATGGGTGAGATCGTGCGCGACCTCGCACGGCGCAATCATGGCGACGCCTGGATTGCGCGCGAGTTGGGTATGGAGCCAGATGAGGTGCTGCGATTGAAGCAGATATCGGGCCTAGCCGAGACCTTCAGCGACCGCGCCTTCAGTGAGGCGTGGGAAATCGTAGACGATGTACACATATCCGAAGGAGAGGAGTAACATTCCATGCGAACATTACAACCCGATGACATCCCACCCGATGCGCACCCGCCCTCAGTTGCGGCGTGGGGATTCCTGGTGGAGCAGTGGAGTAGCGGCTTGTTTGATGTGACGCGCGAGGCAGACGGCACCTACGCCGCGCACTTCCACGATGACGGCGAGGTCGTGCCGCTCGCGGACATGGCCTATAACCCGGCACTCGGACTCTTCCGTCGCAGCCAGTTTCCAGGCGAGACGGGATAGCATTGTGCCCACACGTTCGATTCAGCCCCTCCCACTGCCCTACCAGATCGCACAGCGCGAGGTAGCATCAGGGGCCTTCCGCTGGTTCCTGCAACGTCAGCGCGCGGACGGCACCTGGGAGGATATCGGTGGCCCGTACCGTCAGCGCGGTGGCGCGGTTATCCGCTGGCATAGACTGACCGCTGGCACAGCGCACATTCCTGGCGATCGCACGGTAACTGAATAGCCTACGCCGCTGGCTTCGTGCCAGCCGCCTTCACCGCCGCGCCGTACCGTTCGGCGAACGCCAGCGCCACGTCGATGTTCGCGCCGGGCGACTCCGACGCGCGCTGCCCCGCCACACTCCAGAGCACCAACCGCAGGGTGTCGGGTTGCCCGTCGATGCCGAAGAACGCGCACGTGTCACCCGTGGACCAGAAGGGCTGCTCGCCGACGAGGCAGGGCGCGGTGATGCCGTGCATCAGCGCATAGTCGTGCAGCCCGCCGCCGATCTCAGCCCCGGTGCGCGTATCTCGCCACCAGCCGTGGCGGTCAGGCGACGGCACCCAGGGCGACGTGGGCGTGGGCGCGGGATGCGCGGCAGGTGGTGTCGTAGGATCGCTTGCAGGCGCGCCGGGCATCGCCACACGCGGGTACACCGCCAGCATCGCCACGGGCAGCGCTGCGCTGAGCACCCCGTCGAAGTAGTACTGGTACTTGCCCGTCTGGACGGTGTCGAGCGGTGTCGCGAAGTTGTCGCCGTCGCAGACGAACCAACCCGGCGCGTAGGGCGTGCCGCCACTCGACTTCAGCGACGTGGTGAAGCCGGCCAGCAGAATGAAATGATATTGCAGGTGGTTCGGGTCGCCAGGGTTAATGTTGGCGTTCTCCCGCGCGCCGGTGATGGCGTCCTGAAGATAACACCCCTCTGACACCTGGCAGACGATGGCCTCTGCGCCGATGTGCGCGGTGGCGAAGTCGCGCCACACGCTCTCCGGCATCGGCTCCTGGTAGCTCAGCACCGCCACACGGAAGCCGTCGGCCACCGCTTGCCAGTAGAGCGCGCCCATGTTGCTGACGCCCTCGCCGTCACAGCGCCCCGCCGCGTGCATACGCGCATAGACGGAGAGGGTGGAGCGATATTGCTGCGACGCCCAGCTTTCGGCGCTCGCCAGCGCATTGGGGCCGCATGCGCCATGCAGCCGCTGGCCGCCAGAGTTGGGGATGATTGGAAATTCGGATTCGCGCCAGGTGACGCCGGGCAGGAGGGGCATGGGTGGGACGCGCCTTTCTTGTCAGTGACCCCACGGCTCAAGCCGGGGGCTTGCCCTCGCCTTGCGGCAGGGCTTCAGGGCTGACTGGGACGAGGAGTGCCACGAGTTTCCACGGGATTCCGCGAATCCGCCTAACTCGTCGCTTTGGCCTTGACTATTATGAGTACGTATGCTATAATCAGTATAGAGAGATGCGAGAGGCGCATCTAAGGCGAGAACAAAGAGGAGCGAACGATCATGACCACCACGAACCGCCCGACGATCACCACCACCACTGAGCCGACCTTCGAGAGCGCCGCTGTCGAGCAGATGTTGAACACCATGCTGACCAGCACGGATCGCGACTTCCGTCGCGTCGCCCTCCGCGTGATGCGCCTGGCGCAAGCGCAGGACAATCACCACACGATGGCGATGATCCGCCAAGTGATGGACGAGGTATCGACCAGCCTCAAGACACAAGCGCAATAACACCACCCGCGTGAACCATGAGAGCGACGAGAGGAAGCGACCATGACCACCAAGAACACCATCAACCACAGCACGGAAACCCTCAGCGAGTGGCAAGCCCGCAAGACCGCGCAAGAAGCCGCCCGCCGCGCCGCCGCTGGTGAGCCGACCATCGAGGAAGACCTCGCCGCCGTACGCGCACGCTTCGGTGCTGGTCCGGTCACCTTCAGTGCCGAGCAGATCGCCGACGCGGCTGAGCCGACTGGCGACTGCCCCTACTGCGGTGAGACGCTGGGCGCCGATGGCGTCTGCCCCGCGTGCCTGGGGGTGCCACAGTGCGACGAGTGCGGCCAGGTGCTCGACCACGACGGGCGTTGCATCAGCGGCTGCGATGCGGAGACGGCCCGATGACCACACCACCCACTCCGCGTCCGCGCGGACGTCCCAAGTTCTACGGATTCCCGCGCCAGCAGATATCGGTGCGGTTGCCCAAAGACCTGGTGACGCGGCTCAACGCGGCGGTGCCCTCAGAGGTGTCACGTGACGAATGGATTGAGTTGGCTATTCTTGAGATGCTGGCCCGCATGGAACGGGATCGCCAAGCAGAAACAGAAACGGAGCGCGAGTGATGCCCACGCCCATCACCACCACCACATCCGCTGCCGCCGACCAGCAGCTGCGCGCCATCATCCGCGAGACGCGCGCGCGGTTCCCGGAGCCGACGCACACTGTCGCGGGCGTGCTGCGCAAGCTCGACCTGCTGGCCTTGTGGTGGGCGGATGCGCCCGACGCGCCCGACGCGGTATGGCGCGAGATCGTGGGCCACGCTTGGGATCTGCGCGTGATCGCCGAGGGCATCCCGGCCCATGTCGCCACCTTCACGCACCCTGGGTGCGCGGATCTGCGCGCGTATGAGCTGCGCCGCGCCGACGAGTGCGCGTGGCTGGCCACACGACTGCGCGAGCTGCTGCCACCACGCCAGTAGCCACGCTATGATAACACAAGAGGAAAGGGGGAACGAGAATGGCGCAGAGGATATGGAGGGAATATATCTTTCGCGACCGTAACTGCTCAGCCCAGGGCAGGGTAGAGCGGTGAGCCGGTGAAGAGGGTGCGTAGAGCGTCGAGCAGGCCCATGCTCTGCTTGCGCAGCGTCGAGAGATAGCCCCGGAGGCGCGCGAAGGCAGCCGCTCCGGGTGCGGAACGGAAACAGCCCGACACCTTCTGCTGGACTTTGAGCATCCGCAGATCGCGTTCGGCCTGGTTGTTGTCGAATGGAATGGTCAAGTCATCGAGGAAGGCCAAGACCTGATCTTGGCCCAGCCACAAGCGGTCGAGCAGGTTACGAGCCGGGGATTGTTTGCAGCGTCCGCGCTGACCGGGACGGCGTTCGGGGGGCGGATTGGCCGCCAGACCCGTGACCAGCAGCGTCTGGTAGCGGGCGACCAAAGCGGCGCGGTGCGCGGGGGGCACCTGAACCATCCCTTGCTCGCGTGCGGAAGCGGTGGCCCCTTTCATCTCCTGGAGCAGCGCCTTCATCTCGCTCGCCCAGGGCTGCTGGTACTGCTCTTCCAGGAAGGTCAGTTCCCGCAGGTGATGGACGTTGCAGAGCGCATGGCGGCACTGCGCGTAGACCTGATAGGGCTTCCAGCCGTCATGCACGCTCACGCCCGTGTAGGTGGGCAGGATGCCGATGGCATCGGTGGCCTCGCGACCGCGCTTGGGGTGGATGACGTAGTGCGTCAGGCGGTCGGTGCTCGTCACATGCGCCCAGGCCAGTCGCCCCTCCTCTCGGACGCCGGTCTCATCGTGATGGAGCACCGGCGCCCGGCCCAGCGCGGCCGTGATCGCCGCCTCGACCGGGGCGAGGGCCTGGGCGCCTTGCTGCACCCACGCGGCCAGCGTCCCCTCCGAGAGGGGGGCCCCGCACAGGTCGGCCAGCAGTTCGCACGTCCGTTCGTAGGAGAGGAACTGCTGCTCGAGCAAGTAGACCGCCAGCCCCCGCAGACGCGGCCCGTACTGCGCTCGGCTGGGCGCTTCCGGCGGGAAGGTGCCCTCACTGCGGTGCTGGCAGGCGGGACAGCGCAGGTACAGCGCCCGATGCTCGGTGACGAGGAGTCGCACCGGGGGCAGGTCCCGCACCTGGCGCCGCTCCATGCCCACCACTTCCGCCGTCTCATCCAACGCCGCTTGGCAGGCCGCGCACACGGCGGGCCGGTGCTCCTCCACCTCGTCAGGGTCCGCCACCCGATGCAGCGTCTCACCGGGATGGCCAAGCTGGCCGCCAGAGCGCTTCCCGCTCGCACGCCGCAGGCTGCGGGTCCGGGGAGCCTGCCGCTTCAACCCATCCGAGGAGGGCGGTTTGCTGCTGTTGTGACTATCCTTGGTCAGCCGCGCTTCCAACGCCTGGATCCGCTCCAGCAACTGCGCAATCTGCGCGCGTTGCTGCGCATTCTCGGCGCGCAGCCCGACGACCTCTTCCTCTAACGTCATACCTCTATACTACCCGACCAGGGCAAGTCCGCCTGAGCAGTTACTCGCGACCATGATAGTTACCGCGCGCTGGAATCCGCTTGGCAGACGAGCGCGGGCGCGTTCACAGACAAGCGTATGTATTTTCGGGGCATCGGTTACGTGGTAACAAACCTGAGTGAGCGCCAAATGCGCGAGCTGGCCCGCCATGCCTGCGTTCGCTTGCCAGACCATGTGACGAGCACCGCCCCATCGGAAAATCAGAGTTAGTTCCCTACCCATCCTCGCCAGTAGCCCCGCCAGCCACAGTAGCCA
>VFSW01015610.1_pt1 | contig 10418 bp, 10 predicted proteins | sample 5358111 | NCBI WGS metagenome assembly VFSW01 (sample SAMN11554181, study PRJNA540505) | mine drainage metagenome | isolation source: sediment from site ElyBrook_90M | place: USA: Ely Copper Mine, Vershire, VT | collected 2017
ATCCTGAGAAGGTAGCCGTCTGGTCAGAATCGGACCCCAACTTCCTGTGGCTGTGCGCGAAGCACCACATCGGCTTCGGCGGCATCCACCACGCCAGCGCGGCCGACTTCGAGGCGAGTTTGTACGTCCAGAACCTCCTGAGCGCATGATCACGCTGCTAGTCGAGCCAGTTTCTGTAAGAGGCAGCGACGATGAGAGGCAAGAAGCGTCCACCACTCGAGCGAGCGCATGCCATGGGTATCGCTTTGGTAAACGGAGTGCCAGCTGCCAGCGAGGCGACCGGCATTCCTGAGCGGACCATTCGGCTGTGGCAGGAGTCGGAGGAATACGCCGAACTACGCCAGCGTACAAAGGAGCAGGTCAGCGACGAGTGGTGGGCCGGCGTCCAGAAGGGCTTTCGTGCCGTGATCGCTGGCTTCGACGGCAAGGACCCGCTGGTGCAGAAGGCAACCGCCGCGGCCATCCTGTTCGACAAGTTGGCGCTGATGCGCGGCGAGGCCACTGCTCGAACTGAGACACGGGATACGACGACTGATGACCACGAGCGAGATCTCCTCAACGTTGCCATCCGCAACGAGCTTTCGCGACGTACCGACGAACGTGCTGCGCAAGATGCCGTGGTGGGCTCTGAGGCGCCCGGAGCAGAAACCCCCGCCGGGTGATTGGCTGACATGGCTGATCCTGGCTGGCAGGGGCTGGGGTAAGACGCGCACCGGGGCGGAGTGGGTGCAATCCAACCACTCCCGCTATGGACGCTGGATCTTGGCCGGTGCTACCGCCAGTGACGTGCGCGACATCATGATCGAGGGTGAATCCGGCATTCTCAACATCTCAGGTGGAGACCGTCCGCGGTATGAGCCATCCAAGTCCCGCCTGTCATGGGCGGATGGATCGCTCGCGCTGCTGTTGAGTGCCGATGAGCCCGATCGATTTCGTGGCAAGCAGGCCGAGGCGGCATGGGCTGATGAGCTGGCCTTCTGGCGCTACCCCGAGGCATGGGACCAACTGCAGCTCGGATTGCGACTCGGGACGCGACCGCGCCAGATCGTCACCACTACTCCGCGACCGACGCCGCTGATCAAGCGCCTCGCCGCTGACCCGACGACCTTCATGACGCGGGGCAGCACCTATGATAATCGGCCCAACCTGGCGACGGACTTCTTTCGCCAGATCGTCAGTCGTTACGAGGGCACGCGACTCTGCCGTCAGGAACTGCATGCCGAGATCCTGTCCGACGTCGAGGGTGCGCTGTGGCGGCGCGACATGATCCGCTACGGTCCCGCTCCGCTGCATGGTGCTGGCGGTGAGCTGGTGCCCGACTACCTGCGCGTGATCGTGGCCGTTGACCCTGCGGTGACGTATGGGCCGGAATCCGATGAGACCGGCATCATCGTGGCGGGCAAGGGTTCCGATGGTCGCGGCTACGTCATCGACGACGTGTCCGGTCGGTTCTCGCCCAACGAATGGGCCAAGCGTGCCATCGTTGTTCACGACGAGTACAAGGCAGACGCCATCGTGGCGGAGGTCAACAACGGCGGCGACCTGGTGGAGGCCAACCTTCGGGCGTCCGGGTTCCAGCAGGCATATCGCGCAGTGCATGCCTCCCGCGGCAAGCGCATCCGGGCGGAGCCCATCGCCAACAAGTACGAGCAGGGACGTGTGACGCACCTGCGCCCCTTCGTGGAACTCGAAGACCAGCTCTGCAACTTTACCCCGGACACGCTCGTCAGCCCCGACCGTCTGGATGCTCTGGTATGGGCCTTCACCGAGCTGTTCAGCGCCGAGGACGATGGCTTGCAGTTCAGCATGATCGCGTAGGGAGCCTGTATGGCCTCGACCTTCCTCCAGCGCCTGATCGGCGTCGCTCCCATAGAGGCTAAGGCCGAGACCGGCTCTGGCCTGTTTGCATTGCAGGGCTATCCACAGCTCTCGTCTCTGTCGCGACGCCCAGAGAAGCTGATCGCCGAGGCTGAGGCCCTGTTCCACTCCAACGTGTGGGTGGCGGCCTGCGAGCGGGCAGTGGTGGGTCGCTTCGCCAGCGTGCAGTTCCACCTGGAAGATCCCGAGGACAACACCCTTGACGCGGACAGCAGCCCGCTGGCGGCGTCGCTGCTACAAGTCCTGAACCGACCCTCCGCGCATCGCAGCCGCCGGCAACTGTGGAGCCTGACCGGGCGCCATCTGGGGCTGACCGGCAACGCCTTCTGGTACCTGTCACAGCGCGACCTGCTGGGTGGCACGCCGCTGGAGTGCCTGTACATCAATCCTGCCCGCATGACGCCGGTCGAGGATGGCGGCGATAACCTGCTGGGCTGGATCATGGATCACCCGCAGAACCCGATGACCAAGGCTGGTACACCGGCTACGCCGTTCACGCCGGAGGAGATCATCCACTTCGTGCTCAATGAGCCGGACTGGGGTCACTATGGCATCGGCATCGCCGAGACAGCACAGAGCAAGATCGAACTGTCGCGCCTGACCGACCGGCATGGCTCGATGGTGATCGCCTCTGGTGGACGGCTGGCCGGCATCATCTCGCCCAAGGCCGGCGCCTCGATCAGCGACGACGGCTGGCAGGCCGTCATCCGCGACTACCGCAACATCCTGGGCGACCCGGAGAGCGCCAAGCGGCTGCAGGTCATGCGTTCGCCCGTTGACTTCACCAAGACCACTGCCGATCCGACCGAGCTGCAGCTGACCGGGCTGGCCACCATGGCGCGCGACGACATCCTGGCGGCATGGGCGGTGCCACAGAGCCAGCTCGGCATCATCCCCACCCGCGGCCTCAACTCCGGCGAAACGCCGAAGTTCGAGGAGGCGCAGATGTGGCAGGGCGCGGTCAACGATCGCCTGGCGCCCTTCGTTGAGAAGCTGCAGGGCGAGCTGATCGATCGTTGGGCGGCACATGGCCTGGTGGCCGAGATCGAGCTCGAAACGCCGACCTTCGATGACCAGGCGCCGTTGTTCGACAACGCGCTCAAGGCCAACACCGTGCCGCTGACCAATAACGAGCGGCGCGCGATGGTGGGGCTCGATCCGTTCGCCGATGACCAGTTCGGCTCCGAGGTGTACCTGGCAAGCACCATGGCGCGCATCGATCCGCTGAACATGGCGCCTGAGCCGCAGACCGCGGCTGCTCCACTGCCGGCGGTGGATATCCAGCAGTTGACGCAGCCCGACATGGTACCCGGCAAGGCGACGGCGCTCGAGACGCTGCGGCATCGCACCGAGATCAGCTGGGAGCCGCGTATTCGAGCCAAGGTCAGCGAGGTGCTTCACGCGCAGCGCACGGAGGTAGCGGCGCGGATCGCCGCCAAGCATGCGCACTTGGTCAGTAAGCCGACCGACGTGCGGGTGTGGTGGAACACCGAAGCGGAGCGCCAGCGTTTGCAGCTTGCCCTCGAGCCGCTGGTGCTGGCCATGGCGGCCGAAGTGGCTCGTCGAGCGGAGGACAAGTTCCCTGCCCGCGTGCGACCCAGCGGCAAGGCGGTTGACGCCGGCTACATCGACCGCATGAGCAACGTCCTGCGTTCGCATATTGGCGTGCGTATCGTGGGTATCACCGATACCACTCGCGACAAGGTGGCGGCGGCGGTGGAGCGTGGCATCAGCGAGGGATTGAGCCCGACCGAGCTGGCCGCCTTGATCGAAGCGGACGCCATCTTCGATGAGGCTCGCGCCGAGATGATCAGCCGCACCGAGACGATGCTGGCCTACAACGAGGCGGCGCTGTCTACCTACACCGAGCTCGGCGCCCAGTACGTGGATGCCATCGACGGCGACGGCGACGAGGCGTGCGCCGAGCGGGTGCGCAACAACCCGTGGCTGATCGATGACGCCTATAGCGAGAACGATCATCCGAACGGCACGCTGGACTGGATTCCGGTAGTGGCGGAGGAGGTCAAGGCGGCGCCTCCCTACTGGGCAGCCCTGGTACGGGAGATTGCCAAGGCAGCGGCGGTACCAAAGGAGACTGCGGTGCCGATTGACGAGGACTCCGTTGTGCCGGTCACGCTGGACAACAGCGAGGTCGCCAAGGCGCTGCTGCAACTACGTGACACCGTCCAGCGCAAGCACAGCGAGGTCAGCAAGGAGCTGTCGCAGTTGCGCGGGTTCGTACACCGCAAGAGCGTGGTCACCAAGACCGTCCAACGCGATCCGACAGGTCGCATCGTCGCCGTTATCGAGAAGACACAATGAGCAAAGGAATGACAATGCCCAGCCCAGTCGAGGGATCTATCGAGCGCGTCGGCCTGACCGATATCGCCACCATCTCCATCATGCGCGGCCGCAAGGTGGAGCAGGTCATCCGCGTCGGCCCCAACGTGGTGCATGCCTTCATCACGCATTCCGACGGCACCATCACCGATCTTGGACTGAGCGAGAACCTGCTGACCAACATCGGCCGCGACCTGGCCATTGGCTGGTATGGCGGTTTCATCCCGGCTGGTGGCGCCGGCTCACCCGCCACTGCGGCCACTGGCACCTCGATCACCGCCACCGGCACGGCGTGGACCGCCTCGAACCTGGCCACTCCGCAGCTCGGTCTCTCCGGCTTCCTGGTGTATGCGCCCGTCACCGGCCTGACCACCGCTCCGGTCTACGGCAACATTGTGTCCAACACCACCTCGGTTGCCACCATCGACCAGTGGTGGAACGCCGCCGATGGCGTGGGCACCACTCCTGCTGGTACCAACGCCTTCATCCTCGGAGCAGGCGGTATCAGCTCGGTGCGCTTCATGGCGCTCACCACTGACTCCGGAGCGGCCGCCGCAGGCGATACGGTGCTGGCCACCGAGATCACCACCAACGGCGGCGGGCGAGGGCTGGCGACCTATGCGCACACCATGGGCACGGCGACCTGCACCCTGCAACGGGCATACGCCATCACCGGCACGCTGACCGCCATCCACAAGATGGGCCTGTATGCGCACAACACCGCTTCGACCGGCCCGCTGGTCTTCGAGACGGTGTTGAATGCCGACGCAACGGTTGTAAATGGTGACACGCTCACGGTTACGGATACGATAACCTTGTCTGGGTGACTTAGTGTAAGGGTATCCCATCTGCTACACTGGGCCGCAGGAGGCCCGCTATGGCAGATACGAAACCTTGTCGGACTTGCGGCAAAGTGTTCGAGGTGGGTGGCAGGGGTCACCCACATCGACGTCAGATCTATTGCTCGCATCGGTGCCACATGCTGGCGCGGGTACCAATCGCTAATCCAGGCTCAAACGCCCCTCGGCCAAAGGGGAACTGGGACACACTTCACAACGAGGCGTGGCTACGAGCTAGATATCTTGATGATCGCCTGGGACTTTCGCAGATTGCTGCGCTCGTCGGAGTCAAGAAGCCAACGGTTCAATGGGCCATGCGGAAGTTTGACATCCCGACTCGCTCTGGCGGTGAGGGGCGAACAGCATTGTTCGATCTGTTGGGTCGCCGAGTTGTCGCCAAGGCTGAGATGGTCGCGGCGTATGGCGGAGCTTGCGCCTGTTGCGGGGAGAAGGAGCTCGTGTTCCTCTCCCTCGATCATATCGACGGCGCCGGCGCGGCTCACCGTCGATCATTCGGTGACAACGCCGGCCGTAAGATCCTCCAAGAACTGAAGGCCGCTGGCTGGCCGACTGACAAGTACCGCGTTCTCTGTATGAACTGCCAGTTCGGGACTAGGTTCGGTCGGACCTGCCCCCACCAAGCTTGAGCACGACGCTCCGATTGGCCGCCGTAAGCGGCCCATAGCCCGAGGTGTAGATGGCAACCGTCAAGGTCTCCTTCCCGGCGACCGCCACCGCGATCACTTGCACGATCACCTCGCTGGCCTCCTCGGGCACGGCGGGGCGTGCCTCGACGGCGGTGGACAACACCACCAACCTCGACGACGACGCGCTGGTCATGCTGGCGATCAACTACCCCAACTCGGTGCCCGCCAACGACAAGGCGATCTACGTCTACGCCTATGGCTCGTATGACGGCTCGACCTATCCCGAAGGCGTCACCGGCAGCGACGCGGCGTACACCTTCCAGGGTGCCGCAGGCGCACTGCTGACCGCTCACCGACTGATCGGTGTCATCCCGGCCGTGCAGAACGTGTCGGCCAACTACGGGCCGTTCGCGGTGTCACCTGCCTTCGGCGGCATCCTGCCCTCCAAGTGGGGGATCATCGTGCTGAACTACAGCGGCCAGACGCTCGGTGCCTCTGCGACGTCGGCAGCCTTCACTCGCGTCCAGTTCACAATCGCATGAGTAACCTCGACGCTAAGGATGGGCGTTCTGTGAAGGTCGCCTAGATGGCGACACCGACTCGACTACGCTCCAGAACGACCAAGCCTTCGCTCGGGGCCCAGCTCAACTGGGGACACCCGCTGGCTCGCGGGCTGGTCGGCCTCTGGACCTTCTCAGAAGGTGCCGGGAAGGTAGCGCAGGACTCCGCTGGGCTCGCCGCCGGGACCATGGTCGGTGGAGCGATATTGGTGCCGGGCGGGGCGAGCTTCTCCGCCTCTGGGGATAAGGTCACCGCCGCCAGCGCAAAGAGACTTCCGACCGGCGCTCAGCCGCGGACGGTCGGCATCTGGTTTCAGCACACCGTCTCCGGACACGGAACCGTCATCTCGTATGGAACCCAAGGCACCCGCCAGTCCTTCGGGCTGAAGTCCCTGTCGGAAACGAACCAGCTCCAGTTCTGGGCATATGGCGATGACACCAGTTGGGCGCAGACGTGGGACTCTTCGCAGAGCCACTTCTTTGCCGTTACCTACGATGGCGCGACCGGCATCATCGCCTACTACGACGGGCGGCAGGTGGGCACGGCTACGCTCGGCGGGGTGCTCAATACCGTGGTCGATGTCAATGGTCTAGTCATCGCCGATGACTACTTCCAGGTCACCAACCAGTTCGTCGGGGTGGTGGGCTCGGCCTCTATCTATGACCGCGCCCTGACCGCCACTGAGATCCGACAGCTCTTCCTCGAGCCCTTCGTCATCTTCCAGCCCGCAGCGCCCAAGGGCCTGTGGCTCGTCAACACTGCTGCGGGCGCTGTCAGCCGCACAACTGTCGATGCACCGACTACCTCGGAGTCGCTGACACGGCTGGCCAATCTGCTGCGGACACTCAGCGAGGCCCCGTCCACATCGGAGTCGGCGACTCGCCTCGGCACCTTCCTGCGGTCGGTAGCCGACGCCCCGGCCACAAACGAGGCGGTCACTCGCAGCCTTGCGGCCAACCGGTCGGTGACCGAAGCGCCATCCAGCAGCGAGAGCCTGGCGCGCAGTGGGACATTCGGTCGCACGGTCGCTGACGCGCCCACGACGTCCGAGTCGGCGGTGCGCAGCATTGCCGCCAAGCGCACGGTTGTCGATGCGCCCACGACATCCGAGTCAGTCAGCAGGGCGCTGAATGTCGGCCGGTCCACCACCGACGCTCTGACGACGAGCGAGTCCGTCACTAGGAATGTCGGTCTCAATCGCACAGCCACTGAGACTCCGACGCTTTCGGAGAGCATCGCCCGCGTCAACGCTGCGAAGCGTGCGACCACAGAAGCACCCACCACTGCGGACGTTGCTTTCCGCGTCGTCACCGTTGGCAGGACGGCAACAGACGCTCCGACCACCTCCGACACCGCCGCCGTCCTCAAGTCTGCCGCCCGCAATACGACTGAGGCCGTCGCCATCAGCGAGGCGATGGCGCGTACCGGCCTGTTCTATCGGGTCGATGCTGAGGCGGTGGCCACCACCGACGTGGCCACGCGCACGATCGTGGGCGGTGGTCCTCCGTCGCGGGCGACCAGTGAGTCGGTCAGCACTACCGACGTTGCGGTGGCAACCCTCATCTCGGGCACCGTGCAGCAGCGGCGGCATGGGGGTCCACCGCGGGCAGCGGCAGGCATCATCGGTCAGACCGGCGCGCGACGGGTCGGCGTGCGACGCCGACCGCAATCAGTGTCGGCGTTCGCCATCGAATACCTGACCGTCAGCGATGCGGCGGTCGCCGTGGTGGAGTTCACCGACGACGAGGCCGTGCTCGAGGCAATGCTCGGACTATAGGAGTGATGGATGCTCTCTCAGAAAGGATTGCTACCGATCAAGGCACAGGTCCTTGATCCCGAGGAGCATGAGGCATGGTTCGCCGGTCGTATTCCGCGCCGACTCTTGGCGATCCCGTGGGGCGGGCCGATCTCCAACGGCAAGGCGCCGCAGGGCGTGGATCTCGATGGCGAGTACTTCAGCGCCCGGACTGACATCTACGGCTCCATCGCCGGACTGCGTAAGACGCGCGAGCGACTGCTGGACTGGCACCACGGCACCGACGACCTGATGCGACGTGAGGTGATCGGCAAGACCATCCTCGATCCCGATCCTGACGAGGACGGCTGGTGGGTGGACGCCTGGCTGGACACCGGCAAGAAGCACCTCGCCATGGTGCGGCGCCTGGTGGAGCGCGGCGCGCAGCTGTTCGGCAGCTCCGAGGCCGCCTACAAGAAGACCGCGCCTGATGGCGAGATCCTGGAATGGCCGATGATCCTCGAGACGCTGACCACCAGCCCGACCAACACCCTATCGGTCATGCGCCCCCACAAGGCAGCGGACCTCAATGATTCGGTCGATCCGGCGCTCCGTCGAGTGCTGGTCGATCTGGAAGCCCTCGGCAATGACCTATCTCCGACCCTACGCGGCGACGAGATCGCTAAGGCTGCGCGCTCCCTTGACCTTTCAGCGGATCTAGAAGCATGGGAAGCCATGCTTAGAAAGTGAGACATGGACGACTTGAAGGAGCTTGACGACAAGCTCGACAAGCACGCCAGTCGTGTCAGGGAGATCGGAGACGAGATTCGCTCCATGGTGGAGACCGAATCGACCGAATCCAAGGCACGCCTGGACGAACTCAAGGCTGAGCAGACCAAGATGCTCGAGGATGTGCGGCCGCTGTTGGCCGACAAGCAGAAGGCGGAGCAGGCTGCTGCAATCGCCTCCAACCAGCGTGACCTCGAGTCCCTGATGGCGTCAGCCCGTGCTGCCTCCAAGGGCAGCCTAATCGGCGGCGGCCGTTCGAGCACCGATAGCGGATATCGGGCCGGCTCGTTCCTGAATGCCATCGCCGATCTGCGTACCGGAGATCCCGCTCTGTTCACGGCTGCCAAGGCCACCCTCGATGGGATGACCGAGCACCAGGACGCGTGGGGCAAGGCGACCCTCGGCTCGTCCGACGCGGCTGGCGGCTGGATTATTCCCAACGCCATCGTGGACGCGTTGATCAAGCCGGCCACCGCCAAGAACGTCTATCGCGCCATCTGCACTGTGCGGGACGGCGTGACGGCGTTTGCGGTCGATGTGCCGTTCCGTTCGGCGACCCCCGCGCGTGCGGTGATCGCCGCCTTCGGTGCGACAAAGGAAAACGTCGACGTGGCGTACAACGGCTACACCGCCACGATGTACACCCTGGCTCGCATCCACGACATCTCCAACCAGTTCCTGCGCCAGTCGTCTGGGGCGGCTGAGGCCGATGTGGTCGAGGAGCTGGCCAATGCCTTCGCATTGGGCGAGGCGTTCTACATCCGTGAGGGAACCGGCTCGTCTCAGCCGTATGGCTTTGCCACCGCGCTGACCAACGCACCGGCGGCCTTTACTACCTCCTTCACTCCTTCGGCGACCACGCTGGCAGGCTCGATTGCCTCGTCCATCGCGCTGGCTGCAGGAGCGTTGGCCGGACGCAGTGTGATGCCAACCGCGGCGGTCATGGCCGCTGCGCAGTACTGGCTGATGATCAGCCAGGGTACTGACTCGGCTGGCTTCTTCTTCAACCCGGCGAGTGGCCCGAATGCCATCAACGGGGTTGGAGCCGGCGTGCTGATGTCTCCGTTCGGCATTCCGGTCTACGGCGACGCGAGCTTCGACCAGTTCGCCACGGCGGCCATCCTCGATGACCTGTACGTCGCTGACTGGAAGTCGCTGAAGCTGTACTTCGGCGAGTCGTATCGGGTTGAGTCATCCAGCACGGCTGGTACGCGCTGGGATGCCAACATCACCGGCTTCCGTGGGGAAGAGGAGATGGGTCTGGACGCTCGTCCGGCTGTCTACAGCGGTCACTTTCAGAAGATCGCCGATATCGTGCCCTAGTCAGTAACTAGCCCCTCGCCGTGGGTCATCAGGCGGGATTGGCGGCACCTAAGTCGCCAACCTAGTACCGATAACGAGGTCTATCGACATGGCAGGAGTGTCCAAGAAGCTGGCGGCACGGCTGAAAGGCCCAGACGCCCAGCTCAAGACCGAAGTCCACCAGGCGTTCAAAGAGGCCAAGGTCGAGACGAAGCAGAACACCGTCGTCTCCTCCGAATCGCCCGAGGCGTCGCCGCCGGCCTACCAAGGCCACGACCGGCGCTAGTAACCGGGGCGGTGCTTCGCCCCTTCGTGGCCTTGGTAGGC
>VFSW01015611.1_pt1 | contig 10417 bp, 8 predicted proteins | sample 5358111 | NCBI WGS metagenome assembly VFSW01 (sample SAMN11554181, study PRJNA540505) | mine drainage metagenome | isolation source: sediment from site ElyBrook_90M | place: USA: Ely Copper Mine, Vershire, VT | collected 2017
ATTCCATTGTGGAAAGGCGTTAAATTCGAGCTGGTCAGGACACTTGGTCTAAGAGGGTTGCGCGGGGAAGCGTACCTGCTGACAAACACCTCAGACAAGCAAGTCGTCATGGATGAGCGCGAGTTCTACCGCGATGGTGTACAGGCCGTGTCGATCGAAAAAATGGTGCTGGGAGCCGGAGATTCAACAGCGGTATTCGTCATCAGCGAGGGCGAGTAATGTCCAGACTATCCGAGAAGCTCGCAAGCCTGACCCCCAAAACCCGCCAGTACATCATGCTCGGCGGAGCCGGGACGGTATTCCTGGGCTTGGTGGCGGGTAGCGTCATGCTTTGGGATAACCAACCGGCAGCCCTGCCCACACCAACGACTCAACAACAACCCACCAACATCTCGGCACCCGGATCATCGGTTGACCCAAAAGATGTCTGGATGACGCAATCCGCCGCGCAAATGAAGCAGATGGATGATGTCATCAAGGACTTGAAACAGCAGATGACAGAAATGGGGACAAAGGCATCAGCCGTATCACCAACAGATACACAGCAACAATCAATTCTGCCGCCGCTCCCGCCAATGCCTCCAGCAGCACCATCGCAACCGTCGTCTGGATTGACGCCACCAACAGACAAGCTTGAGCCGCCCGTGCCAGCACCACAAAAAGATAGTGGGATTGCCTTTTTTGAGGTTAGCAGCACCCAGGAAGCGAAGCCGGACTCAGCACCACCTGACACAAAGACGGGATACGTGCCAGCAGGATCGTTCGTGCGTGTCGCCCTTCTGGGTGGCCTCGACGCACCTACGGGCGGGCAGGCGCAAACCAACCCTCATCCCATTCTGATGCGCACTCAAGACAATGCATTCTTGCCAAACCGCTACCGATTTCAAATCAAGGAATGCTTCATCCTGGCATCAAGTTATGGCGACATCAGTTCCGAGCGCGCATTTGCCCGGCTTGAGAATTTGTCGTGTGTGCGCCGCGATGGCAAGGCAGTGGATATGACAGTCAAGGGTTATGTGGTTGGCGAAGACGGGAAGGCCGGGATGCGGGGCAGGCTCATCAGCAAGCAAGGCCAGATACTGGCCAACGCATTGCTCGCCGGCATAGGCTCAGGGATGGGGCAAGCGTTCCAGAATAGCGCGTCGATACAATCCATCAACCCGCTCGGTTCAGTCTCAACAGTCGATCAAGGGCAGCAATTCAAGGCTGGGATCAGCTCCGGAGTGGGCAAAACACTCGACAGGCTCAGTCAGTATTACATCGACCTCGCAGAAAAATTGTTCCCGGTGATTGAAATTGATGCCGGGCGAACGGTTGAGGTGGTTTTCACCAAGGGCTTTGCGTTTGGGGATGGCCTTGATGCTGAGCAAGAGGGCACATACACCGACATCTGGATACGCGGCAGAAGGGCACTTAGTAAATCCCTCGATCCATCTGAATAATCAATTGATACTAGGAGAGCACATGAAGTTCAAGAGTTTCGTTATTGGGGTAGCAGTTGCTGCCATTTGCACCACGACCGCGTATGCCGCTGACGGCGAAGAAATTGCCCTGGAAAAAATGTTGCACGGACTCTATCCGGCAACGCAGATTACCGGCGTGCGCACAACGGGAATAGGCGGACTTTTTGAAGTCGATATGGGCAAAAACATTGGCTACACGAACAGCGCTGGACGCTTCTTTATTTTTGGCCACATCTTCGACATGAAGACCCAGCAAGACCTGACGGCACAACGCCTCGACGAATTGAACGTGGTGAATTTCGCGGAGTTGCCACTCAAGGATGCCATCAAGACTGCGCGAGGGGATGGAAGTCGAATCCTGGCGGTCTTTTCCGATCCGGATTGCCCTTATTGCAAGAAGCTGGAGCAGGAATTGCTCAAGCTGGACAACGTGACGATTTACACCTTCCTGTTTCCGCTGGATGGACTACACCCGGATGCGTCGAAAAAAGCAAAGTCGATATGGTGTTCCTCCGACAAGTCGGCAGCATGGCGCGACTATATGCTGCACGACAAACCGCCAGTGACCGACAAGAGCTGCGACAGCCCGATAGATCGTAATGTCCGGCTTGGACAAAAGCTCAATTTCAACGGCACGCCCACACTGGTAGCCTCCGATGGTCGCGTACTGCCCGGAGCGGCACCGATTGAGCAGATTGAAAAATGGCTGGCCGGCAAAGGAGGCAACTGATGCGCTCTTTCATCGCAACTGCTGTATTGCTCTGCATGGGGGTGTCTGGATGCAGCATGATTGGTCTTGATGCCCAGAAATCGTTTTCCTGCAAAGCGCCACCTGGTATTAGCTGTTCTTCACTGTCTGGGGTCTATGCCAACGCGGTGGCGGACAATCTGCCGGGTTCGTCCACCAAACCAGCCACCGTTTATGGCAAAAATGATCAAGGAAAGAATACGGTTGTGGGTGAAGCACCCACAACCGGCACGCCCGTGATGAGTGTGCCAACAGTCTTACGCGTGTGGATGGCACCGTGGGAAGACAACAGAAACGTGCTGCACGATCAGGCATTCTTGTATGCCGTTGCAGATCCCGGTCACTGGCAAGTCGCACACAGCAAGAAAAAAATCGCCGAGCAATACCGCGTACTGATGCCAGCCGCAAAGCAGGCGCAACAGCCGGAATCGCAGACAGTGCAGCCGCAATACCAGATACCTCAACCCCAGCAACCACAAACCGCAAACTAGCATGTCATTCGCTACCACACTCAAGCGCGCATTCCTTCACGAGCGATACAGCCGACCGGATGCTTTGCCGCGCAGTCTGATCGAGCGCTTCGTTGCCATGCCGCGACTGACTGGCATACTGCCCTACGTCGGTTGGCTACCTGACGAACGCATGTTTGTCCTAGATCAAGGCGGATTTGGGGTAACCGAACAGTTTTCTATCGGTTTTGCCATTGAGATAGCGCCTCAGACGGGTGCGACGGATGAGATGGAAAAGATACTGTCCAGCTTGTTCATTTCATGCCCGGTAGAAACAGGTATTCAGGTATCGCTCTACGCCAGCCCCGACATCAGTCGGACGCTGCAAGCCCAGACGGCGTTGATCAAAAACGAAGAACTCATTGGTATTGCCGAGCGCCGCAACAAGTACTACCAGAGCGGCACAGGCAAGTCTCTGTTAGCAAACAACACCTACCTGCTCAGGGATTTCAGATGTGTCATCTCTGTTTCCCTGCCGCTTTCGCCGTTTGCACCAACAGAGGTAGAGGAAGCTATCAGGACGCGCGAGAGTATCCATGCAACGCTCAGGTCGGCCTACCTGGATGGGTTTGACTGGACACCGGACCACCTGCTGAATTTTGTGGGCGATTTCTTCGATCACGAGCGGGTGTTCAATTCCGATGAGGATGCCCCCAATACTGATGCAAGGGACAAGCTGGTCGTGAAATACAACCCGGACCGAATCATTCGCGAACAATTATCCAACCGTGAGATTGCATCATGCGTCAGCGATGAAGGCATACGGTTTTGCAAGAGCGGCGGAAAAGAAACGGTCATGCAGCTTTTCTCCGTCAGGAACTACCCGAAGCACAGCCGATTGAATCACATGGGCAGCGTGATCGGCGATCCTTATCAAACGGCTTTGTCCATGCCATGCCCATTTTTAATCACGATGGGCGCGATTGTGCAAGATCACGAATCGGCAAGAACTTACGCGCAAATGAAATCGGCTCGTGCCACACAGAATGCGGCCTCGTACATGGCAAGATTTCAGCCGGACCTTCAAGATCGCAAGCGAGACTGGGATTCTGTGCTCAAGACCTTCGATGAAGGCAAGAGCACGCTGCGCATGTACCACCAAATCTGCCTGCTATCTTCTGTTGAAGATGCATCACGCGCCGAGCACGCGGTCAGGGCGGTGTGGCGTGCGCGAGGTTATGACATTAAGCGCGACTACTATCTGCAGCATCAGGCATTCGCCTCATCGCTGCCGATGACGCTAGCCAGGCCGATGCAACAGGACCTCAGAACATTTGGCCGGGTGTACACCAAGACCCTCGACAACGCGGTGATGACATCGCCGTTGATCGCCGAATGGAAAGGCACAAAGACCCCGTTGATTACCCTGTTCGGGCGGCGCGGGCAACCCATGGGGTTTGACCTGTTTGACAACACGGGGGGGAACTACAATTTTGCAGTGGCCGCGCTATCCGGGTCTGGCAAGTCCGTATTCGTGAATGAAATGGCGTATCGCTATCGCGCAGCCGGCTCCAAAGTCTGGATTATTGATGTGGGGCGCAGTTACAAAAACCTGTGCGAACTGATGGATGGCGAATTCATTGAATTTGCTGACGAGCGCCAAAACACGCTGTGTCTTAATCCGTTCTCGATGGTCAGGGACATCAATAACGACATGGAAATGCTGCTCCCGCTACTTGCGGAAATGGCGAGTCCGCGCGAGCCGCTGAACAACTTTTGCTATACCGCGCTCGCATCCGCCATCAAGCAAGTATGGGAAGCAAAAGGCGGTGACACCACCATCACGGACATCTACGACCTGCTGCGCACCGGAAAAATCAATGACGCAGCCGAGAGAGAGTCGGAGCTGATGCATATGGCCGTGGCACTCGAACCCTACACAAAGTACGGCGTATATGCGAGTTACTTTGAGGGGCGGGCAACGATTGAATTCACCAGGGACTTTATCGTGCTTGAGCTTGAGGAACTCAAGAGCAAAAGAGATCTTCAAGCAGTGGTCATGCAAATCATCATGTATCGCATCACCCAGGAAATGTATCTGGATCGCTCCCGGCGCAAGATCGTCATTATTGATGAGGCGTGGGACTTGATGGGTAGTGGCAGCAGCGGGCACTTCATCGAAGCCGGTTATCGTCGCGCGAGAAAGTACGGCGGGGCATTCGGCACGATTACCCAAAGCGTTGATGACTACTACAAGACCGAGGCCAGCAAAGCGTCAATCAACAATGCCGACTGGCTGTTCTTGCTGCGACAGAAGCCGGAAAACATAGACCGTCTGGGCAAAGAGGGAAAGCTCGTAATCGACGAATGGATGAAACGCCAGCTTTCGTCTATCACCACCGACCACGGTAATTACTCGGAAATCTTTGTGCATAGTCCCATGGGTTCTGGAATCGGGCGCTTGCTGCTTGATCCGTTCTCGATGATGTTGTTTTCCACGCGCGCCGAAGATTTCGAGCGGATAAAAGCGATGCGCGAACAAAACGGCATGACGACCGAACAAGCAATAGCGGCCTTGCTTGGAGAACGGCATTAGTCACGATGAGATGGAGAAATACTACATCCGCGATTTGAAACCAGCAAAACACAGGGGGACTCTCCAAATGCTGAACATGAAGCACAAAGTCGTCAGGCGCATTGTCGAACGTTGCAAGGCCGAAGGAAAGCAAGCCGGAGAAATCGCCAACGAATTAAAGCGTGCGGGCTACCAGGCATTCATCGCTTCTTTCTGCGTGTGCGAAGACGTGGTGTTTTTCGATGTGCCAGCGGGCCTGGCAATCCGTTTTTTATCCTGACCGGAGATCAATATGTCCACCTTCGCACATTTCGTCACCGGGACTGTCGCGGCAACAGCCGCAATTGTTGTCATGGCCGGATGGCAGCACTTTCACCCTGCGCCGATGATGGCGAAGGTGGACATTATCGGTATTGTCACCTCGCAACAAAAAAGCCTGGCGGCGCAAATGAAGCCCGGCATGGATCAGAAAGCGCAAGCCGAGATCATCGAGTCCGCCTCGCGCTTCGGCAAGAATCTTGATGTTGCACTGACGCAAGTGGCGGGCGAGTGCAAATGCACCCTCATCAACTCAGCCGAGATTTTTTATTATTATACGGGGACCACCTAGTTTTACACCCAGCGTGTTCGGCAACTCGCCTTGAGCGACAAGTAAGCCATGCGCTCCGCAACCCATCTTTTGCTCGTCCTGTCGGCCGCACTGCTGCCCACAGCATCTTGGGCGTTGGAATGGCGAGATTACCTGCCAGGCATGGAATACTCGTCAGTATGGTCGTGCCATGGCCAAGAGAAATTCAACTGGTATTGTGAAGAAGAAGCCAAGCCATCCCCGAAGACCAAAGAAGACGACAAGCCCGCACCATCAGAGAAGTCCAGGGAAGCGACGGCTGTCGAGGAGCTGGAGAAGATACGCAAAGACCTCGATGCCAAGCGCGCGCTCGCGGTGGTGCATCCAACACCGGACAATATCAAAGCGTACATGGCAGCGCAGAAGGTTGAAATTGATCGCGCCAGCTTTTTCGCCGATGTCTGGCGCAGAGTGCTGTGGCAAAACGCCGAGCTGAACTACGAGCTGAAAAATCCGATGAACAACTCCGCCATCAAGGTGGCGACACGGGAACGCAAGGTCAAGGAAACCCGAACCATGACCGATCTTGCCCGGGAGTGGGGGATATTTTTCTTCTTCCGTGGCGACTGTCCCTATTGCAAGCACATGGTGCCAACGCTGCAATGGATTACCCGGCAATACGACATGACGATCCTGCCGATCAGCCTGGACGGGGCAACCATTGAGGGATTGCCACCCTCGGTCAAAGACAACGGGCTGTCCACCCAACTGGGGGTCGAGGCTGTGCCGCTCTTTGTTCTCGGCAATGTCAAAACCCACAAAATGGTGATACTCGGCTCTGGCGTGCTGTCGTTACAGGATTTTGTGGAACGGATTTACGTGCTGACACAGACCACTCCGGGCGATCTCTAAGAAGGAAACAGCATGCGCTACCGCAAATTATTCATCCCGGTTCTTGCCGTCACCTGTCTCATCGCAGCACCCGCCAATGCCAACGTGGGGACGGGAATGCAGAACTGGTTCGACAGCATGGGCGGCTACACCAACGCCACCCCCCCATCGTCCTACAAGGGGCAAACCATGAACGGATACTCTGCCGGGGGTTTCTACGCCAGAACGCCGGTGAGAACCTATCAACTGGCACAAATCAGCCCGCCGTCTCTCGACATCGGCTGCGGGGGCATTGACCTGCACGCGGGCTCATTTTCTTTCATCAACAAAGCCGCGATAACCGCATTATTCCAAAACATCGGTACCTCCATCAGCTACGCATTTCTGCTGGCCATCAAATCCTCCATGCCGGAAATGGCAAGCCTGTTCGAGTATTTGCAGGATGTCGCCAACAAGGTGAATGGGATGAACGTCAATGCCTGCAAAATGACCGAGGGCATTCCTTTCGTGCAAGGTGCGGACTTGTCAAAAAACATGTCGGCCATGTTCAGCCATATAGCCGGGTCAACCTCGAACATGTTCCCGGATTCGTTCGATTCGTGGAAACAAACCAAGACCGATGCGACTGCTGCCGAAGCTGCAAAAGCCGCAGCGGCCGCCAGCGACCCCAGCAAAGCGAATTACTTCAAACCCGGCAATGTGGTCTGGAAAGCCTTGCAAAATGTCACCGGTATCGACGATGAAGACAGGCGGCTCATCATGAGCATCACCGGCACGATCATCATCACACCCGCCGTACCCGGTGGTGCTCATGGCGGCAGCCAGCCAACATGGCATTACACACAACCCACCAGTATCCGCGTGGAGGATTTTATCGGGGACGACCCGTCAACCGCTTCCGCCGGGCTGGATGTTTTTGTGTGCGACACCACCACAGAATGCCTCAATCCAACCGTCCCTGCGACCAAGGTCTCCATCACCCCTTTTGTGAAAAAGGTCAGCACATCCATCGACGCGCTGCGCACCGGCATCACCACCCGAGCGGCGCAAAACATCAATGACTTCAGGATTGTGGATGCTTCTTCTGTGCCAGTCTGGAAGCTGCTCACTACCTCCACCGCGACCAATCAGCCGCAGATGATCGATTTATACAAACGCCTGATCGCTGTCGATATTGCCTATTCCTATTTCAACGGGCTCATCAGGATGGCCAGCCAATCGCTTGCCAACGCTGAAAGCGGAGCTGTTCCGCCGGATGCCCAGACGGCGATTGCTCAGCTGCAAACCAGGTTAAGCAATCTGTCGTCACTCGTGCAAACCATGCGCATCGCTGAATACAACAAAACATCTGGCGAAGCCAACCTGCAAAGACAGATACAACTGATGCACCAGGCAATGATTGCCGGTATCCCGGCACAAGCATTCACTTCGATGACCGTCTTTGGGAGCGAGCGGTGATATTCGAGGTTTTTTCCTACTGGAACATCAGGGAGCTGGAGCTGGTATTCAACGCAGTGGCCGCAATTGTCGGTAGCGGCGATTATCTCGGTCTGCTGAGAACGCTCGCGCTGGTGGGGCTGCTCTCGATGGCCATGGCGGTGCTTGCCGGATTCAGCCAACTGCCGGATTTTGGGCGCTGGGTCATCATGCTTGCCCTGTTCAACGCCATGTTGCTTGTTCCTAAAGTCAACGTGGTGATAACCGACCGAACCGGCACTCAGCCATCGGCCACCGTTGCCAACGTGCCTATCGGCCTTGCCGCTTTTGCGCACTCGGTCAGTCATATCGGCGACTGGCTGACGCGATCATTCGAGACGACTTTCTCGCTGCCCTCAGACATTCAGTTCCGCACCAACGGCACACTCTTCGGCCATCGCGTGCAAGAGGAGGTACTGCATACCAAATTCGACAACTCTATCCTGACTGGCAATCTGATGGAGTTCTACCGCGAATGCGTGGTGCCGGAATACTCGACCGGGTTTGTCGTCGCATCAGACCTGGCAAAATCGAACGACATCTGGACTTACCTCAGCGGCAAGACCAATCCGGGCAGGCTCGTCACAATCCGCACCATTCCCGGCATACCGGTCCCAACTGCCACGGACGCTTATGGATGCGATGTTGCCTATACCTATCTGACCGCGCAAATTGTCGCAGTCAACACCCGGCAGATGAATACGCTGGGCAGGCACCTTTATCCGGGACTGCCGACGGCCGCCGCCAACGCGGCAGTTCAGGGGGCGATCCAGACATCAACCAACTACATGCTCGGCATTTCCACCACGGCTCTGGATGCGACCAAACAGGCCGCCATGAGCAACTTCATGATTGATGCGCAGTACATGCTGCCAGCGCAACTCGGTGATGCCGCATCCGCGTCAGCCAATCTCGGCCAGGCGCAAGCCATACGCTCCACCTCCGAGAGCTACAAGATGATGGCAAAGATGGCAGAAAGCACCATGCCCAAAGTCAAGAATATCGTGGAGATTGTGCAGTATTCGGTTTTCCCGATCATCCTGTTGCTGGTATTGCTGGCGGGACATAAAGGCGGGTTGGTGTTGAAGGCTTATGTGATGAGCCTCGTGTGGGTGCAATTGTGGCCGCCGCTGTATGCCGTCATGCACCTTGTGATGACGATGCACGCGCAAGACCTGGCGGCCATGACCGGCGGACTTGGTTTGTCCATGTCGCAATACAGCCTGTTGAACAACGCTTACATCGGCGATGAAGCCATCGCGGGCATGATCGCAGCGACCGCAATACCCGCCATCGCGGCGGCCATCGTGAAGGGCGGGGACGTGGGCGCACAGGCGATTGCCGGGATGGTATCGCCTGCGCGCGAATCGGAACGGATCGCCTCCAGCATGTCAGCCGGGAATATGCAGATGGGCAATGCATCACTGGGCAACCAGTCGTTCGATACGATGAGCGGACTGCAACACAACACCCGGCCCACGATACGGCAAGGTGGATTCGAGAGCAGCACACAGGATGGCGTGAAGCGGTTTACGGGTACAGATGCGAACGGCAATGCGATGCAGATCAATGATGCGTCTGGCGCGGTACATACCCTGCCGGCAAAGATCAACCTCGGCAGCAAAGCATCAGGCGCGCTCCAGACCGCCTCCGAAAATTCGGAAAGAACCGCATTCACCGAATCTGTCGCGGCGCGGGAGGCAATGACTTCGGCACTCAATCAAACAGCCTCGTTCGAGAAAGGCCACGGAAAGAGTGCTGCCGCCGGACAACAGGACATGACCAGCTCACAAGCGTCATTCCTTCAGTCTTATAACGAGGCCCAGAAAATCGCCCATAACTACGCATCGGGGCACGGCTTATCGCAAAAGCAAGAGGCAGAGCTGATCGCATCAGCAAGCGCACAAGCAAGCGGCGGGATAAATGTCTTTGGCAGCGGAGCAACTGTAAGCGCGGGGGCGACAGCCAAAGGCAAGAGCAGCTCCGGAACGACGCAAATGCAGAATGTTGCGCACCAGCTCGCCCAGGACAAAGGGTTCGCGAATGCCATTTCGACCATGCGGAACGCTGCTCATCAAGACACCTTTACACAAGGCGAAGACAAAATGGCAAAAGCTGCACAGGGGATCAGGAGCAGCTTCGATCAAGCAAAATCCCACGATGAATCAGCCAATGCCGCCCATGAAAAATCACGCACCTTCAATGAGGCGGCTTCGCGCACCAAAGAGATGGCTGGCAGTTACGATG
>VFSW01015612.1_pt1 | contig 10416 bp, 5 predicted proteins | sample 5358111 | NCBI WGS metagenome assembly VFSW01 (sample SAMN11554181, study PRJNA540505) | mine drainage metagenome | isolation source: sediment from site ElyBrook_90M | place: USA: Ely Copper Mine, Vershire, VT | collected 2017
CTTCCTGTACTGCAAGGAATCAACCTCCCGCATTTCGCTGTAAAGCTGTCACCGGTCACCTCCAACCGCTCTTCTCGGCAAGGGCATGGCAAAGCTCTTAGACCCGCACGTCCCAGCATCCCCCGCCTCCGAGCGATCGCTTGCTTCTGCCTCATCGCAGTGGCCGCGCTCCTGCCGATGGTCAGGCTAAGCGCACAGAGCCTGACCTTCACCAGCGCCCAATCGCCGGTTGCTGCCACCGGATTGGTCTATCCCGTCGGGGTCGCCGCCAACCCAGCCGGCGATGTATACATCTCCGATTCCGTCACCGGGCAGGTGGTGAAAATTCCCGCTGCGGGCGGACCCCAGGTCACGATCGACAGCGGCGTGCCTTCTCCCGCCGGCCTCGCCCTGGATAGCCATGGCAACCTCTTTCTGGCGGTGAAAGCCACTGGTGTGATTGTGGAATATCCCTCTGGAGGCGGCTCAGCAATCGGAGTGACGGGCGGCCTGGCCGCGCCCAGCGGAGTTGCCGTCGATGCCGCCGGAGACGTCTTTGTGGTGGATGCCGGGACAGGGAGCCTGGTCGAAGTGCCGGCTCTCTCCGGCGGACCCGCCACCCTCCTCACGGGCCTGAGCAATCCCTCTGCTGTGGCCGTCGATGCGGCGGGGAATGTCTATATCGCTGACACGGGCCACAACCAGGTTGTGAAGTTCAGGCCGATCGCCGGCACCCAGACAGCAGTCGGCACAGGGCTGTCTTCTCCCCAGGGTGTGGCTGTGGACACAGCCGGCAACATCTACATCTCCGATACCGGCAACAACCGGTTAGTCGAAGTACCTGCCGGCGGCGGACCTCAGGTCACGCTGGCCGGCGGTCTGTCCGCACCGTCTAACGTTACGGCCTTTGGCTCGGGCAAGCTTTACCTCGCCGACACGGGCCATACCCGCGTGCTCCGCGTGCAGACCACCGCGGCCAACCTCGGTGCTGTTAACCTCTGTGCTGCCGGCCAAACCATCCCCGCCCCCTGCACCCAGACAGCCACCCTCACATACAGTGTCACTGCGGCCGGCACCCTCGGCGCGACGAGCGCTCTTACCGTGGGTGCGCCCAACCTCGACTTTACCCTGGCGTCCGGCAGCACCTGCCAGGGCAGCCTGGCGGCCGGAACCACCTGCAAGGTCAATGTGCAGTTCGTTCCCAGGTTTGCCGGGGGACGCTTTGGCGCTGTGACAATTGCCAACTCCAGCGGAGTTGTCATCGCATCCACGCTGATGTACGGGGTGGGAACTGGCCCCCAGGCGGCCTTCACTTCCTCGGGCCCAACGACTCTAAACGGCTCTTTCGCGGAAGCATCAGCATTAGCGGTAGACGGCGCTGGCAATATCTACGTCAGCGATTACGGTCAAGGCGTCGTAGAGAAGATGACACGGACAGGAAATAGCTATGGCGCACCCGTAGTCCTCCTCTCCGCGGACGCTCCCCTGTCAATAGCAATTGACGGTACAGGAAGCATCTATGTCGTAAGCAATAGCGAAGTCTTGAAGTTTCCAGTCACCGGGAGTGGCTTCGGCTCAGCCATAGCAATCGGCGTCGGCCTGGTAGACCCAAGTGGCGTGGCGGTCGACCCCGCAGGCAACGTCTTCATCTCGGATTACGGCCTTGGCGTCGTGGTAAAGGTTCCGTGGACGGGAAACGGCTACGGCCCCCAGACCACGGTGGGTGCAAACCTCCTGGGTCCAATTGGAGTTGCCGTAGACTCGGCCGGTGATGTTTTCATTGGAGATACCAGCCATTTGCGCATCGTCGAGGTACCCGCATCGGGGGGTGATCAGATTACGGTGGGTAGCGGATTTTATGCTACATCCCTCTCTGTCGACGCCGCCGGCGATGTTTACCTTGTAGACCAGGGGGCTTTTCGGGCAGTTGAGTTGCCGGCAAGCGGTGGAGCGCCGGTTGTAGTGGAGAGCGGATTGGCTGGCCATCTTTCATTAGCCCTCGATGCGGGAGGGGATCTATTCTTCGCAGAATTCTACACCCCGACCATCCTGGAAATTCCGCGCTCCCAGCCTCCCGCGCTCAGCTTTGCCAACACCGTCGCCAACACGACCAGTCCTGACAGCCCCCAGGTCATGACTGTCGAAAACATCGGCAACGCGTCCCTGAACTTCTCCTCTGTCAGCTACCCTGCAGACTTCCCGGAGGACATTTCAGGCAGCTCAACTGACTGCAAGGCAAACACGTCCCTGACTGCGGGCGCCGATTGCACCCTTACCATTGACTTCCACCCTGTGGCTCCGCTGGGCACGAAGATGGGCCTGTTGCTGCAGGAGAGCGTGAACATTACAACCAATAACCGCAACGTGGCCAAGAGCGCTCAACAAGTCGCCGTATCGGGAACGGAAACTCTGCCAGTCCCTACTGTCACTTTGAGCGCATCGGCCTTGACTGCGACGGTTGGGTCGCCAGTTACGCTTACGGTTGCTGCCAGCGGAACAAAGGGTGTTCCCGCCGGCGCGATTACGTTCTATAGCGGCGCCGTTTCACTTGGAGCCGTCACCCTGACTTCGACAGGGAGCGCGACACTAGCCACCAGCAAGCTGCCTCCCGGGACGGACTCGGTCACCGCTGTCTACTCCGGCAGCACGGTATATTACCTCGCCACCTCCAAAGCGGTGGTGGTCAGTGTCGCTAAGGCCGTGCCCAGCATTAGCCTCACGAGCACGGGAACCTTAACGATCCTCAACACGGCTGTGACCTTCACAGCAAAGCTGGGTAACCAGGTCGCCGGATACACACCGACGGGAACCATCAACGTCTACTACGATGGCCATTTACTTGGCTCGCCTGCCGTCGCAGCCGGCGCCGCTTCCTTCACCACAAACGCGATCCCGGCAGGGATGCACAGCATCACCGCCACTTACTCGGGCGACACAAACTACACCAGCGTGACTTCAACCGCAGCCTCGCTGGCAATAGGCAGGGTGGCGCCTGGCGTGGTCCTCACGGCCACTCCAAACCCTGCGACAGTCAATGGCAGCGTCACCATCAAGGCGGTGGTTGCTGGAACACTGGCCGCCCATCCGCCGGCCGGAAATATCGTGTTCTTCGCGAACGGAACCCAGGTATCTTCGGTCGCCGTCAGCGCCGGAGCAGCAAGCTTGGCTCTCACGCTGCCCACTGCGGGATCCTACCAGTTGGAAGCGATCTATTCGGGGGACAACAACTACCTGATCGCAACGTCCAACCTCATCCAGGAGGCAGTCAAGTAGGCAGCTAATCGGTGCGGGTGATCAAATGCAGCTCACTCTAGATGAACATTTTGCCCGCACTCCCCGGGTCAATGGTGCTGAAGCAAAGGGCTGAGTTCACGAACATCGGAAAGGCTTTCAAGCTTAAAAACGGCATCGATGAGGCGGCGCGTTTGTTCGCTGCCCAAGAATGGCTCCATAAGATCGCGCGCCTTCGCTTCGACTTCTTCGTGGGTCATTGGATTGCGCACTGTCCCGCGGACGCCTTCCACGCGCTGGCTGTATTGAGCACCGTCTTTAAGAGTCACATCAACCACAGCAACAAGTTGCGGATAGAGCTTCTCTAATTCTTCATCCGGGACCAGGTTTACTTTGGCACGCGTGGCTAGAACAACCGGATCCTGCATGCGTGCCACGTCATGGGCCGAACGAAACGTGACCGTTCGGTCCACTAGCATAACGGCGATCATGTGTTGCAGACTAATGTCGGGCATGTCACGGTTGTTGACTGTTTTGGCTTCGCTGGTAGCAATTCGCACAGTTACTTTTTGCACCTGACCGCTATCGAACTCGTGCGCTTTTATAATCATCTCCAGGGCATCGAGGGGTGCTTGAATTGGCGATCCTACGGTCCACTTCTTAATGTTGGTTCGGGTTATTTCGTAGAGATGTCCAAGTCCATCTACCAACCCCGCTGGGTCTGCCGATGGATTATTCGCAGTTAAGAAATTGTCGGAACCGGAGAAAACATCGTTCACTCCGGTGGCGCCCAACTGGATCAAAAGCGCGGTGGTCACGCCGTTCCTCGCAGGAAACCCGCCGAAAACCAGCGACTTTTCGACATGTTGCGTGTCTCTTTGCCAGGCTGCAATACCGGATGCCTGCTGTGCCGCGTAGTCGAGAACCCAACGCATCTGTTCTGCCCGCAACCGTGCTGCAGAGCCAGCCGCTGCGCATGCTGCGAAGGTACCCGCAATAGAATGCGTGCTGCGATGAGAACGCATCTGATATTGCAACCCTCCCAGCGTCATCGTGACTCGCGTCCCGACGTCGTATCCGAGCGCGACCGCACGGATGAATCGCGCCCCATCGATTCCGAACGTTTCGCCAGTTGCGAGCGCAGCGGGGATCACCGCGCATCCTGGATGTGAATGGGATGCGGAATGCGAGTCGTCGGTTTCGTCAGAGTGTGCCAGCATGCCATTGACCAGCGCCGCTTCCATCGGCCCGCAAACTAGGTCTGTACCAACCACGGTCGCCATCTTGGCTCCGACTGAAGCGCGCGCGAATACGAGGGCCTTTTGTGCGGGAGGTAAGTCGATACCAGAGACCATGGCAGCGAGGGTGTCAAGAATATGCTGCTTTGCGATCTCTGCAACATCCGGTGGCAGAGCGCGACTGCCTGCCTCGGCCATATAGTTGCTAAGTTCCGCGGTGATGTCTCGATCCTCGGACGCTTCTTTGTGCTTTTCTCCTGAGATAGCTTGAGACCAGGATGATAGTGCCGAACAAGTCGCAAGAGCGCTGGTGCCTTTTATCATGCTACGTCTCGTGAAAAGTTCCATTCACCACTCCTTAATTCCTCCGCCCAACCTTCAGATGGACTTGTCTGCCCGTGCAGGCTCAATCCCGGGTCTCGAGACCCACAATTCAGCTCCGCGTCCGGATCAGCCCGAGACTGCGAGATAGAGGCTGTTGTATTTACTGACTTGTCCGAAGCAGGGATTGGTGAAGTGGTTCGGACTCTCCATCCTGCTGGATCTCCTGTGCCAAAGCCTGCGGTGACGCGATAAGCGCGAATATAAACAGTTGCGGGATCCACGCTGTTCTCATGAAATCACCAGGAGTTTCTCTGAGGGAATGCTTCGAATCATTGATGGTTCTAAGTTCAAGTGGGCAGCTACCATCTCAGTGGGCAGATGGCGAAGCCAGTTATTGAGAGAGAAATCCACGAAACGGTGCGCGCGCATTATCTCGAGGAAGATAAGATCTGTGTCGCCGGTGTTTTCGATGAAGTGTCCTGCCATAGCCGGCACGAATCCAACATCGTTGGCGTTGAAGTCCATGGTGCGGGCACGGCCCGGAGTCGCGAAGACCGACATGCGCCCTGTGCCTGCGAGGTAGAACTGCCACTCCGCGCCGTTGGGGTGCCAGTGCAACTCACGCAGCCCTCCCGGCCTCACCGTCACCAGGCCCCCGGCGAGCGTCCTGGGTGCAGGAAAGGGGCGCGAATCGCCGATACGGACCGTGCCGCCCGCTCCGGAGACGGTCGGCTCCATCTCAAGCATCTGGAAGCTGAAGCTGGTAGTGGAATGGGCGGAATCTCCGCCTGCGGCGATCCGATCATCGGCGAGAGAGCCGGGAGCCGCGGCCGGAAAGATGAACAGTTCGCGCGAGGGCATTCTTGCGAGAGCGGTGGAATCAAGCCGCAGGTTCTTTTTGAGGACTTCCGGGGGGGTGTGGGCAATCCACTCTGACAGCAGAAATGTGTTTTCTTCGGAAAAATCGCCTTTATCAAACACAAGCAGGAACTCGCAGCCGTCGGGACCGAGTCCTTGGATAGAGTGCGGATACCCTGCGGGAAAGTACCAGAGCCCTCCACGCGGTACATCATCGATAAAGACTGTGCCATCGGGATTGAGGACGCTTATTCTTGCCGAGCCGTAAAGCACATAAGCCCACTCCGCCGCGGTGTGCCAGTGCAGTTCGCGGAAGGCTCCTGCATTGAGGCGCATATTGACGCCGGCGATCTCTGTAGAGAGGGGCAGTTCCCTTTCCGTCACCTGGCGGGTCCAGCCACCGTTCTCGACGCGTTTGTGGGCAAGATTGAAGGAGTACCAGGTAGGTCCAAGGTCACCGCGATCTGTACTGGGCGGCGTGTTGGAGTTGGGATTTTCGTTTTCCAGCGATGCATTGGCTTGGCCAGGATCGCTCGACGTCGCGGGCCTCACGTGAGCTGTGCCAGGCTCTTGCGCGGCAGCGCTTGCCCAAAGGGCTGCCGTAGCCAATCCCGCAGACCCAGCAGCGAAGAAGTTTCTCCTGGAGAGCGGAACGGTAGAGGCTTTGTTGGGATAAGGATTAGACATGGACCTCACTTTCTTGCGTCAGGAGTTGAGGCCGCTAAAGCAATTTCCGCGGCGTTGTTACAAGTTGGCAGGTTCCAGGCCAGAGACAACAGCTTCTCGCTTTGTGCGGTGGGCAGGATGTGATTCGTCAGGTTGCGGTATTTCTCGTCGAGATCGGAGTTGCTCAATGGCCGCTCCTGGCTGCCGACCGCGTGCTCGATGTGCTTTGTAAGCGTCTTTCCGTCGGTGGTGTTGATCGTTAAAATCGCTTCGTCGGCGAGAATGGAGGGATCTGTCTGCACGACCACCTGCCGCCGCAGATGTACGACGATAGGATCGGTGACAGCCTGAGTTGTATACTCGGCCGGCCCGGCGTATCCGCGAACCAGGGCGACAGCGACGGAGTGATAAATGCTGAATTTTCCTTCGAGCCCATCCTGCGGATCCTGTTTGCCCGTGAGTTGCAGCACCATTGGATTGGTCCGCAGCACGATCGAGCGGATCTGTTCGGGATGCAGACGGTATTCGCGCCGAAGTTGAAGAGCGGCATCAATTGCGGGGTGAATCACGATTCCACATGCAAACGGTTTGTAGGTATTGCGGGATATTTCAAACGGGATTCCCAAGCCGGAGGTGATGGGTTCGTAGTTGTGTTGCAGAGATGCCGCCTGAACGTATCCATCGTTTCCTTCCAATGCGTCTTTCGCACCGGTGAATCCCTGTGCGGCTAATATTGCGGCAAGCATGCCGTTCTCCGCAGCGCGGCCCATGTTCAGGCTTTTAGCCATGCTGCCAAATTCGACTTTTACCCCCGCAGCCTCGGTGGCTACGATGCCGAGCGCCATCTGCATTTTGTGACTATCGAATTGCAACGCCTTGCCGCAGGCGGCGGCAGCTCCAAAAGCTCCACAGGTTCCGGTAATGTGCCAGCCCATCTGGTAGTGGCTGGGATAGATGGCACGTCCCAGGCGGCATTCAATTTCAACGCCGATGAGGAAGGCGTGGAGCAATTCCGCACCGGTCATGGGATGGGTCTGGCAGAGAGCAAATAAGGCGGAAGCAATTGGTCCGGCTGGATGAATGATCGTGGCCAGATCTGTGTCGTCAAAATCGAGCACGTGGGAACTGATTCCCGTGAGCAGCGCCGCACGCAGAGGATCGAGCCGTTCCGCACGGCCAAACAGGTGCACACCGGGAGTGCATCGCATTGGTGTTAACGCGGCGAGCGCACACTCGACAGCAGGCTGTTGCGAGCCGCCAACGGTGGCGGCAATCCAATTCACAATAGAACGAACGGCTTCCGTGGTTGCCGACACCGGCACATCCGCCGGAGAGCAATGAGTAGCCCAGTCCGCGAGCAGATAGGTAATCGGTGGCGGAGGTACCGGGAGGGGATGCGCCTGCTCTGCAGATGGGGGCATAGCCGCGAGCCTCTGGGTTGCTGCGCCGACGACCGATAGAGCAGTTCCAGCGAGAAAGCCTCTGCGTGATAGCGGACCCATGCGTTTGCAACTCATAGGCACCTCACTTCCGTTCACCGGACTGGGCGGACGAATCGAGGCGAGGCGGCATGTTGAGAAACTCATGCATCACGTGCCAGAACTGCGCGCGATTGAGTCCCAGGGACGGAAGATGAGCGGCCCCAGGAAGAATGACGAACTGGCGATCCGGAACGCGAAGGTGCCGGAAGAAATCAAGAACGTCCTCTTCACTCGCGATCCCGTCGTACTGTCCGCGAAGGATCTGCACCGGCATGGTTAGCTTCTCCGGATCGACGAGGGGGAGATTGGTCGTCATATCGAGATAAGTCCCTGTCGGAGCGGTATTGCCGAATTTCAATTCCGCGTCCGCCATTGCGTCGCCCACCGCTGGATCCGAAGTGCCGGCTTTGTCGCGTGTGAAGATGCTGCGAATCATGTCTCGATCGCGAGGTCGCGTGTTGTGGGTGCGATAGTAGGCATCGTCTGCGGCGCGCTTTTCGAGCGTGGGCGAACCTTTTCCCGTCCAGGTGAATGCGGCTAGCACAAGACGCCGGACGCGCGCGGGTTCCGCCATGGCGAAGGCGCCGGCGCGCAGCGCGCCACCGGATTCCCCATACAGGTTGAAGCTGCTCTGCCCTGTCTCCTTCGCCACCACAGCTGACGCGGCCTTGAGATCTTCCACGCCATCAGCGATATTGGAATTCCCATGGCTGGGAGAAGAATGCCCGTACCCTTCAAAATCCATCGTCCACACGTCGTAGCCAAATTGAGCGAACTTATCCATCAGTGAGTACTCACCGTGACCAGGCACGTTGAGATCGAATGTGGGAACGGACGAAACCGACGAGCCATGCGCAAGGAACAAAATTGGTGGCTTTGAATTGCCCTGTGACCCGCCTGCGGCGCACTTGCGGTAGAGATAGAGTCGGATCTCGCCGCGGTATGCCCAGTATTCATAACTGCGGATCTCCGGTGTTTCGGAGTTTGCGTGTTTAACGGCGCCCGCGGCGCTGCCACCGAGCGCGAGAGCTGAACCAGCAAGGAAGCTGCGGCGCGAGATCGGAATCAAATCAGACATCTTCGATGGTTCTCTCCGGACTTTGGGTCGATCAACTTATCACGGCGTTCTCATCAGTGCACGGCGCAGAGCATCGTCGTCAAGCTCTTTTTCTGAACGAGCGATCACGATGGAGGCAACCCCATTTCCGATCATGTTGACCAGGGCGCGAAATGTGCTCAGGAAGCGATCTACTCCCAGCAGAAGCGCCATCCCGGCCACAGGAACTCCCGGAACCACCATGAGCGTTCCAGCCAGGGCGATAAATCCTGCTCCCTGCACGCCACTGGCTCCTTTGGACGTCAACACCGCCACTGCAAAAAGTGTGAATTCCTGGGCAAGGCTCAGGTGCGTATTTGTGGCCTGGGCCACAAAGAGCGCTGCAAGCGTGATGTATAGACTGCTGCCATCGGTGTTAAATGTATAGCCAGTTGGAACAACCAGGCCCACCAAGGCCTCAGAGCAGCCGAGCGCCTCGAGCTTCTGCATCAACGCGGGCATCGCCACCTCGGACGAACTTGTTCCCAGCACCAGAACGATCTCATCGCCAATATAGATGAGGAACTTCCAGAGGCTGAAGCGAAACAGCGCAGCGATGGAGCCGAGCACAATAAAAACGAACACCAGGCACGCGCCGGTAAAACACAAGATCAGCCGCAGCAAGGGCCCCAGCGAATCGACTCCGTAGCGACCGACGGTAAAGGCCATCGCGCCAAAGGCGCCAATGGGCGCCAGAATCATGATAAATCCGACAATTTTGAAGATAACCTGGGTGGTCGATCGAACCAAGTGGACGATCGGCTCCGCACGGCTGCCCACCACCACGATCGCAAAGCCAAACAAAAGCGAAACCAGCACTACCTGCAGGATGTTCCCTTCGTCAAAGCCACTGAGCAACGTTCGCGGAATGATGTGCTCGATGAAATCCAGAATACCGGTTGCTTTGGCCTGGGTTGTGTAGTTCATCACCGACTTTGAATCCAATGTGGCCGGATTCACATTGAAGCCGCTGCCCGGATGGATGAGGTTTCCGACAACCAGGCCAACCAGCAGCGCCATGGTCGACACAATTTCGAAATACAGAAGCGCTTTTCCTCCCAGTTTGCCCACCTTCTTGACATCCCGCATCCCGACGATTCCGTTCACGATAGTGCAGAAGATGATGAGCGTGATGGCCATCGTGATGAGCCGAATGAACCCGTCCCCGAGCGGTTTAAGGGCGACGCCGGTTGCGGGCGCGAACTTGCCGACCGCTATGCCCGCCAGGATGGCAATCAATACCTGCAGCCATAGCTTTGGAACAAACGACCTGCTGCGGCGAGTTGCGGTAGCGCGAAGAGTGGCCATGGTCCCTTCTGTCTGTGACTTATGGGCGCGGTTTCCCGTATCCCGGGCGCCGTGAGGCCGAGCGCCCGAAGGGACCGGGCGAAATCGAGTTAGAAAACCAGCTTCACGCCAAGCTGAATCTGGCGGGACGTCGTGACCGTCTGGTCGATGAGCCCCGCGCTTGGAACCGGGTTGCCAGAGACGTAATAGATCTGTAAGTGATCCGTCGGCGCGTCGAAGTTGGTGTGGTTGAGGA
>VFSW01015613.1_pt1 | contig 10416 bp, 10 predicted proteins | sample 5358111 | NCBI WGS metagenome assembly VFSW01 (sample SAMN11554181, study PRJNA540505) | mine drainage metagenome | isolation source: sediment from site ElyBrook_90M | place: USA: Ely Copper Mine, Vershire, VT | collected 2017
GCACGCATACGCTCCAGCGCCTGCAAGACTGGCAAACAACTCCTCGTCAGCCGATAGCGCGGCATTGGGGGTGGTCAGCAACTTGTCACCAATAAAGATAGAATTCGCTCCAGCAAATAATGCCAGCAACTGCGCCTCCTGCGACAAATGAACGCGACCCGCAGAGAGACGAACGCGCGAGCGAGGCATCAAAATCCGAGCAACAGCAATCGTCCTTACCAAATCCGTAACAGGAACAGCTGGCGTGTTCTCCAAGGGGGTTCCCTCAACCGGCATCAATAAATTGATCGGCACCGACTCCGGCTGCGGGGCAAGCGCGGCCAGTTCGGCGACCAAGGCGCAACGATCCTGAATGCTTTCGCCCAAGCCAATAATACCGCCGCTGCAAACCGTCAGGCCCGCATCCCGTGCCGCCCGCAACGCGTTCAGGCGATCATCATATGTGCGTGTCGTTACGATCTTTGGATAGAACTCGCGGCTGGTATCGAGATTATGGTTGTACGCGTCGAGGCCAGCTTCTTTCAGCCGTTCGGCTTGCGTGGGAGTCAACATTCCGAGCGTCGTGCACGCCTCCATCCCCAACCCTTTTACGATGCGAACCATCTCAAGGACGCGCTCAAACTGCTCACCTTCTGGAGCTTGTCGCCAGGCCGCGCCCATACAGAAGCGGTGCGCACCGGCATCCTTCGCCTGGGTCGCAGCGGCTTTTACATCCTCAATGGACAAGAGCGGTCGCCGCTCCAGACCTGTTTTATGATGAGCCGATTGCGAACAGTATCCGCAATCCTCCGCACAGCCGCCGGTCTTGATCGAAAGCAGGACGCACTTCTGGATATCTTCAGGTGCGTGGAACTCTCGATGCACCGAATGCGCTTCGTAAAGGAGTTCAAAGAACGGCTTCGTGTACAGCGCTTGCGCGGTTAGCGCTAAAGTTGTGGGCTCGGATGTCGGAGTTGTCGCAATGTTAAGAAGATCAGTGGCCATAGCACTATCATGCGGGAGTTTTGACAAATTCGAATAATAGTTTCCGCTTGCACTAAATAGTAGAGTTCTGCAACTATTAAGGCAGTCTATGCGCATTGAATCCTTTCTCCGGCAAAGCCCAATCTTTGAAGCCAGCCGTCTATCTCGCAAGCTGGACGCGGAGTTAAGCTCCATTCTGAAAGGCGAACAGCTCAGCTTCTTCGAGTCGCTTGTTCTGGTGGCAATTTTTTTCGAGGAGACCAGCGGCGCGGAAAATCCAGTGAAACCTTCGCATCTGGCCGAGACCTTCTCCACCAGCCGGGGCAACATCAGCCATTGCATTTCTTCCTTAGAGGCCAAAGGCGTTTTACTCCGCAAGATCGATGCGGAGGACGCGCGCGGATTTCATTTATCCCTGAAGCCCGCGGGAAAAAAACGCGCAATGCGTGTCATTGCAATTCTGGATCAGATGCAGCGGACCTTTGAGGAAACGATTGGAACCGCCGAACTGAAGCAAACCTTTGATCGACTGCGCAAAGTGGAAGAGTTGTGCGCCGGTATGGCGCGCAAAAGCACTTCTGGCAAATAAAGGAAAAACTCTTGCAAATAAAAAGCAGAGCGGGAAGAATCCCGCCCTGCCTGAAATCATCATGCGATGGAATTAGATGCCGCGCGTAACCAGCGTAGTTCTTCCTGTGGCTCGACTTGATTTCACAAAGTAGATGCCTCCATAGACAGCCCAGACTGCAGCAACGCCTAAAGCAAGCAGTGGTTCCATCTTGGTGCCGTATCCCATGAAGGGGCCAACAAGATAGAAGATCATGCAAGCAAGGTTCGCGAGCAAGCCAAAGATTGGAATCAGGAAATGCTTCAGCACGTTAAACTTTGGATGCTTGTGGTACGCAACAATGCAGGTCACGCAGCTCAACATATAGAGCAGAAAAGTTCCAAAGTTGGATGCAAGTGTAATGGTCAACAGCGAATTAGGAAGCGCTGCCATCTTGTCATGCGTCGTGTATCCAAAGCTGGACCAGAAGCCATGCGGAAGCGCGCGAATTGCAGCGTCGGCAGGGGCACCGGCGTCACCAAACACGAACGCGATACCGATCACACCAACAACCGCAGAGATAATTGCCAGCGTCCAGATCGCGCGATGCGGGGTTCGATTCGCAGCATGCAGACCTCCAAAGTGATCCGGCAGTTCCTGATCCTTTCCCATGGCATACGTGACGCGTGCGCCCGTATTCATGCAGGAGAGCGTCGTTCCAATGATCGCAAGGAACACCGTAAACGCTTCAACCAGCATGAAGGTGCGTCCGTGTCCAACACCGAACAGAGCGTCGCCCACAACCACCATCATGTCGCCAATCGGTGCAGATGATGTTTGTGCAAACGACATAGGATAACCACTATTCAAAAAGTAATTGGCTGCAAAGTATTCAATCAAGTAACAGAATGCTCCCTGCACAAGAAGTGAAGTAATCACAGCAATTGGCACGTCCCGCTTGGGGTTCTTTGCCTCGCCTCCCATCGCGGTGACTGATTCAAATCCCACCAGGATCAGAATCGCGACTGTGGCTTGCACAAACACCCAGCCCATATTGTGGGCTGAGATCACCGAGCGTGCGTTGGGATGGCTGACAAAAGCGCCCTTGTCATCCTTGGCTGGATAGCTGATGTGATACGGAACTGGATTGCCTGCGGCATTCAGCATCGGCTGCGGAATACCGTTGCCATCGCGAACAACCACGTCCGCAGTCACGCCCCCAACTGTCGTGCTCTGCGTTTCAAACTGATAGGAGTATGCATCGCCAGACGTTTGGTCAAATTGGAATGCAACGCTGCCCGGAGGATGATTCATCCGATAGCCCAGGGCCAACACTGCGAAGACAAGCAGCGCCGAAATCTGAATCACATTAATACCAATGTTGATTGACGTTGATCCGTTCACGCCTCTTTGCGCGATGTACGCAATGAAGAAGGAGAACACAATCGCAATCACCGCCATGTATGCGAGTCCAGGATTGGTCGCATTCATAAAGTTGGGGAAGATTGTTCCTGTCAAATACCCCACAAGAACGCCCATGACCGCAACCATCACGCCGGGGTAAATCCAGTAATAAAGATGGGAGGCCCAGCCGACAATAAACTTGGCCACGCGCGCCAGCTTCCAGGCTTTTTCATGGTTCAGAAAAGATTGTTCAGCAAAGTAATAGGAGCTGCCGGTTCCCGGATATAGTTTGGCCATCTCCGCCTACCACACCGCGGTAGCGAGACAGAGTGCTACCGCGAGCACGATGCCGCTCCACATTGCGGGGCCAGTGACGCCAGTTCCCGCCTGAATTACAAAGGTGAGCCACAAGAATGCTCCGGGAGCAATCAGGGCCATGGCATTCATTGTCAAACCTGTCAGACCAAGCGTGGCCTGCATTTCTACTGAATCGTTTTGAGCCACCACTTACCTCTTTCTTTTTTTTCAATTCATACACCGAAATGATGAAGCCGACATGACCTGTCCATTTTCAAGTGCAAGTCTGACGTCAAGTGCCCGCACGTGACTGGGTATTCGCTAGTTTTTCTCCCATATAACTCAAACGGGGTCATGTACCGTGCGATCTCGATGACAGAGTGTTGTGTCAGTTGTATCAGGCTATGACGAAATTATCTTCCAGGACAATCAATAATTTTTATAGAGCGTATAGGTACACCCTGTGCTAACCATCGTGGCACCAGATATGAACAGACACACGTGGCCTGCAACGAAGATTAAATTTTTCAATAGCGTCTATCAAGATTTTTGATGCTTTACTGCCTTTTCTCTCTGTGCTACTTTTAATCGCGACAGACCTAGACTTGTCACAATTCTAATCAACAGGAGTTTGGATTTGAAAGTTGCCGGATTCCTATTGATGCTAGCCGGATGGCTAATTGCACTCGCGTCGATTCTTCTTTTGCACTCCCTCTCGTCTCGGACTACCTTTGTATTGGCCGGGATTGCAATAGAAATTATTGGACTGGTAAGCGTGACACGCGCTCAGTTACCTTCGCGGAGCAGAATTCGTCATGACTAATCCCCCCCACGCGATCTCAGGCTTATTGTTCGTAGTTTGTTTTTTGCTCACGCTGTTAATCCCCTTCACATGGGCAGGCCTTGCGTTGATCACTGCAGGCTTAAACCGCTCACGGAGTGCATCCCACGCGATACTTTCAACCCTCGCAGCGGGTTCGATTGCGATGATTGCTTTTTTAATATGCGGGTGCTCCATAATGGGGATTGGTGGAACCTCAGCAAGTCTGCATATAGCAGGTATGACCTGGGATGTAATAGGGCGCGCCCCATTTTTTTTGCGTGGTTTTATTTTTAATTCATCCACGGCACCTCTAGCGCTACTCTTCCTGTTATTTTCGGTCGCCCTCTCTGCCATTATTCCGGTTGCTACAGGAGCTGAACGTTGGCGCCTTTCGGCGATTGCCACATCTACTGCTATTTTTTCAGCTTTAGTATTTCCCTTAATTGCCCATTGGGTTTGGGGAGGATGGCTCGCACAACTTGGCACCATGTTCGGCTTAGGAACTGGGCTGATTGATCCAGGCGGATCGAGTTGCATCCATATTACGGGTGCCCTTGCAGCTCTTTCCATCGCATGGATTTTGGGGCCGAGACAAGGCAAATACAATTCGGATGGAATTCCAAATGCCATGCCTGGGCATAATTCAGTCGCGATTATCTTTGGCTCCATCCTGGCCATGATCGGGTGGATCGGATTAAACGGAGCCGGTGCCATTCTTTTTTCGGCGGTAGAGATTCCGCAACTTGTTCTTATCGCGGTCAATACAGTATTGTGCGCTGGCTCGTCTGGCTTAGTCGTTTTGCTGATTACAAAATTTCGCTTTGGCAGGCCTGACGCCTCATTAACTGCCAACGGGTTCACATGCGGGTTAGTTGCAAGCAGCGCCGTAGCTCCATTTCTGCAACCCTGGCAATCAATTGTTGTGGGCATCATCGCGGGCGCGCTGGTGTTGGTTGCCATTGAGATAGTCGAGATACGAATGAAGATTGACGACCCAGCCGCATCCATTTCTGTTCACGGCATTGGAGGCATTTGGGGAGTCCTGGCCGTTGGAATTTTAGGTTCGACCAATAGCGGCAGCGGTCAATTTTTGGCTCAACTGCTGGGCGTGGCGACGCTCCTTGGAGTCGCCCTTCCGGTGATCTTTGCTATCCATTGGCTATTGAACCTGATCCTTCCGCAAAGAGTGACCCAAGAAGGTGAACGTCAGGGGATGGACTTATTCGAGCTGGGTGCTGGAGCATACCCCGAATTTGCTGTTCACCTGGATGACTTTATGCAGCGGTAATCGCGTGACATTACTGCTGCGTAGAACTTCAAGCAGTCAATATCTGGTAGTAGTTACTTGGTGTGCCTGGAGACGTAGAATAGTAGTCCGAAAACAATAACTGGGATCGCCGCTAGCATGAGATAGAACAGAACTCTACGATGCCAGGGAGAACGCTGATACTTCCAGTCCTTTAGCTCCGCTCGGTCTGCTACGCCTACTTGATCCTGATTCTTTAAATCCCACGCAAATTCGCGTGCGTTACCGTAGCGATTTTTTGGATCACGTTCTAACGCGCGATAAAGAATTTCTTGTAGCTCCAAAGTAACTTGAGGATTGATTTCTCGAGGTGGGACTGGGTTATTAATCAACCTGCTGTTCATAATTGCAAACGGATTTGTACCTCGAAATGGAACGGCCCCCGTGATCATCTCGTAAAGAATCACGCCGAGTGAATAGATGTCGCAACGCGCATCGCCACGTTTTCCTTTTACCTGCTCTGGAGAAATATAATCCGGAGTTCCCATCACCTGAGAAAGTTTGGCAAAAGTAAGCCGCCTTGCTCCCTCTTGTCCGGCAATACCAAAGTCAATCAGCTTGACTCTGTCGTCCATGTCGACCATGATGTTTTCTGGCTTGATATCGCGATGTACAACGCCGTTTGCGTGAATAAAATCCAGCGCTTCGCAAATACCAATGGCGATCCTTACCGAACGCTCCGGCGAAAGCTTTCCTTCTTCCTTTAAAATATTCCGCAGCAGTTTTCCTTCGACCCATTCCATCACCATATAAATCTGGCTGGCGTCTGGATTATTAAAAACCTTCATCACGCCAGGATGGTCGAGCTTCATCCCAATATCCTGCTCTCGATGAAAGCGATCGAAGAATACTGGGTCGCATTCCACCTCAGGATGGGGAATTTTTAAAGCAACAGCTGTATTAGTTCGCACGTCTATCGCACGAAAGATGGACGCCATGCCGCTTCTAGCTACGAGAATCTCGATGCGGTAATGGTCGAGTTGGTCGCCTGCATGGAGTGCTGTCATGTCGTCCTAAGTGATACTACAAGCAATGTGTATGCTACGTTATCGAATCTTGTAGTGTCTGCCGCGATACATGCCGACGCGCTCTACGTTTCGAATGCGGATGATTTGAATACTGATATTATCGCTGCCGTCCCTTTCCTTCGCAAGCATGACTAGCTTGCGAGCAGCTACGTCTAGTTCAGTTTCTGTGCTGGTGATCTGCACTATATCTTCCGGCTGTACGGAGTGATGAAGGCCATCGGAGCAAAGTAAGAGGACATCCCCGGCAAACAACTGGTGTTCACTTGTATCCACTGTGACAAACATGTTGTTCCCGACGGATCGGCTTAGCACGTGCGAGGTCTCAGAACTGGCTGCCTCTTCAGCCGTCAACAGCCCTAGACGAAATTGCTCATTGGAAATCGTATGGTCCCGCGTAAGCGCAATAGCACTCTGATTGCGCACAAGGTAGCATCTGGAATCACCGACGTGTGCAACAGTAGCTCGATCAAAGCGCAGCGCACACGCCACAAGGGTTGTAGCCATCGAACTGCCGGAAATCCCTGTCGCCATTCCGGCTTCAAACACTTGCGTATTTGCGGCTTGAATCAGACGGGAAAGAACAGAGTTGAGTGTTTCGCCAGCTGGCATTCGCCGAAATCCAGACAGGATTCTTTCAACTGCTGTGCTTGAGGCAAACTCTCCGCGCTGTGATCCGCCGACTCCGTCGGCTAAAGCGAACAGCCACCCCTGCGCCCGCGCTTCCTGTGGCGTTTGCGGCACCACATAGCCGATGTAATCCTCGTTATTATCTCGGAGTAAGCCTGGATCGGATAGCTCCGCAAACTCCACATCAAGCATGGCAAGCTCGGGCACGGGTAGTCGCTGGGTTCGGATGGGTTAAAGTACAAGACCGAATCGGCACCAAATTCCCTCGCGATTGTCGAAACATTTCTTGTAGCTTACGCGACCAAATCACTGGATGAAAGCTAATTCTGCTTATTGACTGTATAGCATTTCCTTATTCCTGAAAGGGGCGCAGAGGTAAGCTCACAGGCTACCTGCTTGCCGCATCATTCCACCGTCAACAACAAACGTGCTTCCGGTGCAGTAGGCTCCGGCATTTGAAGCCAGAAACAAGGCCATCTCTGCAATCTCTTCCGGCTTGCCCCAACGGCCCAGCGGAATCTCTGCCATCAGCGCCTTTTCCATTGCAGGATTATTCTCAACATCCACATCAATTGGAGTGAAGACCGCACCTGGCGCAATGTTGTTGACCGTAATTTTATGCACCGCTAGTTCAACCGCCATCGTGCGCATCAGCATGCGCAGTCCACCCTTGGCCGCACAGTATGGGGCGTTGGTCACCATGGGCAAGTCTTCATGAATAGAAGAAATGTTGATGATGCGTCCGCCCGATTGTTGCGCGATCATTTGCCTGGCTGCCGCCTGCGAACATAAAAACGGACCTGTTAAATCGACAGAAATCACCTTTTGCCACAACTCTAACGGATATTCCGTGAATGGGTGCTTATACTCTAGCCCTGCGTTATTTACTAGAATGTCGAGTCGACCAAATTTTTCAACGCATTTTTGGATCAACTGCTTGACTTCATCTGGATTCGACACATCTGCAGGGATGGCGACAACCTTTCCTCCAGTTGCCTTAATATTTTCTACAACGCCATTTGCCAATGTGGGCGCACCGAAATAATCAATCACAACCGAAGCGCCAGCCTGCGCCATGCGCGTCGCAATGGCTTTGCCGATGCCTGTCGCGGAACCTGTAACAATTGCTACCTTGCCGTGTATATCCATCTGCTTCTCCTCATCCAGTAATGTTGGGCACGTCGCGCGGCGAGGTGTCAGATAGTAAGATGCGCCGTACAAGATACGAAGAAGCGTCCGGAGGAATCCGCCGTTAAATACTTCCTGTGCGGCGGACCAGCGATGAAACATCTGTCTTTCGTTTGATCGCAGCTGATTGCGCCGCCGCCACATCAATGGACGAATACTTTCCTGCACGAACCACGTACCATTCCCTCTTATTTTGGCTTCTGAGCATAATGATTTCTGCAGCGACATGTTTCTTCTTCAGCTTTTTAAGCAGACCGGCAGCATTCGCCTTTTTTTGAAACGACCCAAACTGCAGACAGTAGGCGCGAGCTTCATGAGCCGGTTTTGTACTGGTCGCGTAACTCTCCCCCGCGACAGCAGACTGTTGGTTGCTGCTCTGTAAATTCGTGGCGCTCTTTTGGTTTTGCATCGCCCCTGCGGGGGCAGAACTTTTCCCTATACCGGGAGTGGATAGCAGCGCTGGGTGACTTGTACCGGCTGTAGCAAGGGCATTTCCGCCAGAGCTGCCATTTCGTAGCCCCAGCAAGAGCCCCGCAAAAAATATCAGCAAACAAGCAAGGATGACGCATCCGGCCATCAAGGGTGCTGTCCGTTTGTCAAACGTAAAGTCAAAGCTCATGCATGAACTTCCACGGATTTTCTCTGAAATTTCTTCACGGAACCATCACCGTCGTTTGGCCAGGCGAGACAATCTGGATCACTCCGCCCCAGGTACACATCAGCTTGGATTGATTGTCTAATGCGGGCATGTTCGCTATCAACACCGTCGGAGCTCCCGGAACCCAGGGCGCAGGCGTAACTGGCACGCAAGGCATCGGTGTCAGCACTCCCAGTGCCGCAGCGGTCGCTGCAATCACCGTAGGGTTGGACGGGGATGAGCACATGCCAAAAGGTGCGACGTTGACGATTGGCTTACCATCCATAATCGTCGCGGCCGGTGGCCCCCCGGCCATTACCAGGTTCTGCGGCAAAACAATCAGGCTGCTGGGAGCAACCCCGAAGCTGCACTGCAGCATTGCGCCCATCGCGACGAGACACGCCATAGTTTTTCTCTGCTCAACCCCGGTCTTATCTTATCTTGGATAGCGGAAATGTCTTTTTCGGCGCAACTGGCGCGGGTTTCACTGAAGGGACCTCTGCGGGTTTCTCTGCAACCGGTGCTGGAGCGTCAACACGCTTTCCCTTCTCATACTTCTTGGTCTGGATCAAAGTGCCGTCATACGCGTAAAACTTTACTTCCCCATCCAGCGTATCGTCTTTATAGTTGGCCTTCTGCTGCACTTTGCCGCTGGGGTAATACGTGAAAGCCTCACCCTCTCGCTTTCCCTTTTCGTATAGCGTTTTTCCCACCAGATTTCCATCGTCGTCATAGTTCAGCGCCTCACCTTCAAGAACGCCGTTCACATATTCCATTCTAGAGGCGATCAGACCAGACGTTCCATACAGCACCGCGCGCCCATGTTTCAACCCATTCATGTGCGGAAAAACGGCCCGAAGCAGATTGTGTGCATATAACTTTTGTTCTCCATGCAAGACGCCCGTGGAGTATGTACTCTCCTGCGTAACGCGGCCCAGATCATCAAATAAAGTAAATTTTCCATGGAGTTTTTGGTCCTGCATCTTTCCGGACTGACGCAGCAAGCCAGAATCGTCATGCACCTGAAAGTCTTGCAATTCGTCAATAGGCTTTACGTTCTCGATGCCGGACATGGATCGCCCTCCTCTATAAAAGCGCTAATTGATTTTTACTAACGAGCCTTTCAGCTCAAGCATTCCTGAGCTCTCCACCGAATGGGATGCATTGGCCTTGCTGGACATCGACACAGACGCCTCGTTGGTCATACTGGTTCCAGCCTTATTGCTGAACGATGTACCAGATTCATTCGCAAGAGAGGTTCCAGCAGTGATTCCAAGAGACGTGCCTGATTTAATTGTGACCGAACCGCTAACATCGAGCGTCAAATTTCCGGAGACCTTCAACGTAAAATTTCCAGATACAGTGTGGTCAAAGTTTCCATCATTTTTGTGGGTTTCATTTCCGGTAGTAGTCAGGGATCTTGTTCCCTTCACCGTGTGCGTCTCATTGCCGGTATTTACGTTGACAACGCGGTTTCCCTTGTCCACCGTCAGAGTTTCGTCTTTTTCGGACACCGTCACCGTTCGGTTATTTGTGATCGTCGTGGTTTGATCATTCAAGACAGTTATATTCATGTCCTTCTGTGCCTGCAGAAAA